>Ga0335397_10000018_pt1 | contig 156957 bp, 136 predicted proteins | sample MAT04_FD_205740 | JGI IMG/M metagenome (GOLD analysis project Ga0335397, IMG submission 205740) | Freshwater microbial communities from Lake Fryxell liftoff mats and glacier meltwater in Antarctica - MAT-04 (spades assembly) (version 2) ...
ATGGTAGCGCCCGCCGCAAAGCGGGAGGCGGTCGCGCATCTCCAGACGACGTTGGGGATGAGCGAGCGGCGGGCGTGCATGGTCGTCGGGGCGGATCGCAAGAGCATGCGATATCGTTCGCGCCGGGCCGAGGTCAATCGCTCAGGCAAGAAGTTCGCGGCTGAACGCGGTCTCGATTGGCAGCCGACCGGAGCTGGCGACCATGTATCGGGCAAGCTGGTTGGGCAGGCCCAGCTTACCAGCGGGCGGTTCGCCATGATCGAAAATGGCTTGGGGTTTCAGCTCGTGCCGTGGAACGACACGCTCGCCAAACGTCTCGGCCAGCAGGTTGATGGTATCCCCATGCCCGGCGGCGGCATTGACTGGACGCTCGGCAGGAGCCGGGGATTGGGGATTTAGCATCCGATAACTGTTGCGCCCAATATGGGCGCGTGATAGGAAGGCTGATATGCGGATCATATCGCGGCGCACCTTGCGCGAGTTCATCGCGGAACGTGCCGGTCACAAGGACCAGCCGGCTCTGAAAGCGGCGCTCGATTCATGGTTCGCGGAAGTGAGCAAGGCGGCCTGGACCAGCACCGCCGATGTGAAGCGGCTCTATGCCACCGCCAGCATCGTCAGCGCCGACAGGATCGTTTTCAACATCAAGGGCAACGACTATCGACTCGTCGTTGCAGTGGATTTCGAGAAAGCCATCGTCTGGATCAAGTGGATCGGCACCCACAAGGACTATGACCGGATCGACGTGAAGGAGGTTGAGCATGGCGACTGACGTGAAGCCGATCCGCACCGAGGCGGACTATGATGCAGCGATGGAGGAAGTCGCAGCGCTGTGGGGTGCGGCGAGCGGCACGCCAAAAGGCGACCGGCTCGACGTGCTGGCCACGCTGATCGACGCCTATGAGGCCAGGCACCATGCGATGGATGCACCCGATCCGATTGAGGCGATCAAGTTCCGGATGGAGCAGCAGGGCATGACCCGCAAGGATTTGGAGGACATCATCGGCACACGCACCCGCATCGCCGAGGTGTTCAACCGCAAGCGTGGCCTGTCGATTGACATGATCCGCCGCCTGCATGACCGGCTGGGGATTTCCGCCGAGGTGTTGATCCGGCCCTCGCGCGAGGAAGCGGCGTGACCGTCGCCGCTTCGATGCGAGCACCGGCAGCCGCCGCGTCCCTGTTTACGCGCGCCACGCGACGAAGCGCACTCTGGCGTAGCCATGGTCGGTTCCGTCGTTCGGCCCCGATCCCGATGCTGGCGAGATGGCGCGTTCTGAAAATCATCGCCGCGACCCGATCGGGCCGCGCCGGCCTATGGGGGCCGCGCCGCCCGATCTCTACGACTATGCCCAAGCCGTTCGAGCGCCCGGCCAGCGGAAGCGTCATCGCCGGATTCAACGGCTCCAAGTCACCGACGACTGGCCGGAGGTCATGCCGGTCACGGAGGTCGAGGTTCGGGTCGTCGAGGCCTATTTCGGCGACATCCTCGACGAGTTGTTCGGGCCGCTTCCGTAACGGGAGAGACCGTCCATGGCCGACGTGACGCTAACCGGCCGCCCTACCCGCGCGGCGCTGTATCTGCGGGTCTCGACCGGCCGTCAGGCCGAGAGCGACCTGTCCATCCCCGACCAGCGGCGGCAGGCCGAAGCCTATTGCGCCGCCAAGGGTTGGCAGGTCGTCTCCGAATATCTCGAACCCGGCCAATCGGCGACCGACGATCGCCGCCCCGAGTTCCAGCGCATGATGGACGCCGCGTCCGAGGGTCCCGCGCGGTTCGACGTGGTGCTGGTCCATTCCTTCTCGCGATTCTTCCGCGATCAGTTCCAGCTTGAGTTCTACGTCCGGCGACTGGCCAAAGCCGACGTGCGGCTAGTGTCGATCACCCAGGACCTGGGCGACGATCCGATGAGCAACATGATCCGCCAGATCATGGCGCTGTTCGACGAATATCAATCCAGGGAGAACGCCAAGCACACCCTTCGCGCCATGAACGAGAACGCCCGGCAGGGCTTCTGGAACGGCGCGCTTCCGCCGATCGGCTACCGCATCGTCGCCGCCGAACAGCGCGGCGCCAAGATCAAGAAGAAGCTGGAGATCGACCCGATGCACGCCGAGACCGTGCGGTTGATCTATAAGCTGGCGTTACGCGGTGAGGGCGACACCGGCCCGATGGGATTGAAGTCGATCACCACTCACCTGAACGCCCGCGACATCCGCACCCGCGACGGCGGGCGCTGGGGCATCGCCGCCGTCCATCAGGTGCTGACCCGCACGACCTATATCGGCGAACACCGCTTCAACACCCGCGATCACAAGACCCGGCGACCCAAGCCCGAGGCCGAACACGCTGTCATGGCCGTGCCGCCGATCGTCACCGAACCTGAATGGAGGGCGGTTCAGGCGCACCTCAAATCCCGCAGCCCTCAATGGACTGCGCCGCGCACGGTGAGCGGCCCGACCCTGCTTACCGGCATCTGCTTCTGCGCCGCCTGCGGCGGGGCGATGACACTCCGGACCGGCAAGAGTGGGCAGTATCGCTACTACACCTGCTCGACCCGAGCGCGGCAGGGCAACACCGGCTGCGGTGGCACAACCGTGCCGATGGCCAGGCTCGACAAGACGGTCGCCGATCATCTGGAGGACCGGCTGCTCGATCCGCGTCGGCTGACCCTTTTGTTAGGCGAGGTGCTGGACCGTCGAGAGGAATATGTCGAACGGCGTCGCGGCCATATCGCCGAGCTGCGCAAACGTGCCGCTGAGGCCGACGCCAAGCTCGTCAGACTCTACGAAGCGATCGAGAACGGCGTCGCCGACCTCGGCGATCCCGCCTTGAAGGGGCGGCTCGCCGAACTTTCAGCCATCCGCGACCAGGCGCGCAACGACTCCGAGCGAGCGGCTGGCGCGATCGAACGCGCTGGACCCGAACTGACCACCGAGAAAGTGAAGGAATTCGCCAGTGCGGCCCGACGCCGACTTCGCAACAAGGACGGCAGCTATCGCCGCGACCACATTCGCGCGGTGGCACAACGGATTGAGGTCGGCAACGGCGAGGTCCGCATCATGGGAACGAAAACTGAGCTACTGCGGACTCTCGCAGCCGCCGCCAGCGTAGGAACGGCGGCTGGCGGCGTTCCCACTTTTGAACCGAAATGGTGCACCGGAAGGGATTCGAACCCCTGACCCCTGCCTTCGGAGGGCAGTGCTCTATCCAGCTGAGCTACCGGTGCGTCGGGACGGCCCTAGCAGGCGGCGCGCTACTTGGGAACCGGGGTGTAGGGCACAAACTTGCCCAGCCCGCAGCTGACGCCGGTGCGCGGGCCGCCGCCCTGGATGATGACGGTGATGATGTCGACCGAGCACAGCCGGTTGATCGAGGTTGAATAGCTGAAGGCCCGCTCGAACCCCAGTTGCGGGCAGTTGTTGGGCAGGTTGTTCCGCAGCACCCGACCGTCGCGCATGTAGAAGTCGATCGTACGGTCGTCGATCACCTTCGATTCGCGGATACGGCTAAGCTCGACGCATTGCTCGGCGGGCGCGGCGCTCAGCGCGGTGTTGACCGGCGGCGGCGGCGGCACGGCGGCGGTGCGCGGTGCATTCGAGCAGCCGGCGAGCAGGCCCAGCGCGGCGACGGCGGGAACGGCGAGACGCATCTTGATCCTCCCAGTTTCAGGCAGTTTGCAGCGGCTTTCCTGCACGCCCGGTTAACGCCGGAACCGGCGTCTTGGGTTCATAGGCGCAGTCCACCGCCACCGGGCAGCGCCAGCACTGCGGCCGCCGCGCGATGCAGGTGTAGCGGCCGTGCAGGATCAGCCAGTGGTGCGCGTGCAGCATGTAGCGCATCGGGATCGCCGCCATCAGCCCGTCCTCGACGGCGCGCGGCGTCTTGCCGGGTGCGAGTCCGGTGCGGTTGCCGACCCGGAAGATATGCGTGTCGACCGCCATCGCCGCCTCGCCGAAGGCGACGTTCAGCACGACATTGGCGGTCTTGCGCCCGACGCCGGGCAGGCCTTCGAGCGCCGCGCGGTCGCGCGGCACCGCGCCGCCGTACCGGCTGGCCAGCGTTTCGCTCAGCGCCGCGACGTGCTTCGCCTTGGTGTTGAACAGCCCGATGGTCTTGATCAGGTCACGGATCCGCGCCTCGCCCAGCGCCGCCATCCGCTCCGGCGTCGGTCCGGCGGCGAACAGTGCCGGCGTCGCCTTGTTGACCCCGGCATCGGTCGCCTGCGCCGACAGCACCACCGCGACCAGCAGCTGGAACGGGTTCGCGTAGGCCAGCTCGGTCTGCGGCGCCGGGTTGGCTGCGGCGAGCGTGCTGAAGAAATGCTCGATCTGCTGCGGCGTCATGTCGTGGCGTTTGTGCAGCGGCGGGCGGTTGGCTGTCCAGCCCGGCGGGGCTAGGCTGTCGCCATGGCGGTGCTCGATCTGACGCTGCGGCCCAACCGCTCGCTGCCGCGCCATCAGGCGCGCTGGGTGATCGCCGTTGTCGGCGGGGTGTTCCTGCTCGGCGCCTTGCGCTTCGTGGCGCTCGGCGCGTGGCCGGTGCTGCCGTTCCTGGCGATCGACGTGGCGCTGCTGTGGTGGGCGTTCCGCGCCAGCTACCGTTCGGGCCGGGCCTATGAGACGGTGCGGCTCGACGCGTTCGACCTGACCGTCCGCAAGGTCGCCGCCGATGGCCGCGAGCGCCGCTTCCGGCTGGAGCCGTTCTGGGCCCGGGCGCGCCTGGAGAAACTGCCCAGCGGCGACAACCGCCTGTCGCTGGCCTCGCGGCAGGTCAGCGTCACCGTCGGCCACTGCCTGTCGCCCCCCGAACGCGCCGCCGTCCACGCCGAAATCGAGAGCGGCCTGGCGCGCTGGCGGGCGGGGTAGGAGCGGGCGGGTACGGCGGTCCCCTTCAACCGCCCCCTGGCGCTTCCTACATCCGCTCCACACCCCCCGGCGAAAGACCAACCCGACCTTGACCGATTTTCCCAACTGGCACGGCACGACGATCGTGTCGGTGCGCAAGGACGGCCGGGCCGTGATCGCCGGCGACGGCCAGGTGACGATGGGCCAGACCGTGATGAAGGCCAACGCCAAGAAGGTCCGCCGGCTGGGCGACGGCTCCGTCATCGGCGGTTTTGCCGGGGCCACCGCCGATGCCTTCACCCTGTTCGAGCGGCTCGAGGCCAAGCTCGAACGCTATCCCGGCCAGCTGACGCGCGCTGCGGTCGAGCTCGCCAAGGACTGGCGCACCGACCGCTACCTGCGCCGGCTGGAGGCGATGATGATCGTCGCCGACAAGGACGTGACGCTGGTGCTGACCGGCACCGGCGACGTGCTGGAGCCCGAGGCCGGGATCGCCGCGATCGGCTCGGGCGGCAATTACGCGCTTGCCGCCGCCCGCGCGCTCGCCGACTCCGCGCTCGACGCCGAGGCCATCGCACGCCGCGCCATGAAGATCGCCGCGGAGGTCTGCGTCTATACCAACGACAGCGTCACGCTTGAGAGTATCGAGTCATGAGCACCATCCTCCCGTTCCCCGCCGCCGCCGAAGACGCCAAGCCCTTCGACGCCCTGACCCCCACCCAGGTCGTCGCCGCGCTCGACCGCTATATCGTCGGTCAGACCGACGCCAAGCGCGCCGTCGCGGTGGCGCTCCGCAACCGCTGGCGGCGTCAGCGGCTCGGCGACGACCTGCGCGACGAGGTCAGCCCCAAGAACATTCTGATGATCGGCCCCACCGGCTGCGGCAAGACCGAGATCAGCCGGCGGCTGGCCAAGCTTGCCGACGCGCCGTTCCTTAAGATCGAGGCGACCAAGTTCACCGAGGTCGGCTATGTCGGCCGCGACGTCGACAGCATCATCCGCGACCTTGTCGAGGAATCGATCCGCCTCGTCCGCGACAACCGCCGCACCGGGGTCAAGGAGGCGGCCGAGGCCGCCGCCGAGGCGCGCCTGCTCGACGTACTGGTCGGCAAGGATGCGTCGGAAGCGACAAGGCTGGCCTTCCGCGACCGCTTCCGCTCGGGCGCCCTGAAGGGCCGCGAGGTCGAGATCGAGGTCGCCGACAGCGGCGGGCAGAGTTTCGACATCCCCGGCATGCAGCCCGGCCAGGTCGGCATGATCAACCTGTCCGACATGCTCGGCAAGGCGATGGGCGGCCGCACCAAGCGCCGCAAGATGCCGGTCGAGGCGGCCTGGGCGGCGCTGGTCGCCGAGGAGAGCGACAAGCGCCTCGACGACGACGACATCGCCCGCGACGCGGTCCGGAGCGCCGAGCAGAACGGCATCGTCTTCCTCGACGAGGTCGACAAGATCGCGGTCAGCGACGTGCGCGGCGGCTCGGTCAGCCGCGAGGGCGTGCAGCGCGACCTGCTGCCGCTGATCGAGGGCACCACCGTCGCCACCAAGTACGGGCCGGTGAAGACCGACCATATCCTGTTCATCGCCAGCGGTGCCTTCCACACCTCCAAGCCGTCCGACCTGCTGCCCGAGCTGCAGGGCCGCCTGCCGATCCGCGTCGAGCTGAAAGGCCTGACGCGCGCCGATTTCGAGGCGATCCTGACCGACACCGAGGCATCGCTGATCCGCCAGTACACCGGCCTGCTTGGCACCGAGGGGGTGCGGCTGGAACTGACCAAGGACGGCATCGGCGCGATCGCCCGCATCGCCGCCGAGGTCAACGACAGCGTCGAAAACATCGGCGCCCGCCGCCTCCAGACGATCATGGAGAAGCTGCTGGAAAGCGTCTCGTTCGACGCGTCGGAACGCGCCGGCGAAACGGTGACGGTCGACGCGGCCTACGTGGAACGCGAGCTGGGTTCGATCGCCCGGGATACCGACCTGTCCAAATTCATCCTCTGACCGGGTCGGGGGGGCGGTCGATCAACCCCTCGTCGCGCGTCTCGGGTAGCAGCAGCGCCGCCGCCAGCGAGACGCCGCACATGCCCGCGACATACCAGAAGAACCAGCTCTCGTGGCCCGCACTCTTGAACGCCAGCGCGACAAATTCCGCCGTGCCGCCGAACAGTGAGACCGACACCGCATAGGGCAGGCCGACGGCCAGCGCGCGGACGTTGGCGGGGAACAGCTCGGCCTTCACCAGGCCGCTGATCGCGCTGTAGCAACTGAGCACGGTGAGCGCCGCGAGGATCAGGACGAAGGCTTCGGTCTGGCTGCGGACGCTGCTCAGCGCGGTCAGCAGCGGCACCGTGCCGATCAGGCCCAGCACCCCGAAGGCGATCAGCTGCGGCCGGCGCCCGAGCCGGTCCGACAGCGCCCCGAACAGCGGCTGGAGCAGGAGAAAGCCGATCAGCGTCGCGGCGCTGGTGGCGCTCGCCTCCGCCCTGGTCCAACCGGCGGAGTTGACCAGGAACTTCTGCATGTAGGTCGTGAAGGTATAGAAGCTCAGACTGCCGCCCGCGCCCAGCATGACAACCAGCGCGGCGCGGCGGCGATGCTCCCACAGGCGGGCAAAGACGTGGCCGCGGTCGGTGGCGGCGAGGCCGGTAAAGGCCTCCGTCTCGGCGATGCTGCGCCGCAGCCAAAGTGCCACCAGTGCGCCGAGGCTGCCGATTGCGAACGGGATGCGCCAGCCCCAGTCGTTCAGCTCCGCCTCGCTCAGCGTCGCCTGCAGCAGCACCGCGACGCCGAGCGCCAGCAGCTGCCCGCCGATCAGCGTGACATACTGGAACGAGGCGGCAAAGCCGCGGTGCCGGGGGCCGGCCATCTCGCTCATGTAGGTTGCGGAGGCGCCGTACTCGCCGCCGACCGACAGGCCCTGCAGCAGCCGCGCCAGCACCAGGATGACGGGCGCGGCGACGCCGATGCTGGCATGGCCCGGGGCGAGTGCGATGATCGCCGAGCCGCTCGCCATCAGCAGCACCGACAGGCTGAGCGCCGCCTTGCGCCCGTGCCGGTCGGCGTAGACGCCCAGCCACCAGCCGCCGACGGGGCGCATCAGGAAGCCGACCGCGAACACCGCCGCGGCGCTCAGCAGCTGTGCGGTCTGGTCACCCGCGGGGAAGAAAACATGCGCGAAATAGAGGGAAAAGGCGGAGTAGACGTAGAAGTCATACCATTCGACCAGGTTGCCGATCGACCCGCCGGCGAGCGAACGGAACCGGCCCCCCGGCGTCACGCTACTTCGCGAGCGGGACGCCGGCGGGCGCGGGCGGGGCCTTGGCGGGCGCGGCGGTCGAGGTCGCGGGCGTCGCCAGCGACGTGTCGATGACCCGCGACTTGTGCCCGGCCGCGGCCAGGACCGCGAGGATGATGCTGGTCGTGATGAACAGCGATGCCAGGACCGTGGTCGAGCGGGTCAGCAGGTCGGCCGCGCCGCGCGCGCTGACCAGTCCGCCGCCGGTGCCGCCGCCGATGCCGAGCCCGCCGCCCTCCGACCGCTGGATCAGGATGACGCCACACAGCGCGATGGCGATCAGGGTGTGGATGACGAGGACGAAGGTGGACATGGGGATTTCTCGGGAGACGGGATCAGGCCCGGGCATGTAGCGGCGGCGGCGTCAGTCCGCAACCGGAGCGGCGGCGGCGATCGCCAGCAGGCTCGCCGCGGTCAGGCTGGCGCCGCCGACGAGGGCGCCATCGACGTTCGGCAGCGACAGGAGTGCGGCGGCGTTGTCGGGCTTGACCGAGCCGCCATAGAGGATGCGGACGGCCGGCCCGACGGTGCCGCGGATCATCGCGTGCATGGCGGCGACGTCGGCGAGCGTCGGGGTGCGGCCGGTCCCGATCGCCCACACCGGCTCGTAGGCGACGACGACGCGGTCGGTGTGCTCGGGCAGCGATCCTGCCAGTTGAGCGGCGACGACCGTTTCGGCGTCGCCGGCATCGCGCTGGGCCTCGGTCTCGCCGACGCAGACGATTGCGGTCAACCCTGCGGCAACGGCGGCGCGGGCTTTGGCCAGCACGATGGCGTCGGTCTCGCCGCAATCGGCGCGGCGCTCGCTGTGCCCGATGATGACGAGCGAAGCGCCCGCGTCAGCGAGCATGGCGGCCGAAATGTCGCCGGTATGCGCCCCGTGCGGCGCGGCGTGGACGTCCTGTCCGCCGATTGCCAGCCGCGACCCGGCGGCGGCGCGAACGGCCCGCTCGATCAGGGTGAACGGCGGGCAGATCGCCAAGTCGACAGCCGGCGGCACATTCGCCGCGACGGTGGCCACCTCGCTCAGCGCGGCGGCGAGGCCATGCATCTTCCAATTGCCGATAATCAACATATTCATTGTCGCCGGGTAGCCTGCAGCGCGGGCCTCGCCAAGCCCGGCTTGCCGCCCGTAACGCCCGACCCTATGGTCCGCGCCGCTTCAACCGGTCCGGAATTCAATGATCGCCTTCATTCGCAAATGGCTGACTTCGCTGCCAGTGCTGGCCTTGCTCGGCCTTGTCCTGATCGCGTTCGTGGTGACCGGCGTCGGTGATCCGTTCGGCGGTGGCGGCAGCGTCGGCGGAGACCTCGCACGCGCCGGTGATCAGAAGGTAACGGAGGCGGACGTGTTGGCCCGTTTCGAGCGCGTCGTTACCGATGCCAGGGTCCAGAACCCTGGCCTGACGCAGGCCGAGGCGGCGCGCCAGGGTGGCATCGAAGCAATAACCGAGCAGTTGGCCGGCGTGGCCGCGCTCGATGAATTCGCTGCGAAGCATGGCATCAGGATCAGCGACCGTGCCGTCGGCGGCGCAATCGGCTCGATCGCGCCGTTTCAGATCGCCGGCAAGTTCGACCAGGCGACTTACGAGCGGCTGCTCGCCCAGCAGCGGATCCGCGAACCGGCGTTCAGGGAAGACGTCCGCAAAGACCTGTTGCGCAAGCAGCTGCTGCTGCCGGCGGCGACTGGTACGCAAGTGCCGCGCGGCGTGGCGGCACCGTACACGCGGCTGTTACTCGATATTCACGAAGGTGCCGTCGCGACCGTGCCCCCGCCCGCCGTCGCGCCGCCGTCGCCGGCTCAGGTCGCTGCCTATTATGCCAGCAACAAGGCGCGGTTCATGGCGCTCGAACGTCGCGGCTTCCGCTATGCACTGATCGATCGGGCTGGTCTGGGTGCCAAGGCTGCTGTGACCGACGCGGAAATCCAGGCCGACTATGAGAAGAACCGCGAAAGCTACGGCGCTGTCGAACAACGGCGCCTGGTCCAGTTGGTGCTCCCCGACGAGGTCAAGGCAGGCGCATTTGTCGCGGCGGTGAAAGGCGGCGAGAGCTTTCCGGCGGCGGCTGCCAAGGCGACCGGAGCAAGCGCCAGCGACATTGCGCTCGGCCTGTTGACCCGCGACCGGTTCGCCGCGGCGACCACCACGGCATTGGCGGCGCAGGTCTTCGCCGCACCGGCCGGGGCGGTGATCGGTCCGGTCAGGACAGACTTCGGCTGGAATGTTGTCCGCATCGACGAGATCGTCGCGCCCCAGGGCAAGTCACTCGCCGTCCTGCGTCCGGTCATCCTGGCAAAACTGACCGACGCCAAGGCCGAAACGGCGCTCGCCGACGTTGTCGCCAAGGTCGAAGACGGCTTGAGCGGCGGCACCAGCTTTGCCGACGCGGCCAAGGAACAAGGTCTGGCGCAGCTGACGGTCGCGCCGGTCGCGAAGGGCGGCGGCGGGCCGACGATCGCACCGATCGCCGCCAAGGCCTTCGACCTCGATCCTGCCGATGGTGCCACGGTGGTCGAGCTCGGCGATGGCCGCTTCGCACTGATTGAGCTGGGTCAGGTGCTGCCCCCCGCCGCGATCCCGCTCGCACAGGTCGAAGGCGCGGTTGCCGCGGCATGGACGCTGGAGGCTCGCACCAAGGCCGCGCGCACGGTTGCCGACGCCGTGGTCGCTGAAACGGCCAAGGGCGTGCCGTTCGCCAGCGCCGTAGCCAAGCGAGGGTTGCAGCCGCCACAACTGGTCCGGGTGCGCCGTATCGACGTGCTGCAGCGGCAAAACGTGCCGCCCGCGATCACGCAGTTCGTCGCGCTTGGGCCGGCGAAGTCGCGGATCCTTGCCGCGCCCGATGGCACGACGCTGATCCTGCACGTCGACCGGGTGACCCCCGGCGACCTGACCGTGGCCGGGCCGCTGCTGGAGGATACCCGTAAGCAGCTGGTGCAGGTGGCTCCGGACGAATTCGCGGGCGCTTTCGGGCGCGCCGTCGAGCGTGAGATCGGCATCAAGCTGAACACGGCGGCAATCGCGGCGACGAAAAAGCGGATCATCGGCGACGCCACGCCGAAGTGAACGGCCCGCGGCTCGTCTGGCAGCGGATCGTCGCGGATACCGAGACACCGGTTGGCGCGATGCTCAAGCTGGCCAAGCCGGGCGAGGGGGCGTTCCTGCTCGAATCGGTCGAGGGCGGTGCAGTACGCGGGCGCTATTCGCTGCTCGGTCTGGACCCGGACCTGGTCTGGCGCGCGACCGGCGACCGGTGCGAGATCAACCGGACGTGGCAGGCCGACCGCAGCGCGTTCACGGCTTGCGAGGGCGCGGTCCTCGAAAGTCTGCGCGCCTTGGTTGCCGAGTGCCGGATCGACGTGCCGCCGGAGCTGCCGCCGGCGCTGTCGGTGCTGGTCGGCTATATGGGCTTTGAGACGGCGCGGCTGTCTGAACCACGCCTCGCGCCGCCGGGCGACGATCCGCTGGGGTTGCCGGACATGGTCTTCGTCCGGCCGACGCTGCTGCTGGTCTTCGACCGGCTGAAGGACGAGCTGTTTCTCGTGGCACCGGTCTATGCCGGCAGCGACGAATCCCGCGCCCGCGAGCGGATCGAGATCGCCGCGGCGCGGCTTTCACAACCGGTACCAGCGGGCCGCGTCCAGACCGGGAGCTTGCCCGACGGCGCGCGCCGCGCGATGTTGCCGCCTGGTGCCTATGCCGCGATGGTCGCGCGGGCGCAGGCCTATATCGCGGCGGGTGACATCTTTCAGGTCGTGCTGGCGCAGCGCTTCACCATCGACTTCCCGCTGCCGCCGCTCGACCTGTACCGCGCGCTGCGGCGGATCAATCCGTCGCCGTTCCTGTATTTCCTCGACCTGCCGGGCTTTGCGCTGATCGGCTCCAGTCCCGAGATCCTCGTTCGGGTCCGCGACGGCGAGGTGACCATCCGGCCGATTGCCGGCACCCGCCCGCGCGGCCGCGACGCGGTCGAGGACGCGCGCTTGCGCGAGGAACTGCTGAGCGACCCCAAGGAGCTCGCCGAACACCTGATGCTGCTCGATCTCGGCCGTCACGACGCCGGGCGGGTGGCCGCACCGGGCAGCGTCACCGTCACCGACCGCTTCGGGGTCGAGTTCTACAGCCACGTCATGCACATCGTGTCGAACGTCCGGGGCCGGCTGAAGGACGGCTGCGACGCCATCGACGCGCTGCTCAGCGGCTTTCCGGCGGGCACGGTGACCGGCGCACCCAAGGTCCGGGCGATGGAAATCATCCGCGAGCTGGAGCCGGAGAAGCGCGGTGCCTATGCCGGCGGCGTCGGCTATTTCTCGCCCGACGGGTCGATGGACAGCTGCATCGTGCTGCGCACTGCGGTGGTCAAGGACGGCGTCATGCACATTCAGGCCGGTGCCGGCATCGTCGCCGACAGCATCGCGGCGAACGAACAGGCCGAGTGCGAGGCCAAGGCGGGTGCGCTTGTCGCAGCCGCCCGCGAGGCGCTGGCGCGCGCCGCTGAGGCCGGATACGGGCAGTAGCGCGGACAGGAGATAGAGTGATGGTCAAGGCAGTGTGGAACGGCTTCACGATCGCCGATACCGACGATACGGTCGTCGTCGAGAACAACCATTATTTCCCGCTGTCGGCGATCGATCCGGCGCTGCTCAAGCCCAGCGCGACGACCAGCGTCTGTGGCTGGAAGGGCCTCGCCAACTATTACACGCTCTCGGCCGGTGGGGCCGAGAACAAGGACGCGGCGTGGTATTATGCAGACCCGAAGGACGCGGCGGCTAACATCAAGGGCCGCGTCGCTTTCTGGAAGGGCGTCAAGGTCGGGTGACGCCGCCGCAACGAGCCGCTAGACCGGCCGCGCCATGATCCTCGTCATCGATAATTACGACAGCTTCACCTACAACCTCGTCCACTATCTCCAGCAGCTGGGGGTAGCGGTGGAGGTCGTGCGCAACGACGCGCTGACCGTAGCCGAAGCGATGGCGATGGCGCCCCAGGCGGTGCTGCTGTCGCCGGGGCCATGCACGCCGAACGAGGCCGGGATCAGCCTCGACCTGATCGTTGCCGCGGCGGACGCGAGGCTGCCGGTGCTGGGCGTCTGCCTCGGCTATCAGGCGATCGGCCAGGCGTTCGGCGCGAAGGTGGTTCGGGCACCACAGGTAATGCACGGCAAGACTTCGGCGATCCACCACGACGGCACCGGCGTCTTCGCCGGCTTGCCGAGTCCGTACACCGCGACGCGCTACCACTCGCTGATCCTCGAGAGCCCGCTGCCGGAGCCGCTGGTTGCCACCGCGTGGACCGACGACGGCATCGTCATGGGGCTCAGCCACCGGACACTGCCGCTGCACGGCGTGCTGTTCCACCCGGAGAGCATCGCCAGCGAGCATGGGCACGCCCTGCTCGCCAATTTCCTGAGCGTGGCGGGCATCGCGTATGCGCCGCTGGCAGTCGCCGCATGACCACGTTGACCCGGCTCCCCGATCCGCGCGACGCCCTCGATGCCGCCAGTGCGGAAGCGGCGTTCGGCGACATCCTCGACGGGCGCGTGCCCGATGCCGCCATCCACGACTTCCTGCTCGGCATCACGCTGCGCGACGAGACCGCGACCGAGATCGCCGCTGCCGCCTGCGCGCTGCGGGCCCGGATGATCACGGTCCGCGCCCCTGCCGGGGCAATCGACGTGTGCGGCACCGGCGGCGACGGGGCACACAGCCTGAACATCTCGACCGCGGTTGCGATCCTGGTGGCGGCGTGCGGCGTGCCGGTCGCCAAGCACGGCAACCGCGCCGCCAGCAGCAAGGCGGGCGCGGCGGACACGCTGGAGGCGCTCGGCCTCGATCTCGACCGGGCGTCCGCGAGCGCGGAGGACTCGCTGAACTTGCTCGGCATCGCGTTCCTGTTCGCGCAGAAGCACCACCCCGCCCTCGGCCGCCTCGCCCCGATCCGGCGCGCCATCGGGCGACGGACGATCCTCAACCTGCTCGGCCCGCTCGCCAATCCGGCGGGGGTGACGCGCCAGCTGGTCGGCGTCGCGCGCGTCGATTATCTGCCGACCGTCGCCGATGCGCTGGCGATGCTCGGCAGCGAGGCCGCGCTGATCGTTTCGGGCGAGGATAACCTCGACGAGCTGTCGATCGCCGGGTCCAGCCGCGCACTCGCCATCGGCAACTGCGGCGCGCCCGAACAGCACATCGTGCCGGAGGACTGCGGCCTGATCCGCCACCCGCTCGGCGCGCTGCGCGGCGGCGACCCGGGCTACAATGCCGCCGCGCTGACCGCACTCTTGGCCGGTGCGCCGGGGGCCTACCGCGACGCGGTGCTGCTGAACACCGCCGCCGCGCTGATCGTCGCAGGCGCGGCGCGCGACTGGCCGGACGGTGCCCGGATCGCTGCCGCCGCCATCGACGACGGACGAGCGGCGGCGCTGCTCAAGGCGTGGCTGGCGTTCTGAACCGGCGGCGGCGGGCGAGCGGGCTGCAGCCGCATCGCGGTGTCGCCGCCGCGACCTTGCCGATGCGGCGGCCGGGCGGGGTGACGTCTCCGCCGCCGCACGCTAGACCCTCGTCGATGACAGACCGCCTCGCCGAGATCTGCGCGACGACGCGTGCCGAGGTGGCGCGGCGCAAGGCGGTGCGGTCGGTAGCGGGCCTCGACCGGGCGGCGGCCGCGCAGACTGCGCCGCGGGGCTTCCGGGCCGCGCTCGACACGGCGCGGGGCTACGGCCTGATTGCCGAGATCAAGAAGGCGTCGCCCTCCAAGGGCCTGATCCGCGCCGACTTCGACCCCGCCGCCCATGCCCGCGCCTATCAGGTCGGTGGGGCGGCGTGCCTGTCGGTGCTGACCGACGCGCCTTATTTCCAGGGGCACGAGGATTATCTGGTGGCGGCCCGCGCCGCCTGCACGCTGCCGGTGCTGCGCAAGGACTTCATGGTCGACCCGTGGCAGGTGGCGGAGGCCCGCGCCATCGGGGCGGACGCCATCCTGATCATCGTCGCGGCGCTGGACGACGGCACCATGGCCGAGATCGAGGCGGCGGCGCTGGAGCGCGGCATGGACGTGCTGGTCGAGGTTCACGACGCCGCCGAACTGGCGCGCGCGCTGCGGCTGAACTCCCGGCTGATCGGGGTCAACAACCGGGACCTGCGCGACTTCTCGGTCGACTTCGCGCGCACCTACGAGCTGGTCGCGGAGGCGCCGCCGGGCTGCACCTTCGTCGCCGAGAGCGGCATCACCGGACCCGCCGACCTTGCCGCGATGGCGCGCCACGGCGTCCGCTGCTTCCTCGTCGGGGAGAGCCTGATGCGGCAGGACGATGTCGCCGCCGCCACCGCCCGGCTGCTGGCGGCATGAGCCTGACCCACATCGGTGCGGACGGCGCGGCGCGGATGGTCGACGTGTTGGGCAAGGCGGTGACGGCGCGCACCGCGACCGCCGAGGGGTTCATATCGATGAAGGCGGAAACGCTCGCCGCCGTCGTCGCGGGCGACATCAAGAAGGGCGACGTGCTCGGCGTCGCGCGGGTAGCGGGCATCATGGCGGCCAAGCGCACTGCCGAGCTGATCCCGCTCTGCCACCCGTTGCCGCTGGCCGGGGTCGAGGTCACGGTCGAACCCGCCGACGGCGGGATCCGAGTGACGGCGACGGCGCGCACCAGCCACACCACCGGCGTCGAGATGGAGGCGCTGAGCGCGGTCAGCGTCGCGCTGCTGACGGTCTACGACATGGCGAAGGCAATCGACCGCGGCATGACGATCTCGGGCGTGCGGCTGCTGGCGAAGAGCGGCGGCCGGTCGGGCGACTGGCGGGCGGCCGACCTGCTGCCGGAATGAGCCTGCTGAGCGTCGCCGACGCACAGGCGCGGGTGCTGGCCGGGATCGCGGCGCTCGAGGCCGAGATACTGCCGCTGGCCCAAGCCGCCGGTCGCCGCGCCGCCGCTGACATGCCCGCGACGCTGACCCAGCCGCCGTTCGCGGCCTCGGCGATGGACGGCTACGCGATCCGCTGGGCGGACCGGGCCGGGCCCTGGGCGGTGACCGGCGAGGCAGCGGCCGGGCGCGGGTTCGCAGGCGTGGTCGGCCCGGGCGAGGCCGCGCGCATCTTCACCGGTGCGCCGGTGCCGGGCGGCGCGGACACGGTGGTCGTGCAGGAGGAGGTGGCGGCAGACGGCGGCACCGCGCACCTGACCGCCGACGGGCCGCCGCGCCTCGGCGCGCACATCCGCCCGCGCGGCCTCGATTTCGCCGCCGGCGACTTGGTGGTGCGCGCTGGCGAGCCGCTGACACCCGCGCGCCTCGGCCTGCTCGCGGCGGCGGGGCACGGTGCGGTGGCGGTGCCGCGGCGGCCGCGGGTCACCGTGCTCGCGACCGGCGACGAGCTGGTGCTGCCGGGCACTGCGCCGGGGCCCGACGCGATCGTCAGCAGCGTCGGCGTCATGCTGACCGCGCTGTTCGCCGCCGCCGGGGCGGACGTTACCGACGGCGGCATCGTCCCCGACGACCGCGCTGCGCTGGCGGCGGCGCTGTCCGGGGCACGGGTCGACCTGATCGTCACCGTCGGCGGCGCGTCGGTCGGCGACCATGATCTCGTGCGCCCGGTGCTCGAAGGGCTGGGCGCGGCAATCGACTTCTGGCGGATCGCGATGCGGCCGGGCAAGCCGATGCTGAGCGGGCGCCTGGGCGCGGCGCGGGTCGTCGGGTTGCCCGGCAACCCGGTGTCGGCGTTTGTCGGCGCGACGCTGTTCGTGCTGCCGATGCTGCGCGCGTGGGCGGGCGACACGGACCCGCTGCCGCGCCTGTTCACGGCCCGGCTCGGCGCGCCGCTGCCCGCCAACGACCGGCGGCAGGGCTATCTGCGCGCCCGGCTTGACCACGGCATCGTGACGCCCGCGCCGCGCCAGGACAGTTCGATGCTGCGCACGCTCGCGGACAGCAACGCGCTGATCGTCCGCGCGCCGCTCGTACCGGCGTCCGAAACGGATGCAACGGTCGATTGTATCGCGCTTGACTTCGTGCCTGGCGTTGCCCATACGTTCCTGTAAGGTTCCGTTTCGGGAGGCGGCGATGCTGACACGCAAGCAACACGACCTGCTCACCTTCATCGATCAGCGGCTCGCCGCCGACGGCGTGTCGCCGTCGTTCGAGGAGATGAAGGAGGCGCTCAGTCTGAAGTCGAAGTCGGGTGTCCACCGCCTGATCAATGCACTCGAGGAACGCGCCTTCATCCGCCGCCTGCCCAACCGGGCCCGCGCGCTCGAGGTGCTGAAGATGCCCGAGATCCGGCCGACCGCGCAGGTGCTGACCCCGGACTTCGGGCACGCCCGCAAGGTTCGCGAGCCCGCCAACGACGTGATCGAGGTGCCGCTGCACGGCCGCATCGCCGCCGGCCTGCCGATGGAAGCATTGGAGAGCGACCGCTCGCTGTCGGTGCCCGCCGCACTGCTCGGCCCGGGCGATCACTATGCCCTCGAAGTCTCCGGGGACTCGATGATCGACGCCGGCATCTTCGACGGCGACTATGCGCTGGTGCTTCGCTGCGACACCGCCCGTGACGGCGACATCGTCGTGGCGCTGGTCGACAACGCCGAGGCGACGCTCAAGTATCTGCGCCGCGAAAAGGGCATGATCCGCCTCGACCCCGCCAACAGCGCGCACCAGCCGCAGCATTACCTGCCCTCGCGGGTCAAGGTGCAGGGCAAGCTGGCCGGGCTGCTGCGGCGGTATCACTGAGTCGTTGTCGCTGCGTCGCGCGTAGGTTGCCTGGCTTTGGTGGTTAGCTGCCGTTCGCCATGCCGCCCATGCTCACATTCGCATGGCGCTGTTCGTGCCGGTCTTTGCGAGTTCGGCTGTAAATAAAGCAGTCGGATGGATCGCCGACACCAAAGCCCGCGCTTCGCAGCATGCCTTCGCGAATGTATCCACACCGCTCGGCCACCTTCCACGATGCGGTGTTCCAGACTTCGATTAGTAGTTGCAGCCTATAGCAATGAGGCCGGTCTCTCGTTACAAGCTCGGTTAGCAATCGAAGCGCTTCGCCAGCATAACCGCGCCCTCGCTTCTCGCGATCGTAGATTATGTAGCCCAGCCCGTAGCCATGTATGCACGGTGCGGATCGGTAGAACTGGCAAGTGCCAACAGGCTCTCCATTCACCTCGATCGCGCGGGCGCCCGCGTCATCTTGCCAGAAGCCAGTTTTGGCGAAGCGCTGCTCCAAAATGGCGGGTGCCGCGAGTGTCTCGGTTATCGATACAGTGAAGTCGTACTTCGAGATGGTCGGTAGATCACCCACTGCAATAGGGCGGAGAACGAGGCTCATGACTGTATGGTGCCGGACGATCTCGATGTCCGCAATTGGGCGACAGCGGACGTTCCAAGCCGGCGGCTCAGTCATAGGACGACTCCACCTCCACCGCCCGCCGCTTCGCCCGCGGCCGGTACGGCGCGGGCTTCGGCAGCCACGGGTGATCGCCGAGCCGCGCCGCGACCGTCGCCACCCGCGGCGGGTCGAGCCATACCGCGACGGCTCCCGTGGCGCCGAGCGCGGCGCGGTCGAGCTTCAGCCAGCGCGGCGCGCACCAGGCCGGCAGCCGCCGGTTGCTGACGACGATGTCGGCGGCCGAGCACGCCGGGGCCATCGTCTCCATCGGCACCGTGTCGCGGGACAGCGTCGCCAGCAACCGCCAGCGCCGTCCGCCGGCGTCGAGGTCGGCGACGCAGGCATCCTCGCTGCAGCGCGCGCCGGGCAGTTCGCCGAGCGCCGCGTCGGCGGTCGTCGCGGCCGTCGCGTCGCCCCACATGTCGCGGATATAGTCGCCCGCGCGGTCGCGCAGGAACGCCAGCCGGCCGTCGGGCACCAGATAGGCGGCGTGGCGGCCGTCCGCCGAGACCAGCAGGTCGGGCGGCCGCGCCAGCAGCGCCACCAGCGCGCCGGTCGCCAGCGGCAGGGCGCCGAGCCAGCGCGCCCGCGTCTGCCACAGGCATAGCCACAGGCCGCCCAGCACGAGCAGCAGATAGGCGGCGTCGGGCATCAGCGGCAGGCGGTAGACCGCACCGGGCAGGCCGGCGACGGCGGCCGCCACGCCGGTCAGCAGGTCGAGCGACTTGCCGAGCGCCCAGGCGAACGGCCCGCCGATGCCGAGCGCGCCGCCGAGCAGCGTCAGCAGCAGCAGCGGCATGACGACGAAGCTGGTCCACGGAATCGCGAACAGATTGGCGATGACGCCGTACAGCCCGGCGCGGTTGAAGTGATAGAGTGCGGTGGCCGCCAGCATCGCTTCCGCCACGAGGCCCGTGACCAGCAGCATCAGCAGATGCCGCGCCAGCCGCGCCGCCCAGCCGTGCTCGCGCACCGGGTCCGCCAGCCAGCGCCCGAGCCGCGACTGGTAGAGCGCGACGATGCCGGTGACCGCGGCGAACGACAGCTGGAAGCTCGGCCCCAGCAGCGCTTCCGGGCGAACGCACAGGATCAGGAACGCCGCCGCCGCGACCAGCCGCAAGGTTAGCGCCTCCCGCCCGATGACGATGCCGATCAGCACGATCAACGTCGCGATGCAGGAGCGCACGGTCGGCACCTCGCCGCCCGCCAGCAAGGTGTAGGCGATCCCCGCCACCGCCGCCGCGCCCGCCCCGATCGCCTTCACCGGCAGGCGCAGCGCCACGAACGGGATCAGGTTGAGGCCGCGCCGCACCGCCCACATCGTGCCGCCGACCACGATGGCGATGTGGAGCCCGGAGATCGACAACAGGTGCGCCAGCCCCGCGTCGCGCATCTGCTGGGCAGCGTCGGCGGGGATCATGCCCTGGTTGCCGGTGACGAAGGCCGCCGCGATCGCCCCCGACGGGCCCGGCACCGCGCCGGTCAGCTGCGCGTCGATCCGCGCCCGCAGCCGGGCCAGCCACGCGACCGCCCCGGCGGGCGGCGGCGCGGGCGTCAGCACCGTCACGTCCCCCAGCGGATAGCCGGTTGCGCCGATCCCCGCGAACCACGCTTTACGCGCAAAGTCATAACCGCCCGGCAAGCTTGGCCCCGACGGCGGGGTGAGCGCCGCCTTCACGGCGATCCGCGCGCCCGGCAGCACGCCGGGCACCGCCGCGCCCTTGACGCTGATCCGCACCAGCGGCGGCAGGCCCGGTGTCGCGGGCCGCAGCAGGAAGCGGAAACGCTCGCCGCCGCGCACCACCTCGACGCTGTCGACGATCCCGGTGATGTCGCCGGTGAAGCGGTCGGCGAGCACGGGGGCGGCGACCTGCGCGCTCCGCCACGCGGCGCTGCCCAGCCCGAGCGCGACGAGGACGCCGCCCCACGCCAGCAGCTTCGCCGCGCGGCCGCTGCTGGCGAGCCCGCCCGCCAGCAGCGCACCCGCCAGCGCCAGCGCCGCCCAGCGTTCCGCCGCCCACGGCAGCACGAACCACAAGGCGACGCCGGCACCAAGCGCGACCGGGATGAGCAGCGGCAACTGGTGGCGTTCGGCGAACAGCCAGGCCTCGAGGCGCGGCTCCGCGACACGAGTTTGAAGCGTGCGCGACGCCATGCTACTCGCCACCCCGCTCCCCCTTCCGGACGGAGCGTCGTTGAAATCGGACCGAGGTGCAATGGCCGGAACGGGACAGGTGGTGACGCGGTTCGCGCCGTCGCCGACGGGCTATCTGCATATCGGCGGGGCGCGCACGGCGCTGTTCAACTATCTGTATGCCCGGCATTTCGGCGGGCGTTTCCTGCTGCGGATCGAGGATACCGACCGGGCGCGGTCGACCGAGGCGGCGGTGGCGGCGATCCTCGACGGCATGGCATGGCTCGGCCTCGATGCCGACGAACCGCCGGTGATGCAGTTCGAGCGGGCACCGCGCCATGCCGCGGTGGCGCGCGGGCTGCTCGACGCCGGCGATGCCTATCGCTGTTATGCGACCGCCGAGGAACTGACCGCGATGCGCGAGGGGCAACGCGCGGCCAAGCAGCCGCAGCGCTACGACGGCCGGTGGCGCGACCGCACCGACGCGCCCGACCTGCCGTTCGTCATCCGTTTCCGTGCGCCGCGCGATGGCAGCGTCACGATTGCCGACCGGGTGCAGGGCGAGGTCACGGTGGCCAACGCCGAGCTCGACGACATGGTGCTGCTGCGCTCCGACGGTACGCCGACCTACATGCTGGCGGTGGTCGTCGACGACGAGGACATGGGCGTGACGCACGTCATCCGCGGCGACGACCACTTGAACAACGCCTTCCGCCAGCTGGCGCTGATCCGCGCGGCAGGGTTCCGCGAGCCGGTCTATGCGCACGTCCCGCTGATCCACGGGCCGGACGGCGCGAAGCTGTCGAAGCGCCACGGCGCGATGGCGGTCGACGAGTATCGCGACACGCTCGGGCTGCTGCCGGAGGCGGTGAACAATTACCTGCTGCGGCTCGGCTGGGGCCACGGCGACGAGGAGTTCATCGACCGCGAGCGGGCGGTGGCGCTGTTCGACCTGGGCGGCGTCGGCCGCGGCCCGGCGCGGTTCGACGTCAGGAAGCTGGAGAACGTCAACGGCCACTACCTGCGCCTGGCCGACGACGCGCGGCTGGTCGCGCTGGTGACGCCGCGCATCGAGGCGGCGCTCGGCGGGCCGTTCGACCCGGCGCCGTTGGTCGCGCTGATGGGCGAGCTGAAGTTGCGGGCGAAGGACCTGAACGAGCTGGCGGATGCGACCCTGTTCCTGTTCCGCGCCCGCCCGTTGGCGATGGACGAGAAGGCAGCGAAGCTGCTAGCCTCCGCGCCGGACGGGATCCTCCGCGACGCAGCGCTTGCGCTCGGTCAGACGGGAGACTGGTCCGCGCCAGCGCTGGAGGCTGCGGTCAAGACGCTCGCCGAGGCGCGCGAACTCGGCCTGGGGAAGATTGCCCAACCGCTGCGCGCGGCCGTCACGGGGACAAGCACCTCGCCCGGCCTCTTCGACGTGCTGGCGGTGTTGGGACGTAACGAGACGCTCGGGCGCATCGAAGACGCGTCAAGGCAAACAGAAGGGCAAGCGGCATGAGCAGCGCGACCATTGCGGTGGCCGACAAGGCGAACGACTATCCGGTGCTGTCGGGCACCCTCGGCCCCGACGTCATCGACATCCGCAAGCTGTACGGACAGACCGGCACGTTCACCTTCGATCCGGGCTTCACCAGCACGGCGGCGTGTGAATCGAAGATCACCTACATCGATGGCGATGTCGGCACCTTGTTGTACCGCGGCTATCCGATCGACCAGCTGGCCGAGCAGTCGAGCTTCCTCGAAGTTGCCGACCTGCTGCTCAATGGCGAGCTGCCGACGGCGGAGGGCCACGCCCAGTTCAAGCACCTGATCACCCGCCACACGATGATCCACGAGCAGCTGGCGCAATTCTATCGCGGCTTCCGGCGCGACGCGCACCCGATGGCGATCATGACCGGCATCGTCGGCGCGATGGCAGCGTTCTATCACGACTCGACCGACATCCACGACCCGCACCAGCGCATCATCGCCAGCCACCGGCTGATCGCCAAGATGCCGACGCTGGCAGCGATGGCGTACAAGTATTCGATCGGGCAGCCGTTTCTCTACCCCGACAACTCGCTCAGTTTCAGCGGCAATTTCCTGCGCATGACCTTCGGTGTGCCGGCCGAGCCCTATGTCGTCGATCCGGTGATCGAGGATGCGATGGAGAAGCTTCTCATCCTCCAGGCCGACCACGAGCAGAACGCCTCGACCTCCACCGTCCGGCTGGCGGGCTCGTCGGGTGCCAACCCGTTCGCGTGCATCGCGGCCGGCATTGCCTGCCTGTGGGGGCCGGCACACGGCGGCGCCAACGAGGCAGCGCTGAACATGCTGCGCGAGATCGGCACGCCGGACCGGATCCCGGAGTATATCGCGCGCGCTAAGAACAAGGACGACCCGTTCCGCCTGATGGGCTTCGGGCACCGCGTCTACAAGAACTACGACCCGCGCGCGAAGGTCATGCAGGGCGTCGCCAAGCGCGTCCTCGACCAGCTCGGCGTCCGCGATCCGGTGTTCGACGTGGCGCGCGAGCTCGAGCAGATCGCGCTCAACGATCCGTATTTCATCGAGAAGAAGCTGTACCCGAATGTCGATTTCTATTCGGGCGTGGTGATGTCGGCGATCGGCTTCCCGACGTCGATGTTCACCGTGCTGTTCGCGGTCAGCCGCACCGTCGGCTGGATCGCGCAATGGTCCGAGATGATGGAGGACCCGGAGCAGAAGATCGGCCGGCCGCGCCAGCTCTACAAGGGGCCGGTGCAGCGCGACTATGTCGGGCTCAGCGCGCGCTGAGCGCGGCGCGGACCGCGGCGACCTGCGCGGCGACGGGCAGTACCGCCGCGACGGTGACGATGTCTTCGTCGCTGCCGGGAATCTGCAGCGTGGCGAACTGGCTGGCGATAAGGGCGGGCGGCATGAAATGGCCGCGGCGGGCAGCGCAGCGGGCGCTGACCAGCGCGGCATCGGCCCCGAGGTAGACGAAGCGCAGGCCCGGGGCGGCGGCGCGAAGCCGGTCGCGGTAGGCGCGCTTCAGGGCCGAGCAGGTGACGATCAGCGGTCCGCCGACCGCCAGCCGCACCGCGATTGCCGCCAGCCAGGGCGCGCGGTCGGCGTCGTCGAGGGGCACGCCGGCGGCCATCTTGGCGACATTGGCGGGCGGGTGGAGATCGTCGCCCTCGACGAACGGCCAGTCGAGCGCGACCGCCAGCGCGGCCCCAAGCGTGGTCTTGCCGCTCGCCGCAACGCCGCAGATGACGAGCCGGTTCAGAACGCCGGGTCGTGGATGCCGCATTCGGTCTTGTCCCAGCCGCGCCAGCGACCGGCGCGCGGGTCCTCGCCGGGCTGGACCTGGCTGGTGCAAGGGACGCAGCCGATCGACGGGTAGCCCTGCGCCTCCAGCGGGTGGCGGGGCAACTCGTGTTCGGTGAAGTAGAGGTCGAGCGCGGGCTTGGACCAGTCGGCGAGCGCGTTGATCTTCAGCCGCCCCTCGTCGATCTCGAAGCGCGGCAGGCCGGCGCGCGCGCCCAGCCCCTTGCGGCCGCTGATCCACGCATCGAACGGCGCGAGCGCACGGCGCAGCGGCTCGACCTTGCGGAGGTCGCAGCAGCCGTCCGGATCGTAGCTCCAGCGTAGCGAGGTCGCGTCTTTCCGGGCGAGCCGGTACGGGTCGGGGCGAACGTCGCGCAGATCGGTAAAGCCGAGCCGCTCGGCGAGTTCGTCGCGGTATTGCAGCGTCTCGCCGAACATCTTCTGAGTGTTGACGAAGATCACCGGCACGTCGCGGTCGATCTGCGCGACCAGATCGAGCAGCACCGCCGATTCCGCCCCGAACGACGACACGGCGGCGACCCGGCCCCTGAGTTCGCCCGCTAGCAGGCCGGCCAGCATCGCCGCCGTGTCGACGCCCGCATACTTCGCGGTCAGGCGCGCGACATCGGCCGGCGTGAAGGCCGGCGCGGTGTCGATGACATCAGGGCTGCGGGCCGGCTCAGCCATGCCGCAGCGCCCAGACGGGCGGTCTTCCGTCGGACGACGTCTGGTAGACGTAGGGGAAGCGCGCCAGCGCCGCGTCGACCAGCGCCAGTTCGAGCGGCTTGGCGGGTGCGAAGCTGTCGAAGCCGATGCGGCGCAGGAACACCATCTGGTCGAGCAGCACGTCGCCCGCCGCGCGCAGCTCGCCGGTGTAGCCCGCCTCGCGCAGGATCCTGGCGCTGGAATAGCCGCGGCCGTCGCGGAACTTCGGGAACGCGACCTCGATCAGCCGGACGCGGTCGAGCACGGGAAGCAAGGTCCGCGGGTCGTCGGCGGGGTCAAGGCGGACCGCGGCGGCGTTGCTGTCGCCTAGGAAGTCGGCGAGCGGCACCAGCGAGCCATCGTCGGGGGCGTCGGCGCGGAAGCGCAGCGTCGCGGGCGCATCGTCGAGCGGCGGCGGGGCGGCTCCGGCGACGGCCTGCTGGTCTTCAACCATAGACCGCCTCCTTGAAGGGTGCATCGCCGAGGCGGCGATAGGTGTCGAGGAAGCGTTCGTCGGGACTGGCGCGGACCTCGCGGTACTTCTCGATGACCTTCTCGACCGCGTCGACGACGCCGGCCTCCGAGAAGCCGGGACCGAGGATTTTCGCGAGGCTCGCGTCCTCCGCACCCGACCCGCCGAGGCTGAGCTGATAGGCTTCCTCGCCCTTCTTATCGACGCCGAGGATGCCGATGTGGCCGGCGTGGTGGTGGCCGCAGGCGTTGATGCAGCCCGACACCTTGATCTTCATCTCGCCGATGTCGCGCTGCCGGTCGAGGTCGGCGAAGCGCGCCGCGATCTTTTGCGCGACGGGGATCGAGCGCGCGTTGGCGAGCGTGCAATAGTCGAGGCCTGGGCAGGCGATGATGTCGGTGACGAGATCGAGGTTCGGCGTCGCCAGGTCGGCCTCCGCCAGCGCCGACCACAGCGCGTGCAGGTCGGCCTTACGGACGTGGGCGAGCACGAGGTTCTGGCTGTGCGTGACGCGGATCTCGCTGACGCTGTAGCGCTCCGCCAGCTCCGCGATCAGGTGCATCTGGGCCGAGGACGCATCGCCCGGGATGCCGCCCTTAGGCTTCAGGCTGATCGTCGCGATGGCATAGCCGGGCTGCTTGTGGGCGTGGACGTTCTGGTCGACCCAGACCGCGAAGTCGGGGTCGCTGCGGTCGAGCGTGTCCGGCGCGGCGGTGTCGTAGGCCGGGTCGGCGAACTGCGCGACGATGCGGTCGTACTCGGCCGGCGGCGCGTCGATGCCGAGCGGCTCCAGGAGCGTCCATTCGGCCTCAACCTGGCGGGTGAACTCCTCGGCGCCGAGCTCGTGGACGAGGATCTTGATGCGCGCCTTGTAGATGTTGTCGCGGCGGCCATAACGGTTGTAGACGCGCAGGATCGCCTCGCAGTAGCTGAGATACTGGCGGACGGGAACCCACTCGCGGATCCAGTGGCCAATCATCGGGGTGCGACCCATGCCGCCGCCGACGAGGACGCGGAAGCCGAGTTCCCCGCCCTGCTCGATCAGCTGCAGCCCGATGTCGTGAAGCTGGAGGGCGGCGCGGTCGGTGGCGCTGGCGGTGACCGCGATCTTGAACTTGCGCGGCAGGAAGCTGAACTCCGGGTGGAAGCTCGACCACTGGCGCAGCAGCTCGGCATAGGGGCGCGGATCGGCGACCTCGTCGGCGGCGGCGCCGGCGAACTGGTCGCTGCTGATGTTGCGGATGCAGTTGCCGCTGGTCTGAATGGCGTGCATTTCGACCGACGCAAGGTCGGCGAGCAGATCGGGCGTCTCGTGCAGCTTCATCCAGTTGTACTGGAGGTTCTGGCGGGTCGTGAAATGCGCGTAGTCACGGTCGTAGCGGCGCGCGATGTGCGCCAGCATGTGCAGCTGCTTCGACGACAGCGTGCCGTAGGGGATGGCGACCCGCAGCATATAGGCGTGGAGCTGCAGATAAAGGCCGTTCATCAGCCGCAGCGGCTTGAACTCGTCCTCGGTGATCTCGTTCGCCAGCCGGCGCTGCACCTGATCGCGAAACTCGTCGACGCGGGCGTCGACGATGGCCTGGTCGTAATTATCGTACTGGTACATCAGGCTCTCGCGAGGTCGGGGCGGACGGAGGGACCGACACCGCGGATTTTCTCTCGGGCGGTGCGGGGAGCGGGCGGGGTGCCAGGTTCGGCATCGATGAGCACGGGATCGTTGACGCGCTCGGCGGCGATGGTGTGGTCGAGGATAGGATCACCCGGCTCCACCGGCACGGCGTCGCGTAGGTGCAAGCTCCACGCGGAGCCGTTCCACCAGACGACGTCGCCGGTCAGCAGCTCGTTGCCGGTAAGCAGCTTGATCATGCGGTCACGGTCTCCGGCAGCGGTAGCAGGGCGTCATGGGCGACGCCGAGCGCGGCGACATCGCCGACGACGAGCAGCGCCGGCGAGGCGATGTGCAGCCGCGCCACCGCGCCGCCGAGGTCCGCCAGTAGTGTGCGGAAGGCACGGTGGCCGGGCAGGGTGCCGCGCTCGAGGATGGCACAGGGCGTGTCGGGGCTGAGCCCGTCGGCGATCAGCTTGTCGGCGATGGCGTCGGCGGCGCTGACGCCCATGTAGATGACGAGGGTGCGGCCCTTGCCGGCGAGCCCGGCCCAGTTCTGGTCGCTCAGCCCCTTGCACTGACCCGCGACGAAGGTGACGCTGGAGGCATGGTCGCGGTGGGTGAGCGGCAGCAGCGCCTCCGCCGCCGCGCCCAGCGCCGACGACACGCCGGGGATGACCTCGACCGCGATGCCGGCGGCCAGGCAGTCCTCGACCTCCTCACCGCCGCGTCCGAAGACGAACGGGTCGCCGCCCTTGAGGCGGACCACAACATTGCCGGCGCGCGCCTCGGCAACCAACAGCGCGCCGATTTCGTCCTGCGGCAGGGTGTGGCGGGCGCGGCGCTTGGCGACGCTGATGCGACGCGCGGTGGTGGCGAGGTCGAGTACGGCCGGGTCGATTAGTCCGTCGTGCACGACGACGTCGGCAAGGGCCAGCGCGCGGGCGGCGCGGAGCGTCAGCAGGTCGGGGGCGCCGGGGCCGGCACCGACGAGCAGCACGCGACCGGTGATGACTTTGCTCATAAATTGCAGATGGTCGCTGCACCGCCGGGTTGAAAGGAAGGCTTTCTACACCGGGGCAAAGGCGTCTTTTGCCCACTAGGTCGATGGGAATTTACGCCGCCTTCGGTGCCGCGTCCCGGACGCCAGCGTCGACGTGGTCCTCGAACTGCGCGAAATTGGCGATGAACAGCTGGACCAGCGCCGCCGCCTTGGAATCGTAGGCGGCCTTGTCCGCCCACGTCTCACGCGGATTGAGGATCTGCGCGTCGACGCCCGGCACCGCGGTCGGGACCTGGAAACCGAAGAACGGGTCGGTGCGGAAGGGCGCGTCCTTCATCGAGCCGTCGAGCGCGGCGCTGAGCAGGGCGCGGGTGACGCGGATCGGCATCCGCTTGCCGACGCCGTAGATGCCGCCGGTCCAGCCGGTGTTCACCAGCCAGACGTCGACGCCACCCTTGGCGATGCGGTCGCGCAGCAGATTGCCGTAGACGCTCGGATGGCGTGGCATAAACGGCGCGCCGAAGCAGGTGGAGAAGGTCGCGTCGGGCTCGGTGACACCGATCTCGGTGCCCGCGACCCGCGCGGTGTAGCCGCTGAGGAAGTGGTACATCGCCTGTGCCGGGGTCAGCCTGGCGATCGGCGGCAGGATGCCGAACGCGTCCGCGGTCAGCATGATGATATTCTTGGGCACCGGCCCGAGGTTGTCGTCGCTGGCGTTCGGGATGAAGTCGATCGGGTAGCTGGCGCGGCTGTTCTCGGCGAGCTTGGCATCGTCGAGGTCGATGGCGCGGGTCTCGGGGTCGATGACGACGTTCTCCAGCACGGTGCCGAAGCGGCGAGTGGTCGCGTAGATTTCCGGTTCGGCCTCGGCCGACAGGCGGATGACCTTGGCGTAACAACCGCCTTCGAAGTTGAAGACCGCGGTGTCGGACCAGCCGTGCTCGTCGTCGCCGATGAGCGTGCGGCTGGCGTCGGCGCTGAGCGTCGTCTTGCCGGTGCCGCTGAGGCCGAAGAACACCGCGGTGTCGCCCTTCGGGCCGATGTTCGCCGAGCAGTGCATCGGCATGACGCCCTTCACCGGCAGCAGGTAGTTGAGGATCGAGAAGACACTCTTCTTCATCTCGCCCGCGTACTTGGTGCCGCCGATCAGGATGGTCTTGCCCTCGAAATCGACCGCGACGATCGTCTCCGACCGGCAGCCGTGGCGGGCCGGATCGGCCTTGAAGCTGGGCAGGTCGACGATGGTGAACTCGGGCAGGAAATCGGCCAGTGCCGCCGCCTCCGGACGGACCAGCAGGGTGCGGATGAACAGCGAGTGCCACGCCAGCTCGGTGATGACGCGGACCTGGACGCGGTGCTCGGCCTGCGAGCCGCCGAACAGGTCCTGGACGAACAATGTCTCCTTCTGCGCCAGCGCCGCGGCGAAGTCGGCGCGAATCGCGGCGAACTGCTCGGGGCTGATCGCCTTGTTGGTCTTGCCCCACCAGATCGCCGGGCCGGTGACGTCGTCCTTGACGATGAACTTGTCGTTGGCGGAGCGGCCGGTGTGCGCGCCGGTCTCGACGACGAACGCACCGTCCTTCGACAGCAGACCCTCGCCGCGCGTGACGGCGAGTTCGATCAGCGGCGCGGTGCCGAGGTTCCAGTGCAGCGTCGCGGCCGTCTGGAGACCCTGGGTATCGAGGCCGTGGCGCGATGCGGTCAACGAACGTCTCCTGAAACCATAAAAGGCGGCAGCGCCGCCATGCCCGTCGCGCATACAGGACTGCGCCCGCCGCCGTCAAAACGGCGGCCGGGCCCTTTACCTTTGGTCAAGTCGCGCGGCAGTTTGGCGACATGACATCGCCGCGAGCGTCTTGACCACGCCCGGACGCAACCCGCTGGGAACCGCCCGGTTCCTCTGCACGCTTGCAACGCATCCGGGCGCGTTGCACAGCGAGGCCGTATGGCCGCTGCCCCGCCTTCGAGTCCGACGATTGCGCTGGTCGATGACGACCGCAACATCCTGACCTCGGTGTCGATCGCGCTGCAGAACGAGGGCTTTGCCGTGCGCCTCTATTCGGACGGTCAGGCGGCGCTGAAGTCACTGAGCGAGAACCCGCCCGATCTGGCGGTGCTCGACATCAAGATGCCGCGCATGGACGGCATGGAATTGCTGCGCCGGCTGCGCGAGAAGAGCGAGCTGCCGGTGATCTTTCTGACGTCCAGGGACACCGAGATCGACGAGGCGCTCGGCCTGGCGATGGGGGCGGACGATTATATCGGCAAGCCGTTCAGCCAGCGGTTGCTGATCGAGCGCATCCGCGCCGTGCTGCGCCGCGTCGCCAGCCGCCGCGGCGATGCCCTGGCGGAGGGCGAGGTGGCACCCGGCCCTGCCATCACGCGCGGCCGGCTGTCGATGGACCCGGCGCGCCACCGGGTGGCCTGGGCCGGTCACGACGTCGCGCTGACCGTCACCGAGTTTTTGATTTTGGAGGCGCTGGCGCAGCGCCCGGGCTTCGTGAAATCGCGCGACCAGTTGATGGACACCGCCTATCAGGACGATGTCTACGTCGACGACCGGACCATCGACAGCCACATCAAGCGGCTGCGCAAGAAATTCCGTGCCGTCGATAACGACTTCAAGGGAATCGAGACGCTGTATGGCGTCGGCTACCGCTTCAACGAGGCCTGACGCGCCGCCGCGCTGGCGCTTCAGCCTCGCGTGGCGGATCGTCGCCGTCAATTTCTTCGCGGTGCTCGCGCTGATGGGCAGCGTCGTCTATCTCGACAGCTTCCGCGAGCGCCTGATCGACCAGCGGGTCAGCGAGCTGACCATGCAGGGCCGGCTGATCGCCGATGTCCTGGGCGCTTCGCCGGTCGCCGAATGGCCTGGCCAGCTGGCGCGCTACGGCCGGCTCGGCGGCACCCGGCTGCGGCTTTACGCGAGCGACGGCGCGCTTGCCGCCGACAGCTGGCGCACCACCGGCCCGACCTTCGAACTGCGCGATCCCAGCACCGAGCCGTTCAAGCGCGAGGCGGCGCGGACGCTCGACAGGATCATCGAGGGGTTCGGCGACAACGTAGATCTGCCCGACTACATCGAACCGGCGTCGGACACGGTCGCCGCCTGGCCCGAGGTGCTGAGCGCCCGCGCCGGCACCGGCGCGGCGAAGCTGCGCCGTGCGCCCGACCGTACCATCATCATCGGCAGCGCGACGCCGGTCGGCGCGGGCGGGTCGCCGCGGCCGGTGCTGCAGCTGACCCTTGATACCCGCGATATCACCCGGCTGGTGCGGCGCGAGCGCGGCACGCTCGGGCTGGTCTTTCTTGGCGTCTTGGCGCTAAGCGTGCTGTTCTCGAACTTCCTCGCGTCGACGATCGTGCGGCCGCTGCGGCGGCTGGCGGTGTCGGCGCAGCGCGTGCGGCTGGGGCGGTCGCGCGAGGTGACGGTGCCGCGCTTTGCCCGGCGGCGCGACGAGATCGGGCAGCTGGCACGCGCGCTCAGCGACATGACCGGCGCGCTGCGCGAACGCATCGACGCCACCGAAGCCTTTGCCGCCGATGTCGCGCATGAGCTGAAGAACCCGCTCGCCTCGCTGCGCAGCGCGGTCGATTCGCTCGAGACGGCTCGCAACGCGACCCAGAAGACGCAGCTGCTCGAGGTCATCCGCGACGATGTCGGCCGCATCGACCGGCTGATTACCGATATCGCCGACGCCAGCCGCCTCGACGCCGAGCTGTCACGCACTCGTTTCGAGGCGATCGACCTCGGCGCGCTGACCGGCGGCCTGATCCGCGCCATCGAGACCGCCGGTGCAGCGCGCGGCGTGCAGATCGCCTATGCCCGGCCGAAGGCGGCGACGACGCTGGTGATGGGCGAAGGCGACCGGCTGGCGCAGGTGGTTCGCAATCTGGTCGACAACGCGGTGTCGTTCTCGCCGGACCAGGGCCTGGTGGTGGTCACCGTCGTCCACGCCGGCGAGCGCGTGCTGCTCCGCGTCGACGACGCCGGGCCCGGCATCACCTTCGACAACCGCGAGGACATCTTTCGCCGCTTCTACACCGAGCGGCCGCCGGGCGAGGAGTTCGGCCGCCACTCGGGCCTCGGGCTTGCGATCGTCCGTGCCATCGTCGAAGCGCACGACGGCAGCATCGAGGTCGGCGACCGCGCCGACGGGCCGGGCGCGCGCTTCACCGTGTCGCTGCCGGCGGCATGATCCGCGTCCATGCCACCTGTGTCGCGCGGGGCGGGCAGGCGGTGCTGCTGTTCGGGCCGCCGGGCAGCGGCAAGTCCGACCTCGCGCTGCGGCTGATCGACCGCGGCTGGGTGCTGGTCGCCGACGATCAGGTCGAGCTGCGCCGCGACGGCGACCGGCTGCTCGCCGCGCCGCCCGCGACCATCGCCGGGCGGATCGAGGTGCGCGGTGTCGGCATCGTCGCGCGGCCGTATCGGTCGCAGGTGCCAGTGGTCTGCGCCTTCGACCTCGCCGCGCCGCCGGAACGACTGCCCGAAGCGGCGGCCCGCGCCATCGGCGGCATCGCGCTGCCCTGTCTGGCGCTCGCGCCCTTCGAGCTGTCCGCCGCCCTGAAGGTGGAAGCCGCTTTGACGGTCATGGTGAAGGGAGTAGAAGCCGCGCCCGTGCCTGCCGTCATGCCTTCGCCCCGCACGTCCGACGCTGCCCCGCCGGCGCGCGTCCTCGTCGTTTCGGGAATGTCGGGGGCGGGCAAGTCGACGGCGCTGAAGGCGCTCGAGGATCTGGGGTACGAGGCGGTCGACAACCTGCCGCTGGCGCTGTTCGACCGGTTGCTGTCGCCGGAGGAGGTCGCGACCGGGCGGCCGGTGGCGTTCGGCATCGATTCGCGGACCCGCGGCTTCGACGGCGAGGCCATCGCGGCGCGGCTGCAGGCGCTGCGCGCCGACGGGCTCGATGTCCGGCTGGTGTTCCTCGATTGTGCCGGCGGCGAGCTGACCCGGCGCTTCTCCGAAACCCGCCGCCGTCATCCCCTGGCGCTCGACCGGCCGGCCGCCGACGGCATCGCCGCCGAGCGCGAGCTGCTGGCGCCGCTGCGCCGCTGGGCCGACGCGGTCATCGACACCACCGACTACCGCGCCGCCGACCTGCGCGCCGTCATCAACGAACGCTTCGGCGGCGAGGGCGGCCGCCCGTTGACGCTGACCGTCATGTCGTTCGGGTTTGCCCGTGGGCTGCCCCGCGATGCCGATCTGGTCTTCGACCTGCGCTTCCTCGCCAACCCGCACTGGGACCTCGACCTCCGCCCGCTGACCGGCGAGGACGCGGGCGTCGCGGCGTATGTCGCTGCCGATGCGGCGTTCGCGCCCGCCTTCGAGCGCATCGCCGACCTGCTGCTCACCCTGCTCCCCGGCTACGGCCGCGAGGGCAAGGCGTACCTGACCGTGGCGCTTGGCTGCACCGGCGGGCGGCATCGGTCGGTGTTCGTCGCCCGGGCGCTCGCCGAGCGGCTGGCGGCGGCGGGCTATGACCCCCATCTTATCCACCGCGACAAGACCGGCCCGGCCACCGGCGACGCCCCCCCCCTGCCATTGGAGCAAGCCCAAGCATGATCGGACTGGTGTTGGTGACCCACGGCCGCCTGGCGGCCGAATTCATCGCCGCGATGGAGCACGTCGTCGGCAAGCAGGAAGCCGTGGCGACGATCTGCATCGATGCCGACGACGACATGGAGGCCCGGCGCGGTGATATCGCCAAGGCAATCCAGGCGGTCGAGGGCGGGCAGGGCGTCATCGTGCTGACCGACATGTTCGGCGGCACGCCGTCCAACCTCGCGATCTCGCTGATGGGCAGCACCGGCCGGGTCGAGGTCATCGCCGGGGTCAATCTGCCGATGCTGATCCGCCTCGCCAGCGTCCGCAAGACGGCCGATGTCGCGACCGCCGTCGCTGCGGCGCAGGAAGCCGGGCGCAAATACATCTCGGTCGCTTCCAAGATTCTCGGCGAGGCAGCGTGATCGCTGCCGCCGGCAGCAGGGCGGCCTGAGTTGGCCGGCCCGGTCGAGGTGCAGATCACCAACCGCCGTGGGCTGCATGCCCGCGCCAGCGCGCGCTTCGTGACGCTGGCGAGCAGTTTCGATGCCGTCGCCACCGTCACTAAGGACGGGGCGAGCGTCACCGGCACCTCGATCATGGGGCTGATGATGCTGGCCGCCGCACCCGGCGACACCATCGAGATCGCCGCGACCGGCGCGCAGGCCGGCGCGGCACTGGCGGCACTGGTCAATCTGGTCGAGACCAAGTTCGGCGAGGACTGAGCCGCCTATTTCTCGCGAAAAGCGTTGTCGCTCAGCTTGCTGACCGGGGTTAGCAGATAGGACAGGATCGTGCGCTTGTGGCCGAGCACGTCGACCTGCGCGATCATGCCGGCGCCGATCGGCAACGGCTTGCCGTCCTGGCCCTTTAGCGCGCTGGCGTCGGTGCGGACGCGGATGACGAAATGGCTCTCCCCGGTGCGCGGGTCGACGACCGCGTCGGGTGAAATGCGCTCGACGACGCCGTCGAGCGAGCCGTAGACCGAATAATCATAGGCCGTCAGCTTGACGGTGGCGCGCTGGCCCGGGTGCAGGAAGGCGATGTCGGCGGGGCGGACATCGGCCTCGACCACCATCGTATCGCCGGCGGGCACGATCTCGACCAGCGGCTCGCCGGGCCGGACGCTGCCGCCGACGGTGGCGACGAGGACGCGGTTGACGGTGCCGGCGATAGGGGCGCGTAATTCGGTGCGGCGCACCCGGTCTTGCAGCGCGGGCAGTGCCTCGCCCTGACCGGCAAGCTCAGCCCGGGCGGACGACAGCTCGGCGAAGGCCTGGCTGCGGTAGCGGTCGCGCACCGACCGCAGGCCCGACGACGCCTCGGCGACTGCAGCGCGGGCGCGGCGTACGGCGAGCGCGGCACTGTCGGCACCGCCGCGCGCCTGCGCCGCCGCGGTCTGGGCGCGGATCAGCGCGATCTGCGGCTCGATACCCTTCTCGACCAGCGGTGCCAGCATCGCCAGCTCGCGGTCGGCGGCGGCGGTGCCGAGCGCGCGGGTCTGTGCCTCCACTTCGGTCTGGCCGAGCGCGCGCTGCGCCTGATCGTATTTCGCGCTCTCCACCCCGCTGGCGGCCGCCAGATCGGCGCGGCGGGCGTCGAACAGCGAGCGTTCGGTGGCGACGAGGCGCGGCGCACTCGCCATCAGCGCAGGCGGGAAGCGCGGTGAGCCGCCGCTGACTTCGGCCTGCAGCCGTGCCGTGCGGGCGACGAGCGCGTTGTAGGTCTCGCTGGTCTTGCCGAACTCGGCATCGAACTGGGTGCTGTCGAGCAGCACCAGCGACTGGCCGGCGCGGACCGCCTCGCCAGCCTTGACCAGGATCGCCTTGACCGTTCCGCCTTCGAGATTGGAAACGATCTGCAGCTGGCGCGACGGGATCACGCGGCCGTACGCCGTCGCGGTCTCGTCGACCTTGGCGAGCGCCGCCCAGGCAAGCAGCGACGCGGTCAGGGCGGCGATCGTCCACAGCAGCCAGTGCGAGACGCGGCTCGGCTCGAGCAGGGGCGGCAGGGTGTGGGCGGCACTTGCCATGTCAGTTGACCGCGACCGATTTCAGCACGTCGTCGCGCGGGCCCGCGGCGACTACCTTGCCCTTGTCGAGGATGATGATGCGGTCGACCAGCTTCAGCATCGAGCGGCGGTGCGTGACCAGCACCACGGTCTTGCCCTTCAGCTCGCCGTCCAGCCGCGCGATGAGTGCGTTCTCGGACTGCAGGTCCATCGCCGAGGTCGGCTCGTCGAGCAGCAGGATCGGTTGCTCGTGGACCAGCGCGCGAGCAATCGCGATGGCCTGGCGCTGGCCGCCCGACAAGCCTTCGCCGCGGTCGGCGAGGCGCAGGTCATAACCGTTCGGTATCTGGCCGATGAACTCGTGCGCGCCGCTCAGCTTGCCGGCGCGCAGCACCGCGGCGTCGTCGATCGCGGCCTCGCCAAGCGCGATATTCTCGCGCACCGAACCGGTCAGCAGGAAGACATCCTGGAGCACCGCGCCGATGTTGCGGCGAAGGTCGTCGGGGTGAAGCTGGCGGACATCGGCATCGTCGATCAGCACGACGCCGTCCTCGGGCGCGTAGAGGCCCAGGATCAACCGGGCGATGGTCGACTTGCCGCTGCCCACCCGACCGATGATCGCGACATGCTCGCCGGGCGCGATGCGGAACGAGACATTGTCGAGCGCCTTCGCCGTCGAGCCCGGATATCTGAAGGTGACGCCGCGAAACTCGACACCGCCGTCGAGCCGGCCGCGGCGCAGATAGTCGGTGTCGTCGCGGGCCTCGCCGCCACCCTGCATCAGCCGGTCGAGCTGCTGATAGGCCGAGCGGGTGTGGCTGAGCCGGGTCAGCAGACCGGCGATCTGGGTCAGCGGCGCGACGCAGCGGCCGCTGAGGATCGAACACGCAACCAGGCCGCCGATGGTCAGCTCGCGCTGCGCGATCATGGTGACGCCGAGGATGACGACGCCGATGTAGCAGATCTGCTGAACCGACTGCGCGACGTTGATGCTGACCGACGCAATCAGCCGCTGGCGCAGGGAAGAGTCGGCGTGGTCGTCGACCGCGGCGGCCCAGCGCCGGGCCAGCAGTGGCCCCGCCGACGACGATTTGATCGTCTCGAGACCGCTGATCGCCTCGACCAGCACGCCCTGCTTCGACATGCCCTGGGCCAGCCCCTGCGCCGCCAGGCGCGCCAGCAGCGGCTGCGACAGCATCGCGGTGACGATGACCAGCGGCACCATCGCCAGCGGGATGATCACCAGCCAACCGCCGATCGCCGCGACGACGACCAGGAACAGGATGATGAACGGCAGGTCGACGATGGCGGCGAGCGTGGCGGAGGCGAAGAAGTCGCGCAGCGCCTCGAATTCGCGCAGCAATCCGGCGAAGGCACCGCTCGACCCGCGCCGGCTTTCCAGCCGCATCGACAGCATCCGCGCGAAGATCGCCTCACCGACGGTGCGGTCGATGCGGTTGCCGGCGATGTCGATGAAATAGCCCCGCAGCATCCGCAGCAGGAAGTCGAAGATCAGCACGATGGCGATACCGATCGACAGCGCGATCAGCGAGTCGGTGGCATTGTTGGGGACGATGCGGTTGTAGACCGTCATCGAGAACAGGCTGGTCGCCAGGCTGAAGACGTTGACCAGCGCCACCGCCAGCGCGACCTGGGCATAGAGGCCGCGATTAGCGCGGATGGGCCCGGCGAGCCATTCGGCGATGCGGGGACGAGGGATCAGGTCGCTCATATAACCAGCTTGATGCCGATGACCGGCAGCATTTCGCCGGTCCGCGCCAACAGCGTGTAGCGTGCGATGTCGAGCTCGACGACGCCCTGCAGATAGGCGGCGGCGGCGTTAAAATAATCCTCCTCGGCGCGGAGCAGTTCGATCAGCGAGCCGCGCGAGACGCGGAACTGCTCGACATAGCCGTCGCGCACGCGGCGGTTGGCGGCATAGGCGGTGCCGAGCGCCGCGGTGCTGCGCGATAGGGCCGCGACATCGGTAAAGGCGGCGGCGGCGTCGCGCTCCGTCGCCGCGGCAATCTGGTCCGCGTTGAAGCCCGCGCCGCGCGCCTGCGCCCCCGCCTCGGCGATGACGCCGCGCTGACGGCCGCCGGCAAACAGGCTCTGGCGCAGCGCGAAATTGCCCCGCACCTCATAATCGGAACCGGTGAAGACGTCGTAACGCGAGCCGTTGATGCCGGCGGTCAGGCGCGGCAGGCCGTCCGCCTTGGCGGCGCGCCAGTCGCGCCGGGCCGCCTCCGCCCGGCGTCGCGCCGCGACCACTACCGGCGACTTCTCGGCAAGCATGGTCGCGGCGTCGAGGCTTTGCGCGGCGGATGCGGGCGGCAGCGAGCGACTGAGCCGGGGCGGCGCGTCGGTCCCGAACGCCTCGCGGTAGCGGGCTCGCGCCTGGGCGAGCAGCCGCTCATAGCGCGCCGCCGCGGCTTCGCTGTCGGCGAGCACAGCCTCGGCCCGGGCGACATCGCCGCCGGCACCGAGACCCTGCGCCAGGCGCGAACGGACATCGCCGAGGATATCGCGCTGCCGCGCAGCCATCGCTCCCGCGAGATCGACCAGCGTCTGATAGGCCAGCACGTTGTACCAGGCGGCGACCGCCTGTAGCGCGGTCTCGTCGGCGACGCGCTCGACTTCGGCACGGGCGGCGAGGATGCGCTCGTTGGCGGCGGCGATGCGGTTCCCGGTCGCGCCGAAGTCGTAAATCAACTGCTCGCCGGTCACGACGGCATCGGTCCGACCGCGCACGCGCAAGCTTTCGACGATGGCGGTGCGGTCGCCGAAATCGCGGGCGAGCGCACGGTCGCCGACCAGCGCCGCATCGATCTGCGGGAACAGGCCGGCGCGGACCTGGACGCGGACGGCGGCGCTGGCCTGCGCGCTCGCGATCGCGACGCCGACGGCGGGATGAACCTCGACCGCATGGCCGACGAGCTCCAGGAACGGCTGCGACGGGCCGGCGGCACGGTCGAACAGGACGAGGGGATCGCGCGCGAAATCGATCGATTGCGGTGCGCCCGACGGCATCGGCAGGACCAGCGGCTCCGGCGCCGCGGCCGCGCCGGGCACGGCCTGACCCGCAGCGGCGACGACCAGCCAAAGCCCCAGACGACCGAAAATGACCGATGCTCCCGCCCGCGCCCGACGTACCGCGCTGTTGCAGCGTCCGGCTAGCACGGGCGGTGTGTCACTTTCGTGAAGCATTTGCGGCAGCATCCGATCTCCGCTTCGGCGATGCGCTGTGCTAGCGGCAGCGCGTGACCCTGCCCGCCCTTCTCGGTGCCCTGTTCGGCCTGATCGTCGGCAGCTTCGCGGCGACGCTGGTGGTGCGCTGGCCCGAGCGCTCGGTGCTGGCTGGGCGCTCGTCCTGCGACAATTGCGGGCGGCAGCTGTCGCCGTTCGAGCTGGTGCCGCTGGTCAGCTATATGTGGAATCGCGGTCGATGCGCGCGTTGCAGCGCGGCGATCGCCGCATGGCATCCGGCGATCGAGGCGGTGGCGGCGCTGATCGGCGGCGCGGCGCTGTGGGTCGATCCCGGCTGGGGCGGCGTCGCTGGTGCGCTGTTCGGCTGGACGCTGCTGACGATCGCGGCGCTCGATCTGCGCCACCGCTGGCTGCCCGACCGGCTGACTCTGCCGTTGCTGGTTGCCGGGCTGGGTGCCGGCGCGCTCGGGCTGATGCCGCCGCTTGGCGACCGGGTGATCGGGGCGGCGGCCGGGTTCGGGTCGCTGTGGCTGCTGGCCTGGGGCTTCCGCCGGTTGCGGGGCCGGGACGGGCTCGGCGGTGGCGATCCCAAGCTGCTCGGCGCGATCGGAGCATGGCTAGGCTGGGCGGCGCTGCCGGACGTGGTGCTGGTGGCGGCGCTGGGCGGGCTGGCGGTCGTCGCGGTGCTGCGCTTGCTGCGTCGACCGGTGGCGGCGGAGTTGCCGCTGGGCACGATGCTGGCTGCGGTGGCGTTCGGGATGTGGCTGGTCCAGGCGGCGGGCTAGCGGCGCAGCGCCCGGAACACGTCGCGAACTCCGGCACGGTCGAAGGCGAGGGCAAGGCCGGCGAAGACAATCCCGCCGGCGACGATGGTTGCGGCGAGCCGGTCGGCCGGCGACGCATCCGCGAGCGGCCCCAGCCGCAGCCAGGTGACGACGCCCGCCATCGCCAGCGCGAACAGGATCGGCTTCGCCCCAGCGCCGAGCTGTGCCAGCGCGCCGATGCCCGTCGAGCGGGCGAAGGCGCGGCCGCCGAAAATTACGCCGGTCAACGTGGCGGCGTAAGCGACAAGCGTCGCGTCGCGACCGAACGGTAGCGACAGCGCGAACGCCGCCGCCGTCGCCAGCACGCCGGCGAGGCCGAACATCACCATCGCCCGCTGCCGCCCGTCGACGACCATGATTGCATTGACCAGCATCCTTGTGGCGCGGATGACCCAGAGGCCGAGCATCAGCTGGAGTATGGGGACAGCTTCGATCCATTGGGGACCGAAGACCAGCGGCACGGCATCGGGGGCGACCGCCGCCAATCCCAGGAACAGCGGGGCGGACACATAGGCGATGATGCCCGTGCCGCGGTGGAACAGGGGCTTCAGGTCGAGCCCGGCCCGCTTGGCGGCGGCGAAGCTGGTGACCGTCACGCGGCGCAGCGCGGTGATGACGATGCCACAGCTTTCCTCGACGAGACGCAGCGCGAAGTTGAACAGGCCAACCGCGTTCGGGCCGTAGACCGCGCCGTAGGCAACGACGAAACCGCGGGTGGTCAGCGTGCCCAGGCTGCCCTGCGCGCCGCCGAGGATGCCGAGGCGTAGCGTATCGGCCAGCGCCGGGTCGGCAATCCGGAGCCGGGGCGTTCGCATCGTCGCCAGCAACTGCACCGCCGCCGCCCCCTGCATGACGAGGTTGCTGACGATCAGCGCCCACGGCCCGGCCCCCGCCGCCGCCGCGCCGACGCCCGCGACCAGCGCCGCCGCCTTGGCGATGACGGTGCGCTGCACGAGAGCGCGCGTCCGTAGCTTGCGGAGCAGCAGCCCGGTCGGCGCGGCGGCGAGACCGAGGCCGATGCCGGTCAGCCCCTGCACCGCGACCAGTGCGCCGAGCAGCGGATCGCCGATCCCGTAGGCGACGATCAGCCCGACGATTCCCGCCAGCAGCGCCGTGCCGACGCCGATAGCGCTCGTTGTCCAGAACATAGCGTCCGACAGCCGGGTATGCGCCGAGCGGGCGCGGACCAGCGCGTCGGGCATGCCGCCGAGCAGCGCCGCCTGCGGAATCGCGGTCAGCGCCACCGCCAGCCCGGCCCGGCCAAAATCGGCGGGCCCGAGGAACCGCGCCATAAGAATGACGGTCAGCGCCGACGCGCCCGCCGAGGCGAGGCTTTCGACGAACGCCCAGCGAGCCGAGCGCGAAACCTTGGTGGCGATGCGGGCGCGGGTCATGCCGGGCGGGCCTTAGCCGGGACGCTCGCAGCCGTCACGTTAAGCCAATAAGACAGGCGGCCATGATTTCCCTGATCGTCTGCACGCGCAACCGCGCCGCCGCGCTGGCCGCCTGCCTCAGCCGTATCGCCGCGTTAGTCCATGCCGGGCCGTGGGAGGCGGTGATCGTCGACAACGGCTCGACCGACGCGACCGCCGAGGTCATCCGCGCTTTTGCGGCGGGCGCGGTCTTCCCGGTCCGCTATGTCCGTCAGCCAGTGCCGGGCCTTAGCAACGCCCGCAACGCCGGGGTGGCGGCGGCGGCGGGTGACCTGTTGCTGTTCACCGACGACGACTGCTATGTCGATGCTGGTCTGCTCGACGCCGCGGTGGCGGCCTTCTCCGATCCTGTCGTGGGCTTCGTCACCGGGCGGGTCCGGCTGTTCGACCCCGAGGATGCGCCGGTGACGGTCAACGAGTCGGTCGAGCCGCTGCGCTTCGCGGCCGGGCGGTTCCTGCCGGCGGGCGCGGTCAAGGGTGCCAATTTCGGCTTCCGGCGGACCGTGCTCGCGCAGATCGCCGAGCGGGGAGTGCCGTTCGATCCGCTGTTCGGCAGCGGCGCGCGCTTTCCCGCCGAGGATGCGGACGCGGCGCAGCGCGCGGCGTTGGCGGGCTGGGCCGGGGTTTACGATCCGGCGCTGGTGGTCTGGCACCATCACGGGCGCAAGGCGGGCGACCTCGCGCCGCTCTACCGCGACTACGACGTCGGGCGCGGCGCATTCCACGCCAAGCTGTTGCTGGCGCGCGGCGGGTTTGGTCCGGGCTTGCAGGCGTGGGCCGGGCTGTGGCGGCGGGCGAAGGTGCGTCCATCGCTGCTCCGGGATGAACTCCGCGGCGCTCTCGGATATGTTGGTGCCGCGATCAGCCGGGCGGCCGGAGGTGCTCGAGCCGGACGCTGAGCAGCTCCGCCACCGCCGGCGCGTCGAACGGCGCGCCGAGCAGCGTGTAGATCGGCCGCAGCGCTTCCGGGTCCGTCGTCCAGCGGGCATAATCGACCTTCACCGCAGCTGCCGGGTTGGCGGCAACGAAGGCGTCGGCGTGGGCCTCGAAACGCGCAATGTCGGCGGCGAGCGTCGCCTTGTCGGCATCCTGCCACCATGCCGAGCGTGAGACTTCATCGACGCTCCGCGTATTGAACACGAACCGCGCCGGGGCGAAGGCGAGCGCCATGAACGCCAGATGCTCGTCGAGGTCGGCGGTCAGGTAACGGATTTCCTTAAAGCCGGCGGTGCGGGTGCCGCGCGGTGGTTTCAGAATCGTCGCGACGAAACTGTCGGCGAGCGACCGCGCGAACGCGCCCGGATCGGCGGCGAGCGCGCCGTGCCACGGATGATCGACCGCCTGGTGGCCCCAGCCGTATTTGTCCTTGAGTACCGTCGCGTTGCGCCACGCCTCGAACAGCCCGCGCACGACGCCGTAATTCTCGCCCGCGACATAGACGCCCGGCATGGCGTTCATGATCTTCTGGAGCAGCGTCGAACCGGTGCGGCCATAGGTCACGATGAACACGAAACGTTCGGGCCGGACGGCGGGACCGGCGCGGCGCAGGCGCTCGCGGTAGCGCGCCAGGCGGGTGCGGGCGCGCGCCGTCAGGCTCGGCTTCTTGGTCATCTCAGTGTCCCAGATTGGCGAGGCGGCGGCGCGCGCTGTCGATCGCCCGGCGCGCCTGCCAGCCGAATTCGTGCCAGCGCGGCGGACCCAGGCTGCGACGCTCACCCTCGATCGTCGACGGCAGGCCGACCTCCATTACCGGAAACGGATGCAGGCCGATGTTGGCGACGCCGTGCACCCAATAGCGGTCGATCTCGTCGTCGACCGGGCGCACGACGCTGCGGATCGACGCCAGCCAGCGCGCCGCACCCTCGCGGCGCAGGATATAGCCTTGGGTTCCGAAGGCGATCCCGCGGTAGCGCACGACATGCCGCCCCGCAGCCTGGTCGATCACCTTCGCGCCGACCGGCGCCTTGGCGTGGAGCCGCACGAACGGGTGCGCCGCCAGTGCCGCGATCACTTCGGGCAGCCGCGCGAAAAAGCCGGGGTCGATCAGCAGGTCGTCTTCTAGGATCACTGCCGCCGGGGAGTCGCCCTCTGCGATCGTGCGCCACAGTGCCGCGTGGCTGGCGAAGCAGCCGATCTCGCCCGGCGTGAGGGTACGGCGGACGGCCCGGACCGCACCGCCGGGATCGTAGCCGAGCCCGTCCGGCAACGTCCGCAGAGCGTCGAAGAAGCGCCAGTCGAGGCCGGGGACGGCGTCGAGCTGGCGCGCCATGCCGGCGCGGCGGGGCGATTCGGCCAGGCTGATGACGTGGACCGGGACGACCGTCACTAAAATGTCCGCGCCGTACCGTCGAAGCGTCGCAAATCGTGGTTCCTGTTCATCCGGGGGAGGCGCTACGCGAGCATGCTTACACTTTTGTCACAATTCTTGGCGAACTGAAGGTTTGTGCGCCGCAACACGCCCCGTTGTCGCAAAACTTACATCATCGCGCTGGTAAGCACGGGGCACTCGCAGGGGGCTAGCCGGCTTGGTCAGTTCCGCTTGTTTCAGGCGAAATCGCGCAAACATGAAGTCAATTACGGTTCTTTGCACGCGCGCTGTATCGGCATGGCTGGTGCTGGTGCTGGTGCTGGTCGCGACCGCAGCGTGGGGGCAGACCGTCCCCGCCTCGGTGCCGGTGCGCGCTGCGCCAGACCGATTCGAGATCGCCGCTTTCGATGTCACCGGTGTGCGTGTTCTTGATACGCGCGCGGTCGAGGATGCGGTGTATCCGTTCGCCGGTCCCGACAAGACTTCGAGCGACGTCGAAGGCGCCCGCAAGGCGCTCGAGGATGCCTACAAGGCGCGCGGCTTCGAATCGGTGCTGGTCGAGATCCCGCCGCAGCCCAACGGCAGTTTCGTCGCCGGCGTCGTCGCGCTGCGCGTTACCGAGGCGACCATCGGCCGGTTGCGTGTCACCGGCACGAAGTACCACGCGCCGACTATCGTCGCTGGTCAGCTGCCGGCGCTCAAGGAAGGCGAGGTGCCCGACCTGAAGGCCGCCGCGGTGCAGCTGGCGGAGGCCAATCGCTTCCCCGACCGCGAGGTGACGCCGTCGATCCGCGCCGGCCGCGTGCCCGGCACCATCGACGTCGACCTGAAAGTAAAGGACACGCTGCCGTTCCACGCTAGCGTTTCGGTCAACAACGACCATAGTCCGGCCACCGACCCGCTGCGCTTGATCGCCAGCGCGCGCTACACCAACCTGTTCCAGCTCGGCCACACGCTGACGGCCTCCTACCTCGTCGCGCCGCAGAACCGCAGCCAGACGGAGGTATTCTCGGGTTCCTATCTCGCGCCGATCATCGGCACGCGGTGGACCGTGCTGGCGTTCGGCTACAAGTCGAACAGCGACATCGCGGCTCTGGGTGGCACCCAGGTGCTCGGCGACGGCTATGCGGTCGGGGTGCGTGGCATCTACCGGCTGCCCGGTGAGCAGGTCCAGCAGTCGGTCAGCTTCGGCTTCGACTACAAGGACTTCAAACAGGACATCTTCGTTCCCTCGAGCGACCCGGCGAACCCCGACACGACGATCCGCACGCCGATCGCCTATGTGCCGCTCACCGTCGCCTATTCGGCGCAGCGGGCGACCGAGCATACCGCCGCCAACGTCAGTGTCACCGCCTCGGCGGGCATCCGCGGGCTGGCGTCGGGAGAGCGCATCATCCGGACGCGGCGCCTCGACGCGATCGGCAACTTCGTCCGCCTGAATCTCGACGCCGACTACACCCGCAGCTTTGCCCGCGACATCGTCGGCGTGCTACGCTTCTCGGGTCAGCTCGCCGACTCGCCGCTCGTCACCAACGAGCAGTTCTCGATCGGCGGCCACACCTCGGTGCGCGGTTACTTCCAGTCGGAGGCGGTCGGCGACGACGGCGTCAACGGCACTGCCGAGGTGCGGAGCCCGTCGTTCGCCAGCGTCTTCGGCACCTTCGTCGACGAGGCCCGGCTGTTCGTTTTCGCGGACGCCGGCTTCGTCCGCGTCCGCAGTCCACTGCCCGACCAGACCGAGACGTTCAAGCTGGTCAGCGTCGGCGGCGGCGCGCGGGTGCAGCTGTTCCGCAATGTGCGCGGGGATGTCGCTTACGGCGTAGCCCTGACCGACGGCAGCACGACCGGCGCCGGCGACGGCCAGATCGTGTTCTCGGTCAAGGCGGAATTCTGATCATGCGCCATCACGCGCCCAGCAAAGAGATGCGGACATGAAGCGAGCGATCCTAATCGCGGCCCTGCTGACGCTGGCGGGCTGCGCCGAATCGGGCACCGGCTGGTGGCAGAAGGAGTGGCCGGCGCGCCAGCCGGTCACCATCGACACGACCTCGACCGGGGTCAACGTCAGCGGGCCGATCGGGCGGACGCCGGTGCTGCTGCGGCTGCATTCGGGTAATTTCGACTTCGGGCTGTCCGCCGACAACGGGGCCGACCTCCGCGTGCTGGCGGCGGACAACAAAACCCCGCTGACCTATCATATCGAGAACTTCGATCCGCTCCTCGGCGTCGGAGCGGTGTGGGTCGACGTACCCAAGCTCGCGGGCGGCGAGAAGCAGGCGGTGTGGCTGTACCACGGCAACAAAGATGCGCCCGCCGCGGTCAACACGGCGTCGACCTACGACGCCGACACCGTTCTGGTGCTGCACTACGACGAGGCGGCTGGCACCCCCATCGCCGACAAGACGGCGTTCAAGAACAATCCGGCGAATGGCCCGACGAGCAGTGACGAGGCGGCGATCATCGGCCGGGGCGGCAAGTTCTCGGCCAGCGCCGGCATGACCGTGCCTGCGACGCCGTCACTGGCGATCGCGGCGGGCGGCGGCTTCACCTTCTCGACCTGGGTCAAACCTGACGCCGTGACCGGCGACCAGGCGCTGTTCGCGCGCGACGGCGTCGTCGTGGGCCTGGCGGACGGCGTGCCGTATGTCTCTGTCGGCGGTACCCGCACCAGTGCCGCTGCACCCGTCGCCGCCGCACAGTGGAGCCATGTCGCGGTGACCGCCGACGGCCGGGCGACTCGGCTTTTCGTCGGCGGACTGGAGGCCGGCAGCGCCGCCGGTGCCCTGCCCGCGATGGCCGGCCCGCTGACCATCGGTGGGTCGGCCGCGGCACCGTTCAGCGGCGGGCTCGACGAGACGCGCATCTCGAAGGTCGCTCGGCCGGCGGCGGCGATGCTGGTCGAGGCCGCAGGTGCCGGACCCGAGGGCAAGCTCGCCAGCTTTGGCAAGGACGAGGAGCAGGGCGGCGGCGGCGGTACGATCGTCTACATCCTGAAGGCGACGCCGGCACTCGACTGGGGGATTATCGCACTGTGCATGGTGCTGCTGGCCGGCGCGCTGGTGGTTATGGCGGCGAAGGCCCAGTATCTGGCCCGCGCGCGCCGCGCCAACACCGCCTTCATGAAGCGCTTCCGCGCCATGCACGAGGACCTGATCAAGGTCGACGCGATCGAGGGAATGTCGCCGGGTGAGCGCAAGTTGATCGCGGATTCGCCGATCGCCCACCTGTTCGACGAAGGCGTCGAGGAACTGCAGATCCGCCAGCGCGCCCGCGGTGACCGGCCGTTGTCGGGCGAGGCAGTTGAGGCGCTGCGCGCCGCCGTCGACGCGGTCCAGGTCGACGAGAACCAGAAGCTCGACCGCTGGATGGTGCTCCTGACCATTGCCATCTCGGGCGGGCCGTTCATCGGCCTGCTCGGCACCGTGATGGGCGTGATGAACACCTTCGGCGGCGTCGCGCTGGCCGGCGACGTCAACATTAACGCGATCGCGCCGGGCATCGCGGCGGCACTGCTGGCCACCATCGCGGGCCTCGCGGCCGCCATCCCGTCACTGTTCGGTTACAACTATCTGAACAGCCAGATCGGCACGATGGCAGACGAGATGCGGGTCTTCGTCGACCGGCTGGTGACCCGTCTCGCCGAGATGCAGGCCGACCGTGCCAACCCGCTGCCGCCGCTCGCCTTGGCCGCTGAATAGGAGCGCTGACCCATGAAAGCCGGTGGCGGCCGCAAGGCCTATGACGACATTAACATCACCCCGATGCTCGACCTCGCGTACGTGCTGCTCGTCATCTTCATCCTGATGGCGACGGCGAGCGTGCAGGGCATCAAGGTCGACCTGCCCAAGGCAGGCTCGGCGACCAACCTTGCCGCGCCCAAGACGAAGGCGATCACGATCAACAATGCGGGCCAGGTCTTCCTCGATGCGTTCCCGATGACGCTCGCCGAGCTGGAAGCGCGCCTGCGCTCCGAGAAGGCGGCGAACCCTGAGGTGCCGATCGTCGTCAAGGGCGACGCCACGGTCCAGTATCAGAAGGTCACCGAAGTTCTCGATCTGCTCCGGCGGCTTGAGCTGAACAAGGTCGGCCTGGTCACCGGCAAGGCGACGGGCGCGTAGTTGGAAGACACGCTCGCCTTCGACGACGGCAGCCAGTCGAAACTGCGGCGCTATCTGCCGTGGCTGGTCGGTGGGCTGGTGCTGCTTGGCCTTGGCTATGCGCTGTATTCGGCGATGACCGGAACCGTCGGCAAGGAGAAGAAGGAGCCGCCGACGATGACGGCGATGCTGCTGCCGCCGCCACCGCCGCCCCCGCCGCCGCCACCCCAGGAAAAGCCGCCCGAGCCCATCGAAACGCTGAAGCCGGTGCCGGTCGAGACCCCGACGCCGACACCGCAAAAGGCCGATGCTCCCGCCGCGGTCAGTATCGACGCGGCGAGCGAAGCGGGTGGCGACGCCTTCGGTCTCAAGGGCGGCGGCCCCGGCGGCATGGGCGGCACAGGCGCGACCGGCACCGGCATCGGGCCGGCCGGAGGCGGAGTCATCGACAATTTCTATGGCCGTAACCTGGCACGCGCGCTGCAGGAGAAGGTTGCCGACGACCGGCACCTGGCGCGGCAGATATTCTCGGCCGATTTCAACATCTGGATCGATCCGCAGGGCCGCGTCACCAGGGTGACAATGGTCCGCGACAGCAACGACGCCAAGCGCGACGCCGCGCTGCAAGCGTTGCTGGAGACCGTGCGTGGCCTCGAACCGCCGCCCGTTTCCCTACGCTTTCCCCAGAAAATCACCGTGCGCGGGCAACGCGGCGGCAGTTTCGGATGACCACCGTAATGAACAGACAGAAGGGCGGCACGATGGCCATGAACCTTGGCGCGAAGGCGGCGCTGATCGCGGCGTTGCTGGCTGGTACGGCGACGGGGGCGCAGGCGGCGTCGACCAATGCCACGGCGAACCTGATCCGGCTGCTGATCGAGCAGAAGGTGATTACCGCGCGGGCGGGGCAGGCTTTGCTGGCGCAGGCCGAGGCCGAAGCCGCGGAAGCGCGCGCAGTGCAGGCCCCGGTGGCGACCGCCGATGCCAGCTTGCCGCCGGCTGCCGAGGGCACCATCCGCGTGCCCTATATCCCCGAGTCGATGCGGGCGAAGATCAAGGAAGACATCAAGCAGGAGGTGCTGGCGCAGGCCGATTTCGAGGGCTGGGCGCGACCGAACCAGATCCCCGACTGGGTCAAGGGCATCAAGCTGTCGGGCGATATCCGCTTCCGTAGCCAGTCGGACTTCTACGACGGCAACAACTCGCTCGGCCTGATCGACTTTCAGGCGTTCAACGACAGCTCGCCGATCGACATCAACGGCAATACCAATCCGACCGGCTTCCCGATCCTCAATGCCCGCACCGACCGCACCAACCGCTTCCGGGTGCGCGCCCGGCTCGGTCTCGACGCCAACATCTCGCCGCAGGTGTTCGCCTCGTTCCGGCTGGCCAGTGGCGACGACAACAGCCCGATCTCGACCAACCAGACGCTGGGCGGCGGCCTCGCCAAGAAGGACATCTGGCTCGACCGCGCCTATCTGCGCCTGACCCCGGTCCCTTACGCCAGCGCGTCGTTCGGACGCTTCCCGAACCCGTTCGTGTCGACGCCGCTGCTGTTCGATGACGATCTCAACTTCGACGGCATCGTCGGCACCGCCGACGCGCGCAACTACGTGCCGGCCAACACGATGCTGGCGGTGACCGGCGGCGCCTTCCCGCTTGGTTTCACCAACGCCAACTTCCCGAACAACGCCGACAACAAGCGCGGCGACACCAACCGCTGGCTGTTCTCGGGCCAGCTGAAGGGCAGCATCCGCATCGCCGACACGGTCGATATCAGCGCCGCCGCCGCCTATCACAGCTTCGACAAGGTGCAGGGCCGCCTGTCTGAGCCCTGCGCGTTGTTCAACGGCAACCGGCAGTGTTCGACCGATCAGCTGCGGCCGACCTTCCTGCGGAAGGGCAATACGTTGTTCTTGTCGCGTAACATCCTGCCCGACCCGGCCAACCCGCTCAACTTCGCGCAGCCGCAGTTGCTCGGGCTCAGCTTCGACTACGACATTCTCGACCTGAACTTGCTCGCCCGGGTGCCGGTCACCGAGCAGATCGCGGTCGAACTCGGCGGCAACTACGTCCGCAACCTCGGTTTCAACCGCAACGACCTGTGCCGCAACAACCCCAGGGGCCTGCCAGTCAACAACCTGACGCCTGGCAATGGTGGCAACACCAACCCGTGCAGCGCCGCGGCCGGGCAGACCGTCGCCAACTTCGACGGCGGCAACGAGGGATATATGGTCTACGGCCTGGTCGGTACCAAGAAGCCGTCCAAGTTCGGCGAGTGGAATATCGAGCTCAGCTACCGCTACCTCGAATCCGACGCTGTTCTCGACAGCCTGGCCGACAGCGACTTCCACCTTGGCGGCACCAACACCAAGGGCTATACCATCGGCGCGACGCTGGGGCTGTTCAAGAACGTCAGCGTCAGCGGCCGCTGGCTCAGCGCCAATGCGATCTCGGGGCCGCCGCTGGCGATCGACGTGCTGCAGATCGACCTGCAGGCGGCGTTCTGATGCGCCACCTCGGTCTCACGCTGGCACTGCTGGCGGCGGTCCCGGCGGGGGCCACCCCACTCGAGGACCGGATGCGCGACCAACTGCGCTCGACGGTCGCCGAACTGCGCGCACTGCAGGTGAGCCAGGCGGAGTTGACCGCCGCCAAGCTGGCGGCGGAGAAGGAGCGCGACGCGGCCAAGGCGGCACCCAAGGCGTCGGCCCCCGATGCGGGCGCGGCGCGGGCGCTGGCAGCGGCGCGCAGCGAAGGTTCGGCAGCAGCATCGCGGGCGGATGCGGCAGAAGCCGCGCTGGCGACCGCGAATGCCCGGCTGACCGAGGCGGGTGAGCGGCTGCGGGCGCAGGACGCGCAAGTTGCACAAGCCCGGAGTGCGGCGGCATCGAGCCAGCAGGCGGCGACGGCGAGTGCGGCGTCGCTGGAAGCGTGTAGCGCGCGCAACGTCCGGCTGGTCGACACCGGTCGCGAACTCGTGGCGCTGCACATCAAGCGCTACGGCGCGCGCAAGTATCAGCCGCTGCAGTTGGCGCGGGTCAAGATCGAGAACGAAGCGCAGGCGATGGGCGACCGGGTTGCCGCCGACGTCGAGCCACCCAAGACTGCCACGATGCCGCAATGAAAATGTCATCTAAAATCGTGGTAAACAACTGTAAATCTTGGCGTATTAATCGCCGGACGGTGTTAGGTTGCGCCTCATGACGAGCGTGTCGAAGGCTATCGCGAACGGACGCCGGACGGCGATGCTGCGGCGTGGCGTCAGCGCCGGCGCGATGCTTGCCGGTCTGCTCGCGGCACCGGTGCTGGCGCAGACCGCACAGATGCTGCGCTCGACCGCGGGCCTGACCGCACCGGTGGTAACACCGGCGGCGACGCTGCCAGTGCAGGCGATTACGCCGAACGCCGCCGGGCTGAACTCCGCCAGCGCGCGTGCCATTGCCAACCAGGCGCGGCTCGCCGGCGCGGTGTCGCTGGCGCAGCAGGCGAACGCTGCGGCGCGTGCCGCCGCGCCTGCCGGGGTGATTCCCAACGGCCTGGTCGCGGGCGGTTTGGTGCCGGTCGCCAACCCAGTCATCGCCGGGCTCGACCCTACCGGCCTCAACACCTGGCAGGGCGCGGCCCTGCCGTCGGCGGCGGTCGCTGGCAGCACCACGACGGTCACTGTCAGGCAGACTGACGCGCGCGCGTTGCTGAGCTGGTCGAGCTTCAACATCGGTCGTGACACGATCCTGCACTTCGACCAGCAGCCGGACTGGGTCGTGGTCAACCGCATCGTCGATAACATCAATCCGGCTACCGGCCGCCTTATCGACCCGGTCAATCTGCGGCCGAGCACGATCCTGGGTCAGATCACGGGCGCGGGCACGGTGCTGGTGCTCAACCAGAACGGCGTGCTCTTCGGGCCGAGTGCGCAGGTCAACCTGCGGTCGCTGCTGGTGACGAGCATCGAGATCGGCGCGCAGTCGCGGCAGGGCATCGTCACCGGACTGCCGGGCAGCCAGCCGATCGCGACGAGCATCAGCGACCGTAACAACAGTTTCCTGCAAAACGGCTTGCTGGGCGGCACGACGCTGCTGTCGGCGATCGGGCAGACGAGCAGGGGGTTCAGCAGCCAGAGCGTCGGCGATAACCCCGATGTTGAGGGTGGCGTCGTCGTCCAGACGGGCACCGCAATTACTGCCGGTGATGGCGGTTTTGTCATCATCGGCGCACCGCAGATCACCAACAGCGGGCAGCTGAGCGCCACCAATGGCCAGGTCAGCCTGGTGTCGGGGCGCCAGATCACGGCGGTCGCATCGACGGGTGCGCCCGATATCACGCCTCCAGTGGCGGGGGCAGCCAACGCCAGCGTCCGCGGCCTGATCCTGGGCTCGACAGCCACCAACCCGACCTTCCGCGACAGCATCACCAATACCGCGACCGGCCTGATAAGCGCCCCGCGCGGCCTGATCTCGATTGGTGCCACTGCGTCCGGGCAGATCGTCCAGAACGGTGTGCTGACCTCGACAACGAGTGTGTCGCGTAACGGCAAGGTGGCGCTGACCGCTGGCATCGTCACCGTCGGCGCGGGCTCGGTGATCGCGATCACCCCCGACACCAATGGCGAAACGATTCCCCAGGCTGCTGATTCGGTCGCCAATTTCAAGCGGTCGGTGGTTGACATCGGCAATGCAAATACTGCTGCCACCGTTACCCCCGCGATCATCACCATCGGTGCCGACGCGCTGATCTACGCGCCGAGCGCGAGCGTCAACATCGGCGGAACGCCATCGGCAACAAGCGTTGACAACAGCGACAACTTGCTCGGGCAGGGCGCAGGATCGCTGTTCATCGACAGTGGTGCGACGATCGACGTCAGCGGCATCAAGGACCTGGTGCTGCCGGCGGCGCGCAACAGCGTCAGGCTCTCGCCGGTCCAGCGCAACGAGTTGCGCGATACGCCAAATTACCGCGAGGTCACTACCGACGGCAGCTTCACGCTGAACCCCAGCACGCTGTTCATCGATGCGCGGCTGTCGGGCGTCCGCGCCGACGGTGTCGCCTGGGTGGGATCGCCGCTGATCGAGGCCGGCAGCGCGGTCGCGCAGATCGGCGTTACCGCCGCCGAACTGATGACGCCGGGCGGCACGCTGACGCTGAGCGCGGGCAATATCATTCAGGGCACGGTTCCCGTCGCGGGTGTGCAACCACTGGGCACGATCACTGTCCGCCCGAACGTCACGCTCGACATTTCAGGCGGCTGGGTGCGCTTTGCCGACGGTGTCGTCCAGACCAGCCGGTTGCGGACCGCAGACGGCCGCCTGGTCGAGATCGGCCGTGCCGACCCGAACGACAATTTCGTCGCGGTTGTCGATCCGATCAGCGCCAGCCAGGAGCGTTTCGGGGTCACCGACACGTTCGGCAATCCGCTGGCGACCGACCCCGATTTCCAGACCGGCTATCTCGAAGGCCGCGACGCCGGCGCGCTGATCCTGAAGGCTGCGACCGACAGTTTCGCGGGCACGGTCTTCGGCCAGGCCTTCGCCGGCACGCAGCAGATCGCGCGGGCGAGCGAAGGCAGTGTTGCCGGCACCATCGGCGGCGACACCCGCACTCTGCAGGCGACGCCGTTGCAACTGCCGACCGGCGGCCTATTCAAGGTCCAGGCTTACGCCGGAGGCCTCAGCGCTCTCGGTGGCGGGGCCGACATCGTCGTCTACAACGGCAACGCCGCCGCGCCGGCGCGGCTCAATTCGTCGATCCAGCTCGCCGACACGCTGTTGTCGAACAGCGGGCTCGCGGCGGTTGCGCTCCAGACCAGCGGCGGCGTCAGTCTGCTCGGCGGCACGACGATCAGCCTGGCACCCAACGGCGGGCTGGTTATCGACGCCGGCCGGTCGATCCGGCTCGATGGCACGGTGCGGGCCCCGTCGGGGACGATCAATGCGCGCACTTATGAACTGACGATCGGTTCGGTCTTCGACGTTACCGACGATCTGCCGCTGCTCGCGGTGGAAGGCGCTCCGGTGCCGAGCCTGTTCGACATCACCGTCACCGGCACGCTGTCGGCTCGCGGGCGCTTTCAGAACGACGCGTTGGTCGGCGACGGGGCGTTCCTCGGCACGGCCTATGCCGACGGCGGCAGCATCAGCCTTACCGTTGCGCCGCGGGTGTTGCTGCCGATTGCGGAGAGCGCGACCGCTTTCGCCACCTTTGCCGCCGACTATAGCGGCAGCCTGTTCGTCCAGCCCGGCGCGCTGCTCGATGTCAGCGCGGGTGCAGCGGTGCGCGCCAACGGCACGCCGGTGCTGACGGCACGCGGCGGCAGCGTCGCGCTGGTCAACCAGACGACCTATTTCAATCTGCAGAACGAACCGGCCGGCCTCGGCAACAATCCGCAGGGCGGTTTCGTCGGCACTAACCTGCCAGGCTTCCGGGTCGCGCCCGACGGTACCCGCGTCACCGGCGCGTCGCCGCTGACCGCGAATGCGCGCGTCGTACTTGCCCCCGGCACCATCCGGGCCGGCGGCTTCGCCGGCGGCGGCCAGTTCACGCTGGTCACGCCCGATCTCAATTTCGGGGCACGACCCGGTGCAACGGGAACCGCAATCCCGTTCGACTTCATCTCGACGACAGGCTTCGCGAACTTCAATTTTACCACTTACACGACGCAGTTCCTCGGCGGCACGACCAACAACGGCGTGTTTGCCAATGGCGTCGCCGGCACCACTGCGCTGCTGGCCACCGAGCAGGTGCGCGTCGCCGCCGGCGAAATGCTGAACTTGACGCAGGCCCTGCTGCCGTCATTGCTTAACAGCGGTCAGCTCGAGGCGGTTCGCGGCCTCGCGAGCGGCGGCAATGTCGGGACCTTGCTGGGGACGGGGATACCCGCCGACGCCTTCGACCAGCGCGGTGTCGCGCTCACCTTTGGCGGCCTGACCGAGGTCGATGTCGACCCCGGCGGGCGGATAATCGGCGCCGACGGGGCTTCGCTGACGAGCAGCACGCTACTGAACGCCGGGACGATCCGGCTTCCGGGTGGCACCCTGCGGCAGGTCGAATCGCTGCCAAGTTTCTATCTGGTCGGCGCCCGCACGGCGGTTGGCGTTCAGGATCTTGGGGAAGTCTTCGGCGGCGACCGCGATGCCGACGGGCTGTTCGATCCGGATGCGCCCAACGCGGCTGGGGTGCGGATCGACAACAACCCTGCCAACGCGCTGCTCAGCAATGCCGATCTGGTCACGCGGCGGTTGCAGTTCCGCGCAGTCTATCTGCTCGGCGAGGTCGGCAGCGGCGAAGGGGCGCGCTTGACCCCCGGTAGCGTCACCGACCTGTCGGGTGCCAGCATCCGCAATCCGCGCGCCAGCACGATCGGCGTTGAAGGGCGGCAGCGGGTCGAAGGCCGGTTGGTCGGTGGCGGCACGCTGGAAAGCGGCGCAGCATTTGCCGGCCAGGGCGTCGCGCTGTTCGCCAACCCGCAATTTGGCGCAGCGCGCTATGGTGCCGGAAGCGAACGGGTCACGGTCGCGCGCGCCGGCTTGACCCTGAATGCCCTGCCGCGTGCGACGATCGACCTGAGTGGCATCGCCGACAACTATGACCAGGAGGTTTCGCTCGGTGTCTTCGCGCCGACACCGGTGTGGAGCAACGGGGGGCGGCTGACGGCCGGGGCGGGCGGCTCGATTTCGGGCGCATTGGTGCGCGCCGACGGCGGTGCCACCCAGGCGGAAGGGGGCATCCTGACGTGGCGGACGCCGACTCTTCAACAGGCTGACACGCCCGATCGCACGCTCAACATACTGTCGGCCAACCAGATCATGACGGCGGGCTTCGACACCTTCGTCGCACAGCAGCAACTGACCGGGTTCGGTCCGGTGTCGCTCAATCTCGGGCGGGGGTTCTACCTGACCAACCAGCCCTTCGACGGTTTGGTGCTGTCAAATTATGGTGCCAGCGCGGCGACGAGCGGCGCGTTGTCGATCACCGCACCCTATATCCAGTTGTCCAGCCTCGAGCAGCGCATCACGCCGGCCGGCCGAGTTCCGGCAGGCACCGGCGCGATCACCTTGAATGCCGGGGCCATCGATATCATCGGCTCGGTCTTGTTCGATCCGACCGTCGCTGCGGTGCGCCTGCTGGCGAGCGGCGACGTTCGCGTCACCGGCGTCCAGCCTAAGATCAACGTGCTCGACCCGTCGGGTAGAGCCGAACCGGTGTCGCTGTCGGGCCAGCTGGTCGCCAGCGGCGACCTGACGATCCGCGCGGCGCAGCTCTACCCGACAACCGGCACCGGCAATCTGCAGCAGCAGATCGATGCGGCGCGCCGGGGGCAAGCGATCGAAGTGCCGTCCTATCTGATCGCGGCCACCGGGCCGGAGGCAAGGATCCGCATCGAGCGGTCGGGTACGGCGACCCCCGCCAGCCCCTATTCGGCGGGCGGCAACCTGACCATCCAGGCCGCGACGGTCGAACAAGCCGGCGTCATCCGGGTGCCCGTCGGCAGGCTGACGCTCGGCGGCAACACTACGATCGAACTGCGCGATCCATCCAACTTCACCCAAACTCAGATCGTGGCACCGACCGGAACGCTCATCCTCGCCGCCAACAGCATCACCGCGGTGTCGGCGGGCGGGCTCAGTATTCCTTATGGCACCACAACCGACCTGACCGAGTATTTCTTCTCCCCCACCAGCAATGAGCGGTTGACCGCGCCTCCCGCGGCCGACCTCCGGCTGGGTGGCGGCGTGGTTACCGTCCAGGCCGGCGCGACTGTCGACCTAAGTGGTGGCGGCGACCTCTACGCCTACGAATTTGCCAGCGGTGTCGGCGGTTCGCGCGACGTTCTTAGCCGCTTCAACAGCGATGCGTTCAGCAGTCGTAATGGCTTCCAGTATCCCGACGGGCGCCAAGTCTACGCGATCGTGCCGTCGCTGGCCGGTGCGCAGGTGGCGCTCAGCGATCCGATTTACTCCGCCGACTACGCCAATCTCTACGGACCTAGCGATGCCGGGCGACGCGTCTATCTCGAGGGCGGCAACGGTATCGCGGCGGGCTGGTACACGTTGCTGCCGGCGCGCTATGCCCTGTTGCCGGGCGGCCTGCGGGTCGTCGAGAACGTCGGCCAGAACCCGGGCGCGCTCGCCTCGACGACGACGCTGCGGGATGGCAGCATGATCGTCAACGGTCGCTACGGTGTCGCCGGCACGGGGTTCGAGGATTCGACGCGGCGCAGCTTCACGGTGCAGTCGCAAGACAGCTTCCGCCGATTCTCGCGGATCGCGCTGACCTCGGCGACGACCACCTTCGCCAATCTCGCCACGCGCGACGATCTGGTCGTGCCGCGTTTGCCGAGGGACGCCGCGCGGCTGGTGCTGGCGCCGCTTGCCGAGCTTAACGTCAACACCAGGTTCCTGACTGAGCCTGCCAGCGGCGGCCGCGGCGGGCAGGTCGACATCACCGGCAACGCCTTCGAAATCGTCACGACCGGTGCTCCGGGGTCGCTGGCCGACACGGTGACGCTGCGTACCGCCGATTTCGCCAACCTTAATGCCGCCAGCCTGCTGATCGGCGGCATTCGCACCGACTTCGCCGACGGCACCACCGCGCTCGCCATCGGCACCCGCTCGATCGCGATCGCCAACAGCAGCAGCGATCCGCTGTCGGCCCCGGAAATTGTCCTCGCGGTCGACGGCGTGAATTCTGCAATCACGCTCGCCGACGGCAGCGCGGTAGTCGCCACCGGCACACTCGCCGACACCCGCACGGGCAACTATGTCATCGCCACCGGCGCGACCCAGACCGCGGTCGGCGGCATCGTCCGCGTTGCCAACGGCCCCGAGCGGCTGGTGTTGCGCCCCGGCGACGTGGCGCTGGCGAACAGCCTAAGCAACACGTCGATCGTCGTCGGCAGTGCCACGGGCACGCGCGGCGTGACGCTCACCGGTACTTCGGTGCTGCTCGATTCATCGCGTGACCTGGTAATCTACGACAATCCCGCCACGGCCGCGTCCGAAGCCCGCATCACCGCGACCAACCTCGCGCTCGGCGGCGATGACGTGTTCTTCACCGACGTGCCGTCGGGCTTCCGCGGCCTGACCATCACGCCGGCGATGGAGGCGCTGTTCGGGGCGGCTCAGCGCCTGACGATCAGCAGCAAGAGCATCGTTGGGTTCAGCGGCGGCGTTCACAGCTTCAACGATCTGGTGCTCGACGTCCGCGGCATCCGCCCGTTCCGGCCCGGCGAACCGCTGCCGAGCCCGGCCTATACCGCGCCGTTCCCGCCTGGCTTCGATCCCGCCGCGACCCCGCAGACCCCACTCGATCCCGCCGTGCCGATCGCGGTGACGATCCGTGCCCGCGACTTCAGCCTGTCGAATAGCGACACCGATCGGGGTCCCTGCACAACGGGCGACGTTAGTGCCTGCGGCACCGCCGGCAACAGCCTGGCGATTGAAGCGGCGACCGTGCACTTCGGTTCGGGCGCGATGCGCGTCTACGGCTTCGATAGCAGTGTCGCTGTGACCGCCCCGGGCGGCGTTTTCGCCGAAGGCAGCGGCCGCTTCGACGTCGGCGGCGCGGCGCTGTCATTCGCGACGCCGTTCATCGGCGACCGGGCGCTCAGCGCCGACCCGCGCGGGACCAAGGTGCAACCCGATCTGACCATTGCGACTCGCGGCGCGCTGGCGATCAGCAACCCCGGCAACCTCGTCGCGCCCGTTGTCGCGCAGGCACCGGGTGCGGTGCTGTATCTCGGTGATGCCGACACGCCGCTCGCGGCGCTTACCATCGATGGGACCCAGTTGCGGGCGAGCGCCGGCACGCTTGAGGCACGAGCTCTTGGCGATATCATCGTCAGTGGCGACGCTGTCATGGCGACGCCGAGCTATGCCAAGACCTTCGGCGACAGCGCCGACAAGGTGACGGTCAGCGCGCCAGGCGGCCGGCTGACGCTGATCTCGCTGACCGGCGACGTGGCACTGGGCAGCGCCACACGGCTGGCGATCGGCGGCACCGCCGGCGAGGCCGGGACGCTCGAACTGTCGGCGGCGACAGGCGTGGTGTTGCTGGACGGCATCATCGACGCGGCCGCTCCGGGCAACGGTGCCTCGCTGCACCTGGATACAGGCGGCGCATTCGATTTCAGCGGCTTCCTGACCACCCGCGGTGCACCCTACACCGGCGACATCAGGGTGCGCAGCGGCGTCGGCAACCTCGCTCTGGCGGCCGGCCAGACGTTACGTGTGACCGGCCTGCGGTTGACCGCCGATGGCGGCCTCGTCGATATTGCCGGTACGGTCGATACGTCGGGGATCAACGGCGGCAATATCGGGCTGTTCGGTGCCGGCGGCGTGACGCTGCGCGCAACGGCGATGCTCGATGCGCGCGCCAGTGGTTACGGTGCCACCGATACGCGGGTGGCGAGCGGCGGGAACGTCGACCTCGGCACCGCCGACGGCGGCGTGCTGGCGGTCGTGAGCGGCGCGGTAATCGACGTCTCAGCACGGCGGCCGGGGGCGCGCTTGGTCGCGGGCATCGGCAAGGACCTCAATCTCAACGACACAGTCAATTACCGCTATGCCGAAAGTGACACTGGCGGCCTTGTGCGTCTGCGCGCGCCGATCATCGAGCTGGCCGGGTCCGACAGCGTCGCCATCGACTTCGCCGGCGCCGTCACTGGCGCGCGCGAAGTGTCGGTCGAGGCGGTCAAGCGTTTCGATCTCGGGGTTCTCGGTGCCGGGGCGAACTGCGCTGCGGCGGCGGTCTGCATCAACGCCGACGGGCAGGCGGTGCTCGATCTCAACGCAACGAAGGGCAGCAACATCCTCGCCGACGATTTCGCCGGCAGTGTCCCGAACTTCGTGCGCAGCTTCGATATCGGCGCCGCGGACGCCCGTCTCGGCGGCCTGACGGCGCTGCCGGGCTACCGCGCCCGTCCGGGCATCGAGCTCGACTACGCCGGCGATATCGTGCTGGCCTCGAACTGGAACCTGGGCGCGGGGGTGGTCGATACCGCCGCGGCGCTGGCGGACGGGCTATTTACCGTCAATCTGGCGCTGGGTGCGAACAGCCTTGCCGTCGTGCCGGGTGCCGAGTCACTTATCTACAGCGGCTACACCGATTTCCGTTACCGCGTGAAAAACCCCGATCCGACGCTCACCAACGCGGGTGGCGCGGCCCCCGTGCTGACGCTCCGCGCCGCCGGTAATCTCGACCTGCGCGGCAGCATCTCCGACGGCTTCTTCGCCTTTTCCGACCAGACCGATCCGAATTTTATCAGCTATCAGCTCGGCGGCGGTGACCGTCTGTTCCGCCCGGTCACCAACATCAATTGCGGTACCGATCGCGACTGTTTCGTGATCGGCGATTTCGCGCTCGCGCCGGTGGCACCGGCGGCGACGACGGCGATCAACATCAACTTGGGCATATTCATCCGCGGCCGGCTGCTCGAAGCCGCCGCGCCGTATAGCGCTGCCGCCAATGCGCCCGGCGCACGGGGCCTGCAGGCCGACGGTGCGGGAGATCCGCTGGGCAGTGCGTCACTTGCACCGCGGTTGACCAGCGGCGCTGCGGCTGACTCGACGAGCTACCGTCTGGTTGCGGGCGCCAACCTCGCGTCGTCGGATCCGCTGACAGTTGCGCCCGGGGCGGAGGCAAGTGTCTCGCTGTCCGGCGAAACCACCTATCGCATCCGCGCGACCGGGGGTCAGCCAGCGTTCAACGGCGCGCTGCAGTTCACCCTCAACACGCCTAGCGCGGCGGGCGGCGGCGGTGCCTTTGACGCCGAGGACATCTATGCCATCTATAATGCCAGCAACCAGCTCGACAACCCGAACCAGCTGACGCGCCTCGCCTTCGGCGGGGCGCCGGCGGCGGCAAGGACGTTCATCCGGCAGCGCGCAGCGGCTTTCTTTGCCGACTATCCCGGCCAGTCCCAAATGTTCGGGCCGGGTGGCGGCACGATCATCACCGCTGGCATAGAGCTGCTCGCGCGCTTCCTCGCTTCGATTGATGCCGATTTTTCCGCCGGTGTCGCCAACGGCACGCTCGGCTATCCGCCCCTGACAGCGACCCCGCCTGCGGGCGTCAATACCACGGTGTCGGTGCGCTCGCTGATCCGGACCGGCAGCGGCAATATCGAAATCGCTGCAGCGCGCGATGTCGACCTGCGCAACACGGTCACGCCGGTATTTCGCAATATCGCCAACCGCCCGGCCAATGCGGGCTCGACGTCGGCGGCGCAGGTCGGCGGCACGGCGGTCTACACCGCCGGGGTGCGTGCCGACTTCGGACCGCGGCAGGCAACCGTCGCAGGCACTGGGACGGTGCTCACGTTCGATCCGTCCGCTGAGGCCGACACCTCGACGCTGACTTCCACGTTCGCGCCCGAAGCGAACGGTGTCCGGCAGTTCTTCGGTGTCCTGCAGACCGATCTCGTCTATGCCGAAGGCGGCGGCGGCGTTGCCGTGCGCGCCGGTCGTGACGTGCTGGGCCGGCGCGACATCTTTAGCGAGGCGTTCCGATCCGGCCCGGCGCTCGGCAGGACCTCGGGCACCCAGCTCTGGCGGGTCGGCTCTGTCGGCGTCGACCGCGCACCGTCGATCGTTGTCGCACCGACCAATATCCGCATAGATCCGCAGTTGTTTTCGACCGGCATCGGCGCGCTCGGCGGCGGCGATATCGATGTCGTCGCCGGTCGCGATGTTCGCGACCTGGCGGTGGTTGCCGATACCAGCGTCAGCACCGGCGCCGTGACGGACGCATCGCCGGCCGCTCCGAACCGCGTCCTGGCAACTTACGGGCACGGGGATGTCGCCGTCGCCGCCGGCCGCGATCTGCTCGGCGGCCTGATCGACGTCGCCAGCGGTTCGGGCCGCGTCGACGTCGGTGGCCGGGTTACCAGTGCGGGCCTGTTGCGTGCCGACACCAGGCGCGACATTAACACTGTCATCCCGGGGGCACTGACCCAGAACCTGACGCGCGTCCGGGTCGCCGATGCCGACGTTGCCCTCGACGCCCGGCAGTCGATCGAGCTCGGGGCGATCGCCGCGCTCGGCGTTCGCGGGTCCACGCCGATCAATGGTGCCGGCTTCTATTCGGCGGCGGCGCGCGTCGATGCCCGCAGCAGCGGCAACTTCCGGCTCGCCAACAGCGGTGCCGACAGTGAAAATCAGAACCCGCTTGTTGGTGGGGGCTTCCTGCTGCCAGGCTCGCTGCTGGTCACGTCGCTGTTCGGCGATATCGATGTTGGCGGTAATATCATCCTCTATCCCAGCCCGATCGGTCAGTTGCAGCTGCTCGCCGGCGGTGATTTGCTCCAGGCAACGATCTCGATGGACGACGGCGATCCGTCGCTGGCACCAGGCGCACTATCCGCCTTCGTCATCGGACCACCGATCGGAGACTCGCAAATTCCTGCTCCGGTGCTTGGAACGCGCGCGTACGGCTTTCCCGTGATCCTCCCCAACACCAGCGATTTCGACCGGCGTCTGTTGCACAATCGCAGCCTGACCCATCTCGGCGACGCCGAGCCGGTCCGCATCGCGGTCGATGGGTCGATCGACAAGCTGACCCTGTCGACGCCCAAGGCCACCCGGCTCAGTGCCGGTGTCGACCTGATCGATACGGTGTTCATCGGGCAGAACCTCACCGCGACCGACGTGACTCGGATTACCGCCGGGCGGGATATCATCGGCACATCGCGTGTCCTGCCGGTTTCGGTGCCACTTGCTGGCGGTGGCTCAACGACGGCTCGGCTGCCGACCCTCCAGGGCAATACGTTTGCGCTAGGCGGTCCCGGCACCTTGTTCGTCGAGGCCGGGCGTGACCTTGGCCCATTCTTCAATTCGGCGACGGTTGCCGGCAATATCAGCTATGCCGGCGGCATCCTGACCGTCGGCAACGATTACAACCCCTGGCTCGGGACGCAAGGCGCGAAAATCTATGCCGAGTTCGGCGTCGGGAAGGGCGCAAACTATGACGCGCTGCGCGACACTTATGTTGACCCGGCCAACGTCGCAAACCTCGACGGCGACCTGTTCGTCCAGGTGACCGACGTCAACGGTAACCAGATCCCCGATCGGACCCGGCCAATCTACGCGCCGATCCTGGTCGACTACATGGTCGCCAATTTCCCGGGATTGCTGCAGGCTGCCTTTAGCACAACCGCGGTAACACCGGCGCAGGCCTATGCCGTGTTCTTGACGCTGCCGGCGCTGACCCAGCGGCAGTTCCTGCTCGATCAGGTCTATTTCAATGAGCTTTCCATCCCGGCGCGGCCGACCGGCCCGTCGTTCAATCAGTTCATCCGCAGCTACCGCGCGGTCGAACTGCTGTTCCCGGCGGCACGGGGCTATACCGCGAACGACCTGTCGGGAACCTCGAATGGCGGTGTCAGGATCAAGACCGGCAACCTTGACCTGCGGTTGGCTACCATCGAGAGCCAGCGCGGCGGCGACATCACGATCCTCGGCCCGGGCGGGCGCGCGGTGGCGGGGTCGGTGGTGTCAACCTCGGCGCAGGCGGCGCGCCGCGGTGAGGAAGTCAACACGCTTAACCTGTTCTCCGGTTTGCGGCGCGGCCCGCAGGATGACGGTTCGCAGGCGGCGCGCATTATCTCGATTCCGCTCGGCTTCGAGGGCGTACTGACGCTGCGGGGTGGCGCGATCCGCGGCTTTACCGACGGCGACTTCCTGCTGAACCAGAGCCGCTTGTTCACGCAGGCCGGCGGCAACGTCACCCTGTTCTCGTCGAACGGCGACCTCAATGCCGGCCAGGGGCCGCGCACCTCGGCCAATTTCCCGCCGGTAGTGTTGCGCTTCACGCCGAACGCCTTCAGCGAAGTCGACACCGCCGGCGCGGTCGCCGGCGCGGGTATCGCGGCGTTCCAGCCCCGTCCCGATATCCCGGCACCGGACGTCATCCTCGTCGCACCAGCCGGCACCGTCGATGCCGGCGACGCCGGGGTTCGCGCCGCAGGTAACGTCTTCATTGCCGCCGCCCAGGTCGCCAACTCCGCGGGCATCAGTGCCGGCGGCACGATCACGGGTTCTGGTGCCGCTGCCGCCGTCGATACCACCGCCGCCGCCAACGCCAATGCCGCCGGTACCGCCGGTGCGGCAGCAGCCGCCGCGGTCAATCCGCAAGGCGTCAACAGTGGCGACCGGACCCGCATCACGGTCGATGTCCTGGGCTTCGGCGGCGATCCGAACGACGATCCCTGCCGCACCAGTGCGAGCTCACGACCGAGCAACTGTCCGGCCCCGACGACGCCGTAGCTGTCGGGCTGACGACGGCAGGCGGCCCGGTCGGTGGGCGGGCCGGTGCTCCGGATTTGCCGGTGAGGCACTATCGGAGTCTCGCCCTGGATTTACAGGGCGAGCACATTCCCAGCGACGTTATGAACCTGCTGATAGAAACGGCACGTGCCCGGGCCCCGGCCCGCCGCAGCGGCTTCGCGCACTAGGTGTCGGCCAGGCTATTGAGCGCCGGAGTGGAGCAGTCTGCACAAAAAAACGGCCCCGGATTGCTCCGGGGCCGCCATTAAGAAGGTCGAAAGTCGGTATTTATGCGCCGATCTTGCCCGAGCAGATCGCGGCATTGCCCGCGGTCGTCGCGCCGACGCCGGTCGGCGTCGTCGGGATGCGGTCCTGGATCCACAGGTTGCGCAGACCGAGCTTGCTCGCCGGGTTACCGACCTGGCCGAGCTGCGACGAGCTCTTCAGGAACGTCTCGGTGATGGCATTCCGCCAGGCACCGGGCATCGCCGACAGGGCGTTCTTCGCGTAGATACCGTTGAGGGTATCGCTGGCGAGACCGGCGGGCATGGCCTGGTTGTTGTGGTCCTTGGTGGTCTTGCCGACGATCGTCGCGATCCAGCCGTCCACTGCGCGGCGCTTCTCCGGCGTCGAGTAGCAGGTGTAGAGCAGGATGTTGGTGGTACCGACGATCGGGTAGCCCTTTGTCGGGGCGGCCAGGCTGACCGACTTGTTGGCGGCCTGGACCCAGTCGAGCGGGTTGGCGCGATCGCTCGTCACCACGGTCGAGTCGTACGCGCCGGACGTGCCCTTCGATTGCGGCGGCTGGATGCCGGTGAACGCCGCGGTCGCCTGCTTGGAGTCCGGACCCACGTACGTGGTGCCGGCGCCGTTGACCTGCAGGCTGGCGGTGTTGAGGCCGTAACCGTTGCTGCCGTTGAACAGCGTCGCGGGCAGGGCATTCTCCGGGCTCATGTAGGCGACGTGGCCGTTGAGGCTCCGGTCACCGATCGTGAACGACGGCGCGGGGTGGAAGTCGGTGTACTGCGCGACGCCGTCGTTGCCGTTGGCAACGCCGAACAGGCCGGCTGTCTCAGTGCCGCTCAGCACGCCGGTTGCCTTGTTGAAGAAGGCACCCGAGATCGAGTTGGTCGGGCTGACCGTACCCGCCGCACCCGTGTAGGCGGTGCCGCCGATGGTTACGCTGGCGTCGTAAGGCAGACGGCCCTCGGAGTTGCCGAACTTGTTGCCGCTGGTGCCGCACTGCGCCGCGATGGCGCGGGTGAACAGCGAGGTGGTGCCCGACGACTCCGAACGACCAACCAGCTTGATCGGCACGTTGAACGGCGCGGTGTCGTTGACGTCCTTGGTGACGACCGAGGCCGGCAGCTGGTTGAAGTTGGTGATCGTGCCGTTGAAGATGCCGCAATACTGGAGGCGGGTCAGGCGCAGGCCACCCGAACCGTCGGCACGGGCACCGGCAATCACGAACCGGTATTCGTTGATCAGGCCGCCGTTGTTGCGCTCCTTGGCATAGACCGGATCATAGGCGACCGCGACCGCCGCGATGGCGTGCGGTACCTGGATCGCCGGACCGAACAGGTTGGCGGCGGTGTCGGTACCCGGTTGGGCGCCGAACGGGTTGATCAGGCCGGTGGTGTTGTAGGTGGCCAGGTTGCCGCTGCTCAGCGCCGTGTCCGACATCGCGAACTGGAAGCCGGTGGCGGCGGCGGTGCCGTCATTGTAGCCAGTGCTGACGACGACCGAAAGAGTGGGGGAGCCGAGCAGCTGGCCACGCAGGAACGAGTTGACGCCGGTGCCCGATCCCGTCGAGACGTAGAGGACCGAGATGTTCGGCTGAACGATGCGCGGGTCGCCGAAGTTCGGGGCAACGATCAGCGGGTTGGCTGCATTTGCCGCGCAGTTGAAGCGGTTGCCGAGCGTGTCGGCAGCGGCCGCGTTGTAGTCGAAGTCGAACAGCGGCGTCGACGCCGGGGCGGCTGCGTTGTTGTTCGAGTTCTGGTTGACGCCGAACGCGAGGTCTGACTTCAGGCCATAGCAATCGGCGGTCTGGCGCACGATGGCCTGCGGCAGCGAGGCGCCGGCACCGTAGAGCTGGGCAACCGGGAAGGCCGACTGGGCCTGGGCAGCACCGCCCAGGGCGCTGACCGCGGCGGTCGCCGCGAGCAGCTGAATCTTGAAGCTGGTCATTATGTCATTCCCCTCAGGAAAGGTTGATTGGGTAAGCACGCGTTAACGACTTGATCATCAATTGGGTAAAAGAACGTTCAAGAAGATTCGGCAGGCTTGTGCCTGTCGAATCACAGTTTCAGCGGGCCATTACCGACCTTCGACATCATGTCGAAGGTAGTATTCAGGATTTCACCTGAATTGACTGCTGATTTTGTTGAAGGACGCCGCGAAACTGGCACCGCAAAAGCGATGCCGCATCCCGTCTATCTCTGCTCACCCTCCGCTCGGCCCACCTCATGTGGGCATCGCCTTGTTAGTCGCGCGTAATGACGGATTTATGATGGCTGCAGGATGATTGTGGTGCGCGGGTTATCGTCACAAATTCGAAACCTAATCGTCGTATTTGCTGCCTAGGCCCGCTATTAGCGGCGCTGCCTCGACGGATGACCGTCACCGCACGACCCGCGTCGCCTTGAGAATGGTTGCCCGAGAAAGTGAACGCGTTCGTTCCTGCCGCGACGTTCGATGACCGCGCGGCCGGAGCGCGCCCGCTTGTCGCCGATTCGGTCGAAGCCCTGGTCGTCGCGGGTGGCCTGATCGGGGCGGAAGGGGCCGCGCGGGCCCGGCTGATCCAGCAGCAGACCGGCGAGCGGTTCGAGGCGGTACTGACGCGCCTCGGCCTGGTGCCCGAAGCGGCCTTGGCGCGCGCCTTGGCAAAGGCCACCGGCCTCGCCGTCGTCGAGGCGCGCGACCTGCCCGACACGCCGGTCGGCGGCGACGCGCTGTCCCCGGCCTTCCTGCGCGATGTCCATGCCCTGCCGATCCGGCTCGACGCCGACAGCGTCACCGTCGGCGTGGCCAACCCCCTCGACGACTTCGCCGCCACGGCGATCGGCTTTGCGCTGCGGCGCAAGGTCGAGCGGGTGATCGTCCGCGCCAGCGATCTCGATGCCGCGATCGACCGGATTTACGGCACGGTCCAGGACGCCGAGACCGCGGCGGTCGCCGACGATGCCGATCTCGACCGGCTGAAGGACCTCGCCTCCGACGCGCCGGTCATCCGCGCGGTCAATCGCCTGATCGCCGCGGCGGTGGCGGCACGCGCGTCGGACATCCATGTCGAGCCGACCGACGACCGGCTGGTCGTCCGCCTGCGCATCGACGGCGTGCTGCAGGAACAGGACGCGCTGCCCGCCGCGATGCGGCTGGCCTTCATTTCGCGCGTCAAGATCATGGCCGGCCTCAACATCGCCGAGAAGCGGCTGCCGCAGGACGGGCGGCTGCGGCTCGCGGTGCGCGGCCACGAGATCGACCTGCGCGTCGCCACCGCACCGTCGATCCACGGCGAGAGCATCGTCATGCGGATCCTCGACCGGTCGGGGCTGGCGCTCGATTTCCGGACGCTGGGTTTCGACGACGCGATGATCGCGCGGTTCCGGAGCATCCTGCACCGCCCGCACGGCATCCTGCTGGTCACCGGCCCGACCGGCAGCGGCAAGACGACGACGCTGTATGCCGCGCTCGCCGAACTCAACAGCAGCGAGCGCAAGGTGCTGACGGTCGAGGACCCGATCGAATACCGTCTGCCGGGCATCGTCCAGACCCAGGTTGCGCCGGGCATCGGCCTGACGTTCGCGGCGGCGCTGCGCTCGTTCCTGCGCCAGGACCCGGACATCATGATGGTCGGCGAAATCCGCGATATCGAGACCGCGCAGGTGGCGGTGCAGGCGGCGCTGACCGGTCACATGATCCTGTCGACGCTGCACACCAACAGCGCCGCGAGCGCGGTGACGCGGCTGCTCGACATGGGAGTCGAGCCGTTCCTGATCACCTCGACGCTGAACGCCGTGCTGGCGCAGCGGCTGGTGCGGCGGCTGTGCCCGGAGTGCCGGGTCGAGCAGGCACCGACTGCGGGGGCGCTGGCGCGCTTCACCGATATTGCGCGGCCGGGCGACCGCTACTGGGCGCCGGGCGGCTGCAGCGTCTGCGAAGGCAGCGGCTTTAAGGGCCGGGTCGCGCTGACCGAGTTGCTGACCGTCGACGCCGACGTGTCGCGGCTGGTGCTGGAACGCGCCTCGGCGGGCGAAATCGAGCAGGCGGCGCTCGGGGCCGGGATGCGCAGCCTGCTCCACGACGGCTATGCCAAGGCGGTCGCCGGGGCGACGACGCTCGACGAAGTGCTGCGCGTCGCGGCGGACGGCTGAGCGGGTGGCCCAGTTCCAGTATCGCGCCGTGTCGCCGACCGGGCAGGCGTCGAGCGGGCGGGTCGAGGCACCCGATCGCGGCGCGGCGCTGCGGCTGGTGCGGGCGCAGGGCGTCGCACCGCTCGAAGTCACCGCCGCCGCGACCCGCGCCAACGCCAAGCCGCTGCGGCCCAACGGCCGCACCCGCAAGGCGGTGGCGAAGCTGATCGGCGAGCTGGCGGTGCTGCTCAATGCCGGCCTGTCGCTCGACCGGGCGCTGGCGCTGGCGATCGACAATATCGACGACAAGGCGACCGCGCTCGAGGTCACGGCGCTGCTCGGCGCGGTCAAGGAAGGTGCGCCGCTGGCCCGCGCCATGGCGGCGCGGCCGGGGCTGTTCCCGCCGATGGCGCAGGCGATGGTGGAGGCCGGTGAGGCGAGCGGCCGGCTGGGCGACGCGATGGCCCGGCTGGCGGCGAGCCTGGAGCGCTCCGAGGAGCTGCGCGGGCTGATGATCACCTCGCTGATCTACCCGGTGGCGCTGTTCGTCGTCGCGGTCGGCGTCATCCTGATGATGCTGCTGTTCGTCGTGCCGCAGTTCGAAGCGATGATGCAGGGGGCTCCCGCGGGTGCGATCCCGCCGGCGTCGATGGCGGTGATGGATGCCAGCCGCTTCGTGCGGACCTGGGGCTGGGCGATGCTCGGCGCGCTGGTCGGGTTCGGGCTGATCGCACGGCAGCTGCTGCGCCGGCCGGAGCTGCGGCTGACGACCGACCGGCTGCTGCTGCGCGTGCCGCAGCTCGGCACGCTGATCTCGTTTGCGGAGACGGCGCAGTTCTCGCGGACGCTGGCGGTGCTGGTCGATGCCGGGGTGGCGCTGCCGACGGCGCTCGGCATGGCGCAGCGTTCGCTGGGCAACAGCTGGCTGGCGGCGGCGGTGGCGCGGGTCGCCAACGGGCTCAACGAAGGCGGCGGCCTGACCGCGCCGCTGGCGGCGGCGAACGTGTTTCCGCGGCTGGCGATCGGCTTTTTCCGGACCGGCGAGGAAACCTCGCAGCTCGGGCCGATGCTGGGGCGGCTGGCGGAGGTGCTGGACCGCGACGTGCGGGTCCGGCTGCAGCGCCTGATTGGCTGGCTGACCCCGGCGATCACGGTGGTGCTCGGCGCGGCGGTGGCGGGTATCATCGCGGCGGTGATGACGGCAATTCTCGGTTTCAACGATCTGGCGGTGGGATGATGCGACGCAAACCGGACGAACGCGGCTTCACGCTGCTCGAACTGCTCGTCGTGCTGGCGATCATGGGGTTGCTCGCGGCCATCGTCGGCCCGCAGGTGATCAAGTATCTCGGCTCGTCGCGGACCCAGACCGCCAGCGTGCAGGTCAAGAACATCGCCGCGGCGCTGGAACTCTACCGGCTCGACGCCGGTGGCTATCCGACGCCGGAGCAGGGGTTGCAGGCGCTGGTCACCGCGCCGGCCGGCACGGTCGCCTGGAACGGGCCGTACATGCAGCAGGCGAGCGCGCTGACCGATCCCTGGGCCCAGCCCTACAAGTTCCGTGCGCCGGGGCAGCATGGCGAGGTCGATGTCTATTCGCTGGGCAGCGACAAGGTCGAGGGCGGCACCGGCGAGGGGCGCGATGTCGGCAACTGGTGACGCGCGCGGCTTCACGTTGATCGAGATGCTGGTCGTGCTGGCGATCGCCGGGCTGATCGGCGGTATTGTCTTTCCGCGCCTGCAGGCGGCGACGGCGCGGGCCGAGGCGCAGGCGACGATCAGCGGGGTCGCCGCGGCATTGCGCACGGCACGGGCCGCGGCGCGGTTGCGCGGCGTGCCGGTGGCGTTCCTCAACACCGACGCCAGCTACGGCGTCGGCGCGGCGGCGCTGACCGTGCCCGGCAGCGTCCGGATCGACGGGCCGGGGCGCATCCTGTTCTATGCGGACGGCACGTCGAGCGGCGGTCAGGTCGCGGTGCGTGGACGCGGGGCGGCGATCCGCTTCGCGGTGTCGCCCGTGACCGGCTTGGCCAGCGTTTCGTGATGCCGCCGCGCCACGAACGCGGTTCGGCGGTGATCGAGGCGCTGGTCGCCGCGCTGATCGTGGCGGCGACGGTCGGCGCAGGCTTCGAAACGATCCGGGGCGGCGCCGAACGCGTGCGCGGTCTCGACGCGCGCGCCCGCGCAATGCTGGTCGCCCAGTCGCAGCTGGCCGGGGTCGGGGCGGTGGTACCGGTGCTGCCGGGGGTGACGCGCGGCGTCGACGGCGCCTTCACCTGGTCGGTCGAGGTGGAGCATTTCGAGGATGCCGGCTCGCTCGACCTGAACCAGGTCACGGTGCGGGTTTCGGACGGCGACGGGCGGCCGCCGCTGGCGACGCTGAGCACCCTGCGGCTGGCCGGCTAGTGCGCGGGCAGGGGGGGTTCACGCTGGTCGAGATGCTGGTCAGCCTGGCGCTGACCGCGGTCAGTGCGTCGCTGCTGGTCGCCGGCCTGACCGGCGCGCGGGGCAGCTGGAACCGCGCCGAGCGCGTCGCGACCGGCGGCGAGCGCATTGCCGCCGCGCAGGACAGCCTGCGCAGCCGCATCGAAACCGCGCTGCCGACGCTGCGCCTCGACGGGAGCTCACCTTATGTCGATCTGCGCGGCGAGGCGCAGGTGCTCAGCTTCGACGCGCCCGCCGCCGGCTCCGACAACGGTGGCCCGCCGCGGCGCTTCCGCCTGGCGATCGGCCGCAGCGGTACGGTCGCATTGCTCGATGCCGACCCGCTGTCGACGCTGATCAACCCCGCGGCACCGAGCAATCGGGGCTGGCGGGCGGGTCCACTGGTCGAGCGCGCCGCCTCGCTCGACATCGCCTATTTCGGGGCCGCGCCGCCCGACAATATCCGCCGTTGGCGCAACGTCTGGATCGACCGCCCGGCGCTGCCCGAGCTGGTCCGCGTGCGGGTCGGCTTTGCGGCGGGCGACCGCCGCAGCTGGCCCGATCTGGTGGTCGCCCCGGCCGCCACGGTCACCGCCGCATGTATCCGCGATCCCGCCAGCGGCCGCTGCCGTGTCGGGGCCGCCTGACATGGCGGGTGTGCTCGACATGGACATGGCGACGCTGGCGCAGACCTTGCGCGGCGGCTTCGCCTGGTGGCTGGACGAACTGGCGGGCATGGTGCCGCCCGGGTTGCGGCGGCTCGCGGCGCCGCGTCCGGGCATCACCGCCGTGCTGGCCGGCGACCGCTTCGCGCTCAGCCGCAACGGCGTCCCGTTGCCGCCCGCCGATCCGGCGCAACCGGTGGCAGCGGCGATCGTCCTGCCCGCCGCGCTGGTCCTGACCCGGACGTTGCCGCTGCCCGCCGTCAGCCGTCGCGACATGGCGCAGCTGATCGCACTGGAGATCGAGCGGCTGATGCCGTTTCCGCCAGGTACCGCGGTGTTCGATTTCGACAGCGGCGTACCGGCCGGGGATGGGCGCGTGCCGGTCACCGTCGCAGCAATGCCGCGCGACGCCGCTGTCGCAGCGCTTGCCGCGGCACGGTCGGCGGGGCTGGTGCCGCGGCGGCTGGGGCTTGCCGACCGTTTCGATTTCCTGCCCCAGCTCGGCGAGCGCGGCGCGGGCGGGGCGGCGCGCTTCTGGTGGGGCGTCGTCGCGGCGCTGGCCGTGGCGCTGGTCGCGACGCTGGTGCTCCGCGACGTCCAGCGCACCCGCACACTCGACGCTTTGGTGACGGCGCACGGCGACGGCGCGGCGAGCGCGCGGGCCCTCAAGCGGCGCGTTCTGGCCGAAGATACGCGCCGCCGGTCGTGGCTGGCGCAGCGCGACGCCCGGGACCCGCTGCGCTTGCTTGCCGCAGCCACCCGCGCCTTGCCCGATGACGCCTGGGTGCAACGGCTCGATTTCGACGGCACGCGGCTGCGGCTGGCGGGCTTCAAGAACGGCAATGTCGATACGGTTGCCGCGCTGCGCACCGTGGCGGTGTTCGGGGCGGTGCGGCCGACAAGCTCCGACATCGCGCCACCGCAACTGCTCGGGCAGCCGTTCGATGTCACCGCCGAGCTGGCGAACCCGCGATGATCGCCAGCCTGACCCTGCGGGAGCGCCGCCTGATCGCGGGCGGACTGGCGATCGCGGCGCTGCTGCTCGCCTGGTTGCTGATCGTCGCGCCGATCGCGGCAGGGTTCGCCGACCGCGCCGCGGCGCGCACCGAACTGCTGAGCCGCTACGAACGCGATGCGCGTGCCATCGGGCAGCTGCCGTCGCTGCGCCGTGCGGCCGTCGCGCAGCGGCGTGACCGTGACCGCTATGTCATCGCCACGCCGAACGCGACCGTCGCCGCCGACCGGCTGAAGGAGAGGCTGAGCGCGACCGTGCTTGCCGCCGGCGGGGAAGTCCTGCTGGTCGAGGATATTGCCCGCAGCGGCAACGTCGTCCGCGCCCGGCTCGCCGCGCGGCTCGATCCGGCGCAACTGGCGGCGGTATTGACCCGCCTGCGCGGCGATCCGCCGCTGCTCAGTATCGATACCCTGACTGTCGCCACCGACCCGCAAGCCGTCGTCTCCCGCGCCGGCCCCATGGATGTCCGCCTTGAAGCCTCTGCCGCTACCGCCGCGCCCCAGCCGCGCTGACCGCACCCGGCTGCCGGCGGCGCTCAGTGCGCTGCTCGTGGCCGGGCTGGCGGTGCTCGTCGCGTTGCCCGGCGCGGAGCCGCTGCCCGACAGCGGCATCGTCGCGCCGCTGCGGCTGCCGCGGCTGGACGCTGGCGTGCCGCTGACCGATCCGATCATCGTGCAGCGGACCTTGTTCTCGCCAACGCGGCGCAACGATCCCGGTGCCGGGATTGTCGGCGGCGAGGCCGTCATCGCCGCGCCGCTCGGCGGTGCCCGGGTTGCCGGGGTTGCACTGTCGCCCGGCCGGTCGCGCGTGTTCATGGTCGGGCCCAGCGGCAAAGTGTCGACGCTCGGCCCCGGTTCGCTCTACGAGGGCTGGCGGCTGACGGCGGTCAACACGACATCGGTACAGTTCGTCCGTAACGGCGAGCGGCTGAACGTCGCGGTCGGCGGCATTGCGGCACGGCCCGGGCGATCCTCGCCCATCGACCCGAATGCGGAAGAAGAAGAAACCCCGTCATGACCAGCCGCATTCCCGTCCTGCTGGCAACCGTTGCCGCGCTTGCCAGTTGCGCGCCGCGTCCGGCGCAGCCTCCGGCACCGCCCGAAGCGCGGATGCCGACCTTCACTGGCGAACCCACACCCGCGCCGGAAATTGTTGCCGATCCGCAGGTGCGCTCGACGGTCGTCGCGGGCCAGCCCCGGGCGCGCGTCGCACCGCCAGTGGTCGTCGTGCCGAGGACCGGCGATATCTCGCTGAACTTTCCGGGCAGCGACGTCCGGGTGGTGGCGCAGGCGGTGCTTGGCGACCAGCTGCGGCTGCCATTCGTCGTTGCGCCGGGCGTCAGCAGCCCGGTAACGCTGGTCACGTCCGCGCCGGTGCCGCGCACCGCGCTGTTCGCGTTGTTCGAGGATGCGCTGAAGGCCGGCAACCTGGCTGTCACCCAGGAGGCCGGGGTGTTCACCATCCGGCAGCTCGATGCCGCCCGCGTCCAGGGCGTGCTGTCCGCACCCGGGGTCAGCGGCTTTGCGACCGAGACCATTCCCCTCCAGTTCGTCAGCGCCGACGAGATGAAGAAGCTGCTCGACCCGATCGTGCCCGGCGTCATCACGCGCATCGATCCGGGATCGAACACGCTGGTCGTTGCGGGCACCACGGGCCAGCGCAACAGCGTGCGGGAACTGCTCAAGCAGTTCGACGTCAACTGGCTGCGCAACATGAGCTTTGCGTTGATCGTGCCGCAGCGCACCGACAGCCGGCTGATCGTCCCCGAGGTCGAGAAGCTGATCAACGGCGAGGGTGCGCCGACCCGGGGGCTGGTCCGCCTGATCTCGATGGAGCGGCTGAACGGCATCCTGGCGATCACCGCGCAGCGCCAGTATCTCGACGATGTCCGCCGCTGGATCGAGATCCTCGACCGCGAAGGTGCCAACAACGAACGGCGGCTGTTCGTCTACAAGGTGCAGAACGGCCGTTCCAAGGAACTGGCCAAGACGATCAACGCCGCATTCGGCAACGGCGGCGGCGCGGCGGCGGACAGCGGCTCCAGAAGCGACGACTTCTCGCTCGACGGGTCGCAGCGCGGCGGCAACGGTGCCGCTGCCCCGCGTCCGGGCGATCCCGGCTATAACCCGCGCAATCCGGTCAACGCGGTCGCGGCGGCGGTAACCGCGCAGCCTGGCACGAACTCGGCCGTCGTGGCCGCGGCCAGTGGCCCGCAGGCGATCATCTCCAGCGACGAGGCGAACAACGCGGTCATCGTCTTCGGCACGCCCCGCGACTTCGCGGTTGTCGAGGACGCGCTGCGTAAGCTCGACATCCCGCCGCTGCAGGTTTTGATCGAGGCCGCGATCACCGAGGTGACGCTAAACGATTCGCTGCGTTTCGGCGTCCAGTGGAATTTCCAGGAGGGCAAGACCAACTTCGCGTTGAGCGAAGGCGCGACGCGGGCGCCGATCACCATCTCGCCGGGCTTCTCGTTCTTCTTCGACAACGGCAAGTCGATCATGGCGGCGCTGAACGCGCTGGAGACCCGGACCAAGGTGAAGGTGCTGTCGGCGCCAAAGCTGGTGGTGCTGAACAACCAGACCGCGGCGCTGCAGGTCGGCGACCAAGTGCCGGTCGCGACCCAGTCCGCCGTCGGTGTCGTCAACCCGGACAGCCCGATCGTCAATTCGATCGAGTATCGCGACACCGGTGTCATCCTGAAGATCACGCCGCGGGTCAACGCCGGCGGACTGGTGCTGCTCGATATCGCGCAGGAGGTCAGCGACGTCGCCCAGACCAGCACCTCGAGCATCAATTCGCCGACCATCTCGACGCGCCGGATCGCCACCTCGATCGCGGTGCAGGACGGCCAGACGATCGCGCTTGGCGGGCTGATTCGCGACACCACCACCAAGGGCAAGACTGGCCTGCCGTGGTTGTCGCGGATCCCGCTCCTCGGCGGGCTGCTGTTCGGGCGCATCGACGACAGCGAAGTTCGCACCGAGCTGCTGGTGCTGCTCAAGCCCCGGGTCATCCGCACGGTCGATGATGGCACCGCGATCACCGACGAGCTGCGCGCCCGCATCCGTACGGTCGAGCCGATCCGCAGCGGCGGTTCGCCGCCGTGAGCGTCAGGTCCGGCGAGGCCGGCTATGCGATGGTGACCGCTGTGCTCGCGATGGTGCTGTTCGCTTGGGGTGCGGTGACCATGCTCGACACCGCGCGCGGCACGTCGCAGAGCGCGCGCGCCACCATCGTCCATGCGCAGCTTGCCGCCGCCGCCGATGCAGGTCTGGCGCTGGCTGTCGCCAATCTCGCCACGCCGGACCGGGCCCGCCGCTGGGGCCTCGACGGGCGGCCGCACCGGTTGCGCTTCGCCGGCACCGACCTCGTCGTCGTCGTCGAGGACGAGCGCGGCAAGATCCCGATCAACCAGATCACCGACGAGCAGGCGCGGGCGATGTTCGAGGCGGTCGGCGTCAGCGGCGAGCGCCTCGACCGGATGACCGACGGTTTCCTCGACTGGCGCGACGACGATGACGAAGTGCGCGACATGGGTGCCGAGGTGGGCGAGTATGCCCCGCTGGGCTATCGGCCGCGCAACGGTGCCCTGCGCTCGATCGAGGAACTCGCGGCGATCAAGGGCATCGATCGCGCCATGATCGATCGGCTGCGGCCGATTGTGGCGGTGTACCGCGACCAGCGCGACGGTTTCGATGATACCAATGCGCTGCCGGTCGCGCTGGCGGTGATGAGCGGCGGCGGGCTCGATTCGCCCGCGGTCATCCAGCGGCAGCGCGAGATTGCCGGGCAGCGCACCGCCATCGAACTTGCCGATGCGGGCTCGTTGATCGGCCGCGATCTGGACATCGTCGTCGAGGCCAGCCGCCCGGGCGGGCTGCGCCTGCGCCGCACCACCGTTGTCGAGCTGACCGGCGAGAAGGCGCCGCCCTATGTCGTCCGCCAGCGGCTCTGAACCGCGCGGCAGCTGGCGCGAGATCGCGGCGGTAGTCCTGCTGATCGCCGCGGTTACCTATAATCTGCCCCTCGCGCTGATTAATGCCCATGTTGTCGGCGTCGGCCGCAACGCGCTGATCGGGATCGAAGTCGTGATCATCGGTGCGGCGCTGCTGCTGTCAGCCTTGCAGTGGCGCCCCGACATGACCCGCTGGGCGGCGATGATCGGCACCTTCGTCCTGCTGTCGGCGCTGCTCTCGCTGCTGCGCCAGGGCTTCGATCCCAAGTCGCTCCGCGACATGTTGATGATCGCGACTTTCGTGATGCTTGGCATGACGGTGCGCGAACCGACGGCGCGCCGGCTGTTCGTCGGCCTGCATTTCGCCATTCTGGCGGTGATGCTGTTCGAGGTGCTGTTGCCGAATGTCTGGGCGTCGCTGATCAATTCGCGCGGCTATGCCATTGCCACGCGGGGCTTCAGCGCGGATTTGTTTTACGGCGATCTCGAACTGTTCGGCGCGACACGGCCCGACGAACGCTATTTCCTGCCGGCGCTCGGCTGGAACCGTGCCTCGTCGCTGTTTCTCGAGCCGCTGTCGCTCGGTAATTACTGCAGTTTCGCGGCGCTGATGATGATGGTTTTCTGGCGCGATTGGCGGCCAGCGTGGCGTGGCGTCATGCTTGCGACGTGGGCGGTTATCCTGGTTGGCAGCGATAGCCGGTTCGCCGGTTTATCGTCCGCGCTTCTGCTTATCGCCGCGCCGCTCGTCGTGCGCCTGCCGTCGGCGCTGGCCCTGGCCTACTTGCCGCTGGCGGTGCTTTTCGCGCGCGTTGGCAGTCAGGCGTTTCAATGGAACCCGCTTGAGGATAATTTCCCGGGCCGGATCGCGCGCGGCATGAAGGGACTGTTCAAGCTCGACGCCTACCAGTTCGCCGGCTTCTCGGTGCCGACGCCGGCGCTCGCCGACAGCGGCATTGCCTATCTGGTCATGTCGCAGTCGCTGGCTGGCGTGGTGATCATGCAGCTCTTCCTGTGGCTGACGGTACGGCCTCTCGACGACCGTCAGCGGCTGATGCTGCACGGCACGGCGCTCAGTTTCGCGCTCAGTATTCTCGTCAGTATCTCGATGATGTCGATCAAGACCGCGGCGTTCTACTGGCTGTTCCTGGGGGTGATGCTCGCCCGGCCGGCGCTCACCGCAAGGCCCGCCGGCATCGCTGCCGGCGGGCCGCCATATCGTCCTGTGGTTCTCGCTCAGCCGAGGTAGTGAACCGCCACGCCGCCGAGCGGGTCGGCGGTGACCGCGAAATTATTGTTGTAGGCACCGACGAGGTTGACGTCGATCCCCGCCACCGGGCCGGCACCGTCGCGATCGATGGTCAGCACGCCGCCGGCAAACACCGCCGTGCTGCTCACCGAAAAGGCGAAGTTCGAGACATTGATGCGGTCGCCAATTTCCAGGTCGGTGATCGTGTCGCCATTCAAATTGGCAACGGTGTCGCGGAAAATGTCGTTGCCGGTACCGCCGGTCAGGAAATCGATGCCCAGCCCACCGGCTATGGTGTCGATGCCGTCACCACCGATCAGCGTGTCGTTGCCGTTGCCGCCGAAGATCGTATCGTTGCCGGCCGACCCGGTGATCGTGTCGTTGCCACCCTGGCCGTCGATGTTCCTGATGCCGGTAAGCGTGATCGCCGAGAAATCGAGCCCGTCGTCGCCGGCGGTGCCCGACAGCGTCACGTTAGCAAAACCGCCAGAGTTGATCGTCTCGACGTTGCTGATCTGCGTGGCGATGATGACGACGCCATTCTTCGTTGCCTGAATGGTGTCGATGCCGTCGCCGCCGTCATAGGAATCGTTGCCATAGTTGGTGCCGACGAGGAAAACGTCGTCACCCTCGTCGCCGAAGAGCGTATCGTCACCGCTACCGCCGTCGAGCCGGTCGTTGCCCAGCCCGCCATGGAGGTCGTCGGTGCTGCCCTGGCCGAGCAGGATATCGTCACCTTCGCCGCCGAACAGCGTATCGGAGCCAGCGCCACCGTCGATCGTGTCGTCGCCGACCTGACCGTCGATGATGTCGTCGCCGAGGCCGCCGAACAACCTGTCGTTGCCCGCGCCGCCGAACATGTTGTCGGCAACCTTCGAGCCAGTGATGTTGTCATCAAAGAAGCTGCCACGGATCGCCGCAACGTCGCCTTCGTCGATCTGGATGGCGGTCAGATTGAAGGTCGCCCCGACGCCGTTGGTGGCGACGCCTTCGATCGAGAAGTTCGCGAAGCCGCCCGAATTGACCGCTTCGATGCCGGAGAAGTTGGTGCCGGTCAGCAGCAGCTTGGCGAAGTCGGCGTTGCCCTGCACGGTATCAAAACCGCTGCCGCCCCGGAACGTGTCGACGCCCGCGCCGCCGGCATTGACCAGGAAGATATCGTCGCCGGCACCGCCTTCGAGCAAGTCCAGGCCGCCCTGGCCGTTCAGCGTGTCGTTACCGTTGCCCCCGACCAGACGGTCGTCGCCGTTGCCGCCCGAGATGATGTCGTCGGCATTGCCGCCGGTGATGAAGTCATTGCCGGCACCGCCGCTGAAATCGGCGATGTCCGTCAGCACCAGCGCGCCGAAGCTGACCACGTTGTCGGCATCGCTAAGGCGCACTTTGACGTTAGAAAAGCCGCCGGCCGAAATCTCGGAGATGTTGACGAAGCTGTTCAGACCGATGGTGACATTGTCGGCGACTGCCTCGATGGTATTGACACCGGTACCGCCATCGACGTTGTCGAAGCCATTGCTGAAGCCGATAAGGAAACGATCGTCGCCGCCGGCGCCGTTGAGCGTGTCATTGCCGGTGCCGCCGTTGATCACGTCGCCGACCAAGGTCCCGGTGATGTTGTCGGCACCTGCGCCGCCGCCGATCATGCCGATGCCGATGAGGTTGACGCCGGTAAAGTCGAGAATGTCGTCGCCGACCGAGCCGACGATGTTGACGTTGGTGAAACCGTTCGCCGAGATTTCTTCGATGCCGCTGATAAAGCTGAGACCAATCAGGACATTGTTGGCGTTGGCGACGATGCGGTCGGTGCCAATCCCGCCCGTGATGCTGTCGACGCCTTCGCGCAGGCCGACGTTGAAGACGTCGTCGCCGGGGCCGCCGTCGAGGGTGTCGTTGCCGAAGCCGCCGAAGAAAGTGTCGTTACCGCCGCCGCCGGTGAGCGTATCCGAACCGCCCAGGCCGATGAAGGTCGAATCGGTGTTATCGATGGCGACAATCGTGTCGTCGCCAGACGTGCCGGTGTAGGTGGTCATGATCGTGATTCCCCTGCATTGCGCGGATTGCTGAGGTGGCGCTACGCGAGCGGCGTGACATCGTGATTACCGAAAGATTACATGGGGCTCCCGAAGGACGAAGTTATTTGTAGTCCCCAAGGCGCGAACGCCGGTGGAGGTGCCGGCGCGGGTGGCGCGGCGGCTGAAGCAGGCGCGCCGGGGAAGCGATAAAAGATATGGTGGCCGATCGTGGCGACCCGGGTCAGCGCCGGTGCCCAATAGGGACTGACGTAATTGGCATGATAGTGTGTCGCCAGGCCGACCCCGGCGGCGCGCTGCCGGTCGAGCACGTCGGTGGCAATCTGCACCGCCTGCCGCCAGATCCGCGGGTCACGGTGCCGGGTGAGTGAACCGTCGCAGGTAAAGCTGAACTGGCAGCCCGTCCGGCGTTCGGAGCCCTGATACACAACGCCGCACACGGTTTTCGGAAAGGCCGGGTGCCGCACGCGGTTCAGGACGACTTCGGCGACCGCCGCCTGGCCGATCACCGGCTCGCGCCCCGCCTCATAATTGATCGCCAGCGCGAGGCAGTCGATGGCAGCCCGGCGCGCCGGATCATCGATCGCCAGCGGGAGCGCCACGGCCGGAGTACCCGGTGCAACCGGCTCGACCAGGCGGCCGAACGCCGCCGCGAACGGCGGCGCTGTATCAGCGCGCGCCGGAACTGCCGCCGTGAGGCTTGCCGCACAGAAAATTGCGGTGCCCCGCAGCATTCGTTCCCACCCGCTCACGAAAAGTCTTTTGCTGTTCCGCCCAGTCGTGTACCAGCATCAAGCAATCAATGACAAATGTTACAGATTTGTTTCGCCACATCGCTGTGTAATCGAACTGTCATCGATTGCTCGTGCCGGCAGAGATGGTTAATGTAAGTGCTTTTTGTTGTTCTAGCTGTTTGATTGTAGTTCGAGTATTGTTCTTGAGTCCGGCAAATTGATGATAAAGGTCTGCCCAGACTAAATGAGCGGGTTTGTAAGTCTTTCCCAGATGTCGCTGGCGATCCGGGCGCGGTGGCGGCTGGCGACGCTGGTTGCGGGCGCGATCTTCATCGCGACGCTGGCGGTGACTGCGATGATCCCGCGCAGTTACACCGCGGCGGCCGATATCATCTTCAACAGCCGGGCGACCGATGCCATTGTCGATCGCGGCGACGGCACCAGCTTCAACGCCTATCTGACCGCCGAGGTCGAATTGCTGACCAGCCGCCGAGTGATCGAGCGGCTGGCGACCGATCCGGCTTTCCGGCGCCAGGCACCGGTGCGGGCCTTGATCGCGGCGAAGGGCTGGCGCGGCGATCCGACCGTGCGCCTGGTCCGCTCCATCGCTGGCGCGCTGACCGTCGCCAACGACAAGAACAGCCGCACTGTGACCGTGACGGCGGTCGCCGCCGATCCCGAACTCGCCGCGCTGATCGCCAACGGCGTCGCGCGTGCCTATCTCGCGACCAACCTCGATCTGCGGATCGCGCCGGCGCGGGTCAACGTCGCGTTCTACCAGCGGCAGAAGGATGCGCGCCGCATCGAACTCGCGGCCGTCAGCGCCAAGCTCGACGGCTTCCTGACCAGGACCGGCATGACGGGGCGCGAGATCGCCTCGGGGGCGGACGATATGCAGCTCAGGACATTGGCGCAGCAGCGGACCACGTCGCAGACGCAGCTGGCGCAATCGACCGCCGAGGTCGCGGTGGGCAACGTCGGTGCCGGCGTCGCGGCGGGCACGATCGTCAATTCGGTTGCCCAGCGGCTGCGCGCCGATATCGCCGACCAGACCGCGGCGCTCGCCGACCTGACGGTGCTGCGTGGTCCGAATTTTCCGAGCGTCATCCAGGCACGCCAGCGGCTGGCCGAGCTGCGCACGCAGCTGGCGCAAGAAAATGCCGCGATTGCCGATGGCCTGCGTCGCCGCAACGCCTCTGCCGGACTCGAGGACCGGCGCATCGGTGCGCTCGAGGCGGGCAAGCGCGAAGACCTCTCATCGTCGGCGGCGCAGCGGTCGACACTGGCGGCGCTGTCCGGCGACGTCGACCGGGCCAAGGCCAATTATGACGCGGTGACCGCCCGGCTGGCCGAGGTCGAGCTGGCCAGCTCGCTCCCCGCGCCGAATGCGGCGGTGCTCTCCGATGCCGCGCCGCCGCTGTCGCCGAGCGCGCCGAGCTGGCCGCTGTCGGTGGTCGCCGGCGCGCTGGCCGGTGTGGTCGGCGGCATCCTCGCGGCGCTGGTGGCCGAGTTGCTGCGCCCCAAGGTGCGCAGCTGGCGCGACGTCGAGTGGGCGCTCGGTGCGCCAGTACTCTGTGACATGGCGGCCTGACGATGCGTATCCACAGCAGCCGCAAAGCGGTTGTCGATTTCCCCGTTCCGGGCGTGTCGCCGCCGATCGAGGGCGACCGTCGAATTGGCACGCGGCTGGTCGCCGCCGGCGTGCTGACGCCCGGCCAGGCCGAGCAGGTGGCGCGAACCCAGGTTGCCAGCGGCATGCGCTTCGGCGAGGCGGCGGTCGCGCTGGGCTTCGTCGGGCAGGCGCGCGTCGACGAGGAGCTTGCCGGCCATTTCGATTTCGCGGTGACGCGGCCCGGTACAACCCGGCTCGACCCGTCGCTGGTCGCGGCGCACGGCAGCGGCGATCATGCCTCCGAGCTGATCCGCAGCCTCCGCGTCCGCCTTGCCGCCGAACTGAGCGGCGTCGACGAGCCGGTGCTGATGGTCACCAGCCTGACCGGCAAGGTCGGCCGCCGGGTCATCGCCAGCAACCTGGCCATCGCCTTCGCTCAGGCTGGCACGCGGACGCTGCTGGTCGACGCGGATCTCCGCGTGCCCGCGCTCGACCGGCTGTTCGGCGTTGCCGGCAGCCCGGGCCTGTCGACCGTGCTGGCATCGCGCGACCCGGCTATCGGACCGGTCGAGATCGCCGAAATTCCGGGGCTGACGTTCCTGCCCGGCGGGCCGCCGCCGCCCAATCCGGTCGAGCTGCTGTCGCGGCTGCCGGGCCTGTTGCCGGCATTGAGGGTGGCAAGCCGGGCGCGGCTGGTCATCCTCAACATGCCGCCGATCGACGGCTTCGACGATGCGCTCGGCCTCGGTCCGGCGCAGCCGGGCGTGCTCATCGTGGTGCGCCGTGATTTCACCCGGAGCGATCATCTCGCGACGGCGGCCAAGCGCCTGAATGCGGCCGGGTGCCGGATCATCGGGTCGGTTATAAATGTGGCGTGATTTCGAGCCCGGCGGCGGCACCGCGGCGCTGGGTGGCCTGCCGTTTGGCTTCCCGGATCCGGTGACGCCGAACTGGCGGCAATCGTGGCAGGCGATCGTCGGCCGTGTCGCCGTTACCCCCGACGAGCGGGCCAAGACCGAGCTGCTCGACCAGTTCGCGCGCCGCTTCGGGGTCCGCACGCTGGGCTTCGTCAATGCGCATGCGATGAACCGCTGTGCGGTCGATCCGGTGTTTGCCGCCGACATCCTGGCGCTGGGCAGCGTCGTGCGCGACGGCGTCGGCGTGCAGGCGCTGTATCGGATGCTCGGTGTGCGCGCCGGCCTCAACCTGAATGGCACCGATCTGCTGCCCGAACTGTTCGAGCGCTTTGCCGGCAAGCGGGTCGCCGTGTTCGGCACGAAGCTGCCGCATGCGACCCGGGTCGGCGAGAAGCTGCGCGATCAGCTCGGCTGCGAGCCGATTGCGGCGGATGGCTTCCACCCCGACGGCTATTATGTCGATCTGGTGGCGCAGACCCGGCCGGCGCTGGTGATCCTCGGCATGGGCATGCCCAAGCAGGAACGGATCGCGCGGCTGATGAAGCAGGCGCTCCACCAGGACGTGGCGATCGTCTGCGGCGGTGCCATCCTCGACTTTCTGTCGGGACATGTTGTGCGTGCGCCGCTATGGATGCGGCGGGCTGGCATGGAGTGGGTATTTCGCTTGGGTCTCGAACCGCGCCGCCTCTTTCGCCGCTATATCCTGGGGAATCCGATCTTCCTGTTGCGCTCGGCGATCCTCGCGCTGCGGGGTTCGGCGGCCAAGCCGGCGCGTCGCAGCCTTGCCGTGCCGGCCGGCGCGCGTCCGGTCCTGCCGCCGCACGGGATCGGCGGTCCGCTGGGGGCGACGACGCTCGACCGGCTGGCGACGCGACCCACCAACAGCGCCGAAATCGTGGCACTGCCGACGCCGGCGCCACGGCCGCGGCGACCGCAGCCCTCGGTATTCTCCGCCAACCGCCCCGTGGTCGAGCGTGACGACCTTTATGGCCGCGGCGAGGATCTGGCGCGGTTGCAGGCGCGGGTGCTCGACCAGCGCGGCAGCGCGCTGATCTATGGCCCGCGAGGCTATGGCAAGACCTCGCTGGTACGAGTGTTCGGCGAGGTCGCCGATTCGCTCGGCCACGTCGTGATCTATGCCTCGTGTTCGCGCGGCGTCGGCTTCGATGCGCTGCTGCGTAGTTACCTGACCGAACTCGCCGCCGAGATCGGCACCCCGCTGCCCGATGCGTCGACGCCGCTTACGGTGCAGGCGGTGGCGGCCATATTGGCGGAAGTGACCGACCATTCGGTGGTCTTTATCCTCGACGAGTTCGATCGGGTCGATCGTGACGACACGCGCGAGAGCATCGTCGAGCTGATCAAGGACGTGTCCGACCTGACCGGCTCGCTACGCTTCCTGCTCGTCGGTGTCGCCACCGATTCGGCGCATATTCTCGGCTATCACCCGTCGGTCCATCGCTGCCTCAGCTGTGTGCCGCTGTCACGGCTGTCGCATGCCGCGATCGAGACGCTGTTCCGCGACAAGGCCGGCCGCGATGAGCTCGACATCTCCGCGCTGATGGTGTCCGCAATTGTGGCGCTGGTTGCCGGCTCGGCCTATCACGCCCAGCTGATCGGGCAGAAACTGGCGGGTGGCACGCGCGATGCGCCGGTCGACGCAGCCCGCTTCAACGCGGTTCTCGACGAGATCGTCGAGGACAATGCCCGTATCGATGCCGGTTTCGCACGGTTGCGCGCCGAGTTTGGCAGCCCCGGCCCCGGCCGCGATGCGCTGATGCGGCTCGCCGATGGCGCGCTGCGGGATAGCGAAGACCTGGTCCGCCCGGCGGTGTTGGGTGACGAGCGTATCGCGCTATTCTCCGCCGGCCTCGCCAAGATCGGGGTGCTCGAGGAAGCCGGGCCGCTCGCGCCGGGGGCCTACCGCTTCACCAACGCCTTCACGCCGCAGTTGCTGACCATCCTGGCGCATCGCCAGACCGCCTGAGCGGTCAACCGATCTTCGTCTCGGGATAGCGCGCCGGATCGAGGACGCGGGCGGCGACCTCGTCCCAGGTCGGGAAGGCACGCGGCTCGACTTTGCCCGCCTGCGCCAGCGCTGCTGTCACCGCCGCCGCCATCGATGCCGTATCGCCGATCGCATAGCCGTGCCGGTTCGGGTTGCCGCCGGCTGCGAACGCCGCGGTCACCGCCGGCCGGCCGAGATATTCGAACTGCGCCAGCTTCAAGCTCGAATCGGCGACATATTCGGCACCGACCGCATAGGTGTACGGCGCGATCCCGAAGGTCGCGTGCTTCAGCCACGCCAGCGTGTCGCGGAACCGCATCTCCGGGTGGATGTGCACATTCGGCGGCGCGTCGAACGTCGTACCGCAGCCGATGACGTGGAAATCGACCTGCGGGAACAGCGGCGCGACGCGCGTGAAAAAGTCGGAGTCGAACAGGCCGGAGCCGACCGAGACGCCGTTCAGCGGCCGCGTGTACGGGCTCGGGCCGATGCCGGCGAAGTCGGGCGGGTGGACGCCGAAGCCGGCGAGGTACAGCCGGTCGGCGGCCCAGCCGAACTCGCTCGCCAACGCGGGTGACCGCAGCGCGAAATGATCGATCAGCGGGCCGGCGGCGACCAGCTCCTGCTGCACCCGCGGATGCGCGCCGTGGGTGTCGAGCCGGTCGGTGCCGAAATAGATGATCCTGGTGCGCGGGTTGAGGCGGCGGATGCGGCGCACGTAGATCGCCGCGACGCTCGATTCGATGATTACCGCGTCGGCGGCGCGCATGGTGTCGTCGAACCAGCGGTTGGGCAGCGCCGCGAACAGCGGGAAGACGTGGCCCATCACCGCCGACAGCAGCGGCTGTCGCGCCGCGAACGGGTGGACGCTGGTCCGCCACAGATAGCAGGTGACGCCGTCGACGACCTCCGGCCGGTTGGCGCGGTCCCACAGGAAGACGCGCGAATCGCCGGTCCGCTTCGACAGGCGGCTGAAGCGGGTCGAGACGAACGACACGTCGTGCCCCAGCCGCACGAAGGCGTCGGTCAGCGCCTGGATGCTGGCGCGGCGGCTGGTGCGATAGTCGTGGAAGCCCGACAGGACGACGATGCGCATCAGGCGGCGGCGGCGCGGTAGAGGGCCAGGATTTCGCTGGCCCGGCGTTCCCAGGTGAAGGCGTTTTCGACCGCCGCGACGGTCGCATCCGTGACGGTCGTGGCACTGGCGGCGGCGAGCTGACGGGCCAGCGCGGGCACATCGCCGACATCGTGGGTGGTGTCGAGCCCGGCCACGTCCATGATCGCGAGGTTGCCCGGAATGCGGGAGCAGACGACCGGCAGCCGCGAGATCAGCATCTCGAGGAGCACGGTCGGCAGCCCCTCCTGCTCGGACGCCAGGACGAAGACATCCGCGCCGCCGATCATGCCGGTGACGCCGGCATCGTCGACGAAGCCGTGGAAAGTGACGCGGTCGCCGACCCCCAGCCGTGCCGCCAGCGCCTCCAGCGACGCCCGCTCGCTGCCCTTGCCGACAAGATGGAGGTGGCCACTCGCCAGCTCCGGTTCGGTCAGCGCGGCGATGACGTCACGCAGGCGCTTGACCGGATCGAGCCGCCCGACCGACAGGATTGCGGGCGAACCGGCGAGGCGCGGCGCATCGGGCGCGGCGGCGGCGATGCTCAGGTCGCTCAGCAGCACGCAGTTGGGGATGATCACCGTCCGGTCGACCGGGATGCCGCGCGCCCGGTACCAGTCGCGCCAGACCTCGGTCAGCAGGATCGTTGCGCTGCTGCGTTTGACCAGGTGATGCTCGGCTGTGCGGTCCCACACCGCCTTGACCATTGGATCGCGGCCGCCTTCGCCGTCGTAATAGGCATGCGGCGTGTACAGCCATTCCTTGCTGCGGCGGCGGCACAGCACCGAGGCGATCGCCGCATAGGTCGAGCGTGCGCCGTGGATATGCACGACATCGGCCCAGTCGATGTGCGCGCCGAGGCCCGCGGGCGGGCAGGCGAGCGAGACATAGGGGGTCGACACCGCCTCGGGGGCGGGCGCGACGACCCGGACCTCGCAGCCCAGCCCGGTCAGCGCGCGCGCCAGCCCGTGGATGTGGCGCGCGGTGCCGCCGCCGCCGGTCAGCGGCTCGAAATCCTTGTGGACGTGGAGGACGCGCATGGTCAGGCGGCGGCGCGCGGCGCGTCGCTCGCCAGATAGCCGGTCGCGGTCATGATCTGCGCCAGCGCGTCGCGCAGCGTCCAGGCGGCGTGCCAGCCGAGGCGGTCGGCGAGCTTGGCGGGATCGCCGAGTTGCTGCAGCCGGTCGATCTTGCGGACCCGCGCCGGGTCGGTGGCGATGACGACCTCGGCATTCATCAACTCGCCGATCAGGGCGACGAGGTCGGCGACCGAGGCCTCTCGGCCGCTGCACAGGTTGAACGCCTCGAATTCGCGACCTTCGACGAAGCCGCCGAGCAGCGTCACCAGCCCCGACGCGACGTCGTCGACGAAGATGTAATCGCGCTTGGGCGCGGTATTGCCGAGCCGGATCTCGACGCTCGCGCCGCCGCGGGCGACCTGCGCCAGGATGTCGGGGATCAGGTGACCGTTGGGGTCGTTGGTGCCGATGGTGTTGAACAGCCGTGCCGCGATGGCGCGGCCGCCGCTGCGCCCGGCCCAGCCGGCGACCTGCGCCTCGTTGGCGAGCTTGGTGATCGAATAGACGTCGCTGGCCTTGAGCAGCGTCCGTTCCTCGTCGAGCGGCCCGCTTTCCCATTGATAGACTGCGCCGCTGGACGCCAGCAGCACGTCGCGGACGCCCGCCGCCTGCGCTGCGTCGAGTAATGACTGGGTGCCCATGATGTTGACGTCGAAGGCCAGCGCCGGCTTGGCCTCGCAGGTCGGGATATGATGGACCGCGGCGAGGTGGACGATCGCCTGCGGCCGATGCTCGGCGATGATCGCGGCGATTGTGTCGCGGTCACGGATGTCGGCGACGATGGACACCAGCCCGGGCGCGGCGGCGGGTAGTGGCATCCCGACCGACAGATCGTCGAGTGCCACGACCTCGACGCCGAGCCCGGTCAGCAGCGGCACGACCCGCGAGCCAATGAAGCCCGCAGCACCAGTGACCAGCACGCGGTCATGGGCGGGGCGCGGTGGCCGGAGCGAATCGGTCATGTCGGGTCAGGCTCCAGTGCAGCACGACGGGCCGTGCGGGATGGTGAAGGGCAGGGCAAGCCCGCCGCCGGGCGGACCTGCCACAGGATTGTGACAATTGCGGACCGAATTGCGCAATCGTGCTGAACCGATCGTTGCGAGGCTTAGCCGCCGCCGCCCCCTGACGTGACTTCGGACAGGATGTTGGTGGAGTGGCGGCGATGCGGATGGCGGTGGTGATCGGTGCGGGGCTGCTATCCGCCTGTGCGGCGACGCCGCCGCCTTCGACCAGCGGTCTCGCACCGCCGGCGCCCAGCTGGCTCGCGTTTTGCGCCCAGCACGGCGGTGTCTGCGATCCGGTGCCCGTCGCCGCGGCCATGCTGGATGGTGGCAGCGCCCCGACGCCGCGCGGCTGGCGCGACTATTGCCGCCGATCGCCCGGCGATGCCGCGTGCGGGGTATCGCGGTGACGCGGTGGCTCGCTCTCCTGCTCGCCGCGCTGCCGCTCCCCGCGCTCGCTGCGCCCGAGCTCGACGAGGCGCGCTGGGACCAACTGACCACGTTGGCACGCGCCATTCAGGCGCTGCCGGCGGTCCGCGACGACGAGCGCTTCCGCCGCGCCGAATACTGGCAGGCGGCGGACGCGCAGGGCGGCGACTGCGAGGACATGGCGCTGCTCGCCCGCGCCCGGCTGCTGGCGCTGGGCTGGCCGGCGGCGGCGCTGCGGCTGGCGCTGGTGTGGACCGAGACGCGCGAATACCATGCCGTGCTGACGGTCGACGTCGAGCGCCGCGGCGCGCCAGCGACCTATGTGATCGACAACCGCTTCGCCTGGGTCACCGGGTGGGATGCGCTCAGCCGCCATGGCTATCGCTGGGACGTCCGCCAGAACGCCGGGCGGCCCGGGTGGAGCTACGTCGCTAGGCCTTGACGATGTGCGCACCCGTCAGGCCGCGCGACCCGCAGGCATTGCGGGTGTCGACGATCAGGGTCTCGCTCGCGGCGATCGCGGCATAATCGAAGCCGTCGTGGTCGGTGACGATGATCGCCGCGTCATAGCCGTCGAGCTCCGCCACCGGCACCGCGCGCATGCCGGTCAGGCCGGGATGCTCGCGCGACGGCGGGATTTCGGGGACATGCGGATCGGCGTATTCGACATGGGCACCGCGCGCCTGGAACAGCTCGATCAGCTTGACCGCGGGCGACTCGCGCATGTCGTTGACGTTCTTCTTGTAGGCGAGCCCGAGCAGCAGCACCCGCGCCCCGTTCAGGCCGCGGCCGGCGCGGCGGTCCAGCGCTTGCGCCGTCTGCTCGACGACATAGCGCGGCATGCCGGTGTTGATCTCGCCCGCCAGCTCGATGAAGCGCGTCGGGATATCGAACTCGCGCGCCTTCCAGGTCAGGTAGAAGGGGTCGATCGGAATGCAGTGGCCGCCCAGCCCGGGACCGGGGTAGAAAGGCATGTAGCCGAACGGCTTGGTCTTGGCGGCGTCGATCACTTCCCAGATGTCGATGCCCATCGCGGCGTAGACGGTCTTCATCTCGTTCACCATCGCGATGTTGACGGCGCGGAAGATGTTCTCGGTCAGCTTGACGGCTTCGGCGGCCCGGGTCGACGATACCGGCACGATGCGCTGGGTGACCGCCGAGTAGAGCGCGCAGGCGAGGTCGCGCGCTGCCTGGTCGTCGGCGCCGACGACCTTGGGGGTGTTGCTGGCACCGAAGTCGGGGTTACCAGGGTCCTCGCGCTCGGGCGAGAAGGCGAGGAAATAGTCCTTGCCGCAGACGAGGCCCGTGGCGTCGAGGATCGGGCGCACGGCTTCCGCGGTCGTGCCGGGCCAGGTCGTCGATTCGAGCACCACCAGCTGGCCAGGGCGCAGGGTCCTGGCGATCGTCGCCGCGGTGGCGGTGACGTAGGAGAGGTCGGGCTCGCGGTGCAGCGTCAGCGGCGTCGGCACGCAGATGACGATGGCATCGGCCTCGGCGAGGCGGGCGAAGTCGGTGGTCGCGTCGAACTTGCCGCTGGCGGCGAGTGTCGCGACCCGGTCGGCCGGGATCGAGCTGAGGTAGGTTTCGCCCGCCAGCAGTGCCGCCGGCTTGGCCGCATCGACGTCGAAGCCGACGACGCGGTAGCCGCCGCCGATGCAGGCGATGCACAGCGGCAGCCCGACGTAGCCGAGCCCGACCACCCCGACCGTGATGTCGCGCGCCTTGAAGCGGTCGAGCAGCGTCGTATCCATGAAATCCCCGTGGTTTGGTGGCAGCGCGACGCGCGTGCGTTACGGCCGCGTCGTCGAGAAATAAGGCCGCATCGTCGCGAGTTGCGGCGGCACCACCGGCTGCAGCGGATACAGGTTGAACAGATAACTGCCGAACCAGGCGCTCGAGGCCCAGGCGGTCCAGCCGATCCACTCCGGGCGTTGCGCCATCGCCTGCAACGCGGCGCGCAGCACCGGCTGGCATTCGGGCAGGGCACTGACCGCGAATTCGCTCAGGAACCCACGGCCGCCGACCTCGCGCAGCCAGTCGCTGGCCACCGTGATCCGTCGCACTGCCTCGTCGGGCGTGACGCAGGCCGCGCTGGTGCCGGACGAGTAGGTGTCGAAATACTGGTGGAAGTCGAAGGCGAAATTGTTGCCCGGGTCGATGAATCCGTCCAGCGCCTCGGCGTTCGATTGCGAACCCAGGCGCTTGCGCCACGAGTGCGCACCCGACCAATTGACGCCGGGCACGAGAATGAGGTTCGTCGCGCCGGTGCCGCGGATGCTGCGCACCGCCCTCGCTGCCATCGCCGCCCAGTCGGCGGCGCCGATCCGCACCGGCTCGTTCATCAAGCCGAAGATCACCCTCGGATTCGACCGGTAACGTGCCGCCAGTCGCTCCCACAGGCTCGCCAGCGCCGTCGCCGGGACGGCCGCAGAGCCCAGCGGCTGGCGCTGATAGCGGCCGTAATTGTGCACATCGAGCACCACCGCCAACCCCATTGCGGTCGCCGCCGCGACGACCGCATCGACCCGGCCGATCTCGGCCGGGTCGAGCGGACCGTCGAGTTTCGGCTGCAGATGCTCCCAGCGCATCGGCAGACGGATGGTGTTGACGCCGAGGTCCCGGAACGCGCGAATCTCGGCGTAGGATGGATAAATGTAGCCCTTGCCATAGGTGCCGAGCAGCCCGCCGAACTCGCCGCCCGCGAGGTTGACGCCGGTCAGCCGCGGTGCCGCGCCCGCGTTCGCGGCCAGCCCCAGCCAAAGCGCCGCCAGAAGCACTCTCCGCATCAAAACAGCCGCTCACGCACAACGACGACGTCGCCGGCCTGGAGCCGATCGTCGAGCCCGACGGGGAGCGTCGTCGTGGCACCGCCGGTGGCGACGCGGCGCACCTTGATGCCGCTGCGGGTTCCGATCCGGGCGACGTCGCCGGCGGTCGCCAACGCCTGCTGGACGGTCATGCCGGGGGTCATCCGGTAGACGCCGGCGCGGTTCACGGCCCCGACCACCGACACCGTCGCGGCCCGGGCGACATAGACGACATCGCCGGGCTTGATCGGCGTCAGCGCGCCCGCGCCGCCGATTTCGGTCAGGTCGATCGACAGCGTCTCCGGACCGCCGGCGGCGCGCTGCCGGGTCAGCGTCGCAATCTCGCCGGCGTCGGTGCCAAGGCCGCCGGCACGGGCGATCAACTCGGCGACCGTATAGGGCCGGTCGAGCACGATCAGCCCCTGCGTGCCGACCTGTCCAAGGACCGAGGCCTTGCGGCTCTGATAGTCGAGGATTTCCAGGCGCACCGACGGCGCGTTGACATAGCCGCCGGCCTTCAAGCGCTTCTCGATCTCAAGCGCCGCCGCCGCCGGGGTCTGGCCGCCGACCTCGACCTCGCCGATCAGCGGCAGCACGACGCGCCCCGACGGCGAGATGCGCGTCTTGGTGGTCAGGTCGGGGAAATTGGTCACGTTCATCTCGATCTGGTCGAGCGGCCCCAGCACATAGTCATCGGGCGCCGCCGCCGCCGGCACGCCGCCGAACAGCACCGCGCCGAGAATCAACCGCCGCCACATGTCCGTCACCCCTAGCATCGCGATGTCACAGCCGTGTTACTCCAGACCGACGTCGAGCGGCGGACCGGCGAACCGATAGCTCAAGCCCACCGAAACGACCGCCGCACGATATTCGAGCTCGGCGAAATTGGCGCTGCGATTGCGGTAGCCGGCGGCGGCGCGCGCCATGAACTTGTCGGTGATCTTGTACTCAACGCGGGCGTCGATGCCGACCGTATTGTCGCGTTCGCGGCGGGTCAGCGGCAGCGTGCCGAGGTTGATGTCGCGGAGCAGCGCACGGTGCCGGTAGCGCGCCTCGAGGCTGGCGGTGAGCAGCGGCGTCGCATCCCAGCTGGCACGCGCCAGCAGCGTCGTCGCCGGATAGGCGATGGCGCCGACGTTCGGCGACACGTCGAGGCTGCGCACCGCCTCGAGATGCAGGCGGGTCTTGCCGGTCGCGTCCCAGTCGACGACGATCTCGCCGGTCGCGAGGTCGCCGTCGCGCCGGTGGCTGTTCTCGCGCAGCCGGGTCCAGTTCGCCGCACCCGACAGCGTCAGATACTGGGTCGGCGACCAGCGCACCCCGGCACCGGCATCGACGATCGAGGCGCGCGTCCCGTCGGGGGTCAGCGCTGAGACGAAATCAGGCTGCTCGCGGTGGCGGTAGCGCGCGGCGACGAAGGGCTGGACGGTGTCGATCAGTCCATAGGCGACCTCACCGCGCGCACCGAATTCGTTCAGGTCGTAAACCGACAGCAGCGGGTCGCGGTTGGCGCGGTCGCCGGCGCTGGCCTCGGCGCGGGCGGTCAGCGCCGGGGTGATGCTGCATGACGCGTTGCCTTCGGCGAGCCGGTCGCGGACGGTGATGCGGCGTGGCGTGCCGAGCACGTCGTCATAGGCGGTCAGCCGCCGGAACTGGTGCGCGGCGAGCGTTACGGAACACTCGAACGGCAGCCGGTAGCGCAGTCGCGCCGCGATCCCCGTCTCGGTCGCGTCAAGGTCGGTGTTATAGGCGTGAAAGCGGCGCGATAGCCGCCCCGCGAGGCTGAATTCCTGCAAGCCCAGCGGCACCAGCAGCTGGCCGGCGATGTGCGGCAGGACCGAGACATCGTCGACCGACTTGAACTGGCTGGAGCGCTTTTCCAGCAGCGACAGGCGGTACAAGTTGCTGTCGTAGTTGACGCCGGCTCCCGCATCGATAGCCAGCCGGACCGGATCGGCGGTCGCGCGACCGGCTGCCAGTGCGACAAGCAACATGGCGAGGGTGCGGCAAATCGGTGTCACCCCCGTGCGATAGGGCTGTAATATTTCAACTCCGCGTCGGTGCGGTCAGGCGGCGATCTGGAACCGCAGCAGCCGTTCCGCCGTCGGCACCAGCGCCGTCAACGGTCCGCCGACGGCGCGCCGCAGCGCCGGATCGGCGACATCGAGCCCGCCGGTCAGTGCGCCGAACGCCGGCAGTACGATTTTCGACGGTGTCACCGCGAAGCAGCGCCGGGCGATGCCGCGGCCGCGATGGCGGAGGCGCAGGCGGGGATGGAAGTGTCCGGAAATCTCGGGGTTCGGATCGTCGGGCACCGCCTCGTGGCGCAGGTGGATGCCGCCGACCGCGCACTCGGCCATCACCCGCCCGCCGAGGCTGCGCGCCACCTCGTGATCGTGGTTGCCAGTGATCCACACCCAGTCGAGGCCGCGGGTCAGCTGCAGCAGCGCGGCGCGCGGGCCGCCGGCCAGCCGGGCCGGGCCCCCGGCATCATGGAAACTGTCGCCGAGGCACCACACGTGGGCTGCGCCGCTCGCCTCGATCGAATCGATCAGGCAGGTTAGCGTGTCGACGCTGTCATAGGGTGGCAGGAACTGCTGCCGGGTGCCGTACCAGCTCGCCTTCTCGAAGTGCAGGTCGGCGACCAGCAGGGCGTTGCGGCTTGGCCAGAACAGCCCCCCGCACGGCATCGGGCGGAAGCTTTCGCCAGCGAACGAAAAGGAAACAGCGGACACCTCCGCCGCTATAGCGCACCGGTCCGCGGCGGCAAGCGCGCCGCGGACCGGTTGCCGTATTACTTCTTCAGCTTGACCTTGACGCCACCGGCGCCGGCGCTGAGCTGCAGGCCGCCCGACGTCGTCTCGATCTCGAGGACGACACCTTTGTCGTTCCTGAGCCGCAGCACACCGGCCCCCTGAACGATCGTCGCACTCGCCTCGAGCTTCGAGTAGGTGCCCGCAAATTGCGACAGGTTGGTCAGGTTGTAGACAGTGCCGCTGCCCTTGACCTTCGAGATGCCGACGTTGCCGACCGCCAGGCCGCCAATCGAGAACTTGTGGGGCTTGCCGTTGTAGTTCAGCACGCCACCGCCGGTGCTGCCGCCGACCAGGAACCCGAACTGGGTCTCGTCGATGGTGATGGTGCCAGACTTGACCATAGTGTCCTTGGCGACGGCGGCGCCGGTGAGCGTCAGGACCGCGGTTGCGGCCAGTGCGAATGTACGAAGTTTCATCGTTCGGTTCTCCCTAACTGATCGGGGTTCGCCCCCTTCCGCGACCGTAACAGTTTGTCCCGGCGCTTTCCAGACACCGGTTCGGGAATCGCCTCCCCGGCCACCGGTGCCGCCTCGTTCGCCAGCGCGTCCGCTTCCAGCAGCAGCACGTCGTCGGCGGCACCGAACACCCGTTCCTTGCCGACCTCGAGCAGCACCGGCACCGCCAGCGGCGACACCCGGTCGAGCGCCATGTGCGTCATGTTGGCGGTCGCCTGCTCCAGCAACCCGGCCAACCGGTCGATCTCGGTCAGCTTCGACCGCGCATCGGTCCAGGCGGCGGTGAGCAGCAGATGGTCGGGCTCGTGGCGGCGCAGCACGTCGTAGATCAGGTCGCTGCTGAAGGTCACCTGCTTGCCGGTCTTGTGCTGGCCGGGCTGCTGGCGGTCGATCAGCCCGCCGATGATCGCGACCTCGCGGAAGGCGCGGCGCAGGAACGGCGAGGCGGCGATCCATTCCGCCAGCTCGGCCTCGAACACGTCCGGGCTGAACAGCGGCCGCGGGTCGATGACCGGCTTCAGGCTCCACACCGCGACCATGTAGTCGCTGCCGACGAAGCCGAGCGGCTGCAGCCCCGTTGCCTCCATCCGCTGGGTCAGCAGCATGCCGAGCGTCTGGTGCGCGTTGCGGCCCGCGAAACCATAAGCGACAATGTACCAGCGCCCGTCGCGCTCGAAGGTCTCGACCAGCACGTCGTCGAGGCCGGGCAGGGCCGAGCGGATGCGCTGCCACTCCAGCCATTCGTGGACGTCGGCGGGCATCCCCGCCCAGCGCTCGGGCGCGTTGAACAACTCGCGGACGCGGCGCCCGAGGTTGGTCGACAGCGGCATCCGGCCGCCCACATACGTCGGCACCCGCGGGTCCTTCTTCGACATGCGGACGTACATGTCCGCCCCGTCGAAGCCGGTCACCTCGATGACTTGCCCTGCGAACATGAAGCTGTCGCCGAGGCGAAGTTGCGACGCGAACCATTCCTCGACCTTGCCGAGGCTGCGTCCGTTGCGACCGAACTTCACGTTGAGCGCCGCCGCCTCGACGATGGTGCCGCTGTTCAGCCGGTGCTGCGCCGCCAGGCGCGGGTGAGTGACCCGGTACAGGCCGTCCGGGCCCTGCGTCAGCCGCTTGTAACGGTCATAGGCCTTGAGGCTGTAGCCGCCCTGCTCGACGAAGCCGATGACCCGGTCGAACTCGGCGCGCGGCAGCCCGGCGTAGGGGGCGCTCGACCGCACCTCGGCGAACAGGTCGTCGGCCGTGAACGGTGCGGAACTGGCGCAGGCCATGACATGCTGCGCCAGCACGTCGAGGCCGCCCGGGCGGAAAACGTCGTGGTCGAGTTCGTGCGCCTCGACGGCGTCGCGGGCGGCCAGCGACTCCAGATATTCGAAGCGGTTGCCGGGCACGACAACGGCGCGGCTGGCCTCGTCCATCCGGTGGTTGGCGCGGCCGATACGCTGGAGCAGGCGCGAGCTGCCCTTCGGCGCACCCATCTGGATGACGAGATCGACATCGCCCCAGTCGATGCCGAGGTCGAGACTGGCGGTGGCGACGATGGCGCGCAGGCGGCCGGTCGCCATCGCCGCCTCGACCTTGCGCCGCGCCTCCGGGCTGAGCGAGCCGTGATGGATGCCGATCGGCAGCGCGTCGTCGTTCTCCGCCCACAGGTCGCGGAACACCAGCTCGGCGACCGCGCGCGTGTTGACGAAAACGATGGTCAGCCGCGCCCCCGCAATCAGCTTGATGACCTCCTTCGCGGCATAACGCCCGTTGTGGCCCGACCACGGGATGCGGCCGTCGGGGACCAGGATGTCGACATGCGGCTCGGCACCCGGATCGCCGACCACCAGCCGCACCGTGCCGGCATCGGCGTCCGGCGCGAGCCAGCCCTGATAGGCCTCCGGATCGGCGATGGTGGCGCTCAACCCGACGCGGCGCAGGCCGGGCGACAGCGCCTGCAGCCGCGACATCGCGAGGTTCAGCTGGTCGCCGCGCTTGGTGATGGCAAAGGCGTGGATCTCGTCGACGATGATCGTCTTCACGCCTGCCAGCATCCGCGCGGCATCGGGGTAGGAGATCAGCAGGCTGAGCGATTCGGGCGTCGTCAGCAGCATCTGCGGCGGGCGCTCGCGCTGCCGCGCCTTGCGGTCGGACGGCGTGTCGCCGGTCCGCGTCTCGACGCGAATGGCAAGGCCCATGTCGGCGATCGGCCCCAGCAGGTTGCGCTGCACGTCGACCGCCAGCGCCTTCAGCGGCGAAACGTAGATCGTGTGCAGCCCCTCGACCGGGTTGGCGACCAGATCGGCGAGGCTGGGCAGGAACCCGGCGAGCGTCTTGCCCGCCCCCGTCGGCGCGACCAGCAGCGCGTGGTCGCCCGCCGTCGCCGCGGCCAGCATCTCCAGCTGGTGCCGGCGCACCGCCCACCCCTTGGCGCTGAACCAGTCGAGGATGATCGGGGGAAGTTCGGGGGACACCGGCCCGATATAGGGTGGCATCGCCTGCGCCATATCCCCATATTCCCGCCATGCCCGCAGGTTCATGGCTCCAGCCCCACCCCGAGGGCATCTATGTCGCGCCCGGCGACTTCTGGATCGATCCGTCGAGCCCCAAGGACCGCGCCCTGATCACCCACGGCCATGCCGACCATGCGCGCGGCGGCCACTCCAAGGTCATGGCGACGGTCGAGACGCTGGCGATCATGAACGTCCGCTACGGCGATCAGCTGGGCGGGCAGGGCGTCCGCTACAACGAGGTGGTCCAGGTCGGCGACGTCACCGCGCGCTTCGTGCCCGCCGGCCACGTGCTCGGCTCGGCGCAGATCGTGCTGGAGCACAAGGGCGAGCGCATCGTCGTGTCGGGCGACTACAAGCGCCGTGCGGACCCGACCTGCGCGCCGTTCGAGCCGGTGCCGTGCGACATCTTCGTCACCGAGGCGACCTTTGGCCTGCCGGTGTTCCGCCACCCCGACACCACCGGCGAGGCCAACAAGGCGCTGACCGCGCTCGCCGCCAACCCGGAGCGCTGCGTGCTGATCGGGGCGTACGCGCTCGGCAAGGCGCAGCGCGTCATCGGCGAACTGCGCGCGCTCGGCCACGACGCGCCGATCTACATCCACGGCGCGCTGCAGCGGCTGTGCGACCTTTACGCCAGCTTCGGCGTCGAGCTGGGCGAACTCCGCCCGGCCGCCGGCCTCAAGCCCGCCGCGATGAAGGGCGCGATCGTCATGTGCCCGCCGTCGGCGCTCAACGACCGCTGGAGCCGCCGCCTGCCCGACCCGATCACCGCGATGGCATCGGGCTGGATGCGCGTCCGCCAGCGCGCCGTGCAGAGACAAGTCGAGCTGCCCTTGATCATCTCCGACCACGCCGACTGGACCGAGCTGACCGACACCTGCACCGAACTCGCGCCGAACGAAGTCTGGGTCACCCACGGCCGCGAGGAGGCGCTCGTCCACTGGTGCCGGACCCGCCAGATGAAGGCGCGGGCGCTCGACCTGGTGGGCAAGGAGGACGAGGATGACTAGCGAGGCGCGGCCGGCGGCCCGGGCGCCCCCCCCGCCCGGTGCCGTCCGACGGCACGGCTTTGCCGCGACGCGCCTGCTATTGCCCCCGCGCCACCCCCCGCATCGCCTCGGTGATCGCCACCGTCCGCACGCTCACGGTCACCACCCGCGCCAGCAGGTCGACCACCCGCTCCTTGTGGTCGGCGAAGCGGTAGGTGTCGAACAGCCGGGCGACGGTCGGGTCCTTGATCTTCTTTTCCTTGTGCTGGTCGAGCACCCAGTCGATCGCGCTGCGGTTGCCGAGGCGATAGTCCCATGCGGCGCGCGGCACCCCGGTCAGTTGCGTCACGCTGTCGAGCACGATGACCCCGGTGTCGGGCAACGACTTCAGCTTCGGCGTCGGCGGCTTGTTCGAGGGCACGTCGACGCGGGTCAGCGCGGCGGGATCGACGGTCTCATAGCCGATGTGCAGGTCGAGCAGCGTCCGCCCCCACGCCGCCCAACGCGCAAACCCGTCGTAAAGCGGGATGCGCGGGAACTCGCGGCGCAAGTCGGCGGCATAGGTCGTGCGGTACACGGGATCGTGCAGCACGGCATAGACATAGGCGAAGATGTCGTCCTTGGTCAGGTCGGCGGCTTCGGCAGCGTAGCGGGTGCGGAATTGTACGAGCGCCCAGTCAGTGATGTTGTCAACGCGCTCGCCGGAGGCAATGTAGCGGTAGCGAGTCACACCCTGCGTGCCACCGTTACCCGCCTTTAGGTAGCCGAGATCGAAGAGACGATCAGTCGCTTGTACGGAAAACTCGTTGCTAGATGCCATGCCTAAAAACGCGATAGTTTGGTTAGACTGCGCAGCTCTAAACAAAGAAGGTATACGGTATGTCATGCCATTAAAGTGTTGATCAAAATAAACCCAGCGCCTGACGAAGGGGCGAAACTGCCCAAAAAACAGCTTTGATCTATCGAACGACTTGCGGACGCCTTTTTTCAGATATCGCTCTAACTCTCGATCCCATTTTATGATCGTTACACGAGCGGCATCGGGTTGTTTCCTTGTCTTTTCATACGCGTTAATTAGAAGTCTAGTTTTAACGGTCAGGCGACGTTCATCGCTGTCCCAAACCCAGTCGTCTCGCTGGGTTTTTAATCCGTTGGATGAAAGCCTAAAGATCGCCGGCTGTAGCCTCTTGGCGTCACCAGATACCGCAGTAGGGTCGGCTAGCGAAAGCAACGAAGACCATTCATTGACGCTTTGGTCTAGCCACACCCCGCGATCGCTAGGTCTAATTTTTGAGAACTGAATCGCCGACAAGCCCTCAACACTTGATAGCCATCCCCGCTTGTCTGAAGCAGTCTCTTCCTCTGGTCGCCGCGCATAACGGATCACAGCCGGGCCACGCTTGCCCTTCGCTCGGACCATGAAAGCAATCGTCAGTCCAGTTTGGATTCCCATCGCATTGTGCTTCGTCCCGGAAATCTTCGGGTTCGCGCGCACGTCGCCGCCGAGGTCGATCAGCCAAATTTCGGCGAACTCCTTCGCGACCGCCTTTCGGAAGCCGTCGAAGGCGATCTTGTCGATGAAGTTGCGATTGGTGACAAAGGCGACGATGCCGTCGTCGCGCAACCGGTCGGATACCCAGCGGTAGAAGCGAACGTACATGTCCGACAGCGAACTAGTATTCTGCGCGGTCGAAAGCGCGCGATAAGTCGCGGCGATGCGCTCGTCGATCCGTTTGTACGGGCGGTTCGGGTTGCGGCCGTTATAATTCTCCTGCCAAGCATTATACGGCGGGTTGCCGATGATGACGCTGATCTTGCGCTCGTTCTGGCGCTTGATCCGGCCGAGGTTCTCGTCGGACAGGCTGCCAAACAGGTCGGGTGAGTATCCGGCGAACTTGCCAAGCCCCGCCGTGTTATCGAGCGTATCGACGAACACCAGCCCCGGAAACTCGGCATATTGGCCGCTGATCGCGGCATAGGTCGCCTCGATGTTAAGGTTGGCGACATAATAGGGGAGGATTGCGACCTCGTTGGCGTGCAGTTCCTCGGTGTATTTGTGGCGCAGTTTGTCGGCACCCGCGCCGGCAAAATGTTCGAGCAGTTCGACAATGAAGGTGCCGGTGCCGGTGGCGGGATCGAGGATTTCGACGCCCGGATCGACGAGGCACTTGCCGAAATGCTTCTCGCACAGCCAGTCGGCCCCGCGGATCATGAAGCGGACGATCTCGCCCGGCGTATAGACGACCCCCAGCCGGTCGGCGGCCTTGGGATTATAGACCTTGTAGAAGTCCTCGTAGAGCTTTTTGAGGAAGGTCTGCTTCTCGCGCCGGTCGGCGATGCCGGTCGCGGCGTGCTTGATGGCGTTGTAATAGGGCAGCAGGCGCTGCGTCGTCGCGTGGCGCAATGCGCCGGTGAAGAACTTGCCCTCCAGCTCGGTCAGGCGCTGCGCGACATTGTTCTCGCGGTGATAGTTCGCCTGGTCGAAGACGCTCGTGAAAATCTCCTCGGTCAGGATGTGCTGGATCAGCATCTCGCGCACGTCGTCGGCGGTGACGCTCGGGTTGATCGCGCTCTTGGCGTGCTCCAGGAAGGCAGCGCGGGCGGTGGCATAGCCGGCGTTGTTCGCCTCCGCCTCCCCCAGCGCCTCACGCAACGCGCCGAGGATTTGCGGCAGGTCGGCACGGAACTGCGCCGCCGCCTTGCGGAACTCGCTGATCTCCGGGCGTTCGAAGGCGAAGAAGCGGGTGAGCAGCTTCAGCAGCGCGTCGTCGTCGTCCATCGCGGCGCGGTCGACCTCCTGCCCGTTCTGGCGCAGCACGGCGACGGTGCTGTCTTCGTAGATGATATTGTCGTCGGGGTAGCCCCGGTCGCGCTTGAGCTTGATCTCCTTGTCGAGGTTGTCCTTGCTGTCCTTCGCTTCCCAATAGCCGAAGGGGATGCGCAGCACGCCCGGCACCAGCGCACCATCGACGCGGTTGGAATGGCCCTTGGGACCGACGTGCGGCCATTCCTCCGACAGGGTCAGGTCCTGGCTGCCGCCCCATTTGTCGAGCAGGCCGGCGAAGGCCTTGCGGATCTGGCCCTCGTTCAGGCCGCCGCTGACGGCGTGCAGCTTGGCCAGCTGCTTGCGATAGGCATTGATGTGCTGGCGGCTCAATGGCTTGGCTCCCCGCCGCCGGTCTAGCCGGGCCGCCGACGGCTGTCACGGGGGTCACCCCCACCCGCCTCCGCACCGCAGCTGGTCCAGATCTCGGACGCCGCATCGTGCTTTCTACTGGCAAAGACATCACCTCGCTTCCCTCCTTCGCCGGAATGTGCGCTCGGGGTCGCGCCGGAACGGCAGGGAGGCTATCGTCCGCAGTGTGACGCTGTACCTCCCCATCGCCGAGATGTCGGTCAACTGGCTGGTGATCATCGGGCTGGGCGCGGCGGTGGGGTTTCTGTCGGGCATGTTCGGGGTCGGCGGCGGCTTTCTGACGACGCCGCTGCTGATCTTCTACGGCATCCCGCCCGCCATCGCCGTGGCCAGTGCGGCGACCCAGATCACCGGAGCGAGCGTGTCGGGGGCGCTCGCCTACTGGCGGCGTGGCGGCGTCGACGTGCCGATGGGGCTGGTGCTGACCGTGGGTGGCATCGTCGGGGCGGGGCTCGGCTCGGTGGCGTTCGCGGCGCTGAAGTCGCTTGGCCAGATCGATGTGACGATCAACATCGTCTACGTGCTGTTCCTCGGCATCGTCGGCGGCCTGATGCTGAAGGAAGCGGTCGGTGCGGTCCGCAAGGCCCGCGCCGGTGTCGCGAACAAGGGCCGCCTGCACCCGCACCAGCCGTGGCTCGCGGCGCTGCCGTGGCGGATGCGCTTCTACAAGTCCGGACTCTACATCTCGCCGCTGGCACCGTTCGGGCTGGGTGTGGTGGTCGGCATGCTGACGGTCATCATGGGCATCGGCGGCGGCTTCATCATCGTGCCGGCGATGATCTACCTGCTCGGCATGTCGACCGGGGTGGTGGTCGGCACCAGCCTGTTCAGCATCGTCTTCGTCACCGCCGCGACGACGCTGCTGCACTCGGTCGAATCGCAGTCGGTCGACATCGTGCTGGCGATGCTGCTGCTGGCGGGCGGTGTCGTCGGCGCGCAGTTCGGGGTGCGGGCCGCGCAGAAGCTGCCGCCCGAGCGGCTGCGGCTGTTCCTGGCGCTGATCGTCGTCGCGGTCGCGGTCCGCCTCGCCATCGGGCTGACCTGGCGGCCGGCGGAGCTGTTCACGGTGTATGGCCCGTCATGAGGGCGGCGGCGAAGGCTACGGCTGGGCTGCTCGTCTGGCTCGCCTGCGTCGGGGCCGCGCCGATCCGCCTGATCACCGACATCAGCCAGCGCCGCATCGACATCGTCTACACGTTCCGCGGTGCCGAACTGCTCGTCTTCGGGGCGATCCAGTACCCGCGCGGCAGCGTCCCCGACGAGCCGCCCGGCCTCGCCATCGTCGTGCGCGGGCCACCGGTGCCGATCACCGTCCGCAAGAAGGCGCGGGTCGCGGGCATCTGGGTCAACACCGACAGCGTCCGGTTCGAAACCGCGCCGGGCTTCTACGCTGTCGCCACCTCGGCCCCGATCCGCAGCCTCGTCGACGAGCGCACCGCAGCGATCTACGAGATCGGCGTCTCCAACCTGCAGTTGTCGCCCGCCAGCGGCAACGCGCGTGAGCAGACCAGCGAGTTCGAGCAGGGCCTGATCGCCCTGCGCCGCCGATCCGGGTTGTACGCGGAGCACGAAGGCGACGTCGGCGTGACGCAGAACGTCCTTTACCGCGCCCGCATCGCCATCCCCAGCGCCGTGCCGGTCGGCGACTATACCGCGGAAATCTTCCTGATCCGCCGCGGCAAGGTCCTCGCCCATTCCGCCACCCCGATCAGCATCGACAAGTCCGGCTTCGAACGCTGGGTCTATGTCTTCAGCCGGCAATATGCGCTGCTCTACGGGCTGGTCGCGGTGGCGCTGGCGCTGCTGGCGGGCTGGCTGGCGGGGTTGGTGGTGCGCCGGACCTGAGCGCGAGACGGCTAGATCTCGACCTGCGATCCAAGCTCGACGACGCGGTTGGTCGGCAGCTTGAAGAACTCCATCGCGGTTTCGGCGTTCCTCAGCATCCACGCGAACAGCTTCTCGCGCCAGATCGCCATGCCGGGCCGGTCGCTGGCGAGCAAAGTCTGGCGGGCGAGGAAGAAGCTGGTGTCCATCATCTTCAGCTTGGGGCCGCAGTTCTCGACCTTCTTCAGCACTGCCGGCACGTCGAGCTCCTGCATGAAGCCATAGCGGATGACGATGCGGTAGAAGTCGGAGCCGAGGTCGCGCACCTCGATGCGGTCCTCGTCGTCGACATAGGGCACCTCGTCGATGACGACGGTCAGGATCATGATGCGCTCGTGCAGCACCTTGTTGTGCTTGAGGTTGTGGAGCAGCGCGTGCGGCACGCCGGTCGGGCTGCTGGTCATGAACACCGCGGTGCCGGGCACGCGAGTCGCGGCGGTGGCGGCAGACTTGATGAACACCTCGATCGGCATGGCGCTTTCGCGCAGCCGCAGCATCATCAGGTGGCGGCCCTTGGCCCAGGTGGTCAGGAAGGTGAAGGCGACCAGCCCGACCGCCAGCGGGAACCAGCCGCCATCGGGGATCTTGGTCAGGTTTGACGACAGATAGGCGAGGTCGATGATCAGCAGCCCGCCGATGAGCGGCACCGTGATCCAGCGGCTCCACTTCCAAACCCCGAATACCAGCACCGCCATCATCACCGTGGTGATCGTCATCGTGCCGGTGACCGCGATGCCGTAGGCCGACGCGAGCGCACTCGAGTTGCCAAACCCGACCACCGCCAGGATGACCATGCCGAGCAGGCCCCAGTTGACCAGCGGGATGTAGATCTGGCCGGCGGCGCTCGCCGAAGTGTGGGTGATCTTGAGCCGCGGCAGAAACCCGAGCTGCACCGCCTGCTGGCAGACGGAAAACGCTCCCGAGATAACCGCCTGGCTGGCGATCACGGTCGCCATCGTCGCCAGGAACACCAGCGGCAGCCGCGCCCAGTCAGGCGCCATGAGATAGAACGGGTTGGCGACCTTGGCCGGGTCATCGAGCAGCATCGCGGTCTGGCCGAGATAGTTGAGCAGCAGCGCCGGCAGCACGAACACCAGCCAGCTGCGCGTGATCGGCTTGCGGCCGAAATGCCCCATGTCGGCGTAGAGCGCCTCGGCACCCGTCACTGCCAGCACCACCGAACCCAGCGCTAAGAAGCCCTTCACCGGGTCATAGGCGAAGAATTCATAGGCATAATAAGGGTTTAGTGCAAGCATGATGCGCGGTGCCTGGATCATCTGGTTGACCCCCATCACCGCAATTACGACGAAATACACAACCATGATCGGCGCGAACAGCGCGCCCACCTTAGCGGAGCCGCGGGCCTGAATCAGGAACAGGCCGATCAGGATGCCGATCGATACCGGCAGCACCAGCGGCGTCAGCCTCGCCTCGACCACGGTCAGCCCTTCGACCGCCGACAGTACCGAGATGGCGGGCGTGATGATGATGTCGCCGAAGAACAAGGCCGTCGCCAGCACGCCGAGCAGCACCAGCCCGCGCGACCAGCTCGCCCCCGGCGTCAGGCGGTTGATCAGCGCCAGCAGCGCCAGACTGCCGCCCTCGCCGCGGTTGTCGGCGCGCAGGATGATCAGGATATACTTGACTGTGACGATCAGCATCATCGTCCAGAACACCAGGCTCATCACCCCGAAGACGTGGAGCTGGTCAACGGGCAGCTTGTGGTGGCCGGTGAAGGTTTCCTTCAGCGCATACAGCGGGCTGGTGCCGATGTCGCCGAAGACGACGCCGATCGCGCCAAGCGCCAGCTTGGTCATGCTCTGCGGGGCGTGATGCCCGGCCTTGGCCTCGACCGGAACTGCGGATGCGACGCTCATATGCCCAGTGCAACGAATTGCCCGCGCGCAAGGATGCGCGACCGGTTGCCGCGAAGGATCACGATTGCATGCTCGGATGGCCCCGGACGCTCAAGGCGCGGGGCATTAGCACCGGCGCGCGGGCATAGCAACGAGGCGACAGCGCCGCATCGGGATGGTATAGCCGCGCCGTCCAGACAACGGAGTTTCAGCCATGCACGTCGGTGTCCCAAAGGAGATCAAGATCCATGAATATCGCGTTGGCCTGACGCCTTCGTCGGTCGCCGAGCTGACCGCGGCGGGCCACGCCGTCACTGTCGAGACCGGGGCGGGTATGGGCATCGATTTCACCGATGACGACTACCGCGCCGCCGGGGCGACCATCGCGCCCGATGCCAAGACGATTTTCGCCAACGCTGAGCTGATCGTGAAGGTCAAGGAGCCGCAGCTGCACGAATGCGCCCTGCTGCGCCCGGGGCAGACGCTGTTCACCTATCTCCACCTTGCCGCCGACAAGCCGCAGGCGGAAGCGCTGATGCACAGCCATGCGATCTGCATCGCCTACGAAACCGTGACCGAGCGCGCCGGCGGGCTGCCCTTGCTGCGCCCGATGTCGGAGGTGGCGGGGCGCATGTCGGTGCAGGTTGGCGCGCATTACCTCGAGAAGGAGCAGGGCGGCCGCGGCATCCTGCTCGGCGGCGTTCCCGGCGTCGCCCCGGCGCGCGTCGCGATCCTTGGCGGCGGCGTCTCAGGCATCAACGCCGCGCAGATGGCGGTCGGCCTGCGCGCCGACGTCACCATCTACGACATCTCGACCAGTCGCCTCGCCGAGATCGACGAGATGTTCTCAGGCCGGGTGAAGACCGTCTATTCATCAAAGGCTGCGATCGAGGCGATGCTGGAAAGCGCGCACGTCGTCATCGGCGCGGTGCTGATTCCCGGTGCCGCTGCCCCCAAGCTGATCACCCGCGATATGCTCAAGCTGATGAAGCGCGGCAGCGTGCTCGTCGACATTGCCATCGACCAGGGCGGCTGTTTCGAGACATCGCGGCCGACCACCCACCAGGATCCCGTCTACGTCGTCGACGGCATCATCCATTATTGCGTCGCTAACATGCCTGGCGCGGTGGCGCGGACCAGCGCATTCGCGCTCAACAACGCGACGCTGCCGTTCGTGTTACGCCTCGCCAACCTCGGCGCGGAGGCGGCGATGGCAGCCGATCGCCACCTCGCGGCGGGCCTGAACGTGGCGGGCGGCAAAATCCGCCACGCTGCGGTTGCCGAGGCGCTGGGCCTGGAGTTCGTGCCGTGACCTACCGGATCGGCTTCCTGCTCTACCCCGACCTGACCCAGCTCGACCTCACCGGGCCGGCGCAGGTGCTGCACCGCATGCCGGATGCGGAAGTTCATTTCACTTGGAAGACGCTCGATCCCGTGCCCAGCGATTGCGGCCTGTCGCTGGTGCCGACCGTGACGCTCGACGATTGCCCGCAACTCGACATGGTGTGCGTGCCCGGCGGCTATGGCTGCTACGCGGTGATGAAGGACGCGGCGGTGCTCGACTGGCTGCGCGCGCAGGCGGCGGACGCGGAGCTGGTCACCAGCGTCTGCACCGGCTCGCTGATCCTCGGTGCCGCTGGACTGCTCGACGGCTACCGGGCCGGCTGCCACTGGGCGTCGGGCGACCAGCTGGCGGCGTTCGGGGCGAGCTACGTGGCCGAGCGGACCGTTGTCGACCGCAACCGCATTACCGCAGGCGGCGTGACCTCGGGCATCGACTTCGCGTTCCGGGTCATCGCCGAACTGCGCGGCCGCGATGTCGCCGAAGCGATCCAGCTGGCGCTCGAGTACGATCCCGAGCCGCTCGCCGGGGGTACGCCAAGGACCGCTCGGCCGGAAATTCTGGCGCGGGTCGAGGCAGTCTATGCGAAACGGCGCGCCGCGCGCGAGACCGCCTAGCTGCGGTGGCCGTCGCGCTGGTAGACACGGGCCTGCCGCTCAATGGCGCGAACCTCGGCCTTCAGGTTGCGGGCCTCGCGCGTGGTCAGCTTGCCGCTGCGGATGCCGGCATCGATGTTGCGCTCCTGGTTCAACTGCCGGGCGTTTCTCTGCGCGGTGGCGGGGACGCTGCAGGTCGCGACCGAGGCGGCGGCCGCCATGGCAAGAATAGCGCGATGCATCGATGAACTCCTCGTCGCTTCGTTCGGGGGTCGCTCTAGAACCAGGGTGCACGTTGACGGGCGCGCCAGTGAGCGCCCGTCCGTCGCGCCTCTAACGTTGCCGGTAGTTGTGCTTCATCCTGTAGATTTGCCGGCTGAGGCGCTGCTCGCGCATCCGGATGTCGCGCCGTTCGCGGGCCGTGTAGTAGCCGTCGCGCCTGTAATAGTTCTTCAGCCGCGTGATATGGCGATTCTCCTGACGAAGGTACCGCGCCTCGCTGCGGTTCAGTTCGCCGCTGCGAACCCCTTGCTGAATGCGTTGCTGCTGGTTGCGGTTCTGCTGTGCTGCCTGCGCGCTCGCGCCGGCGCTGCAGGACAGCGCCGCCAGTGCCGCGACAGCCGCGATCAGGGTGCGTTTCATGGTCGTTCTCCCGTGACTTGGAGAGCGTTTAACCCGCGGCTGCGACGATAGGTCCGTTAACCTAAATCAACGGCCCGCTCGCGGACCGCTGTCAGGTCGGCGACGAAGCGCTCGAACTCCACGCCCGCCGCAGCCTGGTCTTCGATCCTGAGCAGGAAGCTCGGGTGGACGGTGATCCACAGTTCGGACCCGTCGGGCAGGGCGATGGCCCGGCCGCGCTCCTGCGAGATCGTCACCACCCTGCCGGTCAGCGAGCGCGCCGCGGTCGCCCCGAGCGCCACCGTGACGGCGGGTCTGATCGCCGCACGCTCCCGGTCCATCCACCACCGGCAGGCGTCGATCTCGCCCACCCCCGGCTTCGAATGGATGCGCCGCTTGCCGCGCGGCTCGAACTTGAAATGCTTGACGGCGTTGGTGACGTAGGCGGTCGCGCGGTCGATCCCCGCCGCCGCCAGTGCGCGGTCGAAGACCTGCCCCGCCGGGCCGACGAAGGGCCGGCCGGCCAGATCCTCCTGGTCGCCGGGCTGCTCGCCGACGAACATCAGGCGCGCGGTATCCGGCCCCTCGCCGAACACCGTCTGGGTAGCGGGGGCGTAAAGCGGGCAGCGGATGCAGGTTGCGGCTTCGGCGCGCAGCGCCGCCACGCTCTGCCCGCGCGGTGCCGTGTCAATCATCGCCTGCACCCGCTCCCCCGCACCCGCGATCAGGTCGGGGATCAGCGCTGCCTCGGGCAGGTTCTTCCAGTATTTCTTTGGCATCTCCTTGGTCATCGCGTTCACCTTCAGGCGCGCCGGGTTGAAGATGCTGGCGTAATAGGTCTTCCACACCGCCTCGATCGGGTCGCCGCCGGGCGCGTCGCCTTTCGCCGCGCCGGGTGTGAAGCTCAGGTCCATGGTGTCCCAGTGCGCGCACAGCTCGGGCGTCAGGATCGACCAGCGCATCTGCGCGAAGCGGCGAACGAAGAAGCCGGCGTTGCGGCGGACGATGTGATGCTCGGGCTCGAACCACGCCGCATAATGCTCCCCCTCGGCGTCCTCGACCTCGCGGAAGCGCACGAAGGCGCGCATCTTGTGGATGTCGCGGCGAACGCCCTTGTCAAGGAGGTAGAGCCGGTTGACCAACGGGTCGGCGGTATCGTCGAGCAGCTTCGGCCGCGTCCTGAGCTGTGCCAGCGCGGCGTGGAGCAGTGCGAAACGCTCCGGCTCGCGGTTGCAAACGACCCGGCCCGTCATGTCGATGAACGCCTTCGGCACGCTGAAACTCGGTGCCGTCGCGGCCGGGATCGCGTCGTCGCCGCCGAGCAGGTCGCCCGCCCCGCCCGCGACCACCCACGTGACCGCACTCGGCGGCACGCCCCCCGCGACCAGCGCCCGCGCGGCATCGCGCCAGCCGTCGAAATCGTCGGGTGCGGCCAGGGTGACTGTCGGCATGCAGCGTCAGTGCCCGGTCAGGCGAACAGTTCCAGCTGCGACCGCTCCGCCTTGACCAGGCGGGGGCGCAGGTCGTCGCGCTCGGCGAGGCTCCCCGGGCGCCAGTCAGCGGCGATCAGGAAGGGCCGCAGCTTCTCGATGCCCCGCGTCAGGCGGCCGACATCGGCCAGCTCCAGCCGGCGTTGCCGCCGCGCCCGCAGGATGGCGTTGACCGCCTTCACGCCGAGGCCTGGCACCCGCAGCAGCTGCTCGCGCGGGGCGCGGTTGACGTCCATCGGGAATTGCTCGCGGTGCTTCAAAGCCCACGCGGTCTTGGGATCGATATCGAGCGGCAGCATGCCCGCGTCGGTAGCGTCCTGCACCTCGCCGACATTGAAGCCGTAGAAGCGCAGCAGCCAGTCGGCCTGGTACAGCCGGTGCTCGCGCATCAACGGCGGCTGCACCAGCGGCAGCACCGCGCTCGCATCCGGGATCGGCGAGAAGGCCGAGTAATACACCCGCCGCAGCCCGAACTTGCCGTAGAGCGACTGCGCCGAGGCGACCACCGCGCTGTCGTCGGCGCTATCGGCCCCGACGATCATCTGCGTCGACTGGCCAGCGGGCGCGAACTTCGGCGCGCTCCTGAACTTGGCGCGCGCCTCCTTGTTCTCGGCGATGCCGGCCTTCAGCCCGTCCATCGCCAGCCGGATGCGGCCCGCGTCCTTCTCCGGCGCCAACCGCTCCAGCCCCTCGACGGTCGGCAACTCGACGTTGATCGACAGCCGGTCGGCATAGAGCGCCGCCTGGTCAAGCAGCGCCGGGTCTGCGTCCGGGATCGACTTGAGGTGGATATAGCCACGGAAATCGTGGTCGAGCCGCAGCGTCTTCGCCACCCGCACCATCGCCTCCATCGTATAATCCGGCGACCCGATGATCCCCGACGACAGGAACAGCCCCTCGATATAGTTGCGCTTGTAGAAGCTCAGCGTCAGCCGGACGATTTCGTCGACGGTGAACTTCGCCCGCCGCACGTTCGACGAGCGGCGATTGATGCAATAATGGCAGTCGAAGATGCAGCTGTTGGTCAGCAGGATCTTGAGCAGCGAGATGCATCGGCCGTCCGGCGCATAGCTGTGGCAAATCCCCGACCCTTCGGTCGACCCGACCCCCTTGCCGCCGACGGAGTTGCGCCTGGACGTCCCCGACGACGCGCACGACGCATCGTACTTCGCGGCATCGGCGAGAATGGCCAGCTTGGCGCGGGTGTCGAGATGGGCCATGTGTTCGGTCTATGTTCTGCTGGCGCGGGTGGCAAGCGGCCGATTGCTGCGGGGATGCCGGAAAACCACAGTCCGTCGCTTTCGCGCGTCGCAAAAGGTTGGTCGCCCTGCCGGCGGACCGCCCAGACCGCCGACGCCAGCAGCGCCGTCAACGCGACCGCGTCGGCCTCCGGCGGGGAAGACGACATCATCGTCACCGCCACCAAGCGCGACAGCCGCCTGCAGGACGCGCAAGGGTCTTCTGAGCGGCGCGCGGCCGGGAGGCGGGGCTTAGCCGAGCGCCGCCTTCAATCGCTCGTTGACCACCCCCGGGCTCGCCTTGCCCGCCATCGCCTTCATCGTCTGGCCGACGAAGAAGCCGAACAGGGCGTCCTTGCCGGCCTTGTACTGGGCGACCTTGTCGGCGTTGGCGGCGAGAATCTCCACGATGGCGGCGTCGATGGCGCCGGTGTCGCTAACCTGCTTGAGGCCGCGGTCCTCGACAATCTTCGCCGGCGCGTCGCCGGTTTCGAGCATGATCTCGAAGACCTGCTTGGCCAGCGGCCCGGACAGCGTGCCGTCGGCCGACAGCGCCAGCAGCTCGCCCGCCGCCGCCGGGGTGACCGGGGAGGCGGCCAACTCGACGTCCAGCCGGTTGAGCGCGCCGAACAGCTCGCCGGTCACCCAGTTCGCCGCCTTCTTCGCGTCCGCGCCGGTGGCGAGCAGCGCCTCGAACCAGTCGGCGGTGTCCTTGGTCGAGGTCAGCACCGCGGCGTTGTAGGCGCTGATCCCCAGCGCGCTCTCGAAGCGCGCCCGCTTGGCGGACGGCAGTTCGGGCAGGCTGGCGGCGCATTCGGCCATGAAGGCGTCGCTGAGCTCGACCGGCAGCAGGTCGGGGTCGGGGAAGTAGCGATAGTCGTGCGCGTCTTCCTTGGAGCGCATCGAGCGGGTGACGCCCTTGTCCGGGTCGAACAGGCGGGTTTCCTGGACGATGGTGCCGCCGGCTTCCAGCACGTCGATCTGGCGGCGCGCCTCGTGCTCGATCGTCGCCATGACGAAGCGGACGGAGTTGACGTTCTTGGTCTCGGTGCGGGTGCCGAACTCCGCGCCCGGCTTGCGGACGCTGACGTTGACGTCGGCGCGCATCGAGCCTTCGTCCATGTTGCCGTCGCAGCTGCCGACATAGCGCAGCACTTCGCGCAAGGAGCGGACATACGCCCCGGCCTGCGCCGGCGAGCGCATGTCGGGCTTCGACACGATCTCCATCAGCGCGACGCCCGAGCGGTTCAGGTCGACGTAGCTCTCGCCCGGCGACAGGTCGTGGACCGACTTGCCGGCGTCCTGCTCGAGGTGGATGCGCTCGATGCCGATGGTCTTGGGCGCTTCGCCCTCGGGCTCGACGGTCAGTGCGCCCTCGCCGACGATCGGGTGGTAGAGCTGGCTGATCTGGTAGCCCTGCGGCAGGTCGGCGTAGAAGTAGTTCTTGCGGTCGAAGCGCGACCAGCGGTTGATCTGCGCGCCGAGCGCCATGCCGGTGCGTACCGCCTGCCGCACGCACTCGCTGTTCAGCACCGGCAGCATGCCCGGCATCGCCGCGTCGACGAGGCTGACGTGCGTGTTGGGCTTGCCGCCATAGGTTGCGGACGCGCCGGAGAACAGCTTCGAGGCGCTGGTCACCTGGGCGTGGACCTCGAGGCCGACGACGATCTCCCAGTCACCGGTCTTGCCGGGCAGCGTGTAAGTTTCGCTCATGCGCTTCCCCTAGCAAGAAGCGGCGGTCACGGTCGAGCGTCATCCTCGGTGCGGAACACAACCAGCAGGTTGATCGTGAAGTTGAACAGGAAGGCGACGGCGATGGCGATCAGCTTCGCCAGCAGCGGCGGCAGCGTCGCCGACAGCCAGGTCGTCAGCCCGACGTTGATCCCGAGGCCGAGCACCGCGGCGGCCAGGAAGCGCAGATAGCCGCTGAAGTTGCGCGGCGCCCCGAAGACGTGGCGCGACGACAGCCAGTAGTTGACGACGCTGGCAACGAGGAAGCTGAGCGTCGCTGCCGCCGCGACGGGGAGCCCGGTGCGGAGCAGCAGCGCAAAGGCTGCAAGATCGACCACCGCCGCCGTGCCGCCGGTCAGCAGGTAGCGCGCCGCCTTGCCGGCGATGGGCCGCCGCGTGGTCAAGCGCCGGGCGCGTCGCTCTGAAGGTAGATCAGCCGCTTGACCTCGCGGCGGCCCTCGGTGACCGTGTCGAGGATCAGGCCGGTGAACAGCGACAGCACCGCGATGATCATGATGCCGACGATCAGCACCGCGGTCGGCAGGCGCGGCACCAGTCCGGTGGCATCGTAGGTCTGCAGCAGCGGCGCGCCGAGCCCGACCGCGACAAGCGCCAGCACCAGCGCGATGATGCCGAAGAACTGCACCGGGCGTTCATAGCGGTACAGGTTGAACATCGTGCGCAGGATGCGGAAGCCGTCGCGCCAGGTGCTGAGCTTCGACAACGAATCCTCGGGCCGCGCGCCATAAGTGGTGCGCATTTCCGCCACCGGCATCGCCAGTTCGAGCGCATGGACGCTGATCTCGGTCTCGATCTCAAAGCCGGCCGAGCGCACCGGGAACGACTTGACGAAGCGCCGCGAGAACACCCGGTAGCCGCTGAGGATGTCGCTGAACGACTGGCCGAACATCGACGCCAGCAGGCCGGTCAGCAGGCGGTTGCCGAACACATGGCCGCGGCGATAGGCGAGGCGCTCGTCGCTGACCCGCGCACCGACGACCATGTCGAGCTGGCCATCGAGCAGGCGGGCCACCATCGCCGCTGCCGCGCCGGCATCATAGGTCGCGTCGCCGTCGGCCATGACATAGACGTCGGCATCGATGTCGGCGAACATCCGGCGCACGACCGCGCCCTTGCCCTGCCGCCGCTCGCTGCACACGATGGCCCCGGCGGCGCTGGCCACCGCCATCGTCCGGTCGGTCGAATTGTTGTCGTAGACATAGATCGTCGCGCCCGGCAGCGCCGCGGCAAACCCGGCAACGGTGCGCGCGATCGCAACTTCCTCGTTGTAGCACGGCAGCAGCACCGCCACCCGCGCGGCTGGCACCGGCATCACCGCCGGCCGCGGCTCGAGATTGGTCAGGCTCGACATCCGCAACGCCCCTTCGTTCGTCAGGCGGCGGATCACGAAGCGCTCGCCGCACTGCCCCGCGACGTTAATAGACTCGATTCTTTGGTTTCCTATGGCCTAGTTCAATGTCGGCGGTCGGTCGCAGGTCGAGCAGGAGAATGGCATGCAAGCCGAGCCCGACTTGGCCCCGCCGCGCGCGACCCCGGGCTGGCAACGCGGGCTGGTCTGGATCGCGGAGTGCCCCCGCGCTGCCTGGGCGGTTGTCGCGGCGGCGGTTGCCGTCAGGGTCGGGCTGGTGGTCGCGCGCGGCGACTATGCCCCGTACACGTCGGAGCTGCAGGGCGTCGCGCGGACGCTGGCGGCGACCGGGCGGATCGCCGACGCCTATGGCCCGGGCACCGGGCTGACCAGCCATGTCGGCATGGTGTCGCCGTTGCTGCCCGCCTTCGCCTACTGGCTGTTCGGCGAGGGCGTCGCCGCCGAGCTGTTCCTGACCGCCGTCGCCGCCGCGGTCATCGGGCTGACCGCGCTGGCTTGCAACGCCGTCTTCCGGCGGCTTGGCACGCCGGCGGCGGCGCGCGGGCTGGCGATCGCCCTGGTGGTGCTGGTGCCGCTGCAGGCGCAGCTGGAGACGGTCGACCTGCGGGCCCGCGAAACCGCGCTGGCGGCGCTTGGCCTGGCGACGGTCATCGCGATCTGCCTGAAGCTGGACGCCGGCCCGCGCCCGTTGCCCTGGCGCTGGCTGGCGCTGCTGTCGATGCTTTGCGGTGTGCTGTTCCTGCTCAGCCCGGCGGCGGCGGTAGCGGCCTATGCCGCCTGCGGGGTAATGGCAGTGCGCTGCCTGCCGCTGCGCCGCTGGCCGGCGACGGCGGCGATGGCGGCGGCCACCGTGGTGCTGATGAGCGCGCCCTGGGCGCTGCGCAACCAGCACGTGTTCGGCGAAACTGTCCTGACGCGCGGCAATTTCGGGCTGGAGTATGCGCTCGGCACCAACGCCGCGGCGGTCGATCCCGTCGATCCGGCGGCAACCTTCCGCGCCACGCTGAAGGCGATCCATCCCTACAAGAGCGCGGCGGTGCGCGCCCGCATGGCGGCGGCGGGGGGCGAGGTCGCCTATTCGCGGCAGCTGGGCACGGCGACCGCCGCCTGGGTGGCGGCGCATCCGGCCGAGGCGCGGCGGATCTGGCTGCGCCACGCCCGTGAATTCTACCTGCCGCCGGCGTGGCTGTGGAATCCCTATGCGACGCCGACGCCGGTGCAACGCTGGCTTGCCGCCGGGCTGATCGCCGCGACACTGGCGGCGTTTGCAAATCTGGCGCTGCGCCTGTGGCAGCGGCGCTGGGACTATCTCTATGTCGCGCTGCCGCTGTTCACGGTGATGCTGCCCTATGCGCTGTTGCAGCCGCGCCTGCGCTACCGCTATGTCATCACGACGCTGCTGGTTTTCCTGCTGTTCGACCTGGCGCGCCGTTCGTTCAGGCCACCGACCGGACCCGCGGCGGTAGGCGCGCGTTAACCCCAAGCCGCTACCGCCATGTGCGAAGTGTGGTGGTCTGGAACGTCTTGGGCGTGGCAGCCGGTGTCGGCCGGGAGTGGAGCTTGGCGTGAGTTTGGCGATGTGGGCGCGGGCCCCGAAGATTGTGGCATTGCGGGCAGAGAGCGATTCGCTGCGCCACCTCGATGTCATCCGCTTCGCCGCGGCGGTGATCATCGTCGTCTATCATTTCCGTAACCAGTGGCAGTTCGCTGGCGGCGGCACCGGGCAATTGATCGATGCCTTCGAGAATCTCAGCCTCGGCGTGGACATCTTCTTCGTCATTTCGGGCATCGTAATGAGCTTCGTCTACAGCGACCGGCTCGACTACAAGTCGTTCCTGCAAAAGCGTTTCGCGCGGCTGGCACCGCTCCATTACGCGACCTTCGCGGCGTACTTCCTGATCGGTGTCGCGGCGCTGGCGCCGGGCGCGCACTGGTCGGAGGCCGACCGGTTCCAGCCGCAGTGCATCCTGCCGCACCTGACCTTCACCAACAGCGTCGGCTTTTGCGACGTCTATGCCTTCAACCACGTCAGCTGGTCGATCAGTGCGGAGATGGTCGCCTATCTCGTGTTCCCGCTGTTCCTGTTCGCGGTGCGGCGCTCGTGGGGCTGGACCGCGCTGGCGACAGCGGCGTTCGCGCTCGGCCTGCAGATTGCCGGGCCGGTGTTCGGCGACGGCGTCGAGTGGCACCGGCTGACCTATAGTGGCGGCTTCCTGCGTGCCATCATCGGTTTTCTGATCGGTATGCTGCTGTACGCCGGGCGCGACCGGCTGGCGCTGCTGCCGCGGCCGCGGCTGTGGCTGCTGGGGCTGACTGCGCTGTTCTTCGCCGGGATCGCGCTTGGCGCACCGCGCGGCGGGCTGCTGGTTGTCGCCTATTGCCTCGCCGCCGCCGCCTACGCCGCCGATCTCGAGCAGCGCGGCAGCTACTGGCTGTTCGCCGCCGCGCCGCTCAGTGCGCTCACCTACGGCATCTATATGCTCCACCCGCTGGTACGGACGCTGTTCCTGCCGGGTCTGCGCTGGCTCGGGCTGCCGAACAACTTCGCCGTAGTGGCGTGCGGCGGGCTGGTGCTCGGCGCGGCGTGGCTGTCGTACCAGTTCTTCGAGCGACCGATGCGGAATTTACTGTCGCCGCGGCGGGTGCGCCCCGAAGCTGCGCTGGCACCAAGTATCTAGCGGCCGCTCAGCCGCCCGGCGAGATGGCGGACCGGCGGCAGCTGGCGCAGCCCCTTGAAGCACCAGTGCACAAGAAAACCGAAAGCCAGCGCGGTCGCAACCGTCGGCAGCGGGTCCTGCTGCAACCGGTAGGTCATGATGTTCACCGGCAACTCGTGGGTCAGGTAGATGGTGAAGGAGATCGCCGCGATGGCGGTCAGCGCGGCACCCAGCGGGCGCGGCAGCCAGATGCGCGGCACGAACAGCAGCACCAGCGCCGCCGCCGCCACCCAGCGCGCCCGGTAGATGCCGATCTCGAACGGCCAGCCGCCGATGACGATATTGCCGCCGAACACGTCCGACGTGGCGAGCGCCAGGCCAGTGGCGCACGCCAGGCACAGCGCCTTGGTGGCCCCGGAGCGGGCGAAATACATCATGCCGCCCAGCGCGAACAACGGATAGACGCTGTCGGGCGTGAAGTTGAGCAGCGCGCGGTGGTGGAATAGCTGGAAGGCAACGATCCGCACCACCACCGCGGCGACAAACAACGCCGTGAAGAAGCCGAACGGCCGTGCTCGCGCCGCCCGGCGGATGGCCGAAACGGTAAACAGCAGCGTCGTAATGGCAAGGCACTGGAGCAGCGCCTCGATGAACCAGTAAGGCGACAGTGCGACGTTGAACCGGCCGACGAAGTTGCTGATCAGCAGGAAGGATTCAATCCCGACCGGTTTCCAGAACAGCGCGTAGAGCAGCAGGATCGCGTAGTATGGGATGACCACGCGGCGAATGAACGTTGCGACGACAGCGAGGCCGCTGCCCGACGTCAGGCGGGTGAAATTGAACCGTGCCAGGCTGAACCCTGCCAGCATCAGCAGCGCGTCCGCGCCGCCGCCGACGACCCAGTGGCTGGCGTGGTTGAGCACCACGCCGATGATCGCTAGGCCGCGCAGGATCATTTCCGAATCGAACGGCTTGAACCATTTGCTGCGTCCGGGGGCGTCGAGGGCGAGCGTGTCGAGCGCGGCGATGCTGAGTTCGGGCCAGTCGTCCGGCAGCCGGCCGAGGCGCTTGTCGATCGCCATCGCGACGGTGACGTAGGACAGCGAATCGCCGCCGAGATCGACGAAACTGTCGTCCGGCCCGGCCTCGGGGCGACCGAGCAGGTCGCGGTACAGCTGCTGGAAGCTCGCGTCGTCGCCGGGTGCGGCGGCGTCGCGGCGGGCGGTCGCGGTGTCGAGGATAGTGCGATAGTCGACCTTGCCGGTCGGCAGCCGGGGCAGGGCCGGGACCGGCGTCACGTCGAACAGGCTCGCGGGCAGCTTGAACGCCGCCGCCAGCGTTGCCGCGATCCCCGCGGCCCGCCGGTCACCGGTAAAGGCCACGGCGATCAGCGCGTCGTTGCCGGTCACGGCCGCTTCGATGCCGTCGGCACGGAGCAGCTTCTCGACATCGTCGAGGCCGATGCGCAGCCCGAACGGCTTGGCAAAGCGGCTGCGGCGGCCGACGATCCTGAACAGCCCGTCGTCGCGGCGCTCGGCGATGTCGCCGGTATGCAGCGTCGGCGGGCCGGCCGGCAGCGCCAGGTCGGCGGGTGCCTCGGCATAGCCCATCATGACGTTGGGGCCGGTGTAGACCAGCTCGCCTGCGCCCGCCGTTACCGGCTTCGCCGGATCGTCGAGCTCGACCAGGTCGAAGCGGCCGCCGGGGATGGCGACGCCGATGCAGTCGCTGGCGTCGAGGGTGCGCTCGGGCGGCAGATAGGCCATGCGCGCCGTCGCCTCGGTCTGCCCGTACATGACAAAGAAGCGCACGCCGTTGGCCGCCGCCCATTCGGCATAGGTTGTGACCAGCGCCGGCGGCAGCCGCCCGCCCGCCTGCGTCAGCGTTCGCAGCTGCGGGTGTGCGCGCTCGCGGAAGCCGCTGCTTTCCAGCAGTTCATAGGTGTAGGGCACGCCCGCCAGGCTGGTCGCGCCGTGGCTCTCGAAGGCGTCGCGGAACTCCGGCGTGCTGACCGAGGCATCGGTGAGGATGATGCCCGCCCCGGCTAGCAGGTGCGAGTTGAGCACCGACAGGCCGTAGGAATAATGGCAGGGCAGACTGGTGATGGCACGGTCGTCGGCGGCGATGGCCAGGTACTCGGCGATCGAAGCGGCGTTTGCGTCGACGTTGGCCGCGCTCAGCCGCACCAGCTTGGGGCTGCCGGTGGTGCCCGAGGTCGACAGCAGCACCGCGAGCGCCGGATCGAGCGCGACGTCCGGGGCGGTGCCGCCGTGCGTCCACGGCCGGTAGGTCTCGACGATGCGCCGCGCCGCCGGGGTGTCGAGCCCGGCGAGCAGGATGACCGCGTGCCCGGCCCGCAGCGCACCCAGATAATCGGCGACGAACCCGACCGTGTTGCTTGCTTCCAGCGCGACGAGGGCGCGCCCCGGCGGCAGCACGGCGGCGGCGCGGTCGGCGCGCGCCGCAAGCTCGGCATAGGTGACATGCTCGCCGTCGGCGCCGATCAGCGCGACGCGGTCGCCGTGCGTCGTAAGCCCGGCGGCGAAGCGCGGTACGCGCAGAAGTTCGCTCGTTCCGGTCATCGCAACCTTGTCATCTCCCTCGCGCCAGCGCGCCAGTTACGGCCTAGCCGCTAATGGTTCGATAAGTCCGGGTCACCACCAGCGATCGGGGCGCGCGGCGAACCCCGCGGCGCGCTCGATCGCATAGCCGGCGTTGAGCACGCCGGCCTCGTCGAAGGCTGGACCGATGACCTGCAGCCCCAGCGGCAGGCCGCTGCCATTGAGCCCCGCCGGCACGCTCATCGCCGGCAGCCCGGCCATCGAGGCGGGCACGGTGAAAACGTCGTTCAGGTACATCTCCAGCGGATCGACCTTGTCGCCCGCGGCGAACGCGGCGCTCGGTGCGGTCGGGGTCAGCAGCAGGTCGCACCGCTCGAACGCCAGCGTAAAATCGCGCGCGATCAGCGTGCGGACCTTCTGCGCCTGGGTGTAATAGGCGTCGTAGAAGCCCGCCGACAGCACGTAGGTGCCGATCATGATGCGGCGTTTGACCTCCGGGCCGAAGCCGGCGGCGCGCGTCGCCTCGTACATGTCGGCGAGGTTGCCGCCCTCGGGCCGGACGCGCAGCCCGTAGCGGACCCCGTCATAGCGCGCGAGGTTCGACGACGCCTCGGCGGGCGCGACGATGTAATAGGCCGGCAGCGCGTATCTGGTGTGCGGCAGCGACACCTCGACGGTGGTCGCCCCCGCGTCGCGCAGCCAGGCGAGGCCCTGATCCCACAGTGCCGCGATCGTCGCGTCCATCCCGTCGAGCCGGTATTCCTTCGGTACGCCGATGCGCTTGCCACGCAGGTCGCCGGTCAGTGCGGCCTCGAAGTCGGGCACGGGCAGGTCGAGCGAGGTCGAATCCTTCGGGTCATGGCCCGACATCGACTTCAGCAGGATGGCGCAGTCGCGGACATCGCGCGCCATCGGCCCGGCCTGGTCGAGCGACGAAGCGAACGCCACCACCCCCCAGCGCGAGCAGCGGCCATAGGTCGGCTTGATGCCGGCGATGCCGACGAAGGCCGCGGGCTGCCGGATCGAGCCACCGGTGTCGGTGCCGGTCGCACCGGCGCACAGCCGCGCCGCCACCGCCGCCGCCGAGCCGCCGCTCGAGCCGCCGGGCACCAGCGGGCGGTTGGAGCCGGCGCTGCGCCACGGCGACACGACGTTACCGAACGCGGAAGTCTCGTTCGACGAGCCCATCGCGAACTGGTCCATGTTGAGCTTGCCGAGCATCCCCGCGCCGTCGGCGAACAGCTTCGCGGTCACGGTCGATTCGTAGGGCGGCACAAAACCTTCGAGGATCTTCGACCCCGCCGTGGTCTGCACGCCGGCGGTGCAGAAAAGGTCCTTGATGCCCAGCGGGATGCCCGCCAGCGGCCCCGCGGTGCCCGCCGTCAGCGCCGCGTCCGCCGCATCGGCCGCGGCAAGCGCGTGCTCGGGCGTCTCGACGATGAAGGCGTTCAGCGGCCGCGCCGCCGCCACCGCGTCGTTGTGCGCCGTCGCCAGCTCGCGCGCCGAGAAATCGCGGTCGCGCAAGCCCGCCTGCATCGCGGCAATGCTCAGGTCGGTCAGCACTATTCGATCATCCCGGGCACCGCGAAAAAGCCGTGCGCGGCCCCCGGTGCATTGGCCAGCACCTTGTCGCGCGCGTCGCCGTCGATGACGAGGTCCTCGCGCCACGCCAGCTTGATCGGGATCACCGCGGTCATCGGCTCGACCCCCGCGGTATCGACCTCGCCGAGTTGCTCGATCCAGCCGATGATGCCGTTCAGCTCCGCCTGCAACGGCGCGACATCGGCCTCGCTCAGCTTCAGGCGCGCCAGATGCGCGATACGTTTGACGGTGGCGGCATCGACGGACATGCGGGGCTCCGGGTGAGAGGCGCGCGGTAGCATGGTGCGGCGCAGCGCGACAAGCAGCGTGGCAGCAAGGGCAGCGAAACCGCGTATGCGGGCAATCCTGTCATAAGGTTGCAACACGCCAGCAGCGCGCTCGTTACGCCTCAGGCATTGACCGGCGGCAGCGAGGGCCTAGCCTCCCCGCCATGATCCGTACCCTTGCCGCAGCGCTGCTGCTTGCCGCCCCTGCCGTTGCCCAGACCCCCGACAAGTGGCGCGGCGTCGAGGCCGACCATGTCGTCCGGAACTTCACCTTCGCCAGCGGCGAGACGCTGCCGGAGCTGAAGCTCCACTACCTGCTGCTCGGCACCCCGCACCGCGACGCGCAGGGCCGCATCGATAACGCCGTGATGGTGCTGCACGGCACCGGCGGGTCGGGCCGGCAATTCCTGCAGCCCCAGTTCGCCGACAAGCTTTACGGTCCGGGCCAGCCGCTCGACCTGGCCAAATTCTACGTCATCCTGCCCGACGGCATCGGCCACGGGGCCTCGTCGAAGCCCAGCGACGGGCTGCACGCGAAATTCCCGCACTACAATTATGACGACATGGTCAAGGCGCAGCACGCCGTCCTCGCCGACGCGCTCGGGCTGGACGGGTTGCGGCTGCTGATGGGCACCTCGATGGGCTGCATGCACGCCTTCGTCTGGGGGGAGACCTATCCCGGCTTCGCGAAGGCGCTGATGCCGATGGCGTGCCTGCCGGTGGAGATTGCCGGGCGCAACCGGACGTGGCGCAAGCTGGCGATGGACGCCATCCGCGCCGATCCGGCGTGGGCGGGCGGCGACTACACGGCGCAGCCGGTCGCCGGCCTGCGCACCGCGATCGCGCTCGGCATGATCGCGGGCTCGGTGCCGCTACGCCAGCAGGTCGAGGCCCCGACCCGCGCCGCCGCCGATGCTGCCGTCGAAGCCCGTACGACCGCCGACCTGGCGCGCGCCGATGCCAACGACCAGCTCTACGCCCTCGACGCGTCGCGCGACTACAACCCGCAGGCGCGGCTCGGCACGATCACCGTGCCGGTGGCATGGATCAACTCCGCCGACGACTTCATCAACCCGCCGGGCCTGAAGATCGCCGAGGCGGAGGTCGGCAAGATGCCCAAGGCAACCTTCCGCCTGATCCCCGAAACCGCCGCGGGCCGGGGGCATTCGACGCACACGTGGGCGAAGTTCTGGGAGGCGGACCTGCGCGCGCTGCTGAAGCGGAGCGAGTAGGGACTCTAGGCCGTGACGGATCGGCCGGCAGGCTGGCGACGGCGGCGTGCACCCATGCCGACCAGGCCGAAGCCGCCGAGCATCAGCGCCCACGTCGCGGGCTCGGGCACCGTGTTACCACCGGGTATCGGGCCATAGGTCACGCCGCCGAAGCTCTGGTTGTTCCAGATCGACTGCGTGTTGTTGACACCGATCGAGGCGTAATTGGTGAAACCTTCGGGCCATAAGTAATCGACGTTGAGGAACAACCGGTCAAGTCCACTGAAGGTGTTATCGGCGTGGAAGTTCGCGAAGGTCAGGACGCCGCCGACGAGCGTGAACGAATTCTGGTCCTGAGTATCCCAGGTAAGCGCGTCGACCGGAACGCCACTGAACCCGGCCGCACTGAAGCTGTCGATGAACACCGCGGTCGCGGCACTCGTCGCATTGTCAGTAAGCCCGAGGATCCGCCCGCTGACCGAACCGGCAACGGCGTTGGAGGTATTCGGATTGCTCAGGTCCGAGCTGAAAGTGAACGCGACGTCGACCGCGAGCGCCGGGCTCGCCGTCCCCGCAAGCACTACTACCGCAGCCGCCGCCATCAGCGTCCGCTTGAAAACCGGATTCGGCATGACATTCCCCTGTGCATCGACCGGCGCAACAATCGCCAGCGTTTCGAAGGAAGTTCCTTTGATCGACGAGAGGCAAATTGCCCCGTCAATCACGCTGCGGCAATATACCACGCTAAACGGAAAGTGAAGCCGGAATCGTCAGGACGCCCGACGTTCAGCCGCACCGCCCCGCGCCCGGCCCCTTCACGAAGCGCCCCGCCGCCGCGCCGGTCGGCTCGCCGTCCTTCAGGACCTGAACGCCGTTGACGAACACCTGCGACACGCCGGTGGCGAACTGCATCGGCTTGGCGAAGGTGGCGTGGTCGGCGATGGTCGCGGGGTCGAACACGACGATGTCGGCGAAGTTGCCGGCCTTCAGGCTGCCGCGGTCCTTGATCCCCAGGTTGGCGGCCGGGAAGCTGGTCAGTCGGCGGATCGCGTCGGGCAGCGTGGCTGCCTTCTCGTCGCGGACGTACTTGCCGAGCAGGCGCGCGAAATTGCCGTAGGCGCGCGGGTGCGTGGCGGAGAGCAGGAACGCGCCCGCCGGTGCGGAGGCTTCCGCGTCGGACCCGAACGCCATCCACGGCAAGCCGGTCTGGCGGCGCACGTTCGCTTCGTCCATCAGGAAGTAAGCCGTGCCGACGCGGCTGCCGTCTTCGATAACCAGGTCGACGATCGTGTCCTCGGGCGAAGTGCCGCGCAGTTTCGCGACCTCGGCCAGCGTCTTGCCGGTCAGGGGTTTCAGCGCCGGGTTCTTGAATGCCAGGAACAGCACGCGGTCGGGGCTGCCGGCCTTCAGGTACAGGCTTTCCCAGTCGGTGCCGCCGCTGCGCATCTCGGCGATCACCCGGGCGCGGGTGGCGGGGTCGCGCAGCCGCCCGGCCCATTGGTCATAGCCGCCGGCCTGCACCCAGGTCGGCATCGCGGCGTCGAGGCCGGTCGCCCCGGCGGTGTAGTTGTACATGTCGGCGGTGATGCGGATGCCCGCCGCGCGCGCCGCCTCGACCCGCGCGATGACCGTGTCGAGCTTGCCCCAGTTGGCTTGGCCCGCCTGTTTCAGATGGTAGATCTCGGCCGGGCCGCCCGACTTCCGCGCGATCTCGATCAGCTCGTCGACCGCTTCGACCAGCCGGTCGCCTTCGGAGCGCATGTGGCTGATGTACATGCCGCCGCACTTGGCGCTCGCGGTCGCCAGCGCGATCAGTTCGGGCGTCTCGGCATAAGAGGCGGGCGCGTAGATTAGCGAACTGCCGACCCCCATCGCGCCCTCGTCCATCGCCTGGCGGACCAGCGCGCGCATCGCGTCGAGCTGCGCCGGGGTCGGGTCGACATCGTCGAAGCCGAGCACGTGCTCGCGCACCGTCGTCGCGCCGACGAAGCTGGCGACGTTGGGCGCGATGCCGCGCTTTTCCAGCGTGGTCAGATATTCGCCCAGCGTCGTCCAGGTGATCGGATATTTGATGTCGGACTGCTGCTTGATCGCATAGGCCTTCAGCGCCGGCGACAGCGGCCCCATCGAATCGCCCTCGCCCATCACCTCCAGCGTCACGCCCTGCTTGATGTCGCTTAGCGCACGGCCGTCCTCGATCAGGCTTTCGTTCGACCAGCTCAGCATGTTGACGAAGCCGGGGCTGATGGCTTGCCCGTGCACGTCGACCGCACCGGCGGGCGCGTCGCCATGCCCGACGGCGATGATGCGGTCACCCGCCACCCTCAGCCAGCCGCGATACGGCGCACCGCCCAGCCCGTCATAGATCATGCCGTTGCCCAGCACCGTGTCCGCACTCGCCGGACCCGCCACCGCCAACAGTCCCGCGACCAGCCACCGCATATCCGCCCCCGCTATCTCTCGTCGGGCGCGATGCTATAGCCCGCGTCCCAAGGAGTCCAAATGTACGCCCGCCGCTTCCTCTGGGTGATCGCGATCCTCGTCTTCCTCGCGATTGCCGCCGCCTTCACCTACACGCTCGCGCCCGGCTTCGTGTACCGCGCCGCGCTGGTGCCGAGCGTCGACTTCGCGAAGTCGCCGCAGATGGCGGAGCTCGACTATGCCAGCCCCGATGCCTGGGACGCGCGGCCCGACAAGCCGAAGAACGATGCGCTGTGGACACCGCCGGGCTATGCGCCCGCCGCCACGCCCCGGGTCGCGGTGTTCTTCGTCACGCCCACCGCCTACCTCGGCCGCGACCGCTGGAACATGCCGTTCGGCGACAGTGCCACCGATGCCCGCATCGCCATCTACCTGAAGGGCGAGGCCAGCGCCTTCAACGGCGTCGGCGAAATCTGGGCACCGCGCTACCGCCAGGCGGCGTTCGGCGCGTTCTTCACCAAACATCCCGACGCCCAGCGCGCCATCGACCTCGCTTATTCCGACGTGTCGCGGGCCTGGGATGCCTTCCTCGCCGCCCAGCCGGCCGACCGCCCGATCATCCTCGCCGCGCACAGCCAGGGCTCGCTGCACCTGCTGCGGCTGCTGCAGGAGCGCATCAAGGGCACGCCGACCCTCACGCGCATCGTCGCGGCCTACATCGTCGGCTGGCCGATCTCGGTCGCCGCCGACCTGCCGGCGCTCGGGCTGCCCGCCTGCGAGACGCCGACCGCCACCGCCTGCATCGTCGCCTGGCAGAGCTTCGCCGAGCCCGCCGACGCCCATCCGCTGCGGCTGATCTTCGATTCCACCCCCGGCCTCGCCGGTATCGCGCGTGACGGCACCCCGGTGCTGTGCACCAACCCATTGCTAGGCCGGCCGTCGGCGGAAGCGGTGCCGGCGGACAGGAACCTCGGCGCGCTGGTGCCGGCCGCCAGCCTCGGCACCGCCACGCTGGTCGCGGGCCGCGTTCCCGCGCACTGCCAGCCCGACGGGCTGCTGTCGATCGGGCCGCCGCCGGAGGGGTTCGGCGACTATGTCCTGCCCGGCAACAACTACCATGTGTACGATTACGCGCTGTTCTGGGCCAACCTGCGCGCCGATGCAGAGGCGCGGGTCGCGGCGCTGCCCGCTCCGCCTGCGTCCCGCCGCCGGTGATCCTCGACCGCGCCGCCTTTGCCGACACGCTGCCCGGCGGCGGGCGCCTCGCCGGCCTCGACGTCGGCACCAGGACCATCGGCATCGCCACCTGCGACGCGCAGTGGAGCTTCGCGACGCCGCACAGCGTCATTCGGCGGGTCAAGTTCACCCCCGACCTCGCCGCGCTCGCCGCGCTGCTGGACAGGGAGCGCATCGCCGGCCTCGTCTGCGGGCTCCCCCTCAGCATGGACGGCAGCGACTCCCCCCGCACCCAGTCGGTCCGCGCCTTCGCCCGCGCCATCGCCGAGCCGCTGGCCCGCCCGCTGCTGCTGTGGGACGAGCGCTGGTCGACGCAGGCGGTCGAGCGCCAGATGATCGCCGAGGACTGGAGCCGCGCCCGCCGCGCCGCCGCCATCGATGCCCACGCCGCTGCGCATATCCTGCAGGGGGCCATCGACGGGCTTACCCGCTAGTTGCGGCTGATGCTGCGGTCGCGTAAAGCCCGCGCACCCTCACCAAAGCGAGACTGATTCAGACCTTATGGGCTTCAAGCTTCCCGATCACAAAGACCGTCAGGGCGACGCCATCAAGGCGAAGGCCGAGGCGCTGGCCAAGTTCAAGGCCAAGACCGCCGAGATCGACCCCGCCGCCGTCGCCGAGCGCGCCGCCAGCCGGGCCGCCGCGGAAGGCCGCCGCATCGCCGCGGCGGCCGAAAAGCGCGCCGCGCAGGAGGAGGCCAAGCTCGCCGCCGTCGCCGCCAAGGACGCCGCCAAGCTTCAGGCCGAGGAAGACGCCAAGATCACCGAGGAGATGCGCGAGGCCGAGCGCAAGCGCCTCCGCGACGAACGCTACGCCGCCCGCAAGGCCGCCAAGAAGCGCTGATCCGGGTGTACGCCCGGCCGCTCTCCTTCCAGAACCTGATCCTGACGCTGCAGGACTACTGGGGCTCGCGCGGCTGCGTCGTCCTGCAACCCTATGACATCGAGGTCGGGGCCGGGACGTTCCATCCCGCCACCGTGCTGCGCGCGCTCGGGCCGCAGCCGTGGAACGCCTGCTACGTCCAGCCCAGCCGCCGGCCCAGCGACGGTCGCTACGGCGAGAACCCCAACCGGCTGGGGGCCTATTACCAGTTTCAGGTGATCCTGAAGCCGTCGCCCGCCGACATCGTCGACCTCTATCTCGGCTCGCTGGAGGCCATCGGCATCGACACGAAACTGCACGACGTCCGCCTCGTCGAGGACGACTGGGAAAGCCCGACGCTCGGTGCCTGGGGGCTGGGCTGGGAAGTCTGGTGCGACGGCATGGAAGTCAGCCAGTTCACCTATTTTCAGCAGGTCGGCGGCCACGACTGCGCGCCGGTGTCGGGCGAGCTGACCTATGGGCTCGAGCGCCTCGCCACCTACATCCAGGGCAAGGATTCGGTCTACGATCTCGCCTACAACGATGCCGGCGTCACCTACGGCGACGTGTTCCGCGACAACGAGCGCCAGTTCTCCGCCTACAGCTTCGAGGCGGCGAACACCGACCTCCTGTTCCAGCAGTTCAAGGACGTCAGCGTCGAATGCCGCGCGCTCGTGGACCGCGGCCTGCCGCTCCCCGCCTACGACCAGGCGATCAAGGCGAGCCACATCTTCAACCTGCTGAACGCCCGCGGCGTCATCTCGGTCGCCGAGCGCGCGGCGTACATCGGCCGGGTCCGGGAGCTGACCAAGGCGGTGTGCGACGAATACCTGCGTCCCTCCCCCCTCGAGGGGGAGGGAGACTGATGCCTGACTTCCTCCTCGAACTCCTCACCGAGGAAATCCCCGCCCGGATGCAGGCCCGTGCCGCCGAACAGCTGGCGCTGCGCTTCGGTGATGGGATCAAGGGCAGGCTCCCCGGCGGCACCGTCGAAACCTTCGTCACCCCCCGCCGTCTGGTCCTGTACGCCCGCGGCCTTGGCACCGAGGGCAATGTCACCAGCGAGGAACGCCGCGGCCCCCGCGCCGACGCGCCCGCCGCGGCGCTGGAGGGCTTTCTGCGCTCCACCGGCCTGACCCGCGACGAACTGGAGGAGCGCGACACGCCCAAGGGCAGGTTCCTCTACGCCACCATCCGCGCGCCGGGCCGCACCGCGGCCGAAGTCATCGCCGAGCTGATCCCGCAGATCGTCCGCGACTTCGAATGGCCGAAGTCGATGCGCTGGGGCGACGCCTCGGTCAGCACGGCGAGCCCGCGCTGGGTTCGCCCGCTGACCAGCATTGTCGCGCTTCTCGACGACGCCGTGGTGCCGTTCGAGGCCGCCGGCATCGCGTCGGGTCGCACCACGCGCGGCCACCGCTTCATGGCGCGCGAAACCATCGAGATCGCCAGCGCCGCGACCTATGCCGATCAGCTCCGCGCCGCGCACGTCCGCATCGACCCCGCCGAGCGCGCGGCCATCATCGCCGACGGCGCCCGCGCCGCCGCCACCGCCGCTGGCCTGACCCTGATCGAGGACGCCGGGCTGGTGGCGGAGAACGCTGGCCTGACCGAATGGCCGGTGCCGCTGCTCGGGCAGTTCGACCCCGCCTTTCTCGACGTGCCGCGCGAGGTGATCCAGCTCACCATGCGGACCAACCAGAAATATTTCGCCTGCGTGGACGGGCAGGGCGCGCTCGCCCCGGCGTTCGTCTGCATCGCCAACCTCGACGCGCCCGACGGCGGCGCGACCATCCTCGCCGGTAACCAGAAAGTGCTGGCGGCGCGGCTGTCGGATGCGAAATTCTTCTGGGACGCAGACCTCAAGATCACGCTTGCGGACCGCCTGCCCAAGCTGGAGCAGATCGTCTTCCACGAGAAGCTGGGCACCGTCGCCGACAAGGTCGAGCGCGTCGCCAAACTCGCCCGCTGGCTGGTCGAGAGCGGCGCGGTCCCGCCCTCTCCCCTGCGGGGAGAGGGCGAGAGACGCGGCGACGCCGCGGCCCGGGGAGAGGGGTTTTCCGGCGCTGGCGAGACGAACCCTCTCCCGGCTCGCCTGTCGGCGAGTCCGACTTCTCCCGCGAATGCGGGAGAGGTAGCCCACCTCGCCGACCTCGCGGAAACTGCCGCCCGCCTGTGCAAGGCCGACCTCGTCTCCGCCACCGTCGGCGAGTTCCCCGAGGTCCAGGGCCTCGCCGGCCGCTACCTCGCCCTCGCCGAAGGCCTCGACCCGCAAGTCGCCGACGCCATCCGCGACCATTACAAACCCGTCGGCCCCAGCGACAACGTCCCCACCGCCCCCGTCAGCGTGGCGGTGGCGCTGGCGGATAAGCTCGATACGTTGGTCGGATTTTTCTCGGTCAACGAGCTTCCTACTGGTTCTAAGGATCCCTTCGCCCTGCGACGGGCAGGCTTGGCGATCTTGGCAATAAACAACGCCAACGATCTGCGCTGGAGCCTGCTACGGGCGGCGGACTTTGCTGATGACCTTCACGGCGCGACTTTCCGGAAGAATGTTCGGGGTGGTGGAGCTAGACTGCATATGACCCGAGCGACCGGCCATTTCGCGGGCCACAATTTCATTGGCATAAAGCTGCTCGACTTTCTCGCTGACCGCCTCAAAGTCCAGCAACGCGAGGCCGGCATCCGCCCCGACATCATCGACGCGGTGTTCGCGCTCGGCGGCGAGGACGATCTTGTCCGCCTGCTCGCCCGCGTCCGCGCATTGCAGGCGTTCATCGACACCGACGACGGCGCCAACCTGCTCGCCGGCTACCGCCGCGCCGCCAACATCCTGCGCGACGAGGAGAAGAAGGACGGGCCGCACGACGGCGCGGTCGCTCCGGCGCTGCTCACCGACCCGGCCGAACAGGCGCTTGCCGCCGCGCTCGACGCGGCCCTCGCCGAGGCGGCGGCGGCGGTCGCGCGCGAGGCTTTCGTGGACGCCATGGCGGCCCTCAGTCGTCTGCGCGCGCCGGTTGACCGGTTCTTCGAGGCCGTCATGGTGAATGCTGCAGACCCGGCGCCCAGGTCCAACAGACTGAACCTTCTCAACAGGTTACGGGTTGCCGTTCACACCGTAGCCGACTTCGGCCGGATCGACAAATAAGGCTCGCGGCGCCTAATTTATAATATTTGGAGACGGCGACGATGACCACGACCAAGTCCGTCTACCGCTTCGGCGGCGGTGTCGCCGACGGCGATGCGTCGCTCAAGGAGGCGCTCGGCGGCAAGGGCGCGAACCTGGCCGAGATGTCTGCGATCGGCCTGCCGGTGCCACCCGGCTTCACCATCGGCACCGCGGTCTGCCAGGCGTACTATGACGCCGGCATGGCGCTGCCTGCCGACGTGAAGGCCGAGGCCGAAGCCGGCCTCACGCACATCGAGGCGGCGGTCGGCATGGGCTTCGGCGATGCGGCCAACCCGCTGCTGGTGTCGGTCCGGTCGGGCGCGCGGGTGTCGATGCCGGGCATGATGGACACCGTCCTCAACCTCGGCCTCAACGACGCGACCGTGGCGGGACTGGCGGAGGCGTCGGGCGACGCGCGCTTCGCCTGGGACAGCTACCGCCGCTTCATCCAGATGTATTCCGACGTGGTGCTCGGCCTCGATCATTACCTGTTCGAGGACGCGCTGGAGATCGCCAAGGAGGACCGGGGGGTGTCGCTGGACACCGAGCTGACGGCGCACGACCTCCAGAAGCTGGTCGCGCGCTACAAGGTCATTGTCGCCAAGGAATGGGGCGACGCCTTCCCGCAGGATGTCCATGACCAGCTCTGGGGTGCGGTCGGCGCGGTGTTTGCCTCGTGGCGGTCGGAGCGGGCGAAGGTCTATCGCCGCCTCAACGACATCCCCGAGAGCTGGGGCACCGCGGTCACCGTCCAGGCGATGGTGTTCGGCAACATGGGCGAAACCTCGGCGACCGGCGTCGCGTTCACTCGCGACCCCGCCACTGGCGAGCACGCCCATTACGGCGAGTTCCTGATCAATGCCCAGGGCGAGGACGTCGTCGCCGGCATCCGCACGCCGCAGTATCTGACGTTGGCCGCTCGCAGCCGCGCCGGCGCGTCGAAGCCATCGATGGAGGAAGCGATGCCGGCGGTGTTCGCCGAGCTGGCGCACGTCTTCGGGTTGCTGGAGACGCATTATCGCGACATGCAGGACATCGAGTTCACGGTGCAGCAGGGCAAATTGTGGATGCTGCAGACCCGCAGCGGCAAGCGCACCGCCAAGGCGGCGCTGAAGATCGCCGTCGACATGGCCGACGAGGGGCTGATCACCAGCCAGGAGGCGATCCTGCGCGTCGATCCGCAGGCGCTCGACCAGCTGCTTCACCCGACGCTCGACCCGGACGCGCCGCGCGACGTGTTGACCAAGGGGCTGCCCGCGTCGCCCGGCGCGGCGTCGGGCGCGGTGGTGTTCGACAGCGACCTGGCGGAGGTGCGCGCCGCCGCCGGTGTCGCGGTGATTCTGGTCCGCACCGAGACCTCGCCCGAGGACATCCACGGCATGCACGCGGCGCGTGGCATCCTGACGGCGCGCGGCGGCATGACCAGCCATGCCGCGGTGGTGGCGCGCGGCATGGGGCGGCCGTGCGTGTCGGGGGCCGGCACGCTGTCGATCGATTTGGCGGCGCGAACCTTCCGCGTCGGCGGCCGTACGGTGGCGGAGGGCGAGACGATCACCATCGACGGATCGACCGGCGAGGTGATGCTGGGCGCGGTCGCCACGGTCGAGCCCGAGATGGCGGGCGACTTCGGCCGGTTGATGGAATGGGCCGACGTCCACCGTCGCATGCAGGTGCGGGCCAACGCCGAGACGCCGCTCGACTGCCGCACCGCGCGCGGTTTCGGTGCCGAGGGCATCGGCCTGTGCCGCACCGAGCACATGTTCTTCGACGCCGGGCGCATTACGGCGGTGCGCCGCATGATCCTTGCCGAGGACGGCGCGGGCCGCGCCGCCGCGCTGGAGGAGCTACTGCCGGAACAGCGCGCCGACTTCGCCCAGATCTTCGAGATTATGGCCGGGTTGCCGGTGACCATCCGCCTGCTCGACCCGCCGCTGCACGAGTTCCTGCCCGCCCACGAGGCCGACTTCGACGAGGTTGCGACCGCGGTCGGGATCAGCGTCGAGACGCTGCGGCGGCGGGTTGGCGAGCTGCACGAGTTCAATCCGATGCTCGGCCATCGCGGCTGCCGGCTCGGCATCACCTATCCGGAGATCTACGCGATGCAGGCGCGCGCCATCTTCGAGGCGGCGGTCGATGTGGCGAAGCGCACCGGTGCGACCGTGGTGCCCGAAGTCATGGTGCCCCTCGTCGCCACCGCGCGCGAGCTGGAGATTACCAAGGCGCAGATCGACAACGTCGCCGCCGACGTCTTCGCGGAGCAGGGGCACCGCCTCAACTATCTCGTCGGCACGATGATCGAGCTGCCGCGCGCCGCGCTGAGAGCGGGCGAGATCGCGGCGCAAGCCGAGTTCTTCAGCTTCGGCACCAACGACCTCACGCAAACCGCGCTCGGCATCAGCCGCGACGACGCCGGGCGGTTCCTCGGTGCCTATGTCGAGCAGGGTATCTATGCGCGCGACCCGTTCGTCTCGATCGATGTCGAGGGCGTCGGCGAGCTCATCCAGCTGGCCGCCGGCCGCGGCCGCGCGGCGCGACCCGGCATTAAGCTCGGCATCTGCGGCGAGCACGGCGGCGACCCATCGAGCATCGCCTTCTGCGAAGGCCTCGGCCTCGACTACGTCAGCTGCTCGCCCTACCGCGTGCCGATCGCGCGGCTGGCGGCGGCGCAGGCGGCGCTGCGCGCGGCGGCATGACGCTCAGCGAGACCGGCGGCGGCGTCACCATCGTCGCCGCGACCCGTGCCAGCCTCGTCGCCGAAGACATAAGCGTGGCCGCGATCGCGGCGCACCTCGGCGTCGCGCCGCCTGTCGACTGGCCACCCTAGCATAACGACGCCGAGACCCGGGCATGATTCGCCGGGATGCTCGACGCGCATCCAGGCGAACCCGACTGCGGGGCCTGGTATATCATCGCCGGCGGGCGGCTGGTCGGCACCTGCGGCTACAAGGGGCCGCCGGGACCGACCGGCGAGATCGGCTACTCGGTCCTCGCGCCCGAACAGCGTCGCGGCTTCGCCAGTGCCGCTGTCGAGCTGTTGGTCACCCGCGCCTTTCGCGACCCGCGGGTCACGGCGGTCGTCGCCGAGACGCTGCCGGCGCTGCTGCCGTCGCAGGGCGTGGTGGCGAAATGCGGCTTCGTCGCGGACGGCAGCCGCATCGATCCCGATGACGGCGAGGTGGTGCGGTTCGTCCGGCGTCGGTCAGCGCCTACGTGACTAAAGGGCCCCGAACCGCGTCTCATACTCCGTCGTCCGGCCTTCGTGCAGCAGTCGCGACTGCTCGACCAGCCGATCGGTTCGGATGCGGCCCGAGAACGCGCCCAGCTGCGAGTCGATGACGTCGGCATCGGCGCCGGACCAGGCAGCGATCTGGTCGATGCGGGTGATGCCGAGCTTGGCCAGCGACGCCGCGAACTTGTCGCCGACCCCCTTCAGACGGCGCACGTCGAGCGGATCGTTCGGCTCGACCAGCGTCGCGTCGGCGGGACGATCGACCGCGACTTCGGCCCCCAGCGCCGTGCGTTTGGCATCGAGGCGCTTTAGCCGGTCGACCTCGGCCGCGAGCGGCCGCAGCCGTTCGTCGAGCGAGTCGCGCTCGAGCCGCAGCGCGTCGCGTTCGGCGGTCAGCGCGCTGCGTTCCTGCGCCAGCAGGTCGACCTGGCCCGCCAGCTTGATGGCGCGGCGCTTGGTCCCCGATCGCGCGATGAAGCCGAGCCACAGCCCGAGCAGCAGCGCAATCAAGGCGGCGGTGATGGTGATGGGTTCGATGGTGAACTGCATGGTGCCTCGATCTCCGGTGTTCGCGGTCACTAACGCCACTGCGCGCGAATTGACGCAAGCCCCGGGCGTTGCCCCGTCGCGTCGCCTCCCCTATCCGCGTCCGGGATGACAGCGCACGAGTTCTCGACATCGGAGCGGCGGCTGGCGATGGCGGCGGTGCTGATCGTGCTGCTGCTGTCGGCGCTCGACCAGACCATCGTCTCGACCGCGATGCCGCGCATTATCGCCGAGCTGCAGGGGCTGGAGCGCATTGCCTGGGTCGGCACCGCCTATCTGCTGACCTCGACCGTCACCGTGCCGATCTACGGGAAGCTCGGCGATCTCTATGGCCGCCGCCCGATCCTGGTGTTCGGCGTGCTGGTGTTCCTCGCCGGCTCGATGCTGTGCGGACTGGCGGGCGAGTTCGGGTCCTTGCCGCTGGTCGGCGACGGCATGAACCAGCTGATCGTCTGCCGGGCGATCCAGGGTGTCGGTGCCGGCGCGCTCACCACCGGCGCCTTCGCTACCGTCGCCGACCTGGTGCCGCCGGCCGAACGCGGCCGCTACACCGGGCTGTTCGGCGCGATGTTCGGCTTCGCCAGCGTGGCGGGGCCGGTGATCGGCGGCTTCCTGACCGAACACGCGACGACGCAGGCGTTCGGGCAGGTCATCAGCGGCTGGCGCTTCATCTTCTACGTCAACCTGCCGCTCGGGGCCGTGGCGCTGTATGTGCTCGCCAACCACCTGCCGGCTACCGGCGGCACCGCCGCACAGGATCGCCGCATCGACTGGCTCGGCAGCGGACTGATCATCGCCGCCTTCGTGCCGCTGCTGCTGGCGCTGTCATGGGGCGGACACAGCGTGCCGTGGACGCACCCGCGCATCCTGATCAGTGTCGCGTTCGGGCTGGCCGCCCTGGTCGCGCTCATCCTGGTGTCGCGCGGCAAGCCCCATGCCGTCGTGCCGCTCGGCCTGTTCGCGGGCCCGGTGTTCCGGCGCGGCAACATCGCGCTGTTCCTGATCAATGTCGCCTTCATGGGGGTGGTGATGTTCTTCCCGCTCTATCTCCAGGTGGCGCGGGGGGCGGGCGCCACCGACAGCGGCTTCGCGCTGCTGCCGTTCATGGGCGGCGTGCTGTCGGGCAGCATCGTCGCCGGCACGGTGGCGCGGCGGACCCAGCAGTACAAGCCGATCCTGGTTGTCGGCGGCGTCATCATGCTGATCGGCATCGTGCTGCTGATGCAGGTCGGCGATGCGACCCCGCGCTGGTTCCTGCTGTTGGCGCTGGCGGTCACCGGGCTGGGGCTGGGGCCGGCGCAAGGCATGTTCACGCTCGCCATCCAGTCGTCGGTGGAACCGAAGAACATCGGCGTCGCAACCAGCAGCGCCCAATTCTTCCGCCAGATCGGCTCGACCATCGGTGTCGCCGTCTTCGGCGCGCTGCTGACCAACCATCTGGTCACCGAACTGCCGCGCCTCGCCCCTGCGTTCGCGACGACCGAAGCCGCCGCCGACATCAGCCAGGCGCAGCGTCTGGCGATGGACGCGCCCGCACTGAAGGCGGTGCTCGCGTCGCGCGGAATCCGCGACCCGGCGGTGGTGGCGCAGACCTCCGCGGGGCTGAAGGAAAGCTTTGCCGCGGCGATCCTCGGGCTGTTTCCGATCAGCGCGGCGGTCATGCTGCTCGGCTTCCTGGTGACACTGACGATGCCGGGGCTGAAGCTGCGCGGCCGCGAGCCCCTGGTGAAGGCCGTGCCCGCTTGAGCGATGTCCGCCGGACCCTGCCCGACGGCGCGACGGTGGCGATGCGGGCAATGCGCGACGGCTGGGGGATCCGCACGGCATCATGGCCAGACGGGCGGCGGGGCTCGATCCTGTTCCTGAACGGCCGCGGCGATTTCATCGAGAAATGGGCGGAAGCGCTGCACGACTGGCGGGCGCGGGGCTTCGGGCTGGCGACGTTCGACTGGCGCGGGCAGGGCGGGTCGGGGCGGCTGCTCCCCGACCGGCAAAAGGGTCATTCACCGGGCTACGACGTCTGGCTCGCGGACCTCGCCGAGCAGGTGGCCTGGTTCCGGGCGACGCACCCCGGCCCGCACTATGCGGTGGCACATTCGATGGGCGGACATCTGCTGCTGCGCCATCTCGAGGCCGCGCCGGGCGATTTCGACCGGGCGGTGCTGCTCGCCCCGATGACCGGTCTCAAGGCCGAGCCGCTGGGGCCGGCCGGCGCGCGGGTGGTGGCCGGCATCGCGCACCTGCTCTGGCTCGACGTGCGCTATGCGCCGGGCAGCGGGCCGCTGGTGCGCGGGACGCCGGGCTCGGTTCGGCAGCGGCGACTGACCAGCGATCTCGACCGCTATGGTGACGAGGGCTGGTGGCTGGAGACGCGCCCGGAACTGGCGCTCGGCGGCATCACCAACGGCTGGCTGCACGCCACCTTCGCCTCGCTCGACCGGCTCTGGGGCCGCGGCGCGCTGGAGCGGGTCACGACGCCGCTGCTCGTCATGGTCGCCGCGCACGAGGGGCTGGTCGACAATGCCGCCACCGCGCGTGCCGTCGAGCGGTTGCCCGACGCTTTCCTGCAGACCGTCGACGGTGCTGCCCACGAACTGATGCGCGAGGTCGATGCGATCCGCCGGCCGGTGATGGACGGCATCGCCGGGTTCCTCGAGTGAAGGTGGCGATCATAGGGGCGGGCATGGCGGGCGCGAGCCTTGCCTATTTCCTCGGCTCCCACGCCGAAGTGGCGTTGCTCGAAGGCGAAGACGCGCCCGGCTACCACACCACCGGCCGGTCGGCGGCGTTCTGGGTGCCGAGCTATGGCGGGCGCGCCGTGCTGGCGCTGACCGCGGCCTCGCGCGACTTCTTCATGGATCCGCCGCCGGGTTTCGCGCGGCCCTTGCTGACGCCGCGTCCCGCCCTGCACCTCGCCGCGCCGGGCGACGATGCGGCGCTTGCCGGATTGGCCACCAAACTCGCAGCCGCGGGCCTGCCGCCCGAGCCTCTAGGCGCGGCGGCGCTCGGCGAGCGCTTCCCGATGCTCCGCCCGCAATGGGCGCGCGCCGGGCTGCTCGAGCAGGACTGCTGGGACATCGACGTGGCGGCGCTGCACGCGGGCTTCCTCGGCGGCGCGAAACGGGCCGGGGCGCGACTGGTCACGACCGCGCGGGTCGAACGGCTCGTTCACGACGAACATTGGCGCATCGCCACAAGCGCCGGCAATTTCGATGCTGATGTCGTCGTCGATGCAGCGGGTGCGTGGGCGGACGGACTAGCGGTGCTCGCCGGTGCCGCGCCGCTTGGCTTGAAGCCGCTGCGCCGGACGATGGTTGTGCTTGATGTCGATCCCGTCCCCGATCCGGCGCTGCCGGTAACCTTCGATGCGGCGGGCAGTTTCTATTTCAAGCCCGACGCCGGCCGCATGTGGGTCTGTCCGCACGACGAAATCCCCGACGTACCGCGCGACGTCGCGCCGGAGGAGCTCGACATTGCCGTCGCCATCGACCGCTTCGAGAGCGCCACCCGCTACCGGGTCAAGCGAGTGGAGCGACACTGGGCGGGCCTGCGCACATTCGCCCCTGACCGAGCGCCCGTGTTCGGCTTCGACCCGCGCGTTGCCGGGCTGTTCTGGTGCGCGGGGCAAGGCGGCATCGGCATCCAGACCGCGCCTGCCGCCGGGCGGCTGTGCGCCGACCTGCTGCTCGGGCGGACGCCGGCGGTCGACCCCGCGCCGTTCGAACCGGCGCGCTTCGGTGCTACCAGAACATCGAGCCCGGCACGCCCTTGAACGGGCCGGCGACCAGCGACGTGATCCAGCCGCCGTAGAAGCCGCCGGGCTGGGGCCGGACCTTCTCGCCGCCCACCGAGCACTCATCGAACGGTGCGGCATAGAAGGCGACATGGTCCTTCAGCATCACGAAGCTGGGGCTCGGTGCGGGATAGCTCCACGCGACGCCGGGCAGCACCTCGCCCGCGACGACGACATCGAAATAGACGGAGCGCCCCTTCCACTCGCAAAAGCTGGTCTGCGCCGACTGCCGCAGGATGCCGGATGCGATACTGTCGGGCGGAAAATAATAGCTCGGCGGGTGGCTCGTCTCCAGCGTGCGGACACCGGCCCCGGTCGCGGCCAGGGTGCCGCCGCGGTGCACGATCGCCAGCTGCCGCGGCTCGGGTTCGCAGATCGCGGGCCGTGGATAGTCCCACACGCTTTCCTGGCCCGGCAAGACCGGGTCGCGGGTCATCGTGTCGCCCGCGCCGCGTCGATGGCGGCATTGGCGAGCGCGTCGGCACGTTCATTGCCGGGGTCGCCGGCGTGGCCCTTGACCCAATGCCACGTCACCTCGTGGCGCGCCGTGGCGGCAATCAGCGCCTGCCACAACTCGACATTCTTTACCGGCTTGCCATCGGCGGTGCGCCAGCCTTTCTTCTGCCAGCCGTGGACCCACTTCATGATGCCGTCGCGGACGTAATTGCTGTCGGTGGTCAGCGTCACTTTCGCGGGCTTGCTGAGCGCTTCCAGCGCGCGGATCGCGGCGGTCAGCTCCATGCGATTGTTGGTGGTGTGCGCCTCGTGGCCCATCAGTTCCTTGCACGTGCCGCCGGAGCGCAGGATCGCGCCCCAACCGCCGATGCCGGGGTTACCCTTGCAGGCCCCGTCGGTGTGGATGCTGACGTGCGGCAGGTCAGCCACCGAGTATCTGCTCCGGGGTCGCCACCGCGTACCACTCCAGCCGCCGTGCAAAAACGAGCGGGTCCTTGCGCCTCACCAGCGCATCTACCGGCGTGTTCAGCCAGTCATAAGCTCGCGTCAGCGTGAAGCGCAGCGCCGCGCCGCGGCAGAGGACGGGCAGCGCGGCGATCTCTGCGTCGCTCAGCGGGTGGGTCGAGCGGTAGCCCGCGACAAGCGCCGCACCGATTGCGGCGTCATGGGTGCCACCCGGAAACGCCCAGGCACCGTGCGTCACGGCGAGGTCGTAGGCGCGGATGTCGGTGCAGGCGAAGTAGAAGTCGATCAGCGCGGTAACGCGGCCATCCAGCAGCAGCACGTTGTCGGGGAACAGGTCGGCGTGAATGGTTGCGCGGTCGAGCTGCGACGGCCATGACGCCGCGACGTGGGTGAGTTCGCGCGCCACCAGTGCATCGAGGCCGGGCTCGATTACGTCGAGCTGCCCCGCGCACGCCGCTGCCATCCGGGTCCAGCCCGCCGGGCCGAGCGCGTTCGGGCGCTCGACCGTGAAGTCGGCGGTGACGGCATGGAGCGAGCCCAGCGCCGCGCCGACGGCGTGCGCATCGGCGGGCGTCGCATCGGTCACCGACACGCCGGGCGCGAATTCGATCAGGCAGGCAGCGCGCCCAGCCAGTTGCTGCAGTGCCTCGCCGCGCCGGTCGGTGACCGGGCGTGGCACCGGCAGCCCGGCATCGGCGGCGTGCGCCATCAGCGCCAGGAACCACGGCAGCTCGCCCGCGTCGACGCGCTTCTCGTACAGTGTCAGGATGAAGCGCCCTCCGGTCGTATCGACCAAATAGTTGGAGTTCTCGACTCCCTCGGCGATGCCCTTGAAGCTGATCGCGATGCCGACGTCATAGCGCGCCAGGAATGCCGCCAGCGCGCCCGCGTCGACATGCGTGTAGACCGCCACGGCTCAGGCCGTCAGCGACTTCGGCAGCTTGAACACCACGTCCTCGACCGCCGTCGTCACCTCGCGCGTCGTCACGGTGAAGCGCGTGGCGAGCAGCGCCAGCACTTCCTGCACGAGGATCTCGGGTGCCGACGCGCCGGCGGTCAGACCCACCGTCTTCGCGCCCGTCAGCCACGACCAGTCGATCTCGGCGGCACGCTGGACCAGATAGGCGCGCGCGCCCTCGCGTTCGCCGACTTCGCGCAGACGCTGCGAGTTCGACGAGTTCGGCGCGCCGATCACCAGCATCACGTCGCACGCCTCAGCGATGGACTTCACCGCCGCCTGGCGATTCGAGGTGGCGTAGCAGATGTCCTCGCCCTTGGGCCCGGAGATCGCGGGAAAACGCTGCTTCAATTCGGCGACGATGTCGGCGGTGTCGTCGACCGATAGGGTCGTCTGCGTCAGAAAGCCGAGGTTGTCGGGGTCAGGAATGACGACGATGCGGGCGTCCGCGACCGTCTCGACCAATGTGATCGTCCCCGGCGGCACCTGGCCGAAGGTGCCGATGACTTCCGGGTGACCGGCGTGGCCGACGAATAGGATGTGACGCCCCAGGCCGACCAGCCGCTCGGCCTGACGGTGAACCTTCGACACCAACGGGCAGGTCGCATCGAGGAAATCGAGGCCCCGCGCCGTGGCCTCGGCCGGCACCGTCTTGGGAACGCCGTGCGCGGAGAACACCACCGGCACGCCGTCGGGAACCTCGTCGAGTTCCTCGACGAAAACCGCGCCCTTGGCCTTCAGCGCCTCCACGACATAGCGGTTGTGGACGATCTCGTGCCGCACATAGACCGGGGCACCGTGCTGCTCCAGCGCCCGCTCGACGATGGTGATGGCGCGGTCGACCCCGGCGCAAAAGCCGCGCGGCGCCGCGATCAACACATGGAGTGGCGGCAGGGGAAGCGGAACAACGGTCATCGTGAGGGCGTGATAACGAGGTTTGCGACGCAGCGCCATCCGGCTGTCTGCCGCAGGGCTGTTGCCGCGGGGGCCGTGGGTTTCTATGGTGCGCCTCGCAATTCCCGGGAAGGTTACCAAGTGGTCAAGTCGCGTCTGCTCGCGCTGTCGGCGTTCGCTGTGCTGGCGCTCGCCGGCTGTCAGAAGAACGTTCTGCTGGTCAAGCGCTCGGTGTGCCCGGCGGTGGCGGTGCCGTACTACGCCGGCGACGTGACGCTGTTCGCCCCCGGCGACACGGGCAACGAGGCGCGCAACGTCGATGTCGTGGCGACGCTGACCGAGCTGCGGGGCGTCTGCAACGATGCGACTGACACGCTTACCTCCGCGGTCAGCTTCAAGGTCATCGCGCGACGCACCAGCGCGCAGGGCGCCCGCGCCGTGACGCTGCCGTTCTTCGCCAGCGTCGTGCATGGCGGCAACCTGCTGGTCTCGAAGCAACTGGGCTCGGTGACGCTGAATTTCGCCGATGGCCAGACCAAGGCGGAGGCTGCGGGTGCCGCCAACGCCCGCATCGCGCGTTCGGCCGCGGCGTTGCCCGCGGAGATCCAGGAAAGGATCAGCCGCAAGCGCAAGGCCGGCGACCTCGACGCCGCGACCGACCCGCTCGCCGACCCGGAGGTCCGCGCCGCGGTTCGCGCCGCCAGTTTCGAGGTGCTGGTCGGTTTCCAGCTGAACGACCAGGCGCTGGCCTACAACGTCACCAAGTGACGTTGACTCTTTCGCTGCACCGCCGCAAAACCTGAGGCGTCGTCGGGGCAACCCGGCGTCGGCGCGGGAGAGTGTGGCGACAGCCACCGCCGAAGGAGCAAGCCGCCCCCGGCAAACTCTCAGGTACCAGGGACCGCGCCGGCGCATCAGCGGCAATCTGGAAAGCGGGTGCGTCTCCGGGCGCGCTCCACCGAAGGGGCAAAGCTCTCAGGTGCAAGTGACAGACGGGGGTGCGGGCGGCGGGTTTCGCCGCGCTCTGTCGCGGACGTTTGATGACCGAACTGACCCTCCCTCTCGATGCGCTGCACCGCGAACGCGGTGGGCGCATGGTGGCATTCGCAGGCTATGCGATGCCCATCCAGTACAGCGGCGAATTCGGGGGCATTATCGCCGAGCACAACTGGACGCGGACCCAGGCCGGGCTGTTCGACGTCAGCCACATGGGACAGCTCGAGTTCGCGAGTTATGACGACCGGGCGCTCGAGCGGCTGCTGCCCGGTGACCTGACCGGCCTCGTGCACGGCCACCTGCGTTATTCGATGCTGCTCAACGAAAACGGCGGCATCCTCGACGACCTGATGGTGACGCGCCGGCCTTCGGACCTCTACATGGTGGTCAACGGCGCGACCAAGCACGACGACCTCGCCGTCTTCCGCGCCGCCGGTCTGGCCCCCCGCTACCGCGACGACCTCGCGCTACTGGCACTGCAGGGACCGCAGGCGGTGACCGTGCTGGAGCGGCTGGAGCCCGGCGTCGCGGCGCTCAGCTTCATGCGCGCCGGCCAGTTCGCGGAGATGTGGATCAGCCGCTCGGGCTATACCGGCGAGGACGGCTTCGAGATTTCGCTGCCGGTCGCGGAGGTGGAGGCATTCGCCCGCACCCTGCTTGCCCAGCCGGAGGTCAAGCCGATCGGCCTCGGCGCACGCGATTCGCTCAGGCTGGAGGCAGGCCTGCCGCTCTACGGCCACGACCTGACGCCCGCGATTACGCCGGTCGAGGCCGGCCTTTCGTTCGCGGTTTCGAAGCGCCGCCGGGCGGAGGGCGGGTTCCTCGGTTCCGAAATTATCCTCGACCAGCTGGCGAATGGTGCCCCCAGGTGCCGCGTCGGGCTGACGGTCGAGGGCCGGTTGCCAGCGCGCGAGGGTGCGCATGTCGTTGCGGCGGAGGGCCAGGTCGGGACCGTCACCAGCGGCGGCTTCGGCCCCGCGCTGGGAGCGCCGATCGCGATGGCGATGGTCGACGCCGCCCACGCCCCCGAAGGCACAAAGCTCGGCCTCGACGTCCGCGGCCGCATCATCGACGCCACCGTCGTGCCGATGCCGTTCTTCCCCAAGTCCTACGTTCGTCAGGGAGCCTCGAAATGACGCGCTATTTCACCAAGGATCACGAATGGGTCGAAGTGTCGGGTGACACCGCCACTTGCGGCATCACCGACTACGCGCAGGGCCAGCTCGGCGACGTGGTGTTCGTCGACCTGCCGACTCCGGGCAAGACGCTGACTAAGGGCGGCGACGCGGCGGTGGTCGAATCGGTCAAGGCGGCGTCGGACGTCTACGCGCCGGTGAGCGGCACGGTCAGCGAAACCAACGCCGACCTCGAAGCGGATCCCGCGCTGGTCAACACCGGCGCGGAAACCGGCGGCTGGTTCTTCAAGCTGACGCTGAGCGACAGGTCCGAACTGGACAGCCTGATGGACGAGGCGGCGTACAAGGACTTCGTTGGTGGCCTGTAGCCGCCGTCATCCCCGCGCGGGCGGGAACCTTTCACCACTGGCCGGGGTGATGGGTCCCCGCCTGCGCGGGAATGACGCGGAGGCCGCGCTGTGAGCAAGACCAACCAGCCCTGGGTCGCCGCCGACTATGCCGAGAACGCCGCGTTCGTGCCGGCGCTCGGCGCAGCCGTGCTGACGCTGCTGGCCCCGCAGCCGGGCGAGCGCATCCTCGATCTCGGCTGCGGCGACGGCGTGCTGACCGCGAAGCTCGTTGCAGCGGGCGCGTCGGTGTTGGGGGCCGATATCGAGGACAACATGCTGGCGGCGGCGAAGAAGCGCGGCCTCGACGTCCGCAAGCTCGACGGGCAGCACCTAGACTTCGCGGCCGAGTTCGACGCGGTGTTCACCAACGCCGCGCTGCACTGGATGCCGGACCAGGCGGCGGTCGCGGCTGGCGTGTTCCGCGCGTTAAAACCCGGCGGGCGCCTTGTCGGCGAATGCGGCGGCTTCGGCAACATCGCCGCGCTCCGCGCCGGTATCCGCGCGGTGGCGCTCAGCCACGGCTATGACGTGCCCGCCGAGACGCAGGTCTACCAGACGGCCGAAGCCTACACCGCGGTTCTGGCCGCCGCCGGCTTCACCGCCATCGACGCGCAGATCATCCCGCGCCAGACGCCGCTGCCGACCGGCATCGTCGGCTGGCTAAAGACCTTCCGCTCGGGCTTTCTGGACACCATCGGGGTGCCCGCCGCCGACCAGATGCGCTTCGCAGCCCAGGTCGAGGACTTCCTGGCCCCTATGCTCCGCGATCCCGCCGGCAACTGGATCGCCGATTATGTCCGCCTGCGCTTCAGCGCCAAGAAGCCGGAGTAACCGATGCGCTACCTCCCCCTTACCCCCGCCGACCGGACCGAGATGCTCGGCGTGATCGGTGCCGCCGACATCGACGCATTGTTCGCCGATGTGCCGCAAGCCGCGCGGCTGAGCGGCCCGATCGCCGGCCTGTCTCCGCACATGGGCGAACTGGAGGTCGAGCGCGCGCTGTCGAAGATGGCGGCAAAGAACCTGACTGCGGGCACGACGCCGTTCTTCCTCGGCTGCGGCGCCTACAAGCACCACGTTCCCGCGTCGGTCGACCACATCATCCAGCGCGGCGAGTTCCTGACCAGTTACACGCCGTACCAGCCGGAGATCGCGCAGGGCACGTTGCAGGTGCTGTTCGAGTTCCAGACCCAGGTCGCGCGGCTGACCGGCATGGAGGTCGCCAACGCCAGCATGTACGACGGCTCGACCGCGATGACCGAAGCCGTGTTCATGGCGCGGCGCATCACCAAGCGCGCCAAGGCGCTGATCTCCAGCGGCGTCCACCCGCACTATGTCGCGGTGCTACGCACGCTGACCCGCTTCACCGACGACGAGATCGTGACGCGTACGCCTGACCTGACCGCCGACGACTATCTCGTCGAACTGGCGGCGTCGGTCGACAAGGACACCAGCTGCGTCGTCGTCCAGAACCCCAGCCTGTTCGGGCACGTCGCCGACCTGACTCCGCTGGCGGACGCCTGTCACGCCGCTGGCGCGCTGCTGATCGTCGTCGTCACCGAGGTGGTATCGCTGGGCGCGGTCAAGTCGCCGGGCGAGATGGGTGCCGACATCGTGGTGGGCGAGGGCCAGAGCCTGGGCAACGGCCTCAACTTCGGCGGACCCTACCTTGGCCTCTTCGCCTGCCGCGAGAAGCACGTCCGCCAGGCCCCGGGCCGGCTCTGCGGCGAAACAGTCGATGCCGACGGCCGCCGCGGCTTCGTGCTGACGCTCTCGACCCGCGAGCAGCATATCCGCCGCGAGAAGGCGACGTCCAACATCTGCACCAACTCCGGGCTGTGTGCGCTGGCCTTCACCGCGCACCTGACGCTGCTCGGCGAAAGCGGCCTCAGGAAGCTGGCGGCGCTGAACCACGCCCGCGCCATGCAGATGGCCGAGCGGCTGGCGAACGTGCCCGGCATCGAGCTTGTCAGCGAGGTGTTCTTCAACGAGTTCACCGTCCGCCTGCCGCAGGAGGCGCGGCCGATTGTGCGCAAGCTCGCCGACAAGGGTGTGCTCGCGGGCGTCTCGCTCAACCGCCTGTTCCCGGGCGAGAGGGGACTCGAACGCGGGCTGATCGTCGCGGTCACCGAGACCGTCACCGACGCCGACATGGACGCTTACGAAGACGCTTTGGACGAGGTGCTGGGCTGATGATGGGACACGTGCGACAGACCGCCCCCGAGGCGGCGAACGACCGTAGCGAAGGCGCGACCTTCAGCGGCAACCGTGGCCTGATGCTCGAGGAGCCGCTGATCTTCGAGAAGGGCGCCCCCGACCGCTGCGGCGTCGACCTGGCCGAACCGCCGGCGATGAAGACGCGCCTCGCCGGTCTCGAACGCACCGCCGAGATCGGCTTGCCCGGCCTGTCGGAGCCCGACACGGTGCGCCACTACACCCGCCTGTCGCGGCAGAATTATGCCATCGACATGGGTATCTTCCCACTCGGCAGCTGCACGATGAAGCACAATCCGCGGCTCAACGAGAAACTGGCGCGCCTGCCGGGCTTCGCCGACATCCATCCGTTGCAGCCGGTCGATTCGGTGCAGGGCGCGCTCCAGCTGATCGATACGCTGGCGCATTGGCTCAAGACGCTCACCGGCATGCCCGAGGTGGCGATGAGCCCCAAGGCGGGCGCGCACGGCGAGCTGTGCGGGATGCTGGCGATTCGCGCCGCGCTGGAGCATCGCGGCGATGCGCGCACCGTCGTGCTGGTGCCGGAGAGCGCGCACGGCACCAACCCCGCCACCGCCGCCTTCTGCGGCTATGCGGTGGAGAACATCCCCGCCGACGGGCGCGGGCGGGTCGACCTCGCGGCGCTGAAGGCCCGGCTGGGGCCGGACGTCGCCGCGGTGATGATCACCAACCCCAACACCTGCGGCCTGTTCGAGCCCGACATGATCGCCATCGGCGAGGCGGTCCACGCCGCGGGCGGCTTCGTCTATTGCGACGGGGCGAACTTCAACGCCATCGTCGGCCGAGTCCGCCCCGGCGACCTCGGCATCGATGCGATGCACATCAACCTGCACAAGACCTTCTCGACACCGCACGGTGGCGGCGGGCCGGGCAGTGGCCCGGTGGTGTTCTCGGCGGCGCTCGCCCCGTTCGCGCCGCTGCCGTTCGTGCGCAAGGCCGGGCACCACTACGAGCTGGTCGAGGAGGAGCAGGCAATGGCGTCGGCGGACCATGACCTCAGCTTCGGGCGCATGGTCGCCTTCCACGGCCAGATGGGCATGTTCGTGCGCGCACTGAGCTACATCCTGAGCCACGGCAACGACGGGCTGCGGCAGGTCGCCGAGGACGCGGTGCTGAATGCCAACTACGTGCTCGCCAGCCTGAAGGACGTGTTCACCGCGCCGTTCGCCGACACCGGGCCATGCATGCACGAGGCGTTGTTCTCCGATGATTTCCTGGAGGGCAGCGGCCTCGGCACGCTCGACCTCGCCAAGGCGATGATCGACGAGGGCTTTCACCCGATGACCATGTATTTCCCGCTGGTCGTCCACGGCGCGATGCTGGTCGAGCCGACCGAGACCGAGTGCAAGGCCAGCCTCGACCAGCTGATCGGCGCGCTGCGGTCGCTGGCGACGCGGATGCTTGCCGACCCGGCTGCGTTCAAGGGTGCGCCGCACCTCAGCCCCCGCCGCCGCCTCGACGAGACCGCCGCGGCCCGCAAGCCGGTGCTGACCTACGCCGGCTAGGTCGCCTATTGTTCCAAGTGGAACAGTGTTTCACGTGGAACAAGCCGTTTGGGTTCAGTCGGAGCGCTTGCGCGCGGGACGGAGCTCCGCCACAGCGGCCCCGATGTGGACCGCTCTCCTGCTTGCCGGCCAGCGTCCCGGGGTCGACGCGCTGGCGGTCGCCTTCGGGCAGACCCGCAAGGCGCTGGTCCGGGTCGGCGGAGAACCTATGCTGTCCCGCGTGGCGCGGACGCTGCTCGATTGCCCCGACGTGACGCGGGTCGTCGTGCTGGCGCAAGACTGGGAGGGGCTGATTGCCGATCCGGGTTGCGCCTGGCTGGTGGCGGCGCCGCGGGTCACTTTCGCGGCGTCGGGCGGCGGCATCGCGACCTCGGTAGCGGCGGTGGCGGGGGGCGACGAGGCCCCGTGGCCGCTGCTGGTGACCACCGCCGACCATCCGTTGCTGACGCCCGCGATGGTCGCGGCGTTCCTGGCCGGTGCGGGCGACGCAGACATCGCGGCGGCGGTGGTCGAGCGTCGTGTCGTGTTGGGGGCCTACCCGGCAAACCGGCGCACGTGGCTGAAGTTCAGGGGTGGCTGGTGGTCGGGGGCGAACCTGTTCGCGCTCGCGGGCCCGCGCACCCTGCCGGCGCTGGCGCTGTGGGCGCGGCTAGAACAGGACCGCAAATCGGGCTGGCGGCTGATCTGGCGGCTCGGGCCGTCGCTGCTGCTCGGCGGCGGGCTGCGGCTGCTGACGCTGGCGGGCGCGGCCCGGCGCTTCGGGGCGAAGCTCGGCGTGGTGGCGCGGGCCGTGCCCCTGCCCGATGCCGAGGCCGCGATCGACGTCGACAAGCCGTCGGATCACGCGCTGGCGGAACGGATCCTGGCGGCGCGATGAGCCAACCGCTCAGCATCTTCGACATGGACCGCACCATCACCCGCACCGGCACCTACACGCCGTGGCTGGTCTTCTGGGCGGTGAGCGAGGCTCCGTGGCGGCTGGCGCTGTTGCCCGTCTCGGCACTGTTCGCCCTAGCGTACGTCTTCAAGCGGGTGGCCCGCGGGCGGCTGAAGGAGCTCAACCACGCCCTGCTGATGGGCGGCGGCGCGGGCCGCGCGGCGGTCGAGCGGCGGGCGGCGGAATTCGCGGCGCGGACGCTGGCACGCAATGTCTTCCCGGCAGCACTGGCGCGTCTCGATGCCGAGCGGGCGGAAGGCCGGCGTATCGTCCTCGCCACTGCCAGTTACGCCTTCTACGTAAAAGCGATCGCGGCGCGGCTAGGTATTGCCGATGTCATCGCCACCGGCTCGGTGTGGGACGGGGACCGGCTGCGGCCGCGGCTGGCGGGCGAGAACTGTTATGGCCCGGCGAAGCGGCGCTTGGTCGAGGCGTGGCTGGTGCGGGAAGGACTGACGGGCGCGCCGATCCGCTTCTTTTCCGACCACGTCTCCGACCTGCCGGTGTTCGAACTTGCGGACGAACCGATCGCGACGACGCCTTCGCCGAAGCTGCGCGCGCTCGCCAAGGCGCGTGGCTGGGTGGTCGTCGACTGGACGTAGACGGGGCTCGCGCCGGGCCGGGCGGCGTCAATCGACGGCTACAGACAGCGGATGAGCTTGACGTTGCGGTTCCGGTCGAGGTTCAGCAACAGAGGGGTGCCGGTTGCCGGGGTGATGATCAGCGTCAGGCGGTCGCCCGACAGGTTGCCGGCGAAGTGCGCGGGATGACGAGTCCCGGTCTCATCGACGTGTTGCGGCCCGGCGCTGGCAACTTCGAACGTGCCGGTGGTGTGGAAGTTGCCCTTCGCATCCAGCCGGGGCACGCCCGACATCGCGGCATAGGCGCATGCCAGGTCGAGGTTGAAACCGTCGCTGTTCACTTCGAGTTTCGCGTTGTTGCTGGCGAAGCGACCGATCAGCGGCGAAGCCATGGCCGAATTCCCCAGCAGTACCGACAAGGCCAGAACACGCAACAGAGATGTGGTCATGCCGGCATCCTGCGCGCCGCCGGCCCCGATGTCGAGGGCCGCGCCATCAACGAAACGGGCGGAGCCTTTCGGCCCCGCCCGCTGTCGCGCCCAGTTTTGCCGGGTCAGGCGGTGGCGAAGCCGGTCCGGCGCTGACGGCGCATCGACGTGCCGACGAACCCGAAGCCGCCGATCATCAGCGCCCATGTCGTTGGTTCCGGCACATTGGCGATGCCGATCTGGCCGATATACGTACCCCAACGGGCAAACCCGGTGCCACTGCCCTCGGGGTGGTTCGCCAGCGTGTTGTATTCACGCGCGAATTCGCCGATCACCCAGAAACGATGGTTATCATCCGGGTCGACGGTAACGCTGCTGTAGTCGCCCCAACGCTGGCGACCGGCGGCGGGCTGACCGATTGCCGAGCCGTTGTGGTATTCGTCGACAAGGCTCTGCTTGATCAGGATCTCGCCGCTCGTCGAGACCAGCGCGCCGGAGGCGTCGGTGTTGAACGAACGGGCGAAGATGCTGACCCGGCCACCGATCCCGGTGGTGATGTCGCCGGAACGATTATAGCCGACAACGACCTGCCCGGAGCTGTTCACCGCCAGCGAGCCGTAGGAATAGTCGAAATGGTCGCTGGGCCCGCCGCCGATGTCGGTTTCGGACAGGATGGTGTTGGTAGCCTTGTCGACGACCGTCACGCGGACAACCGTATGGTCGGAGCCGATCGGGCTGACCGTCGTTGCGAAGTAGATTTTACCCTTGATCTCCCATGCGTTGGTCCCGGTCCGCTCGTCGCCAGCGGTAAGGGTACGGGCATTAGCACCAATCACCGGCTGGCGGGCATTGCCGGGCGAGTTGAAGTCGGTACCGAACAGATACTGCGATGCGGTTGTCGTGGCGTCGAGCGAACCGGCCTTCACGACCGAGTAGGTCACGTTATCCGCGAAAAACAGGCTTGACGCGACGATGGTTGCCGGACCGCTGCCGCCCTGCCGGTTGACGCCCTGGATGGCAAAGCCGTTGTCTGGGTCAGTGATCGCACCAGTGTAGGGCGTGTTGAACTGAAGAAAAGTGCCGGTCGGGCCGCCGGCCTCAAAGATGGCCTTCTTATTGAGGACGTTCAGTGTCGTGCCGCGGAAGAAGTTGCCGCCGCCGCTGGTCGACGGGGCGAAATTATTGGTACCGATGATGATCGAGTTGCCACTGATCGCCAGCGTCGGGAAGTCCGCGGTGCCACCAAAGCCGAGCCCGCTATAGCCGGTGAAGCTCGCGGAATGCCACGGACCGAGTGCGTCGGAGCTTTCCGAAACGGCGATCTGAAGATTCGCGACATTGGCACCGAAGCCGATGGCCAGCCAGCGGCTGGTCGACCTGTCGAAAAGGATGCGCGGATCGCCGCCGGTCGCTGTGCCGCCGGCCGCCTGCCAGAAGGCGCTGTCGGTTACGCGCGGGGCGGCCAGCGTACCGGTCGCCTTGCTGTATACCGAAAAGCTGCCGTTGATCAGCTCGACGTACTGGGTCGTGCCGACTGCGCCCATCGTGTCGGGCGGGATCAGCCCGATGCCGAGCGCGCGGGTGTCATAGTCCGACGTACCCTCGAAACCCGAGATCAGCGACGTCCCCGAAAGCGAACTGCTGAAGATTGGCGCGGCTGCGCCACCGAAACCGGCACCGCTGACGGCATCAATCGTCGCTTTCGGACCCTTGACCGCAAAATAGGGTTTGATGACATTGTCGGCGGCGGCGAGGCTCGGTGCGCACAGCGCGAACGCAGTTGCAGCGAGAAGAATTCTTTTCATGATAACCCCCAACAGGCGGCAATGCCGCAAGAAACGTATTTCGCGTCGAATCTGGGGCTCTCCGTCCCCTGCCCCGCCGTCTGTCACTTAATCTACCGGCGCGCGTGCCGTTGGCAAGCCTACCGGCCATCGATTCTCCCTATGTGCCTTTTCCGACACGAATAGTTCCCGCTTTATTGACGCGGAGTGATGGCGAGGCGAGTGGCAGCCTTCGCCCGCCGGCGGCATTCAGCGTCGTCAGGTGCGCGTCGGTGGCGCCCTTAAAGCTAACGGCGGAAAGCTCCTTGGGCCCCTCTACGCTGCCAGCTTTCTCAACACGTAAGGCAGGATGCCGCCAGCGTAGAAATAATCAAGCTCCTGCTGCGTATCGATGCGGCAGCGCGCGACGAACTCGCCGGTAGACCCGTCGGCGCGGGTGAAGTGCACCGTCACGTCCTGTCGCGGCTTCAGGTCCGCCATGCCGCCGATGTCGAACGTCTCGCTGCCATCGAGACCCAGCGTCTTCCGGTCGGTGCCTCCGGCGAACTGCAGCGCCAGCACGCCCATGCCGATCAGGTTGGACCGGTGGATGCGCTCGAACGACTCGGCGATGACGGCGCGGACGCCAAGCAGCGTGGTGCCCTTCGCCGCCCAGTCGCGCGAGCTGCCGGTGCCATATTCCTTGCCGGCGACGACGACCAGCGGCGTACCCGCGGCGCGGTACTTCTCGGCGGCGTCGAATATCGCCAACTGCTCGCCGGTGGGGACGTAGCGGGTGACGCCGCCCTCGACGCCCGGCACCATCTCGTTCCTGATGCGGATGTTGGCGAAGGTGCCGCGCATCATCACTTCGTGGTTACCGCGGCGCGCGCCGTAGCTGTTGAACTCCGCACGGCGAACCTGATGCTCGTTCAGATAGACGCCGGCAGGGGAGGCCTCCTTGATCGAACCGGCGGGCGAGATGTGGTCGGTGGTGATCGAGTCGCCGAAGATCGCCAGCGGCCGTGCGCCGCGGATGTCGTCGACCTCCGCGGCGGTCATCGTCATGCCCTCGAAGTACGGCGGGTTCTGCACATAGGTGCTGGCCGGGTTCCACTTGTAGGTGGCACCCCCTTCGACCTTGATGCCCTGCCAGCGTTCGTCGCCGGCAAAGACATCGGCATAGCGGTTGCGGAACATGTCGGCGGTGACGCTCGACAGCACCATGTCGCTGACTTCCTGATTGGTCGGCCAGATGTCCTTCAGGAACACGTCCTTGCCCTCCGGCGTCTGGCCGAGCGGGTGGGTGACCATGTCGTTGCGGATCGTGCCGGCCAGCGCATAGGCGACGACCAGCGGCGGGCTCGCCAAGTAGTTGGCGCGCACGTCGGGCGAGACGCGCCCCTCGAAGTTGCGGTTGCCCGACAGCACGCTGACCGCGACCAGGTCGTTCCTGGCAATCGAATCCGAGATCGGCTGCGGCAGCGGGCCGGAGTTGCCGATGCAGGTGGTGCAGCCATAGCCGACGAGGTTGAACCCTAGATAATCGAGGTCGTCCTGCAGCTTCGACGCGGCGAAATAGTCGGTGACGACCTTCGATCCCGGCGCCAGGCTGGTCTTGACCCACGGCTTCGACTGGAGGCCGAGCGCCCGCGCCTTGCGCGCCACCAGACCGGCGGCGACGAGGACGTTGGGATTCGACGTGTTGGTGCAGCTGGTGATCGCCGCGATGACGACATCGCCGTGGCCGAGGTCGTGTGCGGCGCCAGCCACCGCGAAACGCTCGGTATTCGTCGCCGCCGGCTTCTTGTAACCGCTCGCCAGCTCGGTCTCGAAGGTCTCGTCGGCCTGGCTGAGCAGCACGCGGTCCTGCGGGCGCTTCGGGCCGGCGAGCGACGGCTGGACGCTCGCCAGGTCGAGGTGGAGCGTGTCGGTGAACACCAGATCGGGCGAGTTCGAATCGCGCCACATGCCCTGCGCCCTCGCATAGGCCTCGACCAGCTTGATGCGGTGCGGCTCGCGCCCCGACAGCTTGAGGTAGTTGAGCGTCGCCTGGTCGACGGGGAAGAAGCCGCAGGTCGCGCCGTATTCGGGAGCCATGTTGGCGATGGTGGCGCGGTCGGCGAGGCCGAGGCTGTCGAGGCCCGGTCCGTAGAACTCGACGAAGCGCCCGACCACGCCGTGCGCGCGCAGCATCTGGGTCACCGTCAGCACGAGGTCGGTCGCGGTGACGCCCTCCGGCAGCGTGCCGTCCATCTTGAAGCCGACGACTTCGGGGATCAGCATGGAGACCGGCTGGCCGAGCATCGCCGCCTCGGCCTCGATGCCGCCGACGCCCCAGCCGAGCACGCCCAGCCCGTTGACCATCGTCGTGTGGCTGTCGGTGCCGACCAAAGTGTCGGGATAGGCATGGAGCTTGCCGTCCTTGTCCTCGCTGACCCACACCGTCTGCGCGAGATATTCGAGGTTGACCTGATGGCAGATGCCGGTGCCCGGCGGCACGACGCGGAAGCCCTTCAGCGCCGACGAGCCCCAGCGCAGGAACTCGTAACGCTCGATGTTACGCGCGTATTCGAGGTCCATATTGTCCTCGAACGCCGACGGCGTGCCGAACTCGTCGACCATCACCGAGTGGTCGATGACGAGGTCGACCGGGATCATCGGGTTGATCTTGGCGGGGTCGCCGCCCAGCGCGGTCATCGCGTCGCGCATCGCCGCGAGATCCACGACGCAGGGCACGCCGGTAAAGTCCTGCATCAGCACGCGCGCCGGCCGGTAAGCGATCTCGCGGTCGCTGCGCCGGTCGGCTGCCCATTGGACCATCGCCTCGAGGTCGGTGCGGGTGACGGTGTCGCCGTCCTCGAACCGCAGCAGGTTCTCGAACAACACTTTCATCGAATAGGGCAGGCGGCTCGCGTCGCCGAGCACCTCGCCGGCGGCGGCGAGCGAGAAGTATTCGTAATCCTTGCCATCGACGGTCAGCGTGCGCCGCGTGTTGAGGCTGTCGTGTCCAGTGGCGGTCATGTTGCGCGTCCCGATTGTGGTCGGGGGCGGCTTAGCAAAGGGGTGGGGTGGGGGCTAGGGCGCGGGGTGCATGGGTTCCACGCGCGGGCGGTTGCCGGCGGACTCCTATGCCTTGTCCTCGGCCAGCACATAAGCGACGACCGCGTTGGCGTGGCCGTGGCCCATCCCATGCTCGTCCTTCAACATGGCGACCAGCTCCATGTGCTTGGCCGGGCAAAGCTGGCGAACCAGCGCCTGCCACTCGGCGATCGGGCGACCATATTTCTTTTCGATCGACGGGAAGTAGGACGCTGGCCCCTGGATCTTTGCATCACTCATCGTCGAAATCCAAACAGTTGACAGTGGCCCCGTCAAGATCGAGCGGTGACGAGCGCGGGCGGCGCTCCAAGCAGCTGCCAACGATAGCCCTCACGCGGCCTTGCGCGTCTCCAGCTCCGTCAGCTTTCGGATGAACTCGACCTCGGTCGCGTCGTGGGGGACGCCGGCCTGGTCGAAGATGTCGTGGAACCACGGCTCGGCGGTCGGCTCGATGCGGGGGTTGGCCCAGCTGTCCCACGGCAGGTGGGTCTGGGTCTTGCCCTGGACCAGGCCCCAGCAGAACGCGCCGACCTTGGCCTTCTTGGCGACCGGCAGGATCGCCTCGAAGGTGCTGCCGACGGGGCGCGCCATGAACTCGGTGCACAGCATCGGGCGGCCCATCGCCTTTAGCCATTTGATGCGCGTGCGGAAGTCCTTTGCGGTGCCGTAGTTGTGGAAGCTGATGACGTCGGAGCAGTCGGTCTGCGCCCGCTGGATCGGGCTGAGCAGGTCCGGTGCCGACCAGTCGCCGAGCCAGATGCCGCTGGTCAGCGGCTGGGTCGCGCCCGCCTCGCGCGCCCAGGCGAACGCATCGACCAGCAGCGGCACGACGAGGTCGGCCTTGGCCTTGAGCTGCGCCGGGTCGCAAAGCGCCACCTCCGGGCCGTTGTCCGGCTCGTTCCAGATGTCCCACGCCAGCACGCGGTCGTCGGCGGCATACCGCCCGACGACGCCGCTGACATAGTCGTGCAGCCGCTGGTGGTGGCGATCGTCGGCGAGCACGGCCATGCCGGGCGACTGGACCCAGCCGGAGTTGTGGACGCCCGGCGTCGGCTGCCGCTGCGGGCCGAGTTCGGGGTGCGGATCCCAGCACGAATCGAACAGCACCAGCATGGTGCGGATGCCGTGCTTGGCGGCCACCCCGAGGAAGGCGTCGATCCGCGCCGCGAAGCCCTGCGGATCGGCCCACCACAGCAGGTCGTGCAGGTAGACCCGCACCGCGTTCATGCCGAGGCCCGCGGCCAGCGCCAGCTCGGCGTCGATGATCGGCAGGTCGAAGCTGTCGGCCTGCCACATCTCAAGCTGGTTGATGGCGTTGGACGGCGTGAAGTTGCAGCCGATCAGCCAGGGCTGGCGCTTATGCCAGGCGTGCGCGGCTTCCGGCGTCCAGCGCCGCAGTTCCGAAACTGTCACAAGCCCCCCAAGGTCTGCGTCGAGCACGTCCGTCTGTCCTTGCTGCATATCGCAAGATACGGGGCCGCTGCCAGCGCGATTACGCAAAATGCGGTGAATTGAATCGGTGTGCCGCATGCATGCAGCATTCGCCGCTGTGGATGACCGGTGGCTGAATCGTGCGTTGGCCTGTGTTAAGCTGCTGGCCGGGCGAACGGGGGCCAGCGATGCCGCGCAACATCGTCGTGATGATCGACGGCACCGGCAAGCAGCTGCAGGTCGACGAGACCAATGTGCTCCGCCTCGCCCGCATCACGGCGCCGGTGCCAAACCAGGCGACCTTCTACGACCCCGGGGTCGGTACCCAGGGCGCGCCGTCGCTGAACCCGTTCGACGGCAGCGATCTCGCCAAGCTGGCGGGCCTCGCGCTCGGCGGCGGCCTGTTCGACAAGGTCGAGGCTGCCTATCGGTTCCTGATGCGGGAGTACGAGCCGGGCGACCGCATCTACATGTTCGGCTTCAGCCGCGGCGCATACGTCGTGCGTGCGCTGGCGGGGATGCTCGCCAAGCTGGGGCTGCTCGAGCGCGGCCGCGAGGATCTCGTGCCCTATCTCGCCCGCGTCTACGCCACCGGCGACAACTGGGCGCTGGCCGGGCGGCTGCGCAAGACCTTCAGCGACCGCCGGCCGGACATCCATTTCCTCGGGCTGTGGGACACGGTGAAGTCGGTCTTCCGGCTGGAGTTCGGCCGCATCGCAGCGGTGTCGCTGCCGTGGACGTTCCAAAACCCGCGTGTCCGCACGGTCCGTCAGGCGCTCGCCATCGACGAACGCCGCGCCTTCTTCCGCACCAACCTGTGGCAGGAGACACCGCCGCGCTTCGGTCGCACCGATGTTCGCCAAGTGTGGTTCGCCGGCTGCCACAGCGATATCGGCGGCGGCTTCCCCAACGCCGTCGGCGGCCTGTCGAAGCTGGCGCTGCAATGGCTGCTGGACGAGGCGGTCGCGGCCGGGCTGGGCATCGACGAGGCGCTGGCGGCGGGCATCCTGGCGCGGCCGCCGCCCGATCCCCTCGCGCCGCTGCACGACTCGCTGACCGGCTTCTGGTGGCTCGGCGAGATCATCCCGGAGCGGCCGTACCACGGGTCAACCGCGGAACGCGGCGGGTGGCGGCTGCCGCTGGGCAGTCCGCGCTCGTGCCCGCCGGCAGCCTGATTCACCAGAGCGTGCTCGACCGGATGGCGACAGATCCGGCGTATCGCCCGCCGAACCTGCCGCGCGACTACCGCGTCGAGCCGTGGGTCAACGCGCCCCGCTGAGGATGACCGTCACGGCGCGGCGGTTCCTGGCATAGGCGGCCTCGTCGGACCCTTCGGCCTCCGGACGTTCCTTACCATAGCTGATCGTCGCGATGCGCGGCGCGCCGACACCCTGCGCGGCAAGGAAGTTCTTGGCGGCATTGGCGCGGCGGTCGCCGAGCGCGAGGTTGTATTCGCGGGTCCCGCGCTCGTCGGTGTGGCCCTCGATGGTGATCCGGACCTGGCCGTAGCGCGCCAGCCATTCGGCCTGCTTGCCGAGGATCGCGCGGGCCTCGTCGTCGAGCTCGTAGCTGTCATAGCCGAACCGCACCCGGTCGCTGCCCGACTGGGCGACGAAGTCCGACTGGCTGCCCGGCAGGTTGGAAGTGCCTATGGCGCTGTCGCTCTGGCCGGCGGTGCCGGCATCGGGCGTCATCGGGCCGGCGGGCGTGCTCTGCTGCGGCGGCAGCGGCGGCAGGTCCTTCTTCTTCTTGCCTGAACATGCGGCGGTGGCGATCAGCGCGGCGGCGAGACCGATGTTGAGAATGGGGTTGCGCATTGTTGTCTCCTTAGCTGCGGTTCAGGGCAATAACGGCGACCAGGCCGGATCGGACCCATCGAGCGGGGTTTTGAGCTTGCGTTCGTTCTGCCCCGACAGGTCGACCGAGTATAGATCGACGGTGCCGGCCCGGCCGGCCAGCGTGCGGAAGAACAGCACGACGCGGCCGTTCGGCGACCACGTCGGACCCTCGTCCTGGTAGCTGTTGGTCAGCAGCCGCTCGCCGCCGCCGTCGGGGCGCATGACCCCGATACGGAACTGGCCGCCGCCCAGTTTCGTGAATGCGACGAGGTCGCCGCGCGGGCTCCAGACCGGCGTGGCGTAGCGGCCCTCGCCGAAGCTGATGCGCTGTTGGCCGGAGCCGTCGGCGGCCATGGTGTAGATCTGCTGGGTGCCGCCGCGGTCGCTTTCGAAGACAATGCGGCTGCCGTCGGGCGAGTAACTGGGCGCGGTATCGATGCCGGGGCCGACGGTCAGGCGGGTCAGCGCGCGGCTGCCGAGGCTCAGGCGATAGACGTCGGTATTGCCGCCGACCGCCATAGAGAACACCAGGTTGGTGCCATCGGGCGAGAAGCGCGGCGCGAAGCTCATGTTGGGGAAGTCGCCAACCGCCTGCTGCTGGCCGCTCCCGATCGTGTAGACCCACACCCGCGGCCGGTTGTTGGCGAAGCTCATGTAGGTGATGGTCTGCTGGTTCGGCGCGAAGCGCGGGGTCAGCACCAGCGCCTGCCCGTTGGTCAGGAAACGGTGGCCAGCGCCGTCCTGGTCCATCACTGCGAGGCGCTTGATGCGCTTGGTCTTCGGTCCGGTTTCCGACACATAGACGATGCGGCTGTCGAAATAGCCGCCCTCGCCGGTCAGGCGCGAATAGACGAGGTCGGCGCATTTGTGCGCGGCGCGGCGCCAGTTGGCGGCGGTGGTGGTGAAGCCCTTCTGGTCGAGTGGCTGCCCGGCGAAGACATCGAAGGCATAGCAGGCGACGGTGATGCCGCCGTCGGGGTTGGCGGTGATGCTGCCGGTGACCAGCGCCTGCGCCGCGACGGTGCGCCATGCGGCGTACTGCGGCGCGGTGGTGTCGGCCATCGTCACCGTGGTGGTGTAGGCGGCCGGGTCGAGCGGGCGGAACAACCCGGAGGAGCCAAGGTCGGCGGCGATGACCTGCGCGACCTGCGCGCCGAGTGCGGCCGTGCTGCCGGCGGCAGTCGACGCTGCGGTCGGGGTCGCGAACGCCGGCACGGCGATCGGCAATGGCTGGGCGATCCCGGAATTGATGTCGACGCGGATCACCGCCGCAGCGGGCGCAGCGGCGAACAGGGCGGCGGCAACGAGAACTGAGATACGGCGCATGGCGCTCCCCTTACTTGCTTTCACCGCAACCGCGAAAGCGCGCATTCCAAAG
>Ga0335397_10000019_pt1 | contig 154856 bp, 144 predicted proteins | sample MAT04_FD_205740 | JGI IMG/M metagenome (GOLD analysis project Ga0335397, IMG submission 205740) | Freshwater microbial communities from Lake Fryxell liftoff mats and glacier meltwater in Antarctica - MAT-04 (spades assembly) (version 2) ...
GCAGACGCCCGCCCGCAGACGCCCAAGCGACATCCACTTGCCGAACTTCGACGTTCGGCGTGCAACCCTCTGTCGTGCTGCGCGCGGCAGGGGTAAAACCTGCCGCTTCCGGGCTGGCCCCGTTTGTTATTTGCAGGATCCGCACCATGTCTCAACGTCGTCTCTTAGTTGCCGTTCTGGTCGCCGCCGTGCTGCTGCCGGTGGCACAGGCTCAAGCCCAGGCCCCGGACTGGAAAAAAGTCCGCGTTGGCGTCGAAGGCAACTACCCGCCCTTTTCCAAGCTCGGCTCCGACGGCAAGCTGAGCGGCTTCGACATCGACATCGCGCTGGCGGTGTGCCAGAAGATGGGCGCCGACTGCACGCTCGTGCAGCAGGAATGGGACGGCATGATGCCGGCGCTGAACTCGAAGAAGTTCGACATGATCGTGGCCTCGATGACGATCACTGACGAACGCAAGAAGGCCGCCGACTTCAGCGACCCCTATTACGACGTGCCGTCGCGCTGGGTCGCCAAGGCGGGCGCTTTCAAGGACGCGTCAGCCGCGTCGCTGAAAGGCAAGAAGATCATCGTGCTGCGCAACAGCCCGCGTGCCAAGTTCGTTGCCGAGCACCACAAGGACGCCGAGGTGCTGCTGGTCAACAAGGAGACCGACATCTACATGGAACTGGTGGCCGGCCGCGGAGACATCGGCTTCGGCTCGTCGGTGGTGTCGTCGGACGCCTTCCTCAAGAAGCCTGAAGGCAAGGGCTTCGCGCAGGTCGGGCCTGCCGTTCGACTGGAGGGTGGCGGTGGCGGAGTCGGCATCGCCTTCCGAAAGGGTGAGACCGTCTTGCGCGACAAGGTCAACGCGGCACTGAAGGCAATCCGCGCCGATGGCACGTACAAGAAGCTCGCCGACGGCTACTTCGACTTCGACGTCTCCGGCGGCAACTGAAGCGACTCAGGCGTCGGCGCATGTTCCACGGCTACCTCGCCGCCATCCTCGGCGGCCTGAGCGTCACGCTCAGCGTCGCGGCGGTGTCGCTGGCGGTGGCCTGTGTGTTCGGGCTCTTGGGGGCGGTGGCCAAAATGTCAAAGTCCAGGGGCCTGCGCTGGGCGGCCGAGGCCTACACCACGCTGATCCGCGGGCTGCCGGAACTGGTCTTGATGCTCTTTATCTTCTACGGCGGCCAGATCCTGCTCAATGCCATCACCGAATCGCAGGGGTGGGACACCATCGACGTGCCGCCTTTCGCCGCCGGTGTGCTGACCATCGGCTTCATCTTCGGCGCCTATCTCACCGAAACCTTCCGCGGCGCCATCCTGGCCATCCCGCGCGGCCAGACCGAAGCGGCCCAGGCCTATGGTCTCAACCGCCGACAAGTGCTGACACGCATCGTCTTGCCACAGATGGTGCGCCACGCCATTCCCGGCTTTGCCAACAACTGGCTCGTGATGGTGAAGGCTACGGCCCTGGTGTCGATCATCGGGCTGGACGACATGCTGCACCGGGCCAACATGGCGGCGTCGGCGACGCGTGAACCCTTCACCTTCTTCATGTTGATCGCGCTTATTTACCTGACTATTACGACGCTGTCGATCGGTGCGCTGTGGTTCGTGGAAAAGCGCTTCAGCCTGGGCGTGAAAGCGGTTCACTTCTGATGGACTGGGGCGTCGTCACCGGCAGCCTGCCGGACTTTGTGCAGGGCCTGAAGGTCTGCCTGCTGCTGCTGGTGATCAGCGTGGCCACGGGCTTCGTGCTGTCGGTCCCGCTGGCCGTGGCGCGCGTGTCACCCCGGCGCTGGCTGAGCGTGCCGGTGTGGCTCTTCACCTATGTCTTTCGTGGCACGCCGCTGCTGGTGCAGCTCTTTGTCATCTACTACGGCCTGGCGCAGTTTGAAGCCGTGCGCAACAGCGTGCTGTGGCCGCTGCTGCGCGAGGCCTGGTTCTGCGCCTGGCTGGCCTTTGCACTCAACACCACGGCCTACACCACCGAAATCTTCGCCGGCGCCTTGCGCTCGACCCCCTCTGGTGAGCTGGACGCGGCGCGAGCCTATGGCCTGTCGGGCTTCAAGCTCTACAGCCGCATCCTGCTGCCCAGCGCGCTGCGCCGCGCACTGCCGCAGTACAGCAACGAAGTCGTCGGCATGATGCACGCCACGGCCATTGCCAGCACCGTGACGCTGGTGGACGTGACGCGAGTGGCGCGCGACGTCTATGCCAACCACCTGCTGCCCGCAGAGGCTTTCGGCACGGCGGCGGTCATCTACTTCGCGCTCACCTTCACCCTGGTGGGCGCCTTCAAACTGCTGGAACGGCGCTTCCTGCGCCACCTCGCCACCGAAAGGCGTGCGGCCTGAAAGCCGGGCCGACCTGCACGACAACTTTCCCCATGCAAACCGAACCCATCGACCTCATCAGCGCCACACCGGGACAGCGCCATGTGCTCACGGTGCTGCGTTATGGCCGAGCCGGCATGGGCCCCAAGGCCATGATCCAGGCCGCCCTGCACGCCGACGAAGTGCCGGCCATGCTGGTGGCGCAGAAGCTGCGCACGCTGCTGGCCGAACTTGAAGCGCAGGGCCAGCTGCGCGGTGAAGTGATCCTCGTGCCCTACGCCAATCCACTCGGCCTGTCGCAGCATCTGCTGGGCCAGCACCAGGGCCGCTTTGACCTTCGCGACGGCATCAACTTCAACCGCAGCGTGCCCGATTTGAGCCCCGCCGTCATCGCCGCCGTGCAAGGCAGTCTGGGCGCTGATGAGGCCGCCAACGCGGTGCTCGTGCGCCAGGCCCTGCGCGACGCCGCTGCAGCGCTGCGTGCGCGCGACCCCGTCAACGATCTCAAGAACCGCCTGCTGCAACTGGCGGTGGACAGCGACATCGTGCTCGACGTGCATTGTGATTCGCAAGCCGTGATGCACCTCTACGCCCTGACGCCGCAGGCTGACCTGGCCGTGGAGCTCGGCGCGCTGCTGGGTGCGCAGGCGGTGCTGCTGGCCACCGAGTCCGGCGACCAGCCTTTCGACGAAGCCTGCAGCCGGCCCTGGTACCAGCTGCAGGAGCGTTTTCCCGGCCACCCGATCCCGCTGGGCTGCTTCAGCACCACGATCGAGCTGCGCGGAGAAGCCGATACCGACCACGCGCTGGCGCTGCAGGACGCGCAGGCGATCGTCGAATTCCTGCGCCGGCGCGGTGTCGTCGCCGGCACGCCGGCCGCGCTGCCGGTGGCGTTGTGCCAACCCACGCCGCTGGCGGGTTCGGAAGCTGTCACCGCACTTCGCGCGGGCGTGGTGGTCTTCCACAAGGCGCCAGGTGACTGGGTGGCCATGGGCGATGTCGTCGCTGATCTGGTCGATGTGGACAGTGGCGCGGTCGAGCCGTTGCGTGCGCAGTCCGCTGGCGTGCTGTATGCGCGCATCGCCACGCGCTGGGCCACGCCCGGTAAACGTTTGGCCAAGATCGCCGGCAGCACGCTCTTGCGCACCGGCAAGCTGCTGAGCAACTGATGCAAGCCCACCCCACGCCCTGGCTGCTGGAAGCCGACCACATCGTCAAGCGCTATGGCAAGAACGAGGTGCTTCGCGGTGTCAGCGTGCGCGCAAGGAAGGGCGATGTGATCTCGATGATCGGCGCCAGCGGCTCGGGCAAGAGCACCTTCCTGCGCTGCCTGAACCTGCTCGAGCAACCGCACGGCGGCCGCATTGCCGTCAACGGCGAAGACCTGGATCTGGTGCCCGACACCCGCCGCGAAGCGGATGGCGCCTTGAAAGCCCGCGACCCCGCCCAACTGCAAAGCCTGCGCTCGCTCGTGGCTATGGTCTTCCAGCACTTCAACCTCTGGGCCCACATGACGGCGCTGCAGAACGTGACCGAAGCGCCGGTGCAGGTGCTGGGCCTGTCCAAGGCCGAAGCGCTGGAGCGCGCCGAACACTACCTGCAGCGTGTGGGCGTGATGCACCGCAAGGACGCCTACCCCGCCCACCTGTCGGGTGGTGAGCAGCAGCGGGTGGCGATTGCACGCGCACTGGCGATGGAGCCGCAGGTCATGCTCTTCGACGAACCGACCTCGGCGCTGGACCCCGAACTGGTGGGTGAGGTGCTGCGCGTGATGCGTGCGGTGGCCGAAGAAGGCCGCACGATGATCGTCGTCACCCACGAGATGAGCTTCGCACGCGAGGTCAGCAACCATGTCGTCTTCCTGCACCAGGGCCGCATCGAAGAAGAAGGGAAGCCGCGCGACGTGCTGGCGCAGCCGCAGAGCGACCGGTTGCAGGCCTTCCTGGCCAATTCTCTGAAGTAGCTGACGACGGCTGCGTTTGACTGCTGTCATGGCCTTGTCGCAAGAAGTTCATAAACTGCGCGGATGAACGAATTTTCCCAGGCCACGGCGCCCGACGCGGCACCTGCCACCACGGTCGTCCAGTCTCTCCCGCTGCTGAATCGCGAACGCTCCATCCTGCAGTTCAACCGCCGTGTGCTGGAACAGGCGCGGCGCGAAGATGTGCCGCTGCTGGAACGGCTGCGCTACGTCACCATCGTCAGCTCCAACCTCGACGAATTCTTCGAGGTGCGCGTCGCCGACATCATCGAAGCCACCCGCATGCCCGGCTCGGGCATCACGCGCGGTGACCTGGCCTCGGTGGCGCAGGCGGCGCACGAGATCATCGACGAGCAGTACACACTCTTCAACGACGTGCTGATGCCGGCCCTGCAGCGCCAGGGCATCGTGGTGCTGAACCACGCCGAGCGCAACAAGGCGCAGCGCAGTTGGGTGCAGAAGTTCTTTGAGCAACAGGTGCGCCCGCTGCTGGTGCCGGTGAGCCTGGACCCGAGCCACCCCTTCCCGCTGGTGGCCAACAAGTCGCTCAACTTCATTGCCCGGCTGACGGGGCGCGACGCCTTCGGCCAGGACAAGCAGATCGCCATCGTCAAGGTGCCGCGTGTGCTGCCGCGCGTGATCCGCCTGCCCGACAGCCTGTGCCCAGGCCAGCAGGGTTTTGTGTTGCTGACGAGTGTCATCCGCGCCCACCTGGCAGAGCTGTTCTCGGGCCGCACGGTGGCGTCGTTTTCGCAGTTCCGGGTGACGCGCGACTCTGACCTGGAAGTGGACGAAGACGACCTCACCAACCTGCGCCAGGCCATGCGCACGGGTCTGACCACGCGCCACTTTGGTCAGGCCATTCGGCTGGAGGTGGTCAGCACCTGCCCGGCCGACCTGTACGGTTTCTTGCTGGAGCAGTTTTCGCTGCCAGACGTGGCGCTGTACAAGGTCAACGGCCCCGTGAACCTCGTGCGCTTGAACGAGCTGATCGACCAGGCCGACGGCGCCGCACTGCGCTTCCCGCCCTTCGAGCCGCGCTGGCCCGAAGACCGCCTGCCGCGGGGCCAGTCGATCTTTGCCCGTCTGCGCCAGGGCGACGTGCTGCTGCACCACCCCTTCGAGAGCTTCGAGCCCGTGGTGCAGTTCCTGCGCGAAGCGGTGCAAGACCCCGACGTGCTGGCCATCAAGCAGACCGTCTATCGCACCGGCACCCAGAGTGTGCTGATGGACTTGTTGATAGAAGCCGTGCGCCGCGGCAAGGAAGTGCTGGCGGTGGTGGAGCTGAAGGCGCGCTTCGACGAAGAAGCCAACATCAACTGGGCCGAACGCCTGGAGGCCGTGGGCGCACAGGTCGTCTATGGTGTGGTGGGCATGAAGACCCACGCCAAGCTGCTGCTGGTGACACGCCGTGAAGGTACTCGCTTGAAGCGTTATGCCCACTTGAGCACCGGCAATTACAACCCGCGCACCTCACGCCTCTACACCGACCTCGGCTACCTGACGGCCGACGCAGCCCTGACAGCCGATGCCGATTCGGTCTTTCTCCAGCTGGCCAGCCAGACCAAGGCGCGGGCGCTGCAGCAGTTGCAGACGGCGCCCTTCGTGCTGCACAAGCGCATGGTGGGCTGCATCAACAAGGTCGCTGCCGCGGCCCGTGCCGGCAAGCCGGCGCGCATCGTGGCCAAGATCAACGCGCTGACCGACCCCGGGCTGATCGCCGCGCTGGTGGCCGCGGGCCAGGCCGGCGCCAGCATCGACCTCATCGTGCGCGGCGCCTGCATGTTGCGGCCCGGTGTGCCTGGGCAGACGCAGAACATCCGCGTGCGCTCGGTCGTCGGCCGTTTCCTGGAGCATTCACGCATCCTCTACTTCAGCTGGGGTGCTTCTCCGCAAGACGAGGTGCTGTACCTCAGCAGCGCCGACTGGATGAGCCGCAACATGTTTCGCCGCATCGAAGTGGCGTGGCCGGTGCGCGACGCCGCGCTGCGCCAACGTGTCATCGACGAATGCCTGGTGCCCTATCTGCACGACCAGCAGGATGCCTGGGCGCTGGACAGCGAAGGCCGATACCGACGTGTGTCCCAGGCTGGCAAGAGCGCGCAGCAGGCGTTGATGCGACGGTATTGATGCACACGTCCCCATGGACCTGATCCTGTGGCGCCACGCCGAAGCGCTGGAAATGCGCGAAGTGGAAGACGACCTCGACCGCGCGCTCACGTCCAAGGGTGAACGCCAGGCGCAGCGGGTGGCGACCTGGCTCAACCGGCAGCTGCCGGCCAGCGCCCGCATCATGGCGAGCCCGGCGCGCCGTTGTCAGCAGACGGCCGCGGCGCTGGACCGCAAGTTCAAAACCGTACCGGCCCTGGCGCCCGAAGGCACCGTGGAAGGCCTTTTGCACGCCGTCCGCTGGCCCGATGCCCGGGAACCCGTGGTGGTGGTCGGCCACCAGCCCACGCTGGGCCTGGCGGCGGCTTATCTGCTGTCGGGCCAGCCGCAGAACTGGCCTGTGCGCAAGGGTGCGTTGTGGTGGCTGCGCGGCCGCGAGCGCGAAGGCGAGTGGCAGATCGTGCTGCATGCCGTGGTGTCGCCAGAACTGGTCTAGCCACCCACTCTGTTCACCCTGGCAACACCAGCCGCAGCGGCCCGCTGCGCGCCCACACGGCTGCTTCTTCCTGCAGCAAGAAAAGCGTGCGCGGGTGGCTGTCGGCCCAGCCAGGCGCAAGCCCCAGCAGCGCTTCGCGCTGGCGTGTGCGCAACGTCAGCGCTTGCGGGTTGACTTCGCCGCGCGCATGGCACTTCAGTGTCGCCAGGCGCAGGCACAGCACCTGCCAGGCAAAGGTCTCGCTGGCCAGTTGGGGTTCGACCTTTCGCAGGCCACCGCGCTGGCCCAGCACCAGTTCGGCAACGCGGCGCTGCTGGCTTTGTGAAAAGCCCGGCGCGTCGACGTGCGTCAGCAGGTAGGCGCTGTGGCGATGGTGGTCGTGGTGCGACACCATCAGGCCGATCTCGTGCAGCGCGCAGGCCCAGGCCAGTTCGCGCCTCGTGTCGATTTCGGCGTCAGGCACCGCGGCGTCGAAGAGCGCCAGTGCCACCGAAGCCACGCGCTGCGCCTGCGAGGTGTCTACGGCAAAGCGCGTTTGAAGTTCAGCCACCGAGGCATCGCGCATGTCGCCGGGTCTTGACTGGTTCAAGGCCAGCAGCCGTTCATGCAGGTCGATGATCACACCCTGGCGCAGCGCACCCTTGGCGGGGTAGAGCGCCGCGATGTCGAAGTGCGTCGCCAGCGTGTACAGGATCGCCAGGCCGCCAGGCAGAACCGCGCGGCGTTCGGGCTTCAGGCTCGGCAGGTCGATACGGTCGATATGGCCCGCGTCCAGGCAGCGTTCGATGCACCAGCGCAGGCCCTGCGGCGTGATGCGGCCGTCGGTGACGCCCGCAGCCTGGAGCACGTGCGACACCGCGCTGGCTGTGCCGGAAGAGCCTAAAGCGCGTGTCCAGTGCTCACGCCCGAAGGGCTGCAGCGCTTCTTCCAGTTCAGCGCCTGCCGCCACCTGCGCGGCACGGAAGCCTTCGCGCGTGAGTTGGCCGCCGGGAAAGTAGCGCAGCGACAGGCTCACGCAGCCGACGCCGAAGGACTCCGTCACCCGCGGGGTGCGGCCCTGGCCCAGGATGAGTTCGGTTGAACGGCCGCCGATGTCGATCACCAGCCGCGGCCCTTCATTGGCCGGCACCGGCTGCATGTGGTTGACGCCGGCGTAGATGAGACGCGCCTCTTCACGGCCCGAGATGACTTCGATCGGGTAACCCAGCGCCTCTTGCGCGCGCAGCAGGAAGGCGTTGCGGTTGCGCGCCTCACGCAGGGTCTGGGTGGCCACGGCGCGCACCTGTCCGGCCTCGAAACCCGCCAGGCGGACCGAGAAGCGTCGCAGGCAGGCCAGGCCGCGCTGCGCGGCTTCTTCGGTCAGCATGCCGTCGGCGTCAAGGCCGGCGCCCAGGCGCACCGTTTCCTTGAGGTAGTCGATGCGGCGGTAGCGGCTTTGCGGCATCTGGCCGATTTCAAGCCTGAAGCTGTTGGAGCCCATGTCGATGGCGGCCATCGGCCCGGCCGGACTGATGGCGTGCGCCGGGCTGTTCGAGTTGTTCTGGAGTCCGCGAATGTCCATGCAGCGATCGTACCCGCCGCCTCATTCCTAGAATTCTTCCCGCTGCATCCATCAAAAGGCTCACCATGCGTCAGGAAGAGTTCGACACCCTCGTGCCCGCCCAGGGCGACTTCAACCGCCGCACCTTTGTGCGCGCGGCCGTCGGCACCGGCTTTGCCGCTGCCGTGCTGCCGGTGATGGCGCAGACCGTCATCAAGACCGACAGCGTGGGCCTGGTGGCCGGCGAAGTCACGGTCAACGTCGGCGGCTTCAAGATGCCCGCCTACCGCGCCGCGCCGGCCGGCCGCACGGGGCTGCCGGTGCTGCTGGTGACGAGCGAGATCTTCGGCGTGCATGAACACATCGCCGACGTGGCGCGGCGTTTTGCCAAGGCCGGCTACTTCGCCATTGCGCCAGAGCTTTTTGTCCGCCAGGGCGATGCGGGGTCTTATGGCGAGATCGGCAAGCTGGTGGCCGAGGTCATCAACAAGGTGCCTGACGCCCAAGTGATGGGGGACCTGGACGCCACGCTGGCCTGGGCCAAGGCCGAAGGCGCCGACACGTCGCGCAGCGGCATCACGGGCTTCTGCTGGGGCGGCCGCATCACCTGGCTGTATGCCGCACACAACCCGCAGGTCAAGGCGGGCGTGGCCTGGTACGGCCGGCTGGTGGGCGCCCCGAGCCCGCTGATGCCGAAGAACCCGGTGGACGTGGTCGGCTCGCTCAACGGCCCGGTGCTGGGCCTGTACGGCGGGCAGGACGGCGGCATTCCACTGGCGAGCGTCGAGACGATGAAGGCGGCCCTGACCAGCGGCAGCGCGGCAGCGAAGAAGAGCGAAATTGTGGTCTATCCCGACGCACCGCACGCCTTCAACGCCGACTACCGCTCCAGCTACCGCAAGGACGCGGCCGACGATGGCTGGAAGCGCTGCCTGGCCTGGTTCAAGGCCAACGGCGTGGCCTGACGCGCTGGCGATCACGGCCAGGGCTTGACAGCTTCGGTACGATCGGTTGAAACGGGCTGGCTCTTTGCCAGCCCCTTTTCATGATGATCCTGACTTCCATTGTTCTGGCCACGCTCGCGGGTGGTGTGCTTTCAGTCCTGCTGGCTGCGTTTCTCACCGTGCACATGCTCGGACGGCTGGTGAAGAACCTCGTCAGCCTGTCGGCCGGGGTGCTGCTGGGCACGGCGCTGCTGAACGTGCTGCCGGAAGCCTTCGAGAGCAAGACCGACCCGCAAGCGCTCTTTGCCGCGCTGCTGGGCGGTCTGCTGTTCTTCTGGCTGCTGGAGAAGGCCGAGCTGTACCGCCACGTGCACCACCACGAAGGCGACGGGCACGACCATCACCACCACTTTGACGCGCAACAGGCCGGCCGCGGCGGCCTGTCGGTGCTGGTGGGCGACGGCATCCACAACTTCTGCGACGGCGTCATCATCGCAGCTGCGTTTCTGGCCGACCCGACGCTGGGCTGGGTGACCGCAGCGGCCGTCGTCGCCCACGAGATCCCGCAAGAGGCCGGCGACTACATCGTGCTTCTCAACGCCGGCTTCTCACGCGGCAAGGCGCTGTTCTACAACGTGCTGTCCGGCCTGGCCGCCGTGGCCGGTGGTGTCGCCGGCTACTACCTGGTTGGCCCGTTTGCAAACGTGCTGCCGTATCTGCTGGTGGTGGCCGCCAGCAGTTTCATCTACATCGCCGTGGCTGACCTGCTGCCGCAATTGCAGCAGCGCCTGACCTGGCGCGAGACGCTGTCACAGGTGGTGTGGTTGGCGGCGGGCCTGGGCCTCGTGATGGTGGCGCGTGTGTTTCTGGAAGGCGCACACGCGCACTGATTGCCGTGGCCTAACGCACCACCAGCACGGGCAACGTGCTGTGCGTCAGCACCTTCTGCGTCTCGCTGCCCAGCAACAGTGCGCTCATGCCGCGACGGCCGTGGGAGGCCATCACGACGAGGTCGCAGCCTTGTGCCTTGGCGTGGTCCAGGATTGCTTCCCAGGCGTGCAGGCCTTCCACGGTGTGGGCCCGGCAAGTGATGCCCGCAGCGGCAGCCGCGTCGGTGACGGCCTTCACGCGCGCCAGCGCCACACGATTCTGGGCGTCGTAGAACTCTTGCGGCGGCACTGGCTGCATTTCGGAGATGGCGCTGTAGGGAAAGGGCTCCATCACGGCCAGGGTGTGGATCTCGGCGTTGCACAGCTTGGCCAGGCCCAGGGTCGACTGCAGCGCCTTGGCGGTGATGTCCGAGCCGTCGGTGGGAAACAGGATGCGCTTGTACATGGAAGCTCCTCAGGGTGGGTGGGTCCGGTGTGTCTGACCCGGCCCTGGCGCTAGTGTTCCGTGGTGGTGCTGGCGCGCCTTGACGGCGATCAAGACTGCAGCAGCTTGGGCGCGGTGAGGTCAGAAGCGCGCCAACTGGCGAGTCAACCCCGCGCCACCGGCCGCGCCGGGTCGCTGCACCATTCGCTCCACGACCCCGGGTACAGCGCACCGGCCTGCAGCCCGGCATGTGCCATCGCCAGCAGGTTGTGGCAGGCGGTGACGCCGGATCCGCATTGGTGCACCACGTCCGCTGCGCTGCCCAACTGCTGGAATTCTTCGCGCAGCTGTGCGGCCGGTTTGAAGCGGCCGTCGGCTGCCAGGTTGAGCTTGAAGAAGCGGTTGCTGGCGCCGGGGATGTGCCCCGCGACCGGGTCCAGCGTTTCGCTTTCGCCGCGGAAGCGCTCCGGTGAGCGTGCGTCCAGCAAAAGGGCAACGCCAAGTTGCCGTTGCAGCGCGGCCGCGTCTACGGTGGGCATGGCCGGCGTGCTGGCGGGGTAGGGGGGCCGCTCGTTCACCGTGGGTGCGTCGATCTGCAGCGCGCCACCGGCCTTGACCCAGGCCGCGCGGCCGCCGTCCAGCACGGCCGCCTCGGTGTGCCCCAACCAGCGCAGCAGCCACCAGGCGCGCGAGGCATAGACGCCGCCTTGATCGTCGTAGCAGACGACCTGCGTGCCCGGCTCGATGCCCCAGCCACCCACGCGGGCGGCGAAGTCGCTGAAGGTGGGCAAGGGGTGGCGGCCATTGGAGCCGGTTTTCTGGCCGGCCAGATCGCGGTCAAGGTGCGCGTAGAGCGCGCCATGCAGGTGGCCGGCAGCGTGTGCACGGGCGCCGGCCGCAGGGTCGGCCAAGTCAAAACCGCAGTCCAGCAGCACCGTTGCACCGCCTGCGCCGAGCAAGGCCTGCAATTCGTGCGCGTCTATCAGTGTGGAATGGCTCATGGTGCTTCAGCTTTCAGTGGGTGCGGCCACGTCGGCGCGCGGGCGCTGGCGCAACAGCGTCGCGGCCACGCCCGCAGCAATGATGAGCGCAATGCCGGCGGCTGACATCCAGGTCGGCCTTTCGTCGAGGATCAAGATGCCGAGGCCGAAAGAAAAGGCGATGCCCAGGTACTGCAGCGCCGCCATGCCCAGCGTGGCGCCGGTGCCGTAGGCGCGGGTGATCATCCATTGCGCCGCAGTGGCCAGCGCGCCCGTGGCCAGCAACAGCAGCGCCCCCCGCAGCGTGTGGCCATGCAGGCCGCCGCTGAGCAGCGCGATGATGCCGCCAAAGGCGACGCCGGTGATCGAGAAGTACAGCACCACACGTTCACCGGGCTCGCCAATGCGGCCCAGCGCCGTCACCTGGAGGTAAGCCATGGCCGCGATCAGGCCAGACCCCAGACCGACCACGCCGTGCCAGAGCTGTTCCTGTTCGATGGTCGGCCGCAGCACCAGGGCCACGCCCACAAAGCCGGCCATCACCGCAGCCACCAGGCGATGGTCGATGACCGCGGCGCCGCCGCGTTCGGGCGCCAGCAACACCGCGCCGCCGATGAGGAAGAGCGCGATCCACACCGACGACATGTAGTTCAGCGTCATCGCCGTGGCCAGTGGCAGGCCGCCGATGGCATAGAACCACATGCACAACGCGGTGGCACCACACAGGCTGCGCCAGAAGTGCATGGCCGGCACGGTGGTGCGCCAAGAGATGCCACGCCAGCGCAGCAGGCCCGCCATCAGCACCAGCCCGACGAGCGAGCGGTAGAGCACGATCTCGCCTGCGCCGTAGTGCTCGGACGCCAGCTTGACGCACACACCCATCAGCGCGAAGAGGAAGCTGGCGGTGACCATCAGCCATGGTGCCGTCACGCAGCCTGCCCCTCGGCCGAAGGGTACTTCTGCCGGTCCCCCGAGGGGACGGCGGGCCGGCTTGGGGCGGCCCGGCGCTCGGCCCGCACCCGCATCAGCTCCTGCCGGCGTCGAGCAGCCCCATCTCGCGCCGGTACCACTCGTGGAACTGCTGCATGCCGTCTTCCATCGGGCTCTGGTAAGGGCCGGCGTCGTCGTCGCCACGCTCCATCAGCGCCTGGCGGCCGGCGTCCATGCGCAGTGCGATTTCGTCGTCCTCCGCGCAGGTTTCCATGTAGGCCGCCTGCTGTGCGTCCACAAATTCGCGCTCGAAGGCTGCCACTTCTTCGGGGTAGAAGAACTCCACCAGGTTCAGCGTCTTGCGCGGCCCGCGCGCGAACAGGGTGGACACCACCAGCACGTGCGGGTACCACTCGACCATCACCGTTGGGTGATAGGTGAGCCAGATGGCGCCGTGTTTCGGCGCATGGCCGCCGCCCAGGCGCAGCACTTCGCGGTGCAGCCGCTGATAGACGCCTGACCCCGCCTTGGCCAGCGCTTTGTTCACACCCACCGTCTGCACCGAATGGTGGCGGCCGAATTCCCAGTCCAGGTCTTCGCAGCTCACGAACTGCCCCAGCCCAGGGTGGAAAGGGCCGACGTGGTAGTCCTCCAGATAGACCTCGATGAAGGTCTTCCAGTTGTAGTCGCATTCGTGCAGCACGGCGCGGTCATAGACGTAGCCGCTGAAGTCCAGTTGCACGGCCGGGCCGACCTTTGAAAGGTCTGCCTGCACGTCGCGCCCGTTGTGTTCAAACAACAAGCCATGCCAGTTCTGCAACGGGTAGTTGCGAAGGTTGAGGCATGGGTCCTGCTCGAAGTGCGGTGCGCCCAGCAGGCGGCCATGCAGATCGTAAGTCCAGCGGTGCAGCGGGCAGACGATGTTCTGCGCCGTCTGGCCGCGGCCCTTGAGCATGATGGCCTGCCGATGCCGGCACACATTCGACACCAGTTCCACGCCGTCCTTGGTGCGCACCAAGGCCCGGCCTTCGCCTTCCTGCGCCAGCGCCAGGTAGTCGCCTACCTCTGGCACGGCAAGCTCATGGCCCAGGTAGCGGGGCGAATGCTGAAAGATGAGATCCTGTTCACGGCGGAACAGGTCCTCGTCGAAATAGCTGGTGACGGGCAGTTGGAGGCGGCTGCGCTCCAGAGATTCGAGGCCGATGCTCAGGTCCGACATGATCCGACCGGATCCCCTTGTGTGAATTTGGCAGGCAACGGCGTGGGCCGGGCTGGCGCCTTGGCGCCAGAGGGTGGGGGATGTGACGCGCTGCGGCGCCCTTGAGCGGTCAGCGGTTGGCGATTCTAGCCGGGGGGGCCACCACTGACCTGGGGCTGCCCGGGTGTGGCGTGCCGCACCAGGAGCGACGCGGGGCGCAGGAACGATTGTCTAGAATGCAAGACAGATTTCACGCACCGGAATGACGCGCAAGTTCATGCGCAGCATCGTGCGCAACCCCACGACCTCACCCCAGTGCCCAAAGAGCCCAAACCCGCCAAAGAACCCGCCAGCTACGAACAAGCCCTGGCCGAGCTGGACCGCCTGGTCCAGCAGATGGAAGGTGGGCAGTTGCCGCTGGATCAGTTGCTGGACGGCTACCGCCGCGGCGCCGAACTGCTGGCCTTCTGCCGCGCGCGGCTGCAAGCGGTGGAAGACCAGGTCAAGCTGCTGGATGACGGCGTGCTCAAACCTTGGGCTGCGGCATGAAATTGGCGCAGGCCGCCATTTCCATCGACGCCGACAGCTGGGCACGCCAGGAGCTGGCGGCTGTGGAAGCCGCGCTGGAAGCCTGGGTGCCGCAGGACGCGCCGGCCGGCCTGGGCCAGGCCATGCGCTACGGCGTGCTGGACGGCGGCAAGCGCTTGCGCCCGCTGCTGGTGCTGGCCAGTTGCCAAGCCGTGTCCGGCGACCGCCATGCCGCGCTGCGGGCTGCGGTGGCGGTGGAGCTGATCCACGCCTATTCGTTGGTGCATGACGACATGCCCTGCATGGACAACGACGTGCTTCGCCGTGGCAAGCCCACCGTTCATGTCAAGTACGGCGAGGCACAGGCCATGCTGGCGGGCGACGCCATGCAGGCGCTGGCTTTTGAAGTGCTGACCCCCGACGACGGCATGAGCGCCGCACTGCAGGCCCGTCTGACGTCACTCTTGGCGCGGTCTGCCGGCCACGTCGGCATGGCCGGCGGCCAGGCGATTGACCTCGCCAGCATCGGCCACAGCCTGGATGAAGCGGCCCTGCGCGACATGCACCGCCGCAAGACTGGCGCCTTGCTGCAGGCCAGCGTGATGATGGGCGCTGCTTGCGGACACACGTCCGCCGCCACGCGCGCTGCCTTGTCCGACTATGGCGCCGCCATCGGCCTGGCCTTCCAGGTGGTGGACGACATCCTGGACGTGACGCAGTCTGCCGCCACGCTGGGCAAGACAGCGGGCAAGGACCTGCACCACAACAAGCCCACCTTTGTCACGGTCCTCGGCCTGCAGGCCGCGCGACAGCATGCGCAGGAATTGCTGCAACAAGCGCATCAGGCGTTGCAGCGCAGCGGTCTGGGCGACGCGGCCGGGATGCTCGCGGTGTTGGCCGACAAAGTGGTGGAGCGCGAAAGCTGAAGATGAGTGCGATGCTGAACAGAATCAACAGCCCGGCCGACCTGCGCCGCCTGCCCCGCAACGACATGGCGCAGGTGGCCGCTGAATTGCGTGCCTTCGTCCTTCAAACGGTCAGCGAGACCGGCGGCCATCTGGGCAGCAACCTGGGCACGGTGGAACTCACCGTGGCGCTGCACTACGTTTTCAACACGCCCTACGACAGGCTGGTGTGGGACGTGGGCCACCAGACCTACCCGCACAAGATCCTCACCGGCCGGCGCGACCGCATGCACACGCTGCGGCAGCTGGGTGGCATCAGCGGTTTCCCGCGCCGCGACGAAAGTGAATACGACACCTTCGGCACCGCGCACAGCAGCACGTCCATCAGCGCCGCACTCGGCATGGCGCTGGCGGCCAAGCTGAAGGGCGAAGACCGCAAGTCGGTGGCCATCATCGGTGACGGCGCCATGAGCGCGGGCATGGCCTTTGAGGCGCTGAACAACGCCGGCGTCAGCCATGCGGGCGTGAATGCCGACATCCTGGTCGTGCTCAACGACAACGACATGTCGATCAGCCCGCCCGTGGGCGCGCTCAACAAGTACCTGGCACGCCTGATGAGCGGCAACTTCTACGAAGCCGCGCGCCAGAGTGCCAAGGCGGTGCTGAAGAACGCACCACCGCTGTTCGAGTTGGCCCGGCGCTTTGAAGAACACGCCAAGGGCATGGTCGTGCCCGGCACCATTTTCGAAGAGTTCGGCTTCAACTACGTCGGCCCCATCGACGGCCATGACCTCGACGCCCTGATCCCCACGCTGGAGAACATGCGCGCCAAGAAGGGCCCGCAGTTTCTTCATGTGGTGACCAAGAAGGGCTACGGCTACAAGCTCGCCGAGGCCGATCCGGTGAAGTACCACGCCGCGTCCGCCAAGTTCAACCCGGATGAAGGCTTCCCTGCCAGCAAGCCCGGCAAGCCCACCTTCACGCAGGTCTTCGGCCAGTGGCTGTGCGACATGGCCGACGCCGACGAACGCCTGGTGGCCATAACCCCGGCGATGCGTGAAGGCTCGGGCATGGTCGAATTCCACAAGCGCTTTCCCAAGCGCTATCACGACGTCGGCATCGCCGAGCAGCACGCCGTGACCTTCGCCGCCGGCCTGGCCTGCGAGGGTCTCAAACCCGTCGTGGCCATCTACAGCACCTTTCTGCAGCGTGGGTACGACCAATTGATCCACGACGTGGCCCTGCAGAACCTGCCGGTGGTGTTTGCACTGGACCGCGGCGGCCTTGTCGGTGCCGACGGCGCCACCCATGCCGGGGCTTACGACATCGCCTACGTGCGCTGCATTCCCAACTGCAGCATGCTGACGCCCAGCGACGAAAACGAATGCCGCCAGGCGCTGACGACGGCCTTCCGCCAGAGCGGCCCGGTGGCCGTGCGCTACCCGCGTGGCAGCGGTGTCGGCGTGGCGATCGAGAAAGAACTCACCGCCTGGCCCTGGGGCAAGGGGGTGCTGCGGCGCCAGGGCAACCGCATCGCGATCCTCGCCTTTGGCACGCTGCTGCACCCGGCGCTGGCCGCCGCAGAACGCCTGGGCGCCACGGTGGCCGACATGCGCTTTGCCAAGCCGCTGGATGACGACCTGGTGCTGGAACTGGCGCGCAGCCACCAGGCCATCGTCACGGTGGAAGAGGGCTGCATCATGGGTGGCGCCGGCAGTGCGGTGCTGGAATGCCTGGCCGCCGCGGGCGTGCTGGTGCCGGTGCTGCAGATCGGCTTGCCCGACATCTTCGTCGAGCACGGCGACCCGGCCAAGCTGCTGGCCCTGTGCGGGCTGGACGCAGCGGGCATCGAGAAGTCGATCCTGCAGCGCTTTGGCGGGCCGGCGCTTGCCGTCGTGAACGGCTGATTCAAACGCCCCGAATGCTGTCGTGTAAACCGCGCGACGGTGTCACCGCGCAAACGGTGGCATTCTCCCGACCCTGATGAACAAGCTCACCGACGCCCTTCACATCCCCGACACGCAGAGCGCGCCGGACGCACGCCACCTTCTGATCCAGCGCGTGGGTGTGAAGGACGTGCGCTATCCGCTGCAGTTGCGCGTCGCCGGTGCGGTGCAGACGACGGCCGCGCTGTGGTCGCTGGACGTGGCCCTGCCTGCCGAAAAGAAGGGTACGCACATGTCCCGCTTCGTGGCCTGGCTCGACGCACTGAGCCTTCAGGACCAGCCGCTGGACGCGCCTCTGCTGCGCACCCGCCATGCCGCCATGTTGGACAAGCTGGGTGCCGAAGAGGGCCGCATCGAGGCGGCTTTCAGCTTCTTCATTCGCAAGCGCGCGCCGGTGTCGGGCCTGCAAAGCCTGCTGGACTACCAGGGCCGCTGGATCGCCGAGACCCGCGCCGGCCACACGACGCTGTGGGCCGAGGTGGCGGTGCCGGTGAAGAGCCTGTGCCCTTGTTCCAAGGAGATATCGGACTATGGCGCGCACAACCAGCGGTCGCTGGTGACCATTCGGGTTGAACTGCTTGACGCGTCGCTGGAAAACAGCGCGCCGCCCGAATGGCATGAACTGGTGCGCTTTGCCGAAGACGCCGCATCTTGCGAACTCTGGCCCATGCTCAAGCGCGCCGACGAGAAGTGGGTGACCGAGCGCGCCTACGAAAACCCCAAGTTCGTCGAAGACCTGGTGCGTGATGTGGCGCTGGCGCTGAACGCCGACCGACGCATTGGCCGCTACAGCGTGGATGTGGAGAACTTCGAGTCCATCCACAACCACTCGGCATACGCCCGCATCGAGCGTTAGTTCTTGCGCTGAGGATCTGCGCTGAAGTTCTGCGCTGACGTTCTGCGCTGACGTTCTGGGCTGACGTTCTGCGCTGACGTTCGTCAGGGCCGCCGTCCTACGGCCGGGAGCGGTGCCTTGCAGGATGCTGCCTGCACCGCAGCATGAGCCTCTTCCCGATGAATGCCGAAGAATTGACCGGCCCGGCACTCTGGCGCGTGGTGAAGACCGCTGGCAACGCCTGGGTGGACGACTACGCCGCCAGCATGGGTGCTGCGCTGTCGTACTACACGGTGTTCTCGCTGGCGCCGATGCTGCTGATCGTGATTGCCATCGCCGGCCTTGTTTTCGGCACCGACGCTGCGCAGGGGCAGATCTTTGGCGAACTGCGCGGCCTCTTGGGTGACGACACGGCAAAGGCCATCGAAGACCTGCTTGTCAGTGTCAACAAACCCGGCGAGGGCGTGCTCGCCACCTTCGCCGGTGTGGTCGTTCTGCTGATCGGCGCCACCTCGGTCTTCGGTGAATTGCAGGACGCCCTCGACCGCATCTGGCGCGCGCCGGCACGGCCGCCTTCGCTGGGCTTGTGGGGCCTGCTGCGCGCGCGGCTGCTGTCCTTCGGCATGATCTTTGGCCTGGCCTTCCTGCTGATGGTGTCGCTGGTGTTTGGCGCCGTGGTCACGGCGCTGGGCACCTGGTGGGGCAGCGTCTTCGGCGGCTGGGACATGGTGGCTCAGGGTGTGAACCTGCTCGTGGGCTTTGCACTGAGCACGTCCGTCTTCGCCATGATCTACAAGCTGATGCCGCGCGTGCGTGTGCAATGGCGCGACGTCTGGCTGGGCTCGGTGGTGACGGCGCTGCTCTTCACCGCGGGCAAGTTCCTGATCGGCCTGTACATCGGCAAGAGCGGCGTGGCGTCTGCCTTCGGTGCGGCGGGCTCGCTGGTGGTGGTGCTGCTGTGGGTCTATTACTCGGCGCAAGTCTTCCTGCTAGGCGCCGAGTTCACCTGGGCCTACGCACAGGCTTTCGGATCGATGAAGACCGCCATCAAGGCTGCCTCAGCAAGTCATCCACCGCCGCTTCCAGGATCGGTCCTGCGTCCTCGACATTGACGTGGTGCGAATAGCGCAGGCCGACGTCTTCCAGCGCGTCGCGCAGCAGCAGCGCAGGCGTCGCCACCTGGGCAATGGCAGCTTCGGCTGCGGGTGGCAGGGACGAAGCGTAGATCGGATGCCGCGGCAGCAGTGACGCGGCGTGGCTGCGCCAAGCCGGGCCGTGCCCGGCCGCCGCAGCGGCCGGGTCGCCACGGTAGAAGTGGCGGCCCAGGCCGAGCCAGAAAGGCGACTGCCCGGCGGCGTCGCGCGGGCCCGGCAGTTCCGCGATCAGGCGGTCGGCATAGTGCGGACGTGCCTGGCGCAGGACCGAGAGCGCGTGGTCCAGCAGCCTGCGCAGCGCCAGTGCCTGTTCAGCCAGCGGCACGTCGCCCTGCAGCCAGCAGATGTCCGTCAGTTCGCTCGCACCCGTGTGGTCATGGCCCAGCAGCAAGGTGCGCTGGCGGTGAAAGAGACCCAGCTCGGCGGCCGCGTGCACCGTGCAGCCGACGTGGTACGACACACGCGGCAGCTGCAGGCCAATGGCGGGCACCAGCCGCAGCGTGGCACGCAGCGTAGGCGAGGGGTTGTTGGATTCCGCCACCAGCAGGTGTTCATGCGCGGTGCTAGGCAAGTCGATGCTGCGGCCCAGCCAATCGGCCAAGGTGGGCAGGTCGGTGCGGGTTGCGGCGCGGATGGTGCAGGGGCTCATGCGGCGTCTCCGTCGAGTTCAGCCACGCGCAGTGCGCTGTCGGCGTGCAACTGCAGACGGGCGCCCGTGGCGGTGTCGATTGCCGTGGCCAACGTGCCGCCATTCGCGCGCCGCAGCACGGCCGCAAAGCCGTCGCGGCGGGTGTTGCTGACGAGCTGCCAGGCGTCGTGATCCACTGCGCCGTCCGACAGCCGCACGCGCCGTGAACGCGCCACGCTCTTGAGCATGCCCACGCGCGCATCGACCGTGGGCCCGCCGTCGAAGATATCGACATAGGTCTCGGTGTCGAAGCCTTCGTCGAGCAGAATCGAAAACGGCAGTTCGCCCACCGGGTGCAGCTGGCCGATGGCCCACTGTGCGGCTTCGGGCAGCAGCGGCACGTAGATCGGCGAATGTGGCATCAGCTCGGCGATGAAGCCCTTGCTGCGGCCGCCGGTCAGGCGCTCCACCTGCGGGTAGTCCATGTCGAAGAAGCGCCGGCCGACGGCGTCCCAGAAAGGGCAGCGGCCGTTTTCATCGCTCAGTCCCGGGCTTTCGGCGGCGATGCGGTCTGAAAAGCGGTCGGCAAATTCGGCGATGAACAAGAGCCTGGCGCGCGACAGCAGCTGCGGTGCCAGCGTGTCCTCATAGCCGGGCTCGATGTAGAAGCTGGTCAGCAAGGTGTAGCCCGTCAGGTCGTGGCACAGGTGCAGGGTGTGGATGCGGTTGCTGGCCTGCAGCGCGGGGCTGGCGTGCACGATCATCTCGTTGCGGTAACTGTAGAAGCGGTCTGCAAAACCCGCACTCGCGGCGATGCCGCTGGTGCCGACGACGCGGCCACCGCCTGGTGCAGCCAGGTCTTCGACGACAAAGAGGTAGATCTCTTCGCCGCTGCTGTCGTCCAGCGACGCGAAAGCCTGGGCCGAGCGCTCCAGCTTGTCGCGCAGGATGGCGCGGTCGGCCGGCAGCGTGGTGATGCCGGTGGCGCTGGCGGTGGCAATGCGCTCGAAGGCCTCGATGTCGGCCGGGCCGGCGGCGCGGAAGAGCAGCTGGGTGGGGTCGGTATGGGGATCGGTGGTGGTGGTCATGGTCACGCTCCTGCTCTCTACTCCTGGTCGCGCCACGCGGCGGCGCGCTGGCTGCGTTCTTCACGCGGTGTGCGGTCGAATCGGGCGCGGTAGGCATTGCTGAAGTGCGAGCCCGATGCAAAGCCGCAGCCCAGGCCGATCTGCAGGATCGACTGGCTCGTCTGCTGCAGCAACCGGCGCGCCCGCGCCAGCCGCAGTTCGGCGTAGTAGCGGCTGGGCAGTTCGTCCAGGTGCTGTTTGAAAAGCCGCTCCAGTTGCCGGCGCGAAACGCCCACCAGGCGCGCAATGTCTTCGGTGGGCAGCGGCTCGCCGAGGTTGGCTTCCATCAGCGCAACCGCTTCGGTCAGCTTGGCGCTGGCCAGGCCGGTGCGCGCGGCCACCGGCGCGCGCTGGCGTTCGTCATGCGCGCGCAAGCGTTCCAACCCGAAGTGCGCCAGGAGTGTCTGGCCCACCCGTTCGCCATGGCGCTGGGTCAGCCAGGCGAGCATCAAGTCCAGACTGGCGGTGCTGCCAGTGCAGCTGAGGCGCCCACGGTCGATTTCATAGACGTTGCTGGAGACCACCACCTCGGCATGCGCCTGCGCCAGCTGCGGCCCCAGCGCCCAGTGCAGCGTGGCGCGGTGGTTACCCAGCAGCCCCGCCTGCGCCAGCACGGCCGCACCGGTGCCGATGCCACCCAGCAGGCGCCCTGCGGCGGCCTGCGCGCGCAGCCAGTGGTGCAGTGCGGTGTGGCCGTCGCGCAGCGGCTCGGGGTAGGGAAGGTCGCTGACGACCCAGGCCGCATCCAGCAGGGGCGCGGCAGCCAGGGCGTGCTGCGGCGTGACCAGCGTGCCGCAGGCGGCGCGCACCGGCGCACCGTCCAGTGACAGCGTGTGCGTGCTGTAGGCTAGGTGTTCCAGCACCTCGTTGGCGGCGGTCAGCGCATCGCTCGCACCGGCAAGTGCCAGCAGCGAAAAGCGCGGAAGCAACAAGAAGCCGTGGCGCTGCGGCGCAATCACGGCGGTGTGCTGACGACCAGGCTACTTCTTGAGTTCTGCGCCATAGACGTCGAAGTCGAAGTACTTGTCGTTGATGCGTTTGTAGGTGCCGTCGGCGCGGATGACCGCCAGCGCCGCGTTCAGCTTGGCCTGCAGCGCCTTGTCGCCCTTGCGCACCGCAATGCCGGCGCCTGTGCCGAAGAAGGCCGGGTCGTTGAATTCAGCGCCGCGAAAGGCAAATCCCTTGCCGGAAGGTGTCTTCAGAAAGCCCTGGTCGGCGGCGACGGAATCGGCCAGCGTGGCGTCGATGCGGCCGTTCACCAGGTCCAGGAACACTTCGTCCTGTTTGGCATAACGCACGACTTCCGCGCCCTTGAAAGTAGCGGTGGCGTAGCGGTCATGGACCGTGATGCGTTGCACGCCGATCTTCTTTCCCTTCAGGCCTTCAGCCGTGGCCTCAAAGGTGGCGCTGGCCTTGGTGACGATGCGCGCCGGCGTGTTGTAGTACTTGTCGGAGAAGTCCACGGCCTTCAGCCGTTCTGGCGTGATCGACATGCTGGCGATGATGGCGTCGAACTTCTTCGCCCGCAGCGCCGGGATCATGGCGTCGAATTCGGCCTGCACCAGCGTGCACGTGAGCTTCATGCGCGCGCACAAGGCGGCGGCGATGTCGATGTCGAAGCCCTTCAACTTGCCGTCGCTGCCCATTTCAGAAAAAGGCGGGTAGGCGCCTTCCACGCCCAGGCGCAGGGTGCCTTCCTGTGCCAGCACGGGCAGGGCAAACAGCGCACTCAGGAACAGGGGCAGCAGCTTCATGGCGGCCTTCTAGGGTTGCACAGGTCGGTACAGCGGGCGCTGCAGCCGTACCGGCACGATATCCAATCTCACGCCGGCCAGCGTGTAGGCCTCAGGGTTGTGGACGAGCCAGCCGCGCGTGCCGGCGTCCAGCCAAAGGCGCCATTCGAAGGCGAGGTCGGGCGCCGGGTCGTCGGCGCCGGGGTGGGCGGCAAAGGCCAGGCCACGCTGTTCGCGCTGGTCGCCGTCCACCAGGCGGGTCATGGCGTTGACGATCGCCGTGTCGCCCAGCATGTCGGCATAGAACCAGGCGCCGGGCAGGTAGCCGCGGTGTGTTGGTGAAAGCGGCAACAGCGTCGTGCCCGTCAGCTTGCGCGCCGACGGCATCGGCGTTCGCGTCGCCAGGTCGAAGCTGTCGCCGCTTTCCAGCCAGTGCAGCGTGGCGCCGTTCAAGTTGAAGGCGCCAGGCGTTGGCGGCGGCGCAGCGGCGGAGTCGGCCACCAGCACGCCGCGGCCGCCAAGCACCTGCATCTGGTTGGCCTGAAAGACCGCGGCCGTGTTCTCTTCCACGGCCATGCCCAAGGTGCTGCCCTGGGCCTGCATCAACGGCAGCAGCCGCGCGATGCGGCCGCGGCGCACGGCATGCTGGTCCACGATCAGCCCGGCCTGAACAAAGCCGAAGCCGCGGTCCCATTCCTGGCCCTGGCGCAGCTGGCCCTTCATCACCCGCAGCGGCTCTGGCGCGTCGCGGAAGACCACATCGCTGAGCACCGCCGCGCCCGCGCTGGTGCCGGCCACGACACCGCCGGCGCGCCAGATCTCGCGCATGGCCTGCAGCAGCGGCGTGGGCTGGCCCTGCGGCTGCAGCACGTCCAGCAAACGCGCCTGCGCACCGCCCGTCATGAAGATCCCACGGCAGCGCTGCAGCTGCAGAAGCCACCGCGGGTCGGCCACGGCGGCTTGCACATCCTGCCCTGCAATACGGGGCCCGACACGCAGATGTTCACCGCGCCCGCCGTGGCGGGCCAGGTTGGCGGCGACGCGCGCGGCGGCTTCTTCCGGCTCGCCCGAGGCGATGGTGATGAGGCTGTAGCAGGCCTTGTCGTCGGCCGCTGTCTGCATCGGCTGCACCCGCTGCACCAGCTGCACCAGCTGCACAAGCCGCTGCCAGACCTCGGCATTGCCGTCTTGCAAGGCGCCGCCGATCGCCACGGTGGTGCCTTGGGCCGGCGCGGCGGCACACCAGAGCCCCGTGAGCAAGGCAGCCACAAAACGAATAGTCCAACTGTGCATGCAACCGATCTTGTCACCTGCGCCCCACGCCTTGCGCAGCCGACTTGGTGCCAAGCGACACCGACTTGCGGAGGCGCGACCGATGCGCCCTGACCCCGTAGGCAAGGGCTGGGCAGCTGCCTAGAGTGCGATTCGTCCGTTGCCATCGGCGACACACCGTCGCCCTCCCGCGCCAATTCCGGCGCGCCACCAGGAAGTTCCGCATGCCCGCTGCCCACCCCGTCTTGAAGCCTCTCGCATGGGCCGCGCACGCCGCCCTGTTGTCCTTCACCTTGCAGGCTGCGGCGCAAGAACCGCAGCGGGTGGAAATCACCGGCTCGTCGATCAAGCGCCTGGCCACAGAAACTGCACTGCCGGTGCAGACCATCCAGCGCGCGGACATCGACAAGGCCGGTGTCACGACCGCCGCTGAATTGCTGCGCAACATCAGTGCCAGTGCGGCGTCGCTCACCGACGGCGCCAGCATCACCGACAACACCGGCGGCCAGCGCGGCTTCAACGGTGCCAACCTGCGCGGCCTGGGTGTGAGCAGCACGCTCGTGCTGCTGAACGGCCGCCGCCTGGCCAACTTTGCATCGCCCGGAGACGCGGCAGGGGTGGACCTCAACAGCATCCCGGCCGGCGCCATCCAGCGTGTCGAAATCCTGAAGGACGGCGCATCGGCCATCTACGGCACCGACGCCATTGGCGGTGTCATCAACTTCATCACGCGCCAGGACTACGAAGGTGTCGATCTGGGCCTGCATGCCGCGCGCACGCAGGAAGGCGGCGCGGGCAAGACCACGGGCACCATCAGCGGCGGCTACGGCAACCTGTCGCGTGACCGCTTCAATGTCTTTGGCGTGCTCGACGTGCAGCAGCTGGATTCTCTGCGCTCCACGCAGCGCGACTTCCTCAAGGAGCGCCCGCTGGCCGACACCGTGCCCTTCTACCTGTCGAGCCGGCCTTACCCCGGCAACCTGCGGCTGCAAAGCAACGCCGGCCGCCGCGCCGCGCAGCTGGCCGCCATCAACGCGGCGGGCTACAGCTTCAGCGGCACACCCTACAACCAGCGAACGGTCAACTTGAGCGCACCTGGCTGCAATCCGCCGGCCAGTGTGTTCGCTGCCAGCTTCCTGAGCCAGGCGTGCGGCTACGACTACATGGCCGACACGGAGATCTACCCCGAATCGAAGAAGTTGTCCTTCCTGGGCCGCGGCGTGTTCCAGATCAACGCCGACACGCAGGTCTTTGCCGAAGTGCTGAAAGCCCAGGCCAAGACCACCTACATCCTGTCGCCGAACCCGACCACGCTGACGGGTGTGACTTTTGCGCAGATCAACGGCTTCCTGCCGCGGCCCATCAACGACGCCAACAGCTTCGACATCCGCTTCCGGGCCACCGAGGCCGGCAACCGCAGCAATGAAGTCACGAGCGATGGCGACCGCATCGTGGTGGGCATCAGTGGAGTGATCGGCAAGGACTGGGACTACACGGCGGCCATCAACCGCGCGTCCAACACCAGCACCGACCGCTACGTCAACGGCTACTTCCTCTTCAATGAGTTCGATGCCGGCGTGCGCGCTGGTTTGATCAACCCCTTCGGCCCTTCGTCGGCGGCCGGCCTGGCGCTCGTCAACTCGCTGCGCGTCGACGACGAGGCCCGCAAGTCCAAGGGCGTCACCGAAGCCATCGATGGCAAGGTGACAGGCACGTTGGCGCAACTGCCCGGCGGCAGCCTGGGCGTGGCCGTGGGCGCCGAGTTGCGCCGCGAGACGCAGCAGTTCACGCCGTCGGCGCTGCTGGTCAGCAACAACATCGCCGGCGACCGCCGGGCCTCTTTGGCACCAGGGCAGACCGACCCGACGCTGATTGCGACGAACAATTCGCGCGACATCGTGTCGGTCTATGGCGAGCTCAGCGCACCCATCAGCAAGCAGCTTGAACTGCAACTGGCGCTGCGCTTCGACAAGTACGAAAACGTCGGCAGCAGCACCAACCCGAAGCTGGGCCTGCGCTGGCAGCCGAACAGCGCCGTGCTGCTGCGCGCATCGGCCGGCACGGGTTTCCGGGCGCCATCTTTCAGCGAGTTGTACCGGCCGACGGTGAACGGTTCCAGCTCGGCCTTCATCTTCGACGCGGTCATCGGCGACTTCGACCAGTGGGCCACCACCAAGCAGGCGAACCCCAATCTCAAGCCGGAAAAGAGCAAGCAGTTTTCACTCGGCATCGTGCTGGAGCCTTTGCGCGATGTGAGCCTGAGCCTGGACTACTGGAACATCCGCAAGACCGACGTCATCAGCGACCTCTACGAAAAGACGATCCTGGAGAACCCCGCGCGTTATGCCGCCTACATCACGCGCAATGCCAACGGTGAACCGACTGTGCTGCTGCGCAAGGAGAATCAAGGCCAGCTGCGCACGTCGGGGCTGGACGTGGAAGCCAATGTGCGCGGTGGCGCCACGCCTGCGGGCCGTTTCTCGGCCAGTTTCAGTGGCACCTACATCCTGGAATACAAGCGGCAGTTTGGTGCGCTGGAGCCCCTGGTCAGCAACCTGGGCCGCTTCCTGAACGACCAGGTCATTCAGCGCTGGCGCCACCGCGCCAGCGTGGACTGGAGCCTGGGCGCCTTTGGTCTGACGCTGGGCAACACCTACTACTCCGGCTACACCGACGACAGCTACCTGCCGAGCACCGCGCCGCGCAAGGTCGAGGCCTACACGCTTTGGGACCTGTCGGGTTCGTGGGCAGTGACGAAGCAGTTCACGCTGCGCGCCGGCATCAACAACCTGGCCGACAAGGCGCCGCCTTTCTCCAACCAGAGCTACTACTTTCTGTCCACTTACGACCCCACCTACACCGACCCGCGCGGCCGCAGCTTTTACGCCAGCGCAAAGTACAGCTTCTGACCCTCTTTGCTGTCGTCCAGGGCCCCGGGTTGCTGCCCAGCAACCCGGGGCCTTGTGCTTGGTGGCCTGGCTGACGTGAACTGCGTCACAGGCTGCGCGCCGTGTAGGAATTTGCCAGACAGCGGCGCTGGAAGAAGCGGGACTGAAGCCACGGAAATGGGCTGATGGGCGGGGTCAATTCAACTCTCTACAGTTCATTCCATCGACTCGCCCCCCGCAACAAACGCAAAGCCTACGACCATGACCTCTGACCAGATCCTTGCCGAAATCCGTGAAGCCAACCTGTCGTACCTGATGCTGGCGCAAAGCCTGATCCGCACCGACCGTGACCAGGCGCTGTTCCGCCTGGGCGTGAGCGAAGAGACCGCGGCGCTGATCGGCGCGCTGACGCCGGCGCAGATGATGAAGATCGCCGGTGGCAACACGCTGCTGTGCCGCTTCCGCATGGACGACGACATGGTCTGGAACCTGCTGACCAGCCACGGCAAGGGTGCTGCCAACGACGGCATGAGCCGCCTGCATGCATCGATCCTGCTCGCCGGCCGCCACCAAGAAGCCGCCTGAATCTGGCCCACCCCCGGAGCGGCTGCGCCGCTGCCGCCTCAAGGGGGCAACCCCAGCGGCCCGGCAAAGCCGGTTCCGCGGCGTTCGCTTGATACGACCAACTGACAGGACGGAGACACACCATGGCCCGCAGCAAGAGCATCCTGACCGAAGCCCGGCAGATCGAACGCGCCGTCACGCTCATCAACCTGGGCGCGCGCCTGCAGGTGCTGGAAAGCGAGACGGACCTCAGCTACGAACGTCTCCTGCGCCTGTACAAGGAAGTGGCGGGCAAGAGTCCCAGCAAGGGCCAACTGCCCTTTTCCACCGACTGGTTCATGACCTGGCAGCCCAACATCCATGCCAGCCTGTTCTTGAACACGCACGAATACCTGAACAAGGTGTCGGCCATGGACGAGATCGACACCGTCATCAAGGCCTACCAGCTCTACCTGGAGCAGATGAAATCCGAGGGCCTGGAGCCGCTGCTCAGCGTCACCCGCGCCTGGCGGCTGGTGAAGTTTGTGGACAACGGCATGCTCACCATGACGGCCTGCAGCAAGTGCGGTGGCCACTTCGTGACGCATCCGCACGAGATTGCCCGCCACTACGTCTGCGGCCTGTGCAACCCGCCCGCCCGGGCGGGCAAGGGCAAGTTGGCGGGGTCTTTGCAGTTGGGGCGCGCAGCGTCCGAAGTGGCCGACGTGGCGCACGCACACTGAATCTGCCGCCAAAGCGGACCGAATTCACAACCGCCGGCTCAGGTTGGCTGGGCCTTGGCCGAAGATGCACCTGAGAGTTGAATGTTTGTCTCCTCCTGGCACAGTTCTCTGTGCTTTCAGCGGGTCCTTCGGGACCCGTTTTTTTTGTGCGCTCGCCACAGCTCGACTTCAGTCGCAGCGCGCCGTCGCCGATATCCGTTCAAACCGCCAGACACCTGGCGCTACAGGATTGCCCGCCGCACCGTGAAGCTTGTCCCCTTTTCGCCGCAGTACCTGCGCCTCAACGAACCGCTGCCCTTCGGCGTGCGCGACGCTGCCGGCCGCCTGCTGTTGAGCGCGGGCAAGACCATCGACAGCCGCACGAGCCTGGAAGAGATTGCCAAGCAGCCGCTCTTTGCCGACGAGAACGAATCGGCCGACTGGAACCGTCGCCTTGGCGCAGCGATGGACCAGATGATCCGCCAGGGCGCGTCGCTGAAGGATGTGGTGGCCGCGCGTCCCGAAGGCACCGTGCGAGATGCCGTCGCGCCCAAGGTCCAGACCCTGGCTGAACAGTGGCAAGACCTCGTCAGCCAGCTCGATGCCGCGCTGCGCGACGTGCGGCCGGGCGGTGACTGGCGCAGCCGGCTCTTTTCAGTCCACGTGCGGGCGCGGGCGCTGGCACAGAAACGCCTGGACGCGTCGCTCTACCACCTGGTGTATGAGGCTGGCCACTCGACGCAGAAGTACAGCTGTCACCACGCACTGCTGAGCTTCCTGATCTGCGAACAGGCGGCACCGATGCTGGGCTGGGACTCGGCCATGACCGACAGCATCGGCCGCGCCGCGCTGTGCATGAACGTGGCCATGCTGCGCCTGCAAGACCAATTGGCGATCTCGCAGATGGCACCCACGGCAGAGATGCGAGCCGAGATCGACGCCCACGCTGCCGCCGGTGCACGCCTGCTGCAGGAAGCGGGGTTGGGCGACATGTTGTGCTGCGAAGTCGTCGCCATGCACCACGACGCCACGATGGCTGAAGCGCCGCTGTCCGGGCTGACGCCAGAACGCCAACTGGCGCGGCTGCTGCGGCGGGTGGACATCTTTGCCGCCAAGATCAGCCGCCGCGCCATGCGCGCTCCGATGTCACCGGTGCAGGCGGCGCGCGAAGCCTGCCTGGGTGCCACCGGGGTGCCCGACGAGATTGGTGGCGCACTGCTGAAGGCCGTGGGCCTGTACCCGCCGGGCAGCTTTGTCGAACTGGCGAGCGGGGAAGTGGGCATCGTGGTGGCCCGTGGCCGTCGCGCCAACTTGCCTTTTGTCGCCTCTCTCGTGTCGGCCACCGGCAACCCGCTGGGCGAACCCGCGCTGCGCGACACCATCGACAGCCGCTACGCAGTGCGTGCCGCCGTGGCTTCGCATCTGGTGAAGGTGCGCCCGCAGCATGAAAGGCTGATGGCGCTGCGCTGAACGGCGCCCCAGCGCCAGACCTGAAGGGTCTTTGCCCGCTTGATCCGCCCTTGGCATGGGCCGGCAGCGTTCGACACTCGGGTATCCATCCCGTTGCCCACAGCCGTGTCCACGATCACCCCTGCAACGCCCCACCGGTTTTCTCCCTTGCGTTGGCCCTGGCCCCTGCCTGCGCTGTCGGCATGGGCCTTGGCCTGGTTGGCGTGGACCCTGCTGCTGCGCGCTGGCGCTGCGCCAGCCTGGGCACTGGGCGCCGGCGCGGCGGTCGGGGCGCTGCTGGCCATGCGGTGTCAGGGCCGGTGGCGTCGTGGCATCGTCTCTGCAGGCTTCCCGCTGTCGGCCTATGCGCTGGGTGCGGCAGCGGCGTGGCCGGCCTGGGCCTGGCTGCTGTTGCTGATGCCCTTGCTGCTGCTGTACCCGCTGCGCGCCTGGCGCGACGCGCCTTTCTTCCCCACACCGACGGGCGCGTTGGCAGGCTTGCAGGGCGTGGTGGGCAGCCCGGCGCAGGTCCTGGATGCCGGATGCGGCCTGGGCCACGGTTTGCGCGCGCTGCACCGCCTGTGGCCGCAGGCGCGTGTGCAAGGCGTGGAGTGGAGCCCGCTGCTGGCCTGGCTGGCCCGCGCACTCTGCCCGTGGGCGCGCGTGTCGCGTGGCGACATGTGGGCGCAAAGCTGGGCTGGGCTGGACCTGGTCTATGTCTTTCAGCGCCCCGAAAGCATGGCACGCGTGTGGGCCAAGGCCGTGGCCGAAATGGCCCCCGGCGCCTGGCTGGTGAGCCTTGAGTTTGCGGTGCCCGGCGTGCTCCCGCATGCGTTGCTGCAACTGCCGGGGCAGCGTGCGTTGTGGGTCTATCGCCCGGCCACGCAGGCTGCACAGACCCGCACGCGCTCAACCGTCGCGTCCGGCGGCCGATAACACACGCATGCCCTGCAGGGCGCACGCTGACGGCGTGCATCTGCAGGTCGCAGCACACAGCAATCCTCGCGGAAACCTCAGGACATGTTCGTCATCATCGGTTGGGCCGTGGCCCTGGTCTGCATCTTCGGCGTGTACATCGCGCACGGGGGCAACATCAGCGTCATCCTGAAAGCGCTGCCGTTCGAGATGATCACCATCTTCGGCGCGGCGGCCGGTGCATTCCTGGCCAACAACCAGATGAAGGTCATCAAGGCCAGCCTGAAGGGCCTGGGCCTCTGCTTCAAGGGCAGCAAATTCAGCAAGGCGCGCTACATGGAACTGCTGGCGCTGCTGTTCGACATCTTGCAGAAGGCGCGCAAGGAAGGGCTGATGTCGATCGAAAAAGACGTTGAAGACCCGCACAGCAGCCCACTGTTCCAGAAGTACCCGACGGTGGGCAATGACCACCACGTCACCGAATTCATCACCGACTACCTGCGCATGATGGTCTCGGGCAACCTGAACGCGCACGAGATCGAGTCCCTGATGGACAACGAGATCGACACCCACCACGCCGAGGAACACGCCGCCGTGGCGGCCATTGCGCGTCTGGCTGGCGGCCTGCCCGCCTTCGGCATCGTGGCCGCCGTGCTCGGCGTTGTCAACACCATGGGCTCTGTCGGCCAGCCGCCTGCGGTGCTGGGCGGCATGATCGGCTCGGCCCTGGTCGGCACTTTCCTGGGCATCTTGCTGGCGTACGGATTCGTCGAGCCGCTGGGCGGCCTGCTGGAGCAGAAGGTCGAGGACGCGGGCAAGGAATTGCAGTGCATCAAGACGACGCTGCTGGCCAGCATGCAGGGCTACGCCCCGCAGGTGGCCATCGAGTTCGGCCGCAAGGTTTTGTATTCGGGCGATAGGCCCAGCTTCACTGAACTCGAGTCCCACGTGAAGGGCAAGAAGTAGTGGCCCCCCCCCGTAGCGCCTTCGGCGCTCCCCCCCAGGGGGGCGCCGCCCCCAGCGGCCCGGCGAAGCCGGTTCCGCGGCGGCTGCTTGATGTCGGCCGGGCTTCGCTGGCCGGCCCTTGCGGAGGTTCGTAATGGCCGGCGACGCCAAGAAGCTTCAACCGATCATCATCAAGCGCGTCAAGAAGGGCGGCCATGCAGTGCATGGTGGCGCCTGGAAGATTGCGTACGCCGACTTCGTGACGGCGATGATGGCGTTCTTCCTGTTGATGTGGCTGCTGGGCTCGACGACGGAAGGCGACAAGAAGGGCATTGCCGACTACTTCAGCGCGCCGCTGAAACTGTCGCTGATGAATAGCGGGTCGGGCGCGGGCGATGCATCGCACGTCGTCAAGGGCGGTGGGCAGGACCTGTCGCGCACCACGGGCCAGGTCAAGCGCGGTGACATCGAAGCCAAGCGCGACACCGTCAACCTGCACCAGCTCAAGGCCGAGCAGATCCGCGCCGAAGTGGCGCGGCTCGAGAACCTGCGCAAGAAGGTCGAAGACGCTCTGGCCGGCAACGCCGAGCTGAAAGGCCTGGCGTCGCAGATCCTGATGGAGATGACGGGCGACGGCCTGCGCATCCAGATCATCGACCAGGACCAGCGGCCCATGTTTGCCAGCGGCAGCGCCACGGTGCAGCCCTACATGCGCGACCTGCTGCGCGCGGTGGGTGGGCTGTTGGCCGAGGTGCCGAACCGGCTGACGCTGGAGGGGCATACCGATGCCTTGCCTTTCGGCTCTCGCCCTGGCACCGGCGGCCATGAACGCGGCTACAGCAACTGGGAACTCTCCGCCGACCGTGCCAATGCATCGCGGCGTGAACTGCTGACGGGCGGTTTGCCGGAGGACCAGGTGCTGCGCGTGCAGGGCCTGGCGGCCAGCAACCCCTTTGACCGCAAGGACCCGACGGCGCCACCCAACCGGCGCATCAGCATCGTGGTCATGACACGCGAGGCCGAAGACCGCGTCTTCCGCGGCACGCCTTTGGAGCCCACGACCGAAGCGGCTACTGCAGCGGCCGTGCCGCCTGCTGTGCCAACTGCTGTGCCAACTGCCGCACCCGCAGCCCCCGCGACAACGCCAGCCGCTGCAACTGCCTCAAGTCCTGCGGTCGGCCTCCGATAAGTCCGCCAGTTACCTCTCACTCTCTCGCCACATCTCTCTTTCACGCGCCATCCGCCTGAGGCCAGCACCATGAACAACACCGACCTGAAGTTCCTCATCGTTGACGACTTCTCCACCATGCGGCGCATCGTGCGCGGCCTGCTCAAGGAGATGGGCTGCAACAACGCCGAAGAAGCCGAAGACGGTGCCGTGGCGCTGAACATGCTGAAGAACGGCAAGTTCGACTTCGTGGTGTCGGACATCAACATGCCCAACATGAATGGTTTCGACCTGCTCAAGGCCATCAAGGCCGATGAACAGCTCAAGCATCTGCCGGTGTTGATGGTGACGGCCGAAGCGCGCAAGGAAGACATCGTGTTGGCCGCGCAAAGCGGGGCGGCCGGCTACATCGTCAAGCCCTTCACGAAGGCGACGCTGGAAGAAAAGCTGCAGAAGATCCTGCTGAAACTGGCCGCCACGGCTTGAGGGAGCGAACAATGAAAATGGAAACCGCAGCCACCCTGAAACCCGGGTTGTCACTGGGCGCCGGACCGGCTGGAATGCCGGCTGATATCCCAGCTGTTTCTCCCGAGGTCTTTCAACAAATCGGCGCCATCACCCGCCTGCTGCACGACACCTTGCAGCAAGTGGGTGTGATGCCCAAGCTGCAAGTCGCCGCCGAAGGCCTGCCGGATGCGCGCAGCCGCTTGACTTACATCGCCAACAAGACCGCCGAGGCCGCCAACAAGGTGCTGAATTCGGTGGACCATGCGAAGGCCGAACACGCCGCCATCAGCACCGCCACGCGCGACATGGCCCGCGCCATCGTCGCCGACCCGGTGAAAGCCGTGGCCAGTGGCGCGGTGCTGAACTTCGTGCATGACGTCGAGACGCGCACCGCCTGCATCGACGCCCACCTGACCGACATCATGATGGCGCAAGACTTTCACGACCTCACCGGCCAGGTGGTGGCCAAGGTGGTGAAGCTGGCGAATGATCTGGAAGACAGCTTGGTCAAGCTGTTGGTGCAGGTGGTGCCGGCCGAGCAGCGCGACAAGGTCGACCTCAGCGTGCTCAACGGCCCGGTGGTGGACGCCGAAGGCCGCACCGACGTCGTCAGCAACCAGGGCGAAGTGGACGACCTGCTGGCCAGCCTGGGTTTCTAGAACCCGCGCACGGCACAGCGCAGCCCTCGCAGACTTGTAAGCGCAGACCGAACACCCCGCGCTTTCCCCCGCTTATCAGACTCAAGTCGGCGGCCCGCAAGGGCACCATGGCAATTGCTCGTCACGAGCCTTTTGAACCATGGCCGACTCCCCCCAAGACCGCAACCTCCCAGCGTCACAGCGCAAGATCGACAAAGCGCGTGCCGACGGCCAGGTTGCGCGTTCACGCGACCTAGGGCACCTGGGTGCGATCGGCGCGGGCGTGGCCTTGCTGGCCTTCTTTGCACCCGGCTTTGCCGACGCCACCGCGCGCCTGCTTCGCGACGGCCTGCGCTTCGACGCCGCGCTGCTGGCACAGCCCAGTGCGATGGTGCAACGCCTGGGCGAACTGGGCGCCCAGATGCTGCTGTTGCTGGCGCCGCTGTTTGCGGCCGTGGTGCTGGTGGCCATTGCGTCCGGCGTGCTGGCCGGCGGCTGGAACTTCACGCTCAAACCGCTGCAGCCGAACTTCGACAAGATGAACCCGTTGACGGGCATCGTCCGCGTCTTCTCGGGCAGCCAGCTCACCGACACCCTGAAGGCCTGCCTGCTGGCGTTGCTGCTGGGCACCGTGGGCGCCATCTACCTCGGCCAGCACTGGATGCGCCATGCGGAGCTGCTGGCCATGCCGCTGCCCGCGGCGCTGGCCGCAGGGGCCGAGCTGGTCCTGGGTGGTCTGCTGCTGATCGCCGGTGTGCTGGCGGTGTTTGCGCTCGTCGATGTGCCGCTGCAGCGGCAGATGCTGTTGCGCCGACTGCGCATGAGCGTCGAAGAGATGAAGAAGGAGCACAAGGACGCCGAGGGCAACGCCGAGGTCAAGGGCCGGCTGAAGGCGCGCATGCGCGAACTGGCCAGCCGCCGCATGCTGGCTGCGGTGCCGCTGGCCGACCTCGTGGTGATGAACCCCACCCACTACGCGGTGGCGCTGAAGTACGACGAGAGCAGCATGGCCGCACCACGTGTGGTGGCCAAAGGCGCGGACCTGTTGGCGCTGCGCATCCGTGACCTGGCGCGTGAATCCAAGGTGCCGGTGCTGCAGGCGCCGCCGCTGGCCCGGGCGCTGTACACCCACACGGAAGTCGACCAGGAAATTCCGGCCCGGCTCTTCAGCGCTGTGGCGCAGGTGCTGGCCTGGGTCTATCAGTTGCGCGATGCGCTGGCCGCCGGCCGCACGCTGGCCACCGATGCACCGATACCCGAGATTCCAGCCGACCTGGACCCGCTCAATGCGCCACCCGGCACGCCAGCGACTTTCAAGCGGCCTGGTGCCCCGCGCCCAGACGCCATGCGCCAGGAGCCTGAACTTTGAATCCCCTCATCACGCGCATCAACGGCTGGCTGGGCGGCGCGCAAGGCGCGGCCATCAAGACGATGCTGCTGCCCGTCTTCGTCGTCATGATGCTGGCGATGATGGTGCTGCCGCTGCCGAGCTTTGTGCTCGACCTGCTGTTCACCTTCAACATCGCGCTGGCGCTGACCGTCATCATGGTCTCGGCGCAGATGGTCAAGCCGCTCGACTTCTCGGCGCTGCCCAACGTGTTGATGCTGACGACGCTGCTCAGGCTGTCGCTGAACGTGGCGTCCACGCGCGTGGTGCTGATGGAAGGCCATACCGGCCCGGGCGCGGCGGGGCAGGTGATCGAGGCCTTTGGCCACTTCATCATCGGCGGCAACTTTGCCGTTGGGCTGATCGTGTTTGCGATCCTCGTCGTCATCAACTTCGTCGTCGTCACCAAGGGCGCCGAGCGCATTGCTGAAGTCGGCGCGCGGTTTGCGCTGGATGCCATGCCGGGCAAGCAGATGGCGATCGACGCCGACCTGAACGCCGGCCTGATCGACGAAAAGATGGCCCGTCAACGGCGCGCCGAAGTGGCCGAAGAAGCCGACTTCTTCGGCAGCATGGACGGCGCCAGCAAGTACGTGCGCGGCGACGCGATGGCGGGCCTGTTGATTCTCTTCATCACGGTGGTCGGTGGCTTCGTCATCGGCTTGTCCATGCACGGCATGACTGCGGCGCAGGCCGCGTCCAGCTACGTCACGCTGGCCGTGGGCGACGCGCTGGTGGCGCAGATTCCGGCACTCTTGATCTCGGTCGCCTCGGCGATGGTGATTTCGCGCGTGGGCAAGGGCCAGGACATCGGCACCCAGATCCGCGGCCAGGTCTTTGATTCACCGCAGGCGCTGGGCGTGGCCGCTGGCGTGATCGCCTTGCTGGGCCTGGTGCCGGGCATGCCGCACCTGGTGTTTTTCATCGTCGCGTCCGGCCTGGCGCTTCTGGCATGGCAACTCATCCGCAAGCGCAAGGAGGCCGCGCTGCAGCCGGAACGTGCGGTGGGTGCCGAAGTCACGCCGGCCAACGCCGAAGCGAGCTGGGACGACCTCACGCCTGTCGATACGCTGGGCCTGGAAGTCGGCTACCGCCTGATTGCACTGGTGGACAAGGCTCGCCAGGGGGACCTGTTGGCGCGCATCAAGGGCGTGCGCAAGAAGTTTGCACAGGACGTGGGCTTCCTGCCGCCGCCGGTGCACATCCGCGACAACCTGGGTGAGCTCAAGCCCAGCGCCTACCGCGTCACGCTGCGCGGCGCGGTGGTGGGTGAGGGCGAGGCCATGCCGGGCATGCAGCTGGCCATCAACCCCGGCGGCGTGTCTGCTTCCGTCCAGCAACAGCTGCCCGGCACCAGGACCCAAGACCCGGCCTTCGGCCTGCCGGCGGTGTGGATCGAAGACCGCCACAAGGAGATGGCCCAAATGGCGGGCTTTACGGTGGTTGATTGCGCCACCGTGGTGGCCACCCATCTTTCACACTTGATGCAGGTGAACGCAGCACGTTTGCTGGGCCGCGTGGAGACCCAGTTGCTTGTTGAACACGTCACCAAACTGGCCCCCAAACTGATCGAGGATGTCGTGCCCAAGATGGTTGGAATTGCCACCCTGCAGCGAGTGCTGCAACTGCTGCTCGAAGAGGGAGTTCACATCCGCGACATGCGCTCCATCGTCGAATGCCTGGCCGAACACGCCGCCACCGTGACCGACCCCGGCGAGCTGGCGCGGCGCATCCGCGTGCACCTGGCGCCGGCCATCGTGCAGCAGATCTACGGCCCGGTGAAAGAGCTGGACGTGATCGCGCTCGACCCTGAGCTTGAACGCCTGGTGACCCAGGCCCTGAATTCGCCCCACGGCGCAGCTCTGGACCCCGGCGTGGCCGACACGCTGGCGCAAAGCGCGGCCAGCAGCGCCAAGCGCCAGGAAGACCTGGGCCTGCCGGCCTGCCTGCTGGTGCCCGACCTGATCCGCGCGCCAATGGCGCGCCTGCTGCGCCGCGCCGCGCCGCGCCTGAAGGTGCTGAGCCACAGCGAGATCCCTGAAACCCATTCGATCCGCATCGGGTCAGTCATCGGAAGTGCAGCATGAACGTCAAACGCTTTACAGCCCGCACCTCGCGTGACGCCCTGGCGCTGGTGCGCCAGGCCTTTGGCGACGACGCGGTCGTCATGTCTACACGGCCTTGCGCCGAAGGCGTGGAGGTGCTGGCGATGGCGCCAGAAAGTGTGCAGCAGCTCGAGCGTGTGGGCATCGCGGCGCAGCCGGCGCGGCCCGCGGTGCAGCAGCCCGTGCGGGCCCAGGTCAACGTCGTGCAACCGCGTGAGCCCTTTCAGCCCACGCAGTCCCTTCAGCCACGCCCCGATCGCCCCGCCAGCCGCGCGCTGGAAAGGCAGGAGCCGTCCTTCGGCAGCGTCGAGCAAGACGTCGAACAGTTGGAGATGAGCACGCTGTCGTTCCAGGACTACGTGCGCGACCGCATGCTCAAGCGTCGTGACGCGCAGCTCGCGGCAGAAGCCAGCGCTGCGCCCGCGCCGCCGCCGCCGCCGCCAGTGGTGGCGCCGATCTCCGCCGCCCGCACCCGCCACGCCGCCGCGCGCGATGTGCCACTTTCTGTGCCCGTGCTGCGTGAAGAGCTGCGCCTGGCCGAGCCCGTGCTGGCTGCGCCACAGTCCCTGCCGATGCCCGCGCCCGCAGCCTTTGCGGCACCCGGCGCAAACCGCGCCGACCAGATCGAGATGATGGGTGAGCTGCGCTCCATGCGCGGCCTGATCGAACAGCGTTTCGGCGCGCTCGCCTTCATGGAGAAACTGCAGCGCCACCCACGCCAGGCACACCTGGCGCAGAAGCTGCTGGACACCGGCTTTTCTCCGGCGCTGATCCGCAAGTTGATTGAAAGCGTGCCCGCCGAAGGCGACGAAAGCAGCTGGGCCGCCGGCGTGCTGGAGCGCAACCTGGCCACCGGCGAACGCGAAGCCGCGCTTGAAGAAGCGGGCGGTGTCTATGCGCTCATCGGTGCCACCGGCGTCGGCAAGACCACCAGCACGGCCAAGCTGGCGGCCGCCTTCGCCGCGCGCCACGGCGCCGCAGAGCTGGGCCTGATCACACTGGACGCCTACCGCGTGGCGGCCCACGAACAACTGCGCACCTACGGCCGCATTCTGGGCGTGCCGGTGCACACCGCGCATGACCGCGCGTCACTGGAAGACCTGCTGGAGCTGCTGGCGGGCAAGCGCATGGTGCTGATCGACACCGCCGGCATGGCGCAGCGCGACAGCCGCACGCGTGAACTGCTGGAGATGATTTCGCACCGCTCCATCAACCGCCTGCTGGTGGTGAACGCGTCGGCGCAAGGCGAGACCATCGAAGACCAGCTGGCGGCCTACGGCGCGCCCGCTTGCCGCGGCATCGTGCTGTCGAAGCTGGACGAAGCTGTCAAGCTCGGGCCGGCGCTGGATTCGATGATCCGCCACAAGCTCAAGGTGGTGGCCGTCGCCAATGGCCAGCGGGTGCCTGAAGACTGGCACCGCCTGTCCGCCAACGCGCTGGTGCAGCGCGCGCTGAAGAGCCAGGGCGGCGCGGCGTGGCGGCTGGACGACCAGGACATGAACCTGATCTTTGCAGCGCTGCCCGCGGCGGCATCTGCAGCATCTGCGGCCGCCCGTGCGGCGGCAGCTGGCGGCGTGGCCGCTGGTGCCCGGGCTTGATTCGCGCTTGATGCTCGCCTGAACCCCATGCACGACTTCTACGCCCATTCCCGACCCATGCCGCTGGACCAGGCCGACGGCCTGCGCCGCATGTTTGCCGGCCGCCAGCGCCAGGTGCTGCCGCTGGTGGCCAACCCCTACGTGCCCTTCAGCGGTGTGGTGCTGGACCGCCTGTCTGCGGTGCTGTCCACCGTGTTGTCCGTGCCCGCCAGCCAGGTGCTGGTGGTGGACGCGTCGAGCGCGTCGCCGCGTCCGCACGAGATGGCGGCGCTGGACCTGGCGGCGGGCATTGAAGCCGTGTCGCCGCGTGTGGCCTATCTGCCGGCTGGCGGCTTGCCGATGGCCTATGTGGACACCCGCGGCAGCGCCGGCGGCTTTATCGACGCCGTGCAGCGTGCGGCGCCGCAAGCCGAACTGATCCTGCTGCATGCCGACGCGCCAGACCTGGCGCGCATCTTCAAACGCCGCGCGGCACGGCCGCTGCTCATCGGGTCTGACCACCCCGACAGCATCAAACACGCCTACGCCGGCGCCAAGCTGCTGGCCCAGCGTTGCACGCTGCTGAGCTTTGACTTGCTGTTGGCGGCCGCACCGCAGTCGCCACGCGCGGCGTCCATCGCCCAGAGCCTGTCCGGCTGCGTCGAAACCTTCCTGGGCGGCGTGCTGTGTCACACCGCCTTGATCGACCCCGCAGGGGACCCCGCAGCGCCACCCGACGCTGCGCTGTCCGCGCTGCTGGCCGCACAACTGGCACTGGACGACATGGCCGGCGCGCCGTCGGCCCATCCGTTCCAGACCGCCGCCATACCCGCCCAGGCTCCCGCCACCGCCCGACACGCTTTCAGATAGAGGCAAGCACACATGTACACCGCCAAGGGACAACTCGACTCCGGCGTGCTGCTCAAGCAGTACCAGCCGCTGGTGCGCCGCCTCGCGCACCAGATGATCGCCAAGCTGCCCGCCAACGTGGAGCTCGACGACCTGATCCAGGTCGGCATGATCGGCCTGTCGGACGCGTTGTCGCGCTTCGACCCCGGGCAGGGCGTCCAGTTCGAGACCTTTGCCACCCAGCGCATCCGCGGCGCCATGCTGGACGAGCTGCGCGGCAACGACTGGATGAGCCGTGGCGACCGCCGCCACCAGCGCAGCATCGAAGCTGCGGTGCACAAGCTGGAGCAGCGCTTTGGCCGCGCCCCGCACGAAAGCGAAATCGCGCGCGAGATGGGCCTGAGCCTGGAGGACTACCAGGAACTGCTGGGCAAGGTGCGCGGCACCCAGCTCATCTACCTGGAAGACATGAGCGGTGACGACGGCGACGACGACTACCTCGACCGCCACGTCATGGACAACGACGCCAACCCGATCGCAAGGTTGCAGGACCAGCGCATGCGCGAAGCGCTGGTGGAAGCCATCAAGCACTTGCCCGAACGTGAGCAGTACGTGATGAGCATGTACTACGAACACGACATGAACCTGAAAGAAATCGCCGCCGTGCTGGGCGTGACCGAAAGCCGCGTCTGCCAACTGCACAGCCAGAGCATTGCGCGGCTGCGCACCAAGCTGCGCGAGTGGTAGCAGGCCGACCTCTTCACAACGGGACCCACACCCATGTTTGCTGCATTCAGGCGCGCACCCGCCGCACCGGCAGAGCCCCTCAACCGCCCGCCCGCGGTCGACACCGACCGCCTGGTCAACGCCTTCAGCCAGCGCGCTTCAGACCTCGGCCGAGAAGCCGCTGAAGTGCGTGGCGTGCTGGACGACACGCAGAAGGTCGCGGGCGCGCAGGCCGTGGCGGTTCACGCGCTGGTTCAGGGACTGCAGGAAGTGGTGCGCGCGCAGGCTGGCATTGCCGATGAAGTCAGCCTGGGGCTGAAGGCCGTGGCCCAGGTGGGCGATGCGGTGCACGGCGTGGCCGCCGAAGTGAGCGCCATCGTGGACACCCTGCAGGAAGTCTCGGGCGCCGCGCAGCAGATCACCCAGATCGCCCTGCAGACCCGCCTGGTGGCCTTCAATGCATCGGTCGAGGCCAAACGCGCGGGCGAAGCCGGGCGCGGCTTTGCCGTGGTGGCCGACGCGGTCAAGGACCTGGCGGCCCAGGTGGAGAGTTCCTCCAAGGCCATCATGGGCACCGTCGCCCAGCTCGGCGGGCGCATCGACACGCTGGCGCGCGAGATCAGCCGCGAGACTGTCCGCGAGGGCAGGGCTGAAAAACAAGGTGCGGTCTATCGCGCCCTGGGCGTGGTGGGCGACGGCGTGCAGCGCATTGCACAGGCCAGCGCGCGCAGCCGCGAAGTCTGCAGTGGCCTGGACGGCCAGATGAGCGGCATTGAAACCGAGATGCGCCGCACCACCACGGCGCTGGACGCAGCGCTGCAGCGCACCGACGGCTTCCTGCGCATTTCAGAGCAACTCATCGAGGCCGTCGCAGAGTGTGGCGTCGAGACTGACGACACGCCCTTCATCCGTGGCGCCCAACAGGCCGCAGGCCAGATCGCCAAGCTGCTGGAAGACGCGCTGCGCACCGGCGCCATCACCGTGCAGGACCTCTTCGACGAAAGCTACCAGGCCGTGGGCGGCAGCAACCCGGCGCAGGTCACCACCCGTTTTCTCAGCCTGGCCGAGCGCCTGTTTCCGCAGGTGCAGGAACGCATGCTGGCGCTGTCCGACAAGGTCGTCTATTGCATCGCCGTGGACCGCAATGGTTATGTCGCCTGCCACAACCAGCAATACAACCAGCGCCAGCGCAGCGGCGACGTGGTGTGGAACACGGCGCACTGCCGCAACCGGCGCATCTTCAACGACCGCACGGGCCTGGCGTCGGGCCGCAACCAGCGTCCCTTTCTGCTGCAGACCTACCGCCGCGACATGGGCGGTGGCCACTTTGTGGTGATGAAGGAAGTGGCAGCACCCATCGCCGTCAACGGGCGCCATTGGGGCGGGTTGAGGCTGGCGTTCAAGTTCTGACTGCGGCCCTTCAGGTGCACAAAAAAAGACCGGCTCCCGCCGGTCTTTTCTTTTGTGGAGTCCTTGAACTCAGGCCAGCAGCCCACCGCCTGCCGGGCTGTGGCGTTCACTGCTGCCACCGGCCGAATACAGCGCACTGGGCGCCAGGCGCGGGATCAATACGTCCATGGCGCGGTCCAGCGACGCCGTGGCGCGGGCCAGTGCTTCACGTTGCGCGGCCACCTGCCCGCTGGCCAGTGCCAGGCGCTGGCGCAAAGGCGCCGGCACGCCGCCGCTGCGTGCAGCGCGTCCGAAATGGTCCACGGCAGCGGCCAGCGCCAGGTGCAGACCGGTCGCTGCCCGGTCCACTGCGGCCACGTCCTGCTGGTGCAGGGCCAGGCCGAGCGCCAGCAACTGGTCTTCCACCGCCTTGAGGGGTGGCTCCAGCGTGGCCGCCAGCTGCACGGCCTTCAATTCCTGTGGGGTGTGGATCATGCGGATCTGAGCGTCCAGGCGGGGTCAGCTGGGCTTGCGGCCCAGCAGTTCCTGAGCGTTCACGATCAGCTTGTCAGCGATCGCTTCGGCGTCGATGGTGAATTTGCCGTCGCGGATGGCTTGCGAGATGCGCTCGACCTTCTTGGCGTCGAAGGTGGCGTCCGCAGCGCTGCCAGAAAGCAGCGAAGCCGCTGGCGACAGGGCAACCTGCGCGCTGGCTTCGGCCGTGGGCGGCATGGGCGCACCGGCGCTCTTGCGCTCTGTGCTGGCCGGGGCCACGGGGGGTTTGGTATCGAGGGGACCGATCTTCATGATTGACTCCTGCCAAGGGCACAAGGGATGTGCTGGCCCGTGGACATGAACGGTGTATCGGACAAAGGCGGCGCCAACTTTAGCCCCGAGACGAGAATTTTCATCCAACCCCCGTGAATGAGGGGCTGGATGCGCCTGTGGCGTGGGTTCGTTGTCACAGGTTGAGCTCCACCCGGCGCTGTCCGACCGGCAACCCCACCACCACACGGCCCGACTCCATGCGCACGCGCACCGGCTGGCCTTCCAGGCCGGCTGACATGGCCTGGCCTTCGGCGCTGACCGCAAAGCCGCGGCCCTGGGCCACGAACTGCACCGTGTCGCCGGACGCAAACCACTGCCGCGTGCGCAGGTCTGAGGCGCGCAGCGCCTGGCCCGCGGCCACGGGCCGCACCAGCACGCGGCCGTCCAGCGCCGCCACCTCGGCCTGAGGCGGGGCGGGCGCTGCCGCCCAGTCCACCACCGCCAAAGCCAGCTGAGAGCCTTCCAGCCGCGCCCCGGCGGGCAGCGGCGCCTGGGCGACCACCGCCGGCGCCCAGACCTGCACCGTCACCGGCAAAAAGACCTGCCAGGCCACCGGCCCCTGCACACAGCGCAGGCCCACCCGGCTCTTGCCCCAGGCGGCCACGCCGGCGGGCAAGAAGGGCTGCACTTGTGTGCACGGAGCCAGCTTCAGCCGGGCGTCCAAAACACCCGGCAGCGCCAGGATGCGGGCGCCACGCGGCGCGCTGGTCTGCGCGGCCTGCTGCAGCAGCGCGGCGGCTTGCGCCAGAACTTCGGGCGCCAGGTTGGGCTCGGTGGTCTGGGTCTGGGTCTGGGTCTGTGCCTGTGCTTGTGCTTGTGCTTGCGCCCACGGCGCCAGTGACAGTGACAGCGCCACAGACAGCGTAAGTGGCGAAAAACAGGTGAGTGCAGGGCGGATGTTCACGAGCCGGACTGTAAGCAGAGGTGCCGCGCAGCAAGGCATGAAATGGCCGACTTTGGCCGCCTTTATCGGGCTCACGTTTTGCGGCCTGCCGCCCAGAATTCCAGCCATGTCGGGTCGAGCCTGCCGCCCTTGCGGACGCCCAGCCCAGCTGCAAGGAGCGCCCATGATTCCCCGCCTGACCGATTCGCTAGCTTTCCACAGCCAGGCCCTGGTGCTGCGGTCAGAACGCCAGCGCCTGATTGCCGGCAACATCGCCAACGCCGACACGCCCGGCTTCAGGGCCCGCGACTTCGACTTTGCGGCCACGCTGCGCCAGGCGCAAGGCGGCGCTGCCAGCGGAGACGGCATCGCCCGCAATGTCATGGTCAACAGCGGCAAGGCCGCGCCGGTGCTGCGCTACGTGCAGCCGACGCAGACCAACCTGGACAGCAACACTGTGGACATGGACCGCGAACGTGGCGCCTTCATGGACAACGCGCTGAAGTACGACGCCTCGCTGCGTTTCATCAATGCCAACGTGCGCACCACGCTGGACGCGATGAAAAGCCACAACCAGGGTTGAGGACTGAACCATGAGCATGCTGAGAATCTTCGATGTCGCCAGCAGCGCCATCAGCGCCCAGAGCCAACGACTGAACGTGGTGGCGTCCAACCTGTCCAACGCCGACACCGTGGCCGGCCCGGACGGCGCGGCCTACAAGGCGCGGCAGGTCATCTTCCAGACTGCACTGATGGGCCCGCCGGGGCAGCGAGAAGCCAGCGTCGGCGTGCGTGTGTCCACCATCGCCGAAGACAACACCCCCGGCCGCCGTGTGCTGGACCCCAAGCACCCCAGCGCTGACGCCGATGGCTACGTCACCTACAGCAACGTCAACCCAGTGGAAGAAATGGTCAACATGATTTCTGCGTCCCGTTCGTACCAGAACAGTGTCGAGGTGATGAACACCGCCCGCACGCTGCTGCAGAAGACGCTGCAAATGGGCCAAGGCTGAGAGGCCGCCCTGAGCTACTGAACACACCATGACCACCACCGACACCATCAACCCCTACGCCGCGCTCTCGGCCGGCCCGGGCAAGACGCAGACCGCCAACGAGGCCGGCAGCGCCGACCGCTTCCTGAAGCTCCTGGTCACGCAGATGCAGAACCAGGACCCGCTCAACCCGATGGATAACGCGCAGATCACGAGCCAGATGGCGCAGATCAACACCGTCAACGGCATCGAAAAACTCAACACCACGGTGGAAGGGCTGAATGGCCAGTTTGTGCAGATGCAGACGCTGACTGGCGCGTCGCTGGTCGGTCGCCACGTCACGCTGCAGGGCAACAAGTTGTCCATTGAAAGTGGCCAGGGCGTGGGTGGTTTCGACCTGCTGGGAACGGCCGACAAGGTCAAAGTGGAAATGCTCAGCCCAGCCGGCCGCGTCGTGGACACCCTGGACCTTGGCGCTCAGAGCGCCGGCCGCCACAGTTTCAACTGGACCGCCGCCAACCTGCCGGATGGCGCGCCCTACACCTTCCGCGTTGTCGCCACTTCTGGCGCGGCCGTGGTGCAGAGCACCGCGCTGATGCGCGACCGCGTCAACGCAGTCAACACCGACGGCACGAGCCTCGTGCTGGAGACCCAGAGCAACGGCCCCGTCGCCTACCGCGACGTCAAGGCCTTCAACTGACCCCGCAACCGACCCCCACCGGCAGGACACACCATGAGCTTCCAACAAGGCCTTTCGGGCCTCAACGCCACCAGCAAGAACCTGCAGATCATTGGCAACAACGTTGCCAACGCCAACACCTTTGGCGCCAAGGTGTCGCGCGCCGAGTTCTCGGACATGTACGCGGCAGCGCTCAACGGCGCCGGCAGCAGCAGCATCGGCATCGGCACCAACCTGGCGTCGGTGGCGCAGCAGTTCACGCAGGGCAACATCAAGACCACGGAAAACCCCATGGACCTCGCGATCAACGGTGCCGGCTTCTTCCAGGTCACCGACGGCAAGAGCCCTGTCACCTATTCGCGCAACGGTCAGTTCAAGGTGGACCGCGAAGGTTTCATCGTCAACAACTCGCTGCAGAAGCTGGTGGGCTATGCCGCCGACGCGCTGGGCCAGATCCAGCCCGGTCTGGCGCTGCCGCTGCAACTGCCCACGGGCGGCGTTGCGCCGTCGCCGACGACGACCATCGCCGTCGAGATGAACCTGGACGCGCGTGCTGCCACCACGCTGCCTGCGGCCGGCGCCCAGATCGACTTCAACGACGCCGACACCTACAACAACGCGACATCACTGACGGTGTTTGACGCCAAGGGCCAGGAAGTGGCGCTGACCTACTACTTCCAGAAGTCTGCCAACGACACCTGGAACGTGTATGCCACTGCCAACGGCACCACCATCAACGGCGCCGCCGGTGCGCCGCTGCCGGTGACGACCATCAACTTCGCGGCCGACGGCAGCGGCCCCATCACCCCGAGCTCACCCGTGCCCTTTGACGTGCCCGTCACCGCCAACACGGCAGGGGCCAGCACGCTGCCGATCCTGGGCGTGCTCTTCAACGTCAGCAACGCCACACAATTCGGTTCGGCCTTCGGCGTCACTGACATGAAGCAGGACGGCTTTTCGGCCGGCCAGCTGACGGCCATTGCCATCGAACCCAACGGCATCGTCATGGCGCGCTATTCCAACGGCCAGTCGCGTCCGGCGGGCCAGGTGGAAGTGGCTAACTTCCGCAACCCGCAAGGCCTGCAGCCGATAGGCGACAACGGCTGGGCGCGCACTTACGCATCGGGTGACCCGGTGATGGGCGTGCCGGGTGACGGCAACCTGGGTGTTCTGCAGGCGGGTGCGCTGGAAGAAAGCAACATCGACCTCACTGGCGAACTCGTCAACATGATCGTCTCGCAGCGCATCTACCAGGCCAATGCGCAGACCATCAAGACCGAAGACCAGATCCTGCAGACACTCGTGAACATCCGCTAACGGCAACGTTGCGCTGACTGAATTCACCGGGACCGCATGGACCGCCTCATCTATCTGTCGATGGCCGGCGCCAAGGCCACGCTGCAGCGCCAGGACACGCTGGCCAACAACCTGGCGAACGCATCGACCAACGGCTTCCGCGCCGAGATGCAGGCCTTCCGCGCCGTGCCGGTGCTGGGGCAGGGCGCCAGCACGCGCGTCTATGCGCTGGAATCCACCATTGGCCACGACACCCGGTCCGGCCCGGTGCAAAGCACCGGCAGGCCGCTTGACGTGGCGGTGCAGGGCAAGTCCTGGCTGGCGGTGCAGTCGCTGGACGGCACCGAGGCCTACACGCGGGCCGGCTCCTTGCAGGTCAGCCCCGAAGGCCAGCTCGTCACGCCCACGGGCCTGCCGGTGCTGGGTGATGGCGGCCCGATCACGGTGGGCGTGAACGCGGCGGTGGAGATCGCGTCCGACGGCAGCATCACCACCACCACCGGCAACGGCCGCCCGCAGCAGGTGGGCAAGCTGAAGCTGGTGACGGCGGAAGCGCCGCTCAACCGCGGCACCGACGGCCTCTTCCGCGCCGCCGACGGCGACCTGCAGGCAGACCCCACGGCGCGTGTGCAAAGTGGCGCGCTGGAAGGCTCCAACGTCAGCCCTATCGAGACCATGGTGGCGATGATTGCTGCGGCGCGGCAGTTTGAGCAGCAGATGAAGATGCTGCAGGGCGCCGAGCAGCGCGAGCAGGGCGCGGCCAAGCTGCTGGCGCCGCAATAGAACCGCAATGAAGCCGCTGCGGCATCGACATTGAAAGAAGGCCGGCTTGCCGGCCTTTTTTCTGCCCCTCGCTGCGCTTCAGTCCCGGTGAAGATGGCCCATCGAATGAAGGGCTCCCCACCATGATCCGTTCCCTGTGGATCGCCAAGACCGGCATGGAAGGCCAGCAGACCAAGCTGGACGCCATTGCCAACAACCTGGCCAACGTCGGCACCAACGGCTTCAAACGCGCCGGTGTCGTGTTTGAAGACCTGATGTACCAGAACCTGCGCTCCGCAGGCTCGGCCACGTCGGAACAAAGCCAGTTGCCCACGGGGCTGCAAGTGGGCCTGGGTGTGCGCGTGGCGGCCAGTTCGCGCAACTTCAGCCAGGGCAGCCTGCAGCAGACGACGAACAACCTCGACGTCGCCATCAAGGGCCAGGGCTTCTTCCAGATCCAGCTGCCCGACGGCAGCACCGGCTTCACGCGCGACGGCGCCTTCCAGGTCGATGCCAACGGCGCGCTCGTCAACAACGCGGGCTACGCCGTGCAGCCCGGCATCACCGTGCCAGCCAACGCGCTGTCGGTCAGCATCGCCGCCGACGGCACCGTCAACGCCACCGTGCCCAGTCAAGTGGCGCCACAGGCGCTGGGCCAGCTGCAACTGGTGGCCTTCATCAACCCGGCGGGATTGGAGTCACGCGGCGGCAACCTCTTCGGCGAAACCGCAGCTTCGGGCACGCCCAACGCCGGCGCACCCAACAGCGCCGGCCTGGGTGCCTTGCAGCAGGGCTTTGTCGAAGGCAGCAACGTCAACGTGGTCGAAGAGCTGGTGTCGATGATCGCGACCCAGCGCGCCTATGAACTGAATTCAAAGGCGATCCAGACCTCGGACCAGATGCTGCAGCGGCTGGGGCAGCTGTGATGCCTGGCATGGCACTGCGTGTGGGCTTGCAGCTGCTGCTGTTGTCCATCTGCAGCGGCTGCGGCCTGCTGAGCCCGCGCGTTCAATTGGCCGACACATCACCCGTGGTCGCTGCTGCGCCGCCGGCTGCGCAGGCCGGCAACGGCTCCATCTTCCACGCCGCCAATTACCGCCCGCTGTTCGAAGACCACCGCGCGCGGCTCATCGGCGACACGCTCACGGTGCAGATCGTCGAGAAGGTCAGCGCGACGCAGAAGTCCACCAGTTCTGTGGACAAGACCGGCACGCTGTCGGCCGCCGTCACGGCGCTGCCGGGCGTGAGGCCGGCGGCCTTTGCACGCGCCACGGCCGACGGCACGTCCAGCAACACCTTTGCCGGCAAGGGCACCACCGAAAACAGCAACGACTTCAACGGCACCATCACCGTCGTCGTGCGCGGTGTGCTGCCCAACGGCCACCTGCTGATCGCGGGCGAGAAGCAGATCGGCGTCAATGAAAACGTCGACGTGCTGCGCTTTTCCGGCCAGGTCGATCCGCGCGCCATCCAGCCCGGCAATTCGATCCAGAGTGCGGCGATTGCCAATGTGCGGCTGGAACAGCGCGGCCGCGGCGCACAGGCCGAGGCGCAAGCCGTCGGCTGGCTGTCGCGCATCTTCCTCAACCTGATGCCGATCTGAACCCTGCATGAACATTGAACCCGACAAACTCCTGCGCTGGACCGTGGCGGTGGCCTTCCTGGCGGCCAGCAGCGCGCTGTGGTGGCCGGTCTCGGCCGTCGCCGCCGTGCGCATCAAGGAAGTGGCCGCCGTGCAAGGCGTGCGCAGCAACCAGTTGCTGGGCTATGGCCTCGTGGTGGGGCTGGACGGCACGGGTGACCAGGCCACACAGACACCCTTCACGACCCAGAGCTTGAACGCACTCTTGCAGCAGATGGGCGTGACGCTGCCGGCCGGCGTGACCATGCAGCCGAAGAACGTGGCCGCCGTGTTGGTGACGGCGCAGTTGCCGGCGTTTGCGCAGCCGGGGCAGAACATCGACGTCAATGTGTCGTCGCTGGGCAATTCCAAGAGCCTGCGTGGCGGCACGCTGATCGCCACGCCGCTGAAGGGCGCGGACGGGCAGATCTACGCGCTGGCCCAAGGCAACCTCATCGTCGGCGGCGCCGGCGCGTCGGCGGGGGGCTCCAAGGTGCAGATCAACCACCTGGCGGCGGGCCGCATTCCGGACGGCGCCAGCGTGGAACGCAGTGTGGCCACGCCGCTGCTGGACGGCGAATCGCTGCAGCTGGGCGTCACCGCCAACGACTACGCCACCGCCATCGCCGTGGCCGAGGCCATCAACACCGCCAAGGGCGCGGGCACGGCGTCAGCACTGGACGGCCGCAGTGTGCGTGTGCGCATGCCGGCCGTCGCACAGGAACGGATGGCCTTCCTGGCCGACATTGAGAACTTGCCGCTCAAACTGGCCAAGCCGGCTGCGCGAGTGGTGCTGAATGCACGCACCGGTTCGATCATCCTCAACGACGCCGTGAGCCTGAGCGCTTGCGCCGTCGCCCACGGCAACCTGTCGGTGACGATTAGCAACACGCCGGTCGTCAGCCAGCCCAACCCGCTGGCGCAGGGGCAGACCGTGCAGGCCGAGCGCAACGACATCGCCATCTCTCAGCAGGGCGGGGCGCTCATCACGCTGCCGGCCGGGGTGAGCCTGGCCGATGTGGTGAAGGCGCTCAACGCATTGGGCGCAACGCCGATGGACTTGCTGGCGATCCTGCAGGCGATGAAGAGCGCTGGCGCCTTGCACGCCGAAATTGAGGTGATCTGATGGCTTCCATTCCCTCGTTGCCGCAGAACGGCCTGGCCTACGACAGCAAGTCGCTGGACGCGCTGCGGTCGCGCGCATCGGGTGACCCCAAGGGTGCCGTCAAGGAAGCGGCCAAGCAGTTTGAAACGCTCTTCATGAACGAGCTGATGAAGAGCATGCGCAGCACCACCTTGTCGTCCGGCATGCTGGACAACGCCGGCACCGGCATGGGCACCGAGATGCTGGACACGCAGTTCGCCAGCCAGATGTCGGGCCGCCCCGGTGGCTTGTCGGAAGCCATCATGAAACAGCTGGAGCGGCAGATGGGCTTGAGCCCGGGGCCGATTCCGGCCACGGGTTCGGCCAACAACCTGGCCAACAACACCGCAGCCGTGATCGCGGCCACGCCGCAGCCGACCCGCATCCCGCAGACCGGTGCGCTCGGTTTCGTGCAGCAGCACACGGGCTCCGCGCAACAGGCCGAAGCTGCCACCGGCATTCCGGCGGCCTTCATGGTGTCGCAGGCGGCGCTGGAAACCGGCTGGGGCCGCAAGGAAATTCGGCATGCCGACGGCCAGCCTTCGTACAACCTCTTCGGCATCAAGGCCGGCGGCAGCTGGAAGGGGCCCGTGGCGGAGGTCGCCACGACCGAATACGTGGGTGGCAAGGCGCAAAAAGTGATGGCCAAGTTCCGCGCTTACGGCAGCTATGCAGAATCCTTCACCGACTACGCCAGGTTGATGAAAGAAAGTCCGCGCTACCAGGCGGCGGTGGGGGGCGCAAAGGGAGAGGTCGCAGGCCGCACGGTCGCCAAGGCGGACAACGCCGCTGCCTTCGCCCAAGGCCTGCAAAAGGCCGGCTACGCCACCGACCCTGCCTACGCCGACAAGCTCACACGCGTCATCAACACCACGCTGCGCCTGCAGCGTTCACTGGCTTAGGGGCCGCTGAATGGGCAGCTCACCACTGATGTCGTTGGGCATCAAGGCCATGGCGGCCAACTACGCCGCCTTGCAGACCACTGGCCACAACATCGCCAACGCCAACGTGGCGGGCTATTCGCGCCAGCAGGCTGAACTGTCGACCTCGGGCGGCCAGTTCACCGGTGCCGGATTCTTCGGCCGTGGCGTGGACGTGGTGTCGGTGAGCCGGTCGCACAACGAATTCCTGACGCGTGAAGCGGCCAGCGCACGCTCCTTGTCGGCGATGGACTCATCGCGACTGGCGCAATTGCGGCGCCTTGAAAACATCTTCAAGCCCGGCGAGATGGGGCTGGGCAATGCCACCAGCGAATTCATGAACGCGATGGTGGACTTGTCGAGCCGCCCCGCCGACGCTGCCACGCGCCAAGTGGCCCTGGCGCGCGCCGCTGACCTGGCGGGGCGTTTTGCAGAAGCCGGCTCGTCGCTGGACGATGTGCAGGCGGGCGTCACGTCCGAGCTGCGCACTGCCGTGGCCGAAGTCAATGGCCTGGCCAAGTCGATTGCCGAAACCAACCAGCGCATCGCCGCGCTGCGCGGCCTGGGGCAACCGGCGAATGACCTGCTGGATGAACGCGAGCGCTTGATCTCGCGCCTGTCCGAACACGTGCAGGTCACGCGCATGGAAGCGCAGGACGGCACGATGGCGGTCTTCATCGGCGGTGGCCAGCGGCTGGTGCTGGGCACCACGGCCGCGACGCTCAAAGTCACACAGGACGAGTCCGATTCTTCGCGCTCGGCGATTGGCCTCAGCGAAAACGGCTTCGTCCGCAGTTTGAGCGCGGCGACGCTTGGCGCATCGCTGGGGGGCACGCTGCGCTTCCAGAACGAAGACCTGGTGGCTGCACGCACGCTGGTGGGGCGCCTGGCCGCGTCGGTGGGCGGTGCGGTGAACGACCAGCAGATGAAGGGCCTGAACCTGCAGGCGCCACTGGGCTCGGCTCCATCGAGCGCGCTCTTCGGCATGGGCCCTGCCCAGGCCCAGCCGCACAGTGCCAATGCGCGCAATGCCAGTGGCGTGCCGCTGGGTTCGGTGCAACTCACCATCACCGACCCGGCTGCGCTGCAAGCCAGCGAATACGACCTGCAGGAAACCGCCACCGGAACCGGCAGCTGGGTGTTGACGCGCCTGAGTGACGGCCAGACCACGGCCGTCAACAGTGGCGATGTGGTTGACGGCATGCGCATCGACTTCACCGCCGCGCCGCCGCAAGCCGGTGACCGCTTCCTGCTGCAACCCGTCACCCGCGCGGCCAACGGCATGGCGCGTTTGCTGGACGACCCGCGCGACCTGGCTGCGGCGTCGCCCCTGCTGGCCACCACCACGCCGGGCAACACCGGCACCGCCACGGTCGCCAGCCTGCAGGTGACGGCCGCACCGCTGCCCACACCGGGCGCCACCGCGCGCATCACTTTCACCAACAACACCGGTGACTACACCTGGGAGCTGTTCGACGCCAGCAACACCTTGCTCAACAGCGGCACGGCCACCTGGCAGGCCGGGCAACCGGTGCCGACGCCGCCGCAGGACATCAACGGCTTCACGCTGAAGTTGAACGGCGTGCCGATGAGCGGTGACATCGTCACCGTGGCACCCACACCGGCGTCCGCGCTGGCGTCCAACAACGGCAACGCGCTGGCGATGCTGGCGCTGCGCGACGCCAACATCACCGGCGGCCGCACCGCCACCGAGGCCTGGTCTTACGCCCTGGCCGACATCGGCGTGCGTGTGCAGGGCGGGCGGACTTCGGCCGAGATCTCTGAATCGGTGGCCGGGCAGACCGAGCTGTCGCGCAGTTCGCAGTCGGGCGTGAACCTGGACGAAGAAGCGGCGCTGCTGATCCAGTTCCAGCAGAGTTACCAAGCCGCGGCCAAGGTCCTGCAGGTGGCGCAATCACTCTTCGACACCCTGCTGCAGACCGCAGGCGGTTGACCTTCCTGAAGAACCCCACCATGCGCATCACCACTGCCAACGCCTTTGAGTCTTCAGTGTCCAACCTGCAGCGCCGCCAGCAGGCGCTGACCCAGGCGCAAGAGCAGCTCACCAGCGGCAAGCGCGTCAGCAAACCCAGCGATGACCCGGCTGCTGCAGCCGCCGCAGAACGTGCGCTGGCGGCCGAGTCGCGCAGCAAGGCGCAGCTGCGCGCGCTGGACAGCAGCCGCCACGCGATGCAGCTGTCTGAATCAGCGCTAGGCGACGCCGGTGAAATGATGCAGCAGGCGCGTGAACTGCTTGTCAACGCCGGCAACGGCAGCTATACCGATGCAGACCGCAAAATCATCGGCGACGCGTTGCGCGGCCTGCGCAACGATCTGCTGGCAGTGGCCAACCGCAGCGACGGTGCCGGCCGCTACATCTTTGGCGGCCAGGGCGCCGACGGCCACCCGTTGCTGGACAGCCCCGGCGGCGTGGCCTACAACGCGGCTTCGGGCCAGCTGATGGGCGCCTCAGGCGAGGCCTCGCCGCTGTCGATCGACGGCCAGGCGGCCTGGCTGCAAGCACCCGACGCCGCCAACCCGGGCGGCAGCTTGTCGGTCTTTGACGTGATGGACCGCGTGGCGGGCGAACTGCTGACGGCCGGCCGCACGTCGGCGCAGATCGCCCTGACCGTCAGCAGCGGCCTGGGTGACATCGACAGCACGGCCAACAACCTGTCGGCCTGGCGTGCGCGCACCGGCGAAGCGCTCAACCGCATCGATGGCATTGGTGAGCGCCTGAGCCAGACCACGCTGGACGCGCAACGTGACCGTTCCGACGCCGAGGACCTGGACATGCTGCAGGCCATCTCCGACTTTCAGAACAAGCAGACCGGCTACGATGCCGCGCTGAAGGCGTATTCGACCGTGCAGCAGATGTCGCTGCTGCAGTATCTGAAATGAGCATGCGCTGAAGTTGCACTGAACCACCGCGGGTTTCGGTCCGAACCCATCAGCGTTTCAACAACCCCACCGGCAGCCCGCCCCGCGCGAACACCGCATGCAAGACAACCCTGTATTCGGCCAGGTGGCCCTGGGCTACAGCCCCATGATCAACCGCCAGCGGGCGGTGATCGCCACCCGCTTGACGGTGTTCCCCGACCGACCGGACGCCGCGCCGGATGCCCACGCGCTGCTGGCTGCGCTGCAGGAAGTGTGGCCCGCACCTGCTGCCAGCGACGACCTCAACATCACCCTGCGGCCGCTGGACCCCGGCCCGGTGAGTCAGCGTGCAGGCGCAGTCGCTGCCGCCGTGTCCGCCGCGGCAACGACTGCGGCCGCAGCGGCTGCCGCAGCGGCTGCCGCAGCGGCTGCCGCGTCCCATCCGGTGTCGCTCAACATCGCCGGCGAAGCGCTGTTGCGCGCGGTGATGGCCGCCAATCCGCCGCCGCACTTGATGATTGAAGTGCCGGCCTTCATGGCCGCCGACGCTGCCCATGCGCCGGCCTTGCAGGCCTTGCGCGAGGCCGGATCGGTGCTGCTCATCAAGGGCCGGCCGTTGGTGCCGGTGGCGCCCGAGGTGCTGGCCTGCTTCAGCCACAGCATTGTTGAAACGGGCGACGACCGCCGCGGCAGCACAGCGCCGCCGAGCGGTGTGCGCCAGGTCACCACGGTGCAGGCTGGCACGCGCAGTTCGGCCGATATCGAAGCTGCCTTCCAGCGCGGCGCCATCGCCGTGCTGGGCTGGCCGCTGGAAGACCCGCTGCCCAAGCCCAATGGCCGCAGCGTGGTGCCCACCGACATCCAGGTGGTGATGGAACTGATCAAGGGCGTGGACCGCGAAGAGCCGGTCAACCGCCTGGAAGCCACCCTGCGGCGCGACCCGACGCTGGCATTCCGGCTGTTGCGTTACCTCAACTCACCGGCCTTTGGCCTGCGTGCCGAGATCAACTCTTTCAGCCACGCCATCATGATGCTGGGCTACTCGCGGCTGAAGCGCTGGCTGGTGCTGCTGCTGTCGTCGTCGTCCAAGGGCGCCAACGCGCAGCCCCTGATGCATGCAGCACTGCGCCGCGGCCTCTTGATGGAAGAACTGGCGCGTGGCAATGGCGACGCCGAAATGCGCAGCGAGATGTTCATTTGCGGCGTCTTTTCGCTGCTCGACCGGCTGTTGCAGCAGCCGTTTTCCGAACTGCTTCGCAGCGTGCCAGTGCCTGAACGTGTGCAGCAGACCTTGCGCGGCGAAGGCGGCGCCTACGAACCCTACCTGGCCCTGGTGCGCGCCATCGAACAGGAAGCGGTCTTCGACATCCGCGAGTGCACGGAAGAGCTGCTGCTCGGGCCCGCGGAAGTCAACCGCGCGGTGCTGACGGCCTTGAGCGGCGCGCGCCAACTCGACGGATGAGCGGGCCTGGCCGCGCGGCAGGACCGCTCTCAGGGCCGCTGTCAAGACCGCCCCCAGGGCCACCCGCAGCATCGATCCTGGACGCCGTCTGGGGCTCTGCGCTGCCGGCCGCCTTGCTGGATGCAGACTTCCGCTTCATCGACGTGAATGAAGCCTTCGTCGGCCAGCTCCGTCTGGCGCGCGGCCCGCTCATCGGCACCGACCCGGTGCTGCTGGAGCCCGCCGAAGACCAGGAAATCAGCTTGCTGCAGCGCCATGCGCAGCCCGACCGGCCGGCGCTGCGTCGGCGCCTGGTGGACGGACAGGGCGGCCAGCGCTGGTTCCTCATCACCCAGGTATCGGTGGTCCAACCCGACCAGCCGGTGCGCTGGCTGACGCTGCTGCAGGACGAAACCGCCGAACACGTGGCGCGTGAACAGGCGCGGCACGCAGAGGCCGAACTGGCGCAGTGGTTCGAGCTCAGCGGCACCGGCATGCTGGTGTACGACAACGCCGGCCTCATCGTGCGGTCCAACGCGGCTTTCGAGGCGCTCGTGGAGCGCGTGCCTGAAATTCTGGATGAAGCGTCAGCCGAACTGCAAAGCCTGCTGGGCTGGGAGCAGGGCGGCATGGTGCCGCTGCTGCAGCCCGGCGCGCGGCTGCAAGAACGTCAGGCCCTGTTGCCACTGGCAGACGGCCGGCGGCGGCGCTTGTCGGCGCGCCTGGTGTGCCACGGTGGGGCCGGTGGCCAGCGCCGCGTCATGGCGGTGGTGCAGGACCGCAGCGCCGAAGACGAACGCGACCTGGCGCAGTTGGAGATGGGCATGATGATGGGCACTGCCAGCATCGGCGTGGCCACCTACGACCCCGCGCGCGGCTGGCTGGCGTCGTCGGCACCCGCGCGCAGCACACCCGCTTCAGGGCCCGTCTCCGCGAAGGGCGACCCGCAGGGGGCGGGGCAGGGCGGGTCGTTGCTGGGCATCGGCCGCGAACTGGTGGAGCCTTCGTCGCTGCCGGAATTCGAGCGCCTGCAACAAGCGTTGCGCCGCGGCGAGCGCACCGAAGTGCGCTATGCCGTGCGCCACCCCGAACTGGGCGCGCGCTGGCTGCTGACGCGCGTGGAGCCGGGCGCGCTGGCCGGCGGGCGCGTGACCACCTCGGTGGTGACGCTGGACGTCACCGAGCAGGAAAGTGCACAGCGCCGCAACGAACAGCTGCTGCGCGAGATGACCACCATCCTCGACAGTTCCACCGCCGGCATCGCCTACCTGCGCGGGCCGGTGCTGGTGCGCTGCAACTGGCGCTTCGAGCGCATGCTGGGCTTTGAGCCAGGTGCGGCCGCGGGTGCGACGCTGGAAGAGATTTTGTCGCGCAGCATCGGCCCCATCGACGGCGTGCGTGACGCGTTGCAGGCGCTGGCCCAGGGCAGCGCCTTCGAGGCCGAACTGCCACTCGTGCGCGCCGAAGGCCCGGCACGCTGGTATTCGCTGTCGGTGCGTCGTGCCCAAAGCCAGGGCGAACAGACCGAAGCGGTGGCGGTGTTGACCGACATCACGCGCCTGAAGACCCAGCAGGCCGAACTCGAGCAGTTGCTGCGCGACCGCGAACTGATGTTCAGCCTGTCGGAAGTGGGCATCGTCTATCAGCGCGGTGCGCGCATCGAGCGCGCCAACCAGGCGATGGCCGCACTCACCGGCTGGGCCAGCCCCGAACTGGCCACGCTCGACGCCGCCGAGCTGTACGAGGACACCCGCGCCTGCGTGGACTTTGAAGCCCGCATCACTCAGGGCCTGCGCGAGCACGGCCGCTTTGGCGGCGAAAGGCTGCTGCGCCGGCGCGACGGCCAGCTGCTGTGGGTGCAGGTGGCGGTGCGGCCGGTGGATGCCGACGACGCCGATGCGGGTGTGATCTGCTCCTTTGTTGACATTGACGAGCGGCGCCGCGCGCGCGAGGCGCTGGCGCTGCAGGCCGACCGCACACGCGCCATCCTGAATTCGGTGCTGGTGGGCATCGTCACCGTGTCGGGGCGTGGCATTGAATGGATGAACCGCTCGGCTCGGCGCATGTTCGCCGGTGAGTTGGCCGACTTTGTGGGCGAGCCCATCAGCATCGTTGCCACGCCCGAAGCCGACCACCCTCTGCGCCGGGACGACTGGTTGCACAGGCTGCAGGAAGGCCAAGCCGAAACCTTCGAATGTCGCATGCGTGGGCGCGACGGACGCGAATTCTGGGTCGTCGGCAATGCCGTCCTCACGGGGCCTGGCGCTGACGAAGCCGGCGGCACAGGTGACGAAGTCACTTTCGCACTGCTGGACATCGAACGCCGCCGCCAGGCCGAAGTGAGCATCGCGCAGGCGCAAGCCTCGCTGCAGCGGGTCATCGAAACCGCGCCGCTGGCGATTGCACTCTTCGACGCCGCCACTCTGCGCATGCAGCACGTCAACCAGACCGCCAGCGTCTTCTTCGGCACGCCGCTGGCGCAGTTGCTGGGTGCCACGCCTGAAGGTGCCTGCTCGCCTGCGTTGGCGGCGGCGCTGCGCGGCTGGCTGGCCAGCGTGGCCGCGGATGGCGAGGTGAGTGGCAAGAAGACCCAGCATGAATGGCGCGAGCCGGTGGACCTCTTCGACCATGCCCGCGTCTGGGACTGCCGCCTGACCCGGCTGGACGACGGCGCCGGCACGGCCACCCAATTGCTGCTGGTGGCTACCGATGTGACGGAACAGCGCGCTGCCGAATTGGCGCGCCTGCAGGCGGCCATTGCGCAGCGCGAAGTGCTGGTGCGCGAAGTCCACCACCGCATCAAGAACAACCTGCAGGGTGTGGCCGGGTTGCTGCAACAGACGGCGGTGCGCAACCCTGAAGTGGCTGCCGTGCTGTCGGACGCTGTCAGCCAGGTCCAGGCCATTGCCCAGGTGTATGGCCTGCAGGTAGGTGCCAGCGGCCCGCTGGCGGTGGACGGGCTGCTGCGGGCCATTGCACAGTCGGTGCAGCGCACCTTTGGCCGCGCGATCACGGTGCAGGTGGTGGGCGAGGTACTGCATGAATTGCCCGAAGCGGAGGCGATTCCGGTGGCGCTCACGCTCAACGAGCTCATGACCAACGCCATCAAGCACGGCACCGGCGAGGCACTGCGCTGCACGCTGTTGGCGCAGGGCGACGGCATCTGCATCCGCATCCAGGGGGCCGCCACCTTGCCGCCGGGATTTGACCTGTCGCAACTGCGCAGCGGCGTGGCGGGACTGGGCCTGGTCCGCGCACTGCTGCCGCGGCGCAGCGCCACGCTGTCGCTGCGGCAGGAAGGCGCTGACGTGGTGGCGCAAGTTGAACTGCAGCCGCCGTCCGTGCGCGCACCCCATGCAAGCGATCCGGGCGGGCCGGGCGGCCAGGCCGATCAGACACAATCCGGCGCATGAGCGCAGTCCCCGCAACAGCCAGGCACACCGACGGCACCTCGGCCAGCAAGGGTCGCATCCTGGTCGTCGATGACGACCGGCTGGTGCTGGCCACGGTGACGCACGGCCTGGCGCAAGCGGGCTTTGAAGTCATCGATGCCGACAACGGCGACGACGCCATCCTGCTGGCGCGTGAACACCGCCCCGAGCTGGCACTGCTGGACATCCGCATGGAAGGCAAGAGCGGCTTTGACGTCGCGGCCACGTTGCGCGATGCGTATGCCATCCCCTTCATGTTCCTGTCGGCCTTTGCCGACGAGGCCACGCTCGCCACCGTGAAATCGCTCGGCGCGTTGGCGTACCTCGTCAAGCCACTGGACGTGGGGCAGATCGTGCCGGCGGTGGAGGCGGCATTTGCGCAGCTGCGCAGCGGCAGCACGGAGCCGATGTCGATGCCGGCTGTTGTGCCTGCTCCGACACCCTCGGCGCCGGCAGCCACGCCCCTGGCCGACCCCGTGCCATTGGCCGTGGGGGTGCTGATGCACCGCTATTCGCTGTCGCGACAGGATGCACTGTTGCGCCTGCAACGGCTGGCGGATGAGCAGAAGAAGTCACTGCCCGTGCAAGCGGAACGCTTGCTGGCCGCGGTCGAAGAACTGGCCCGCACCGGCTGATTGGACTGACGCCGCCGGGCGTGTCAGCTGGGCAGCGTGAAGTAGAAAGAAGCGCCGCGACCAGGCTCACCTTCGGCCCAGATATCGCCGCCGTGGCGCTGCACGATGCGCCGCACCGATGCCAGCCCGACGCCGTGGCCCGGGAAGTCGTTGGCGCTGTGCAGGCGCTGGAAGAGGCCGAACAAGCGGTCGGCCGACCGCATGTCAAAGCCGGCACCGTTGTCGCGCACCACCATCGCCGTCGAGTCACCGTGCGGCACCTTGTGCAGAGAGATTTGCGCCACTGAGCTGCGGCCGCTGTACTTCCAGGCGTTGCCCAGCAGGTTTTCCAGCACCAGGCGCAGCAGCGTGGGGTCGCCCCAGGCAGACAGGCCGGGTTCGATGTCGATGTCGGCCACGCGTTCAGGCGCGCTGCGGCGCAGGTCGTCCACCACATAGCCGGCCAGCTGCGTCAGGTTGACACGCTGCCGGGCCAGCGGCTGCTGCGACAGCCGCGCCAGCGTCAGCAGCGCGTCGATCATCAGATTCATGCGTGCGGCGGCGCCCAGCACACGGTCGAGGTGGTCGTTGCCGACACGGTCGAGCAGGCGGCCGTAGTCTTCCTTGACGATGCGCGTGAAGCCTTCGACGACGCGGATGGGCGCGCGCAAGTCATGCGACAGCGTGAAAGTGGTGGTGTCGGTTTCGCGCGCATGGGCCAGCGCGCCGGGGGGCTCTTCGCTCAACCGCGACAGCAGCAGCGCCTGGGGGCCAGGCAGCGTTGGGGTCGCTGGCATCGCAGGGCTCAACGGGCTGATGCGCCACCCTTGTACCTCCGCGGCTTCCAATGTTTGAACAGCCGCCGCCACGGCGGCCGGCAGCTGGGCCAAGGCGCCGGCCAGCCCGCTGCCCACCGTCAGTTGCGGCCAGAGCGTCTGGGCGGCGGGGTTGATCTGCTGAACCTGCCAGCCGTCGGGCGTCATCAAGGCCAGCACGCAGGGCAGCGGGTTGGCGGCCAGGATCGGCGTCAGCGCCTTGGAGGCCAGCCGCAGCGCATCTTCTTCATCTGTCGGCCGCGCGCAGCCCACAAAGCCGGCAAAGCGGCCTTCATCGTCGCTGCGAGGCACGCCGCTCAACGCCCAGCAGAAGCTGCCGGCCTGGCTGGTGGTGGCGCGCAGCCGCAGATCGCGGAAGGACTGGCCGCTGCGCAGGCGCTCAAGCAGCCTGGAGTCGGCCGATGCAGAGTCGAACAGCGCGCAGTCCGAGGTCGGTGGCTGGCCTGCTTCGCGCCAGGCCAGCAGGCGGTGCTGGGCGTCGGTCTGCCACGTGATGCCGCTGCCCAGCTGCTCGGCCTGGCGAAGTGCTTCTCTTGCGGCGCGCAGTGCGCTCTGGTTTTGCATCCTGGCGCGCAGGGCGCCCAGTGTGTAGGCCAGGCCGGCCACCAAGGCGCTGGTCAGCGCCAGCGCCAGCGCAATGAGAAGCCAGCCCGTGGTGTTGAGATGGCTGGCGTTGCTGATGCCACTGATGGGTTGGCCACCGACATCACTGCAACCCGCCAGCAGGGCCATCGCGGCTGCACCGGTCCCGCCGAGTCTTCCGTGCGGGCAAGGGGAGCAAGGATTGGGCATTTGCAGAATTGTACGGACCGTGCGCTGGCCGGACCTGCCTCAAGTTCAAGCGGGTAGGGCCGAAGAAAGCAGTGCAGGCGCAAGTTGCGTTCTCGCCAGCCTGCTGGCCCGCGCCCTCCATTGTTATCCTCCGCCTCACATGACTTCCCAGCCGAATCCGCCTGCGCAACCAGCCGTGGCCGTCAGCCTTGACGCCGCAGCGCTGGCGCGCCTGCGCGAACTGGACCCCGACGGCCGCCACGGCGTGGTCAAGCGGGTGTTGACGGCGTTCGAGACCTCACTGGCGCGCATGCTGACCCAACTTCAGAGCGAGCGTCAAGCCGAACACCCCACCGTGGTGGCAGGCGTGGCCCACATGTTGAAGTCGTCATCGGCCAGTGTCGGCGCGCTGGCGCTGGCCAGTGCCTGTGCCGACATCGAGCTCAAACTGCGCCAAGGTGACGCGTCGTCGCTCCAGGCCGACATATCGAGACTTATCTCCGAAGGTGAATCTGCGTTGCAAGCAGTAGCCGCTATCCTGCGCACTTGAGCCCAGTGCCGCCGATGACGCCCACGCACCCATTCGCCGACGCCAGCCTGCCTACGCAGCCCGAAGTTCTTCTGGTTGACGATGACGATGTCAACTTGCTGCTGACCGCCCTGGCCCTGCGCGAGCGCGGTTTCAAGCTGGTGGAAGCCGGCAGCGGCGAACGCGCCCTTGAACTGCTGCGGGAACGCACGCCCGACATCATCGTGCTCGACGCCATGATGCCCGGTGGCCTGGACGGTTTCGATACCTGCCGCATGCTTCGTCTGATGCCGGGTTTCGAGAACATCCCGGTCTTGATGCTCACCGGCCTGGACGACGACGCATCCATCACGCGCGCCTACGAGGCCGGCGCCACCGACTTCTTCGTCAAGGCCACGCAGTGGAGCTTGCTGGCGGGTCGCCTGCATTACCTGTTGCGCGCTTCGCGAACCCGTATCGAACTGGAGCGCAGCAAGAGCAAGCTGGCACGCGCGCAAGACCTGGCGCGAATGGGAAGTTTCGATTGGCTGCGCGCCAGCGGCGGCATCCTGATGTCGCCCGAGGCGCTGCGTGTCTTCGGCTTCGGGCCGCAGGAACATGTGAGCCTGCGTGTGCTGCTGCGCATGGTGCCGCAGGACGACCGCCGCGTGCTGCTGCGGCAGTTGCACGAAGCGCTGCGGCACACCTCGGTGGTGACGACCGACGTGCCCATCGTGCTGCTGGACGGTCGCCAGCGCATCATCCACGCCGAAGCCGAACCGGAGTTCAACGAACATGGCCAGGGTGTCGGTTACTCCGGCATCGTGCAGGACGTGACCGACCGCCGCCAGGCCGAAGACAAGATCCGCCAGCTGGCCAACTTTGACGCGCTCACCGGCCTGCCCAATCGGCGCCAGTTGATCTGGCGCGCAGAGCGGGCGCTCGAACAGGCGCGCCGCATGCAACATCAGTTTGCGCTGCTGCTGATCGACCTGGACCGCTTCAAGGTCATCAACGACACACTCGGCCACGGCGCCGGGGATGAGCTGCTGGTCGAAGTGGGCCGCCGCCTGCGCGCCTGCGTGCGCCACAGCGACCAGGTCATGGAAGGCGCGCTCGAAGCCGTGGGCGTGCGGTCGCACCGCTCGCTGGAAGCCGTGGGCCGGCTGGGTGGCGACGAGTTCGTCGCGCTGCTGCCCGAGGTAGCCGCCGACCAGGACGCAGAACGTGTCGCCCAGCGTGTGCTGGAAGCGCTGCGCGAACCCATCTTCGTCAGCGGCCAGGAGTGTTTCGTCACTGCCAGTGTGGGTGTGGCGATCTATCCCCGCGACGGCAATTCGGTGGTGGACCTGCTGCGCAATTCCGACATTGCGATGTATTCGGTGAAAGCCCAGGGCCGCAATGCATCGGCGATTTACAGCCCCACGCTGGCCGGCCAAGGGCGCCAGAAGCTGGAGCTGGAAACGGCGCTGCACAAGGCGCTGGAACGCGAAGAGCTGGTGCTGCACTACCAGCCCAAGATCGACGTGCGCGGTGCCCGCATGGTGGGCGCCGAAGCGCTGATGCGCTGGCAGCGCGGCGACACGCTGGTGCCGCCGGGCGAATTCATCCCACTGGCCGAAGACACCGGCCTGATCGTGCCGATGTCCGAATGGGCGCTGCGCGAAGCCGCGCGCCAGGCCCGGCTGTGGCAGGACGCGTTCGGCTTTGCCGATTCCATCGCCGTCAACATGCCCAGCCGGCTCTTTGAGCGCACCGACCTCGTCGAACATATCCACCAGTGTGTCACCCAGTACGGCGTGCCGCACCGCGTGATCCACCTCGAGATCACCGAAGACAATCTGATGAAGGAGCTGCAGAACGTCATCCCGTCGCTGCACCGCTTGAACGAGATCGGTGTCGAGATTTCCATCGACGACTTCGGCACCGGATATTCGTCGCTGGCTTACCTGACGACGCTGCCGATCTCTGAACTCAAGATCGACCGCAGCTTTGTGCGTGACCTGGGCATCACGCCGCAAAGCTCGGCCGTGGTCACGGCCATCATCGCGCTGGCGCGGTCTTTGGGCCTGCGCGTGGTGGCCGAAGGAGTCGAGACGCTGCGTCAGATGGAAGTGCTGCACCGCCTGGGCTGTGGCGTGATGCAGGGCTTCCTGTTCAGCCGCCCGGTGCCGGCTGAAGAGTTGCAACGCTGGCTGGAGCAGACCGTGTTGCCGCGCAAGGCACCGTGGATCGGCACTGCACTGAACGGTGACGTCGGCGGCACGGACTTGCCGCGCGTCGTCAACGGGCGGCCCAAGCGCTAGCGGGGGTGGGAAGCGTGGGTCTGTCTGTGGAAGCGCCGCGCGCCAGCGCGGCGGTCCTGGCCAAGGGTGCCTTGCGGCGGCTGCTTGAAGCCCGCATGGAGCCGACGCCCGAAAACTATGCCCGCGCCTATGCCGAAGAAGGTGGCCAGCCCGCAGGGCCCGGGGCCGATGGCAATGCCACGGTCCTGGCCACCAGCACCGCCTGGGCGCAACTGGTGGACCGCTTGGCCAGGAACCTGCAGCGCGGCGGCCGCCAGTGGACGGCGGCGCGGCGCCGCGACAGCCTCCAGCGCGTGCTGGACGGCAGCCGCAGTGACGCCAACCGCATGCAGCAGCGGCTGCAGTCGCTGATGACGGCCTGGGAGGCCGACAGCACGGTGGACCCCACGGTGGCCGACGCGGACGGCGCGGCCGCGCCGCTCGATGCATTGGCCCCGGCGTCGCTTGTCGCGATCGCCGAAGGGGATGCAGGCGTGACCACCAACGATCAGTGGCCGCCGCTGGTGGCTGCCCTGGAGAGCACGCTGCGCGTTGCACTGCCGGCCCAAGACCCGCGTGCTGCTGAACTGGCCGGCCAGCTGGGTGTGGTGGCCGACGCGGTGGCCCGCGACGGCGCAACGCCCCAGCACGTCGCCGCGATCACGTCCTTGTGCGAACAGGCCCGCCGCCTGCTGGGGCAAGGGCATCGCCAGGTGGACCAGCTGGTGCAGCTGTGCCGTGAGCTCAGCGAAGGCATGGTCGAACTGGCAGAAGACGACAGTTGGGCCCGAGGCCAGTGCCAGAGCCTGCAGCAGGCTCTGGACGGGGACCTCAGCCTTCGAGGCTTGCGCTCTGCGGCGGTGATGCTGGCTGAAACCCGCCAACGCCAGCAGCGTGTGCACAGCGAGCGCAGCGCCGCGCGGGCAACCCTGAAGCAGCTGATCCACGGCATGCTGCAAGGCGTGGCCGACCTGGGCGCCCATGCCGGCCGCTTCCAGCAGGTGACGGCGCAACACGCGCAAGACATCGAACAGGCCGACACCTTGGAAGGCCTGGCCAGCGTGGTGCAGACCATGCTGGAAGACACGCGCACGGTGCAGGTGGCGGTGGCGCAATCGCAAGAGCGGCTGCAGGCTGACGGCGACAAGGCGGCAGCGCTGGAGGCGCGGGTGCGCGAACTGGAAGGCGAACTCAAGCGCCTGTCCGATGAAGTCTCCACCGACATGCTGACGCAAGTGGCCAACCGGCGCGGCCTGATGCAGGCCTTCGAGATTGAAAGTGCACGCTGCCAGCGCGAAGCGGGCACGGCCCTGGCGGTGGGCCTGATCGACATCGACAACTTCAAGCGGCTCAACGACACGCTGGGCCATGCGGCCGGCGACGTCGCCTTGCAGAGGCTGGCCGCGGCGGTGCGCGACCGCCTGCGCCCGGTCGATCACCTGGCGCGCTTTGGCGGGGAAGAATTTGTCGTCCTGATGCCCGGCACGGCAGTAGAAGAAGCGAGCCAGGCACTGACCCGCTTGCAGCGCGGCCTTTCCGAAGCCCTGTTCCTGCATGAAGGGCGAGAAGTCTTTGTGACATTTTCTGCGGGCGTCACGGCGTGGCGGGCGGGTGAGCCTCTGCAGCCAGCGCTTGAGCGCGCCGACGAAGCGCTGTATGAGGCCAAGCGAACCGGCAAGAACCGCACGTGCATGGGATGAGCGTCGTCGCCAGGCGCTGACGCCAATGGACACAACCCTGACTCAAGCGGCACCCATACTGCGCCGACAACCCGGCCATACCGCCGGTCCTGCCAGTTCTGCCGGCTTTCCCAGCTGTTTGCCTGAACCTGTATGAGCGCCCTCCTGAAGTTCATCGACCCCTTGCGCCACGCGGTGGCCGCTTTCTTCAAGCATGACCTGGCGCTGCGCCGTGACGACGCTGGCCTGCAAATCGTGCTGGAACCCAAAGTCGAAAACGGGCCGAAGAAAAAATCGAAGAAGGGCAGCCGCGAAGACGCTGCGCAGCGCAAGGACACAGTGGAGCTGGCGCTGGTGCTGGAACAGTTGGGTACGCTGCTGTCAGAACTGCCCGAGACCCGCCAGACGATGCGGCCGCTGGTCTTTGTCGAACAGGCGCTGCAGAAGAAGGGCCTGCGGGCGCTGCACAAGCTGCCGCTGGGCGTGCTGCAGCGCGCGCTCGAACAGCTTGAAGCGCTGGTGACGAACTGGTCGCCCGTGGGCCTGGCCAACCTGCGGTCGAAGATGGCAGTTGCGATCCTCGACCGCGAGCACATGGACCCCGACGCCGAGGCCGATGCCTACCGCACCGCCGCCGTCATCGATGCCGCGGTGGAAGACGAACCCCCACTGCCCGATGTGCGGGCCGTCAGCGACGACGAAGCCCTGGCAGCCGCCTATGCCGCGATGGGCGCGTCGCCACCCACGGGCGAGATCGAATTCCAGGGCGAGCTGGGCTCCCTCTCCGCCAAGGCCATGGCTGCGCCTTTGCCGCGCCACGGCGTGTCGGCGGGCGAGATCCAGCTGCTCGAAGTCAAGGCCTGAGGCCGGGCGGCCCGTCAGGGTCGCGGATGGCGGATGGCGGATGGCGGACGGGGCCTGCAGCTGCGGCCACGGGTGTCGCGCGTCACAGGGCAGGGTGCTATCTACCTGCCGGCGCAGCGCGGAGCCCGCCATCGTGCTGCTCGACCAGGTCCCGGGCGTGCACCCGATGGAACCGGGCTAAATCACGCGCTTTGCCGCCGAACGCCTGGCGACGATGGGCTGCGCCGTGCTCAGCCTCTGCTCGGGGCTCGAGCGGGGCTATTTCGACACCAGCCTGTTGCCGAAGTTTGAAGCCGAACACGCGCGGGCCTGGCCGGAAGCCGATGTGCACGGCATCGACATCGGCGCGTCGATGGTGCGGTATGCAGATGGCCGTGCCGAATCGCTGAGCATCAAGGCGCACTTCTCGCGGCAGGACATGGCGGTGCTGAAGTTCCCGAGTGAGGGACAGCCAACCGTGTCTGCAACCGCCGAGCATGCGCCGCATTCACCGCGCCCACGGGCACCTGGCCCTGCAGGATGTGGGCGACCTGCTGCACGGTTTCCAGCGCCTGGTGTTCAATGGCCGGTGGCGTCAGCCCGCCGATGTGCGGCGTGGCGATGACACGCGGGTGACGCGCCAACTCGGTGCTGGGCATCTGGTCGGGCGCGCGGCCCACGTCCAGCGCGCAGGCCGCCAGGTGGCCGCTGTCCAGGGCCTGCAGCAGCGCGGCTTCATCGACCAGGTTGCCGCGCGAGGGGTTGATGAACACGGCGCCCGGTTTCATCGCTGCAAAGGCGGCCTGGTTCATCAGGTTCTCAGTTTCGGGTGCAGCGGCGGCCAGGCAGACGACGAAGTCGGCCTGCGCCAGCAAGGTGTTGAAGTCCACCTGCTGCAACGCCGCGTTGGTCACCCGTGTGTGCGGGTCGTTCACCAGCACGCGCATGCCAAACGCCAAGCCCAGGTCAGCCAGGTGGCGGCCGATCTGGCCGTGGCCGATGAGACCCAGCGTGGCACCGCGCAACTCGCGGCCCATCCGCGGGACCGGTGTGGCGCCGGCGCGATACTGCAACGTGGCGGTGCTGATGTGGCGGCTCAGGTCGAGCATGACGCCGATGGTCCATTCCGACACCGCCGCCATGAAGCCCGCGCTGGCCCGAGTGACCAGGATGCCTTGCGTGCTGGCGGCTTCGACGTCCACGTTTCGGATGTCCACAGCGCAGCGGCAAAAAGCAACCAGCTGGGGCAGCCGCGCCAGCAGCGCCGCGCTGCCTTCGGCGCGGCGGTCGCTGACGATGATGTCGCAGCCTTGCGCGGCAGTCGCCAGCGTCTCTGCGGTCCACGCCAGTTCGCTGGCGTTGCAGCGCACGTCGGCCAGTTGCTGCAGGGCGGCAAGTGCGCGCGGGCCGTAGTAGTTGGCCAGGGCAAGGGGGCTGTGGGTCAGGAAGACGGTAGGGCGGTTCACGGTTCGGCCTCTCTCCTTCTTTGGGTTCGGCGCATTCTCTTCACGCTGCGGTCATGCTGCCCCGCACCAGGGCTTCCACCAGCGCATTGACGCGTCGGGCTGCTGCGGTGGCCATTGCGAAGCTAGGGATCATCCCCTGTCGGAGGGGTTTACAGCTTCCGCTGCGCGGGGGGCAAAGCGATCCACCATGTGCGTGGTGTTTCTTCCAGGCCTATGTTTCATAGGGTTTTTTTGTATTTTTCCGGCATTGGCATCAAATTTGCGATGGTCCCCAAGTAGTTTGCCGGCCCCGTGCTGAGTTTCACCACCTTCGGCAGCTTGCCGGCGGCCAACTTTGGCGGCACGGGCATCCCGAATAACGCCGTGGCCATCACGACCGTCGGTGGTGCCACCGTTCCCGGAGTCACCCTTGGCCTGACCGCCACCCAGCGCTTTGCCGAACCTGCCGTCACCAACAACGGCGCGGGCGTTTTCCAGGCCGTGACCGGCGCGTACGCCGCAGGTGACAACCTGGCCCGGTGGAGCTTCAATCTCTTCGTCGGCGGCCCAAGCCTCACCGCATTCAGCTACAGGTTGTTTGGCGACTACAGCGCCGCTGTCGGTGATGCAGACACCACCTATCAAGACATCTCTGGCTATCTGGGTCTGGCCGACAGCCTGTTGACGCCCGGCACGATCCAGAACTCTGAAAATCTGGGCTTCGGCACCACTTTCGCTCAGTTCGACCCGAACGTCTCTGGCCAATACGGTTTCATCTTGGCCGCCTACCAAGGCAATCAAGAAGTCGGCCGCTCCGCCATTCTTGTCAATGTGGGCACGGTGCCTGAGCCTGCCAGCCTCGCGCTGGTGGGCGTCGCCTTATTGGGCGTGGTGGGCAGCATGCGCCGCCGCCGCTGAACAACCGCACGATCCGCTTGCAAAAAGCCCGACTCTGTCGGGCTTTTTCATGCCCGCCGCGCTTGATGGCCATGCGATCGACGCAGACCCCGGGAGGCCATAAAGCAAGCCTTGTCAAGCACAAGGTGCACACACCGGGTCGCAGAATGGCCGCATGGTCAAACGTCTGCGCACTGCAAGCTGGGCCCGCGTCTTTGAACGCAGCATGACGGCGCTGGCACGTAGCGGGCTGAAGGCTGCCCGCCAGACGGTGCGGCAAGCGCTGAAGGCGACGCCGCCGAAGAAGCGGGTCGCAGCAAAGGCCTCAAAGCCTGCAAAGCCGACAAAGCCTGCAGTGGCACGACAACCCAGACAGCCCGCAGCACAGCCCGGCTGGACCACCGGCGTGGCCCTGGGCGCAGCGGGTGCACGGCGCTACGCACTCTTTCGCCCACCCGGTGTTGCTGCGGGCGAGCAGTTGCCTCTGCTGGTGATGCTGCACGGCTGCGGCCAGGACGCCAAGAGTTTCGCGCAGAGCACCCGCATGAACACCGTGGCGGCGCGCGAGGGCTTCATGGTGCTGTACCCCGAACAGGACCGGCTGGCCAACCCGCAAGGCTGCTGGAACTGGTTCGACACCACGACGGGCCGCGCTGTTCAGGAGGCGGCGCTGATCCTGCGCGCCATCGACCAGGTCTGCCTGCTGCACGCGGCCGACCGCGACCGGGTGGCGATTGCAGGCCTGTCCGCCGGTGCCAGCATGGCCGCGCTGGTGGTGGCGCGCCACCCGGGGCGTTTCAAGGCCGTTGTCATGCATTCGGGCGTCGCGCCGGGCACGGCACATTCGACGTTGTCGGCACTGGGGGCCATGCAGGGCAGGCGCAGCACACGGCCCTTGGACAAGCCGCTGCCCACCGCGCCGTTGGCGACACACACCCCGTGGCCGCCACTGCTGGTGATCCACGGCTCAGCCGACCGCGTGGTGTCGGCGCGCAATGGGCAGGCTGCGGCGCAGCAATGGGCCCATGCGGCGGGCGCCCGCGCCAGCCCGGCGCGCAACGTGCGGCGTGGCGAGCGATTCCCGATGACCGTGGCGGACTACAAAAACAAAGGCCGGCTTGCCGTCACGCGGGTGGAAGTTGCTGGGCTGGGCCACGCCTGGAGCGGCGGCGCAGCGAAGCTGCCCTACGGCGACAGCCGCGGGCCCGATGCGTCACGCATGGTGTGGGCCTTTGTGAACAAGCAGTTCTTGATGACGCGCAAAGGCTGATCAATACGACCGTGGCAGCTTGAGCACGTGCTCGGCCCCATAGGCCAGGATCATGTTGCTGGAGATCGGCGCCACCTGGTACAGCCGCGTTTCGCGGAACTTGCGTTCGACGTCGTATTCGCAGGCACAGCCGAAACCGCCGTGCATCTGCAGGCAGACGCTGGCAGCTTCTCAACTGGCTTTTGCCGCCAGGTGCTTGGCCATGTTGGCCTGCGCGCCGCAGGGCTCATGAGCGTCGAAGAGTTTGCAGGCCTGCCAGCGCATCAGGTCGGCGGCTTCGACCTCGATGTGCGCTTCGGCAATCGGAAACTGCACTCGTGCGGGATCTCCGGGTTGTCGAAGAAAAGTTCGTTGGCCTCGTGGTTGACCATGCTCGAGGGAACAGCACCCACGCTGCTCGCACCGGCGCGTCGGCGATCTGACGTTGCGGCTACATCTGTGCCAACGGGATGCCTGCAGCTCTTTCGTCGGCATGCAAGGCTGCGATCAGCAGCGCCAGGTCATGGTCCATGCGTTCGAGCGTCTTGGCGTCCAGCGTCGCCAGCGCGTCGGGCAAGACGCCGGCAAAGGGACCTGGCGCTTTTCGCAGCACGCGCATGCCGGCGGGCAGGATGCGGAGCTGCACGGCCCGGCGGTCCGGTGCATTCTTCTCGGCCGCGATCATGTCTGCGGTCACCAGGGCCTTGACGAGATTGCTGGCCGTGGTCTGGTGCACGTCCATGAACGCGGCCAGGCTGTTCACGCCCATGCCCGGATGGGCCCGAATGACGCTCAGCGCCCAAAGCTGCGCACCGCCGACACCGGCCTTCTTCTCGACCTGTTGGAAGTGCGTCTTGACTGCATTGAAAACGAGGCGGAATCGCCGCAGCACGCGCACTTCGGGTGGGCTCAGGTTCCGCTCAGCAACGGAGCTGGCAGTTTTTGCCGGGGCGACAAGTTTCTTGGTGACCATGCAGGAATCATAGGTGCCAGGCGGATAACAACGTGCGGGAACGGTTCCGCATCGCCGAGGCACTCAGACCCGAGTGCGCAAAAAACGGGGCCCCACGCAAGGACCCCAACGAACAGGTCACAACTCCTTGTCGATCGACTCCATTGAAGCATCGGACGACACGTGGATATATTTGTTGGAATGCTTCCGCAAGCCCTGGAGAACCCGACCCAGCCACACCTCACTTCACCGGGTACTGAAGATCGGCGCGTCGATTCTGCGCCCACGCCGTTTCCTCACGGCCAGTGGCTTTGGGTTTCGCCTCTCCCCAACTGATGGCCTCCAACTGCGAGTCCTTGACACCGTAGATTCGCAAGGCGCGCAAGACCGCCTGTGCCCGCTTCTGGCCAAGCGAAAGGTTGTATTCCGACCCGCCACGCTCGTCGGCGTAGCCCTCGATCTTGATCGCGACTTTCGGGTTCGACGCCAGGAACTTGCCTTGTCGTTCGACCAAGGCGGCGTAGTCCGGCTTCACCGTGAAGTCGTCGAAGTCGAAGTACACGCTGCGCTCGGTGGAAATGCTGCTCTTGGGATCGAGGTAGGCAGGCAGCGTCACTGTGGCGACGTTGGAGGAAGGCGCCATCGGCCGCGGTGTAGCCGGTGGTGCCAAGGCCGCTGCCATGGGCGCGGGTGCTGCAGCTGCCTTCACCGGGGTCGGTACCGGGGGCGGCGTCACCGGTGTGCTGCTGCAGGCAGCCAACAACGCCACCAGGGCGGCCATGAGAATGGTTGAATTGGCGTGGTTCATTGAGAAATCTCCAAAGTGTTCGTCCGATGGCTGGTGTGACGGGCCGATGCCGCCGCGCTGCACTTGCTCATGAAGCCAATACATTCTGACAAATGCATAGGTGGAACTCAAGGCCTCGACTTCTTATGCCAGCCTCCGTCGCACTGACGACCTCTTGCCGCCGACTCATGCAAGGATCGCAAGCGCGCGCTCGAGCAGCATCGCCATCTCATGAGGTCCTTCGAGACAGTAGCGGGCTCGACTGTTCGGATCTTCGCGGCCGATCCGCAGCGTTAGCCAGTGCGCGGGCGCGCAGACGAAGACCGGTTCGTCATTGACATCGTCCCCAGCAAAGAAGGCCGCAGACGCGCCGAGACGCGCCACGAGAGCCTGCACGGCCCGAGCTTTGTCGGGCGCATCTGCGGCCACTGCATTCACGACCATCTTGCCGGCAAAGAAGCGCAAGCCAGTAGGTGCAGGCGTCAGCAGATCAGTGATCAGCTGCTGCGCGCGCGTCCGGTCGCGAGATAGGCGGTAATGCAGCGCAATCGACAAACCTTTGTCCTCCACCGCGACGCCGGCCGCATGCAGCAGGTCGCCGTGCGCCCGCAAAGTGGCTCTGAACGCGTCCAGTTGACTGGCCCGGGCGCAGGCAAGCGTGCCGCCACTCGCGGCGACGGTGTCTTCCTCGGCACCATGGTTGCCGACGATGAACTGTGGCTCGAAGCCCAGACGCTCGCGCACATCGGCCACCGCGCGGCCGGTGATGATGGCAACGGGCAGCCTGGTGGCCAGTGCTTTCAGTCGTGTGGCCACGGCTGCGGAGATGCGCGCGTCGTCTGGCCGCGCCACGATGGGCGCCAGGGTGCCGTCGAAGTCGAAGGCCATCAAGGGCTGCAGCCGCAAGACGGCTGTTAGCGCGGCCTCGCCTTCGGCTGTGAACAAGTGCTGCATCGCCTCCATCAGCCCACCTGGTGCCGCTTCACGCGCGCCTCGATGCGTGCCCGCAGTCGCCAGCGTCCGGCGTCGGCCAGCATGCGCCCGGCCCACCGAAAGACGTTGAATTCGCGCACCGTGCTGCGCAGGCTGGCCATGCGCTCGCGCTGTTCCGCAACGGGCATGGTGGCGGCACGGTGCAGTGCGTCGGCGGTCTCTTCCACGTGGTAAGGGTTCACGATCAAGGCCTCGGCCAGCTCGCGCGCGGCACCGGCAAAGCGGCTCAGGACCAACACGCCCTGCAGATCGTCGCGTGCCGCGACGAACTCCTTGCAGACCAGGTTCATGCCGTCGTGCAGGCTGGTCACGACACAGATGTCTGCCGCGCGGAACAGCTCCGTCACCGCGTCGTGTTCATGGTGCGTGGCCAACAGGTGCACAGGCTGGTATCCGGGTTGGCCGAAGCGCTGGTTGATGCGTTCGGTGACACGCTGGATGCGTTCCTGAAAACTTCGGTATTCATCCAGTGCCGTGCGCGTGGGCGCCGCCACCTGCACGAAGACAAAGCGGCCGATCCACTCGGGCCACTTCACGAGCAGGCGCTCGACGGCGTTCAGCCGCTCCAGGATGCCCTTGGTGTAGTCGAAGCGGTCCACGCCCACGGCCAGGCAGATGTTGGCTGGCAGGCCCAGGCGCTGGACCACGCGTCGGCGGCACGCATCGACGCTGGACCACCCCGCGACCGCGGCGTCGCCGGGCCACTCGATGGAGATGGGGTAGCTCTCCACCAGCGTTTCTTTTTCGCGAAAGGCAATGGTCGAATGCTCGTGCTCAATGCGCGCCTCCAGGTAGCGATCAACTGTCTCGATGAAGTTCTTGCAGTGAAAGCGCGTATGAAAGCCGAGGATCGTGCTGCCCAGCATGCCCTCCAGGATCTCGCGGCGCCAGGGACAGATGCCGAAGGATTCCGGGTTTGGCCAAGGGATGTGCCAGAAAGTCAGGATAGTGGCCTGAGGCAGCTTCTCGCGGACCATCGCCGGCAGCAAAGCGAAGTGGTAGTCCTGCACCAGCACGACAGGATCCTCGCTGCGCGCCTCGGCCACCACCGCATCGGCAAAGCGCTGATTGACGGCTTTGTATGCTTCCCAGTCCGACTCACGAAAAACCGGCCGCACGTGGGCCACGTGGCACAGGGGCCACATGCCTTCGTTGGCGAAGCCGTAGTAGTAGCCCTGTTCCTCTTCGGCCGTCAGCCAGATGCGGCGCAGCCAGTAGTCGTCTTGCCCGGGGGGCACCAGCACGCGGTCTTCGGCATTCACGACCTCGCGGTCAGCGCTGCCGCTGCCATGCGCGATCCAGGTGCCGGAACACGCTCGCATCACGGGCTCGACGGCGGTGACCAGGCCGCTGGCCGGCCGCTTGACGACGATGCCTTCGGGGCCTCGTTCGTGGATGTAGGGCTCGCGGTTGGAGACCACGATCACCTGGTCTCCGCTGAGTTGGGTGTGCAGCAGCGTGCGCAAACGCTCGGCTGTCCACTCCGCGTCAGGTCCTTGAGAGCGGCGGAATTCGTCTTCCATGTCGCGCAGCCTGGCGCGCAGGTCGGCAGCAAACGGCGCCAGTTCGGGCGCGGACGACGCGCCCGACAGCAATGGGCTGAGCAGACCCTCGCCACGCATCAAGGCGCGCGCGCCGTTGACCCAGCCGCGCCAGCTCAGTTGCGCCACCACCACCGTGATGATGGCGATCACGAGGCCCAGCCCGGCTATCAATCCGATGAGGTAACGACGCGTGTCCTGACTGCGACGCTCGATGAAGCTCATGTCGTGCAGCAGGACCAGCTGGCCCATCAGCACTGACGCAGGCAGCGCCTGGGGGGTGGACGCTGCCGGCTCCAGGCTGGGCACGGCATCGTCTGGGATGACCTCGGGCGCCGGATTGAACCGCACGACGGGCTGCGGCGGCGGTTGCGGTTGCACCATCACATCGTGGACCCCGACATGAACGGCGCCACCGGTCAGCGCAAGCCGCGGTTCGGCATTGCGGGCCAGGTCGGCGGCCGCTGCGCAGCTCAGAGTCGCCGGGAAGCTGTCGGTCCGCTGCAGCAGCCGCCCCTGGGTGCTGCACAGGCCCACGGCGAACAGCCGTTCATCCTGGACGGTGCGGTCGAACAGGGGCTGAAGCCGTGCCGGCTTGCCCGCAATCAGGGCGTCGGCAACGGAGTCCGACAGCGCATTCGCGACCAGCACGCCGCGGCTGTTGAGGTCGCGACTGAACCAACGCAGCGTCACCTGGTCCATCAGCGGCACGGCCAGATAGGAGGCGGCAACCAGCACCGCCACCAGCGGGGCCAGGAAGCGCAGCTGGAGCCGAAAGGTCTTCAAGGCCATGGCCGCCATCAGGAATGCCACGCTTGTCGCAGGCAAGGCAGGGTCATTGCGTCTCCTTGTATATTGCGACAAATATACATGCTGGCCGTCAACATGCAGGCGTCATCGGCCCTCACCGGGAAAGGTCACACATGAAAGAGCTGTCTGCTGCGCCGCGTCCCGCCGCCGGCTTGGATCTGGCCTTGATCGGCAACTGCACGGTCAGCGCACTGGTCGATCGCAGGGGCAGCATCGTCTGGTGTTGCATGCCGCGCTTTGACAGCACACCGGTCTTCGACGCCTTGCTGCACAGTGCCGAGGGGTTGCCGCTGGACGGTGCGCTGACCGTCGAACTGGAAGGGCTGTCGCGCACCGAGCAGAGTTACGACCCGGGCACCGCCATCGTGCGCACGCAACTGTGGGACGACCGCGGCCAAGGCATCGAGCTGGTGGACTTCGCGCCCCGCTTCGTCAATCGCGACCGTGTCTTCCGTCCGGCCCAGTTGGTACGCCGGGTGCGGCCGCTGGCCGGGCACCCGCGCGTGCGTTTCACCGTGCGTCCGCACGGCGACTGGGGCGCGGCGCCACCCACGATCACACGTGGCAGCCACCACCTGCGCTTCGTGATGCCGGAGCTCACGCTGCGCCTGAACACCAGCGTGCCGCTGACCTACCTGCTCGACGGCACCTGGTTCGCGCTGGCCGGTCCGGTGAGCCTGCTGCTCGGGCCCGACGAGACGCTGGCCGGTGGCATCGACGACACGGCGCGTGAATTCGAAGAGCAGACCGCCCTGTACTGGCGCCACTGGTCGCGCCGCCTGGCGGTGCCGCTGGAGTGGCAGGACGCGGTGATCCGCGCGGCCATCACGCTCAAGCTGTGTCAGTTCGAGGAAACCGGCGCCATCGTCGCCGCGATGACCACCAGCATCCCCGAGGCGCCGAACAGCGGGCGCAACTGGGACTATCGCTTCTGCTGGCTGCGCGACGCGTTCTTCGTCGTCCGGGCACTGAACAGCCTGTCGGAAGTCGGCACGATGGAGGGCTATCTCAACTGGCTCTACAACGTGGTGCGCGGCGCCGAAGGCGGCCGTGTGCAGCCGCTGTACGGCATCGGTCTGGAGAAGTCACTGCCCGAATCGGTTGTGGCACGCGCCGCCGGTTACCGCGGGATGGGCCCCGTGCGTGTGGGCAACCAGGCGCAGGAGCACTCCCAGCACGACGTGTACGGCAGTGTCGTGCTCGGCGCGGCGCAGGCCTTCCACGACCACCGCCTGTTCCGCCGCGGTGACGCCACCGACTTCACGGCTCTGGAAGTGATGGGCGAGCAGGCCTGGGCGCTTCACGACAAACCCGACGCGGGCATCTGGGAGCTGCGCACGCGCGCCCGGGTGCACACCTCGTCGGCGCTGATGTGCTGGGCGGCGTGCGACCGGTTGGCCCGCATCGCGGTGGTGCTGGGCATGCCCGAGCGGGCTGCGCTGTGGCAGCAGCGGGCCGCCACGATTCATGCCGCCATCACCACGCACGCCTGGAACGAGAAGCGGCAAGCTTTCGCCGAGAGCCTGGGCGGCAGCGACCTCGACGCCAGCGTGTTGCTGATGGGCGAGGTGGGCTTCCTGCCACGCCAGGATCCGCGTTTCATCAGCACCGTGAACGCGATGGAGGCCTCTCTGTGCGATGGCCCGTTCATGCGCCGCTACGAGGCCGAGGACGACTTCGGCCGACCCGAGGTGGCATTCAACGTCTGCTCGTTCTGGCGTGTCGATGCGCTGGCGCGCATCGGCCGCAAGGACGAGGCCAGAGCGGCCTTCGAGGCCTTGCTGGCGCGCCGCAACCATGTCGGCCTGCTCAGCGAAGACCTGGATGCGAAGACCGGCGAGCTGTGGGGCAACTTCCCGCAGACCTACTCGATGGTCGGCATCATCAACGGCGCGGTGCGCCTGTCTGCACCTTGGGACAGCGCGGTATGAGCGGGTTGCAGGACTCGTGGAATGAGCTAGCGGGCCACCTGCCGGGCCTGGGTGGCGTGGCCACATCGGGCCTGCGCATCCTCATCATCGTCGTGGTCGCCTGGTTGGCGATTGCGGCGGCGCAGCGCGCCATCCGGGGCCTGCGCATCCGCATTGCCAGCCGCCTCGGCGACCGCGAATCCGTCCAGCGCGCCGAGACCCTGGGTCGCGTGTTCAGGTACCTGGCCGCGGTGGTCGTGTCACTGCTGGCCGGCACGCTGGTGCTGAGCGAAATCGGCGTCAGCGTGGCGCCCATCCTGGGGGCCGCCGGTGTGGCCGGCCTGGCGGTGGGCTTCGGCGCGCAGAGCCTGGTGAAGGACTACTTCACGGGCTTCTTCCTGCTCGTCGAAGACCAGATCCGCCAGGGCGATGTGGTGAAGCTGGGTGACCATGCCGGGCTCGTGGAACAGGTGACCCTGCGCTACGTTCAACTGCGCGACTACGACGGCCATGTGCACTTCGTGCCCAATGGCAGCATCACCAGCGTGGTGAACATGGGCCGTGGCCATGCACAGGCGGTGGTGGACGTGGGTGTGGCCTACAGCGTCGATGTCGATGCGGCGATGGCGGTGATGCAGGCAGTTGCGAGCGAGATGCGCCGCGACGCGGATCAGGCGACCCGCATCCTGGGTGATCTGGAGATGGCCGGCGTCGAACGCTGGGCCGACTCTGCGGTTGTGATTCGCGCACGCATGAAAGTTGCCCCGCTGGAGCAGTGGAACGTGCGCCGGGAATTCTTGCGCCGCCTGAAGAACGCCTTCGACCGTGCCGGCATCGAGATTCCGTTTCCGCAGCTCACGTTGCACCGGCCGGCGCGGCGTCGCGCATGTGAACCCGGCGGCGTCCCGGCCCTGGATCAACGCTGTTGATGCAGACCCAGTTGCCGCCGCACTTGCCGCAACGGTGCGGCCCACCCGTCTTTTAAGGGTTGCGCAATCAGTCAAGGCGCAGCGCGGCCCATGCGTTCGCTGGTCGTGCTGGCCAGTGCTTCAGACAGTCGCGGGCACACTGTGCGCGGGTGCTGCCCTCAGACAACGTCAATCTGGTTGCCGCAGTTCTCTTTGCGGTCGCACTGCTCCATACCTTTGCGGCCGCGCAGTTCGAGCGCCTGGCCCACCGGTACCCGGGGCACGCCGGACTCTTCCACCTGCTCGGCGAGGTCGAGGTGGTGTTCGGCTTCTGGGCCATCGTGCTCGTGCTGGCGATGGCCTTCCTCAGGTCTCGCATGCGGTAGGCCATGATCGTCTCGGCATGGGCCAGCGGCACTTCACCCACGCCTTCGCGATGGGACGCCACCACTCCGCAGCACCACCAGATGACGGTCTCGCGGTTGTCGCGTGACGCGAACATCCGGCGGTAGGTGTCGAAGAGGTCCATGGTCTGCCTGCGGCGTGCGAAGCCTGCAAGGGTGCCTGAATCGCCACGCGCTGGCGCGGCCGCTTCACCGAACGATGGATAGAGCCGCCCGGGCCAACAGGGCATCAACGCGGCGCGGCCGCGGCCACCGGCCGCAGCAAGGCTTCATCGTGTGCCAGCAGGTGCGCTTCAGCGCGCTCGATGATGAAGTAGCGGAAGGCTTCGGCCGCCGGCGACAGCACGCGCGACTGCAGGTGCACCACGTTCCACATCCGCATCAGCGGTGTGCCTTCGACGTCCAGCACGTGCATCAGCCCGCTGCGCACTTCCAGGCCAATGGTGTGCAGCGACAGGAAGCTCAAGCCCATGCCGGCCATCACCGCCTGCTTGATGGTTTCGTTGCTGGACATCTCCATCGTGATGCGCGGCTCGAAGCGGTGTTCGGCAAAGAACATCTCCATCGCGTTGCGCGTGCCCGAACTTTGTTCGCGCACGATGAAGGCGTGGCCTTCCAGCGCGCTGACCGGCGGATGGCCCAGGCGCAGCAGCGGGTGCCTGGGCGGGCACACAAAAACGAGCGGGTGTGCGGCAAAGGCTTCTGATCGGGTGACGATCTCCTTGGGCGGCCGGCCCATCACCGACAAGTCCACCTCCGCCGCCTGCATCAGCTCCACCAGTTCTTCGCGGTTGCCCACCACGCGCAGCCGCACATCCACGCCCGGGTGCTCTTCATGAAAGCGCGCCAGCATCTGCGGCACAAAGTACTTGGCCGTGCTGACGATGCCGATGGTCAGGAGCCCGTGTTCCAGCCGCTTGAAGCGCGCCATCGCGTTGTCGGCCTCCTTCAGGTTGGCCTGCAAGCGGCGGGCATGCACCAGGAAGTATTCGCCTGCGGTGGACAGCGACACCTGGCGGCCATGGCGGTCAAACAGCGACAGGCCCACCTGGGCTTCTAGCTCCTTGATCTGCATCGACACGGCAGGCGGGGTGAGGTGCAGGTTGGCAGCGGCCACGGCCATGCTGCCGTGTTGTGCGGCCTCCGTGAAAATCCCGCAGTTGGCGGAAGGTGATGTTCATAGGTAAGCCGACGCTTATCTGTTGAAGAAGAAAGTGTGACTTTTCTTTAACTCACGCCTTGCCTAAATTGGGCTCCTGTCGCGAACCAGCGCCACCCGCCCGCCAGACCAGGAGCCGCCTTGAACAAGCCCGTCGAAGATGCCGTGATCACCGACGCCAAGAAGCGCTACAGCGCGGGCGTGCTCAAGTACAAGCAGATGGGTTATTGGCAGCCCGATTACGTGCCCAAGGACACCGACCTCATCGCCATGTGAAAGAGATCAACGCCTGCCGCAAGACCTTAGCCACTATGTGCGGGTGACGGCCTTCGACTCCACCCAGGGTGTGGAATCGGTGCGCATGTCCTTCATAGTCAACCGGCCTGCCAAGGAGCCCGGCTTCGGCCTGGCGCGCCAGGAGATCGACGGCCGCCAGGTGCGCTACCGCATCTCGTCCTATGCCACCGACAAGCCCGAAGGCGAACGGTACTAGGCGGCTGGGTGATGGAGCCATCTGCAAGCACCGGCGCCAGGACGGTCGCCGAAGTGCTGGGTGAAAGCCAGGTCGAAGCGGTGATGGACGAATTGGACCGCGACCTGGTCGGCTCGTCACCGGTGAAGCAGCGCGTGCGGGACATTGCCGCGCTGCTGGTCATCGACAAGCTGCGCCTGAACCTGGGGCTGTCGGCGCAGAACGCCAGCCTGCACATGAGCTTCACCGGCAACCCCGGCACCGGCAAGACCACGGTGGCGATGCGCATGGCGCAGATCCTTCACCGCCTGGGTTATGTGCGCAAGGGCCACCTCGTCGCGGTGACACGCGACGACCTGGTGGGCCAGTACATCGGCCACACGGCGCCCAAGACCAAGGAAGTGCTGAAGAAGGCGATGGGCGGCGTGCTCTTCATCGACGAGGCCTATTACCTGTACCGGCCCGAGAACGAACGCGACTACGGCCAGGAAGCCATCGAGATCCTGCGGCCAAGCCATCGTCACCCTGCTGTGCGCGCTGGTCACGCGCAGCGGCTATGCCTGGCAGCCCTTGCTGAGACGGCTGGGCCGCCGCTGACGCCCGCCTGAGGGGTCAGTTCTTCTCCGGCTGACCAGGGCTGAGCAACGTGCCTTCGCGCCAATGGCGTTGCACGTCCGGCAGGCCGTCGAAGAACCAGCCCGGCGAAGACAGCCGTTGCTCGTTCGACTCTTCTTCGATCCGCACCGTGGCGGCATGGTAGAAATAGACGAAAGCGGGGTCCTGTTGCCGCGCCGCCAGCACCGTGGCGATGCCCTTGAAGGGCAGATAGGCCTGCACCTGGTTCGAGAACACCCATTCCCCGTCCGCAAACTCGCGCCAGCCGATGCTTCCGGCCAAAGCCGCCGCGGCAGCGCCGCCCGGGCCACTGGCAGGTCGGGGCCGATCGACCACGAAGCCCTTCGCCGCTGCACGCGCGCGCCCCAGTGGCAGCAGCAGTTGATAGCGCGGTTCGGGGTCGGACATCCATTCGACGTACACGCCCTGGCGCAACACGGGCCGCCCGGGCACCAAGGTGCCGAAGCCTTCGCGTTCAAACAGCGAACGCGCGGTCGCGAGCCGGCGGGCGCGCAGTTCGGCCTCCTGGCCCGGCGCGGCGCGCATGGCTGCAAACCAGTCGAGCGGATCACGAACGATGCGAAACGACGCTGCGATGCGCTCGACCTGCGCGGCAGCGCTTTCCAGATCGATCTCTTTCTTCACCGCGTGCCAGACCAGTTGCAGCCGGCGCGCACGGTCGGCGTAGAGAGACAAGAAGGCAGCTTCCGTCACGCCGCCACGGCTGTAGGTGCCCTCGGTCGTCGTCAGTGTGCCGGTGCCCAACGCGCGGCCGGGCAGTCGCCGGGGCTACTCCAGGTGGATGCCCATGCGGCGCGACACCTGCGCGTATTCGGCGTCGGGGGCGTCGGGGGCGTCGGGCGCCATCACCGACACGATCAACTGCTGTCGGTAGGCCGTGACGCTGCCCATCGACGCCCACAGGTAGGTTGAAGAAAAGCCGAAAGTCAGCCGTTCCATCAGGTCATCGCGGTAGCGGCTTCCGTGCTCGGCCGTGAGTGCCGACGGGGCAGCCAGCACCTTGATCTTGTCTTCGGCCCGCAGACTCGCCGGCACGTCGATGACGGCGATGTCTGCCAGCCGCCGCGGGGTGAGATGGGGCTGGGCATGACACGTCACAGCCCAGGCGCCGATGCCGATCAGCAGCCAGGCCCTCATCAGCCAGCCGCAGCGGACCGGGCTTGCCGGCCTTGACCGGCTGGCAAAGAGGACGCGGCAGAAAGAGGAATTGGCGGAAGCGGTGAGATTCGAACTCACGGAAGAGTTACCCCTTCGGCAGTTTTCAAGACTGCAGCCTTAAACCGCTCGGCCACGCTTCCTTGACCCTCAGATTCTAGGCGCCCGGCAACTGCGACTGCACGCAGGGCACCTGCACGACTTCACGTCGGCCACCATCGACACGCACGGCGGTGAGTGCGCCGCCCCAGACACAGCCGGTGTCGGTGGACAGCAGCGTGGGGGTGTTGACGAGGCCCAGCGTGCTCCAGTGGCCGAAGGCGATGGCTTGCTGAGCGGTCTTGCGGCCGGGCACCTCAAACCACGGCATGAAGCCTTCTGGGGCAGCACCGGCGCCTTCCTTGGCCTTGAAGTCAAGCGTGCCGTCGGCCGTGCAGAAGCGCAGGCGAGTCAGCGCGTTGATGACGAAGCGGCTGCGCTCCGGGCCCGCCAGGTCGTCATGCCAGCGCCGCGGTTCGTTGCCGTACATCAGCGGCAAAAAGTCGGCCAGGGCCGGGCCGCGCAGCAGGGCTTGCACTTCGGCGGCCAGCAGCAAGGTCTGCGTGGTGCTCCACTGCGGCACCACGCCTGCGTGCACGCACAGCCAGCCGGCTTCCAGGTGCGCCAGTTTCTGCTGGCGAATCCAGTCGATCCAGCGCGGTGCGTCGGCGTCTTGCAGCACGTCGTTGAAGGTATCGCCCTTGTGCAGGCCGCGCACGCCATGCGCCACGGCCAGCAGGTGCAGGTCGTGGTTGCCCAGCAGGCAGACGGCAGCGTCCCCCAGCGTGGCCACGCGCCGCAACACCGCCAGCGACGCCGGGCCGCGGTTGACCAGGTCACCCAGCAGCACGATGCGGTCGCGCGACGGCGAAAAGTCAAGCATCAACAGCAACTGTGCCAATGCCTCGTCACAGCCCTGCACGTCGCCAACGAGATGGATCATGCGGTGATTCTGCTACGCTCGCGCCCGTTTTCACCGCCTCCGCTGCATTCGGCCAGCGGCGCGCATGGACCTCTCGCTGCTTGTCTTCCTGATCCTCCTCAACGGCCTCTTTGCGATGTCGGAAATGGCCTTGACCGCCAGCCGCAAGGCGCGACTGCAGGTCATGGTGGAAAGCGATGAGCCCGGTGCGCAGGCCGCGATGGACCTGCATGACAACCCGACCAAGTTCCTGTCCACCGTGCAGATCGGCATCACGTCCATCGGCATTCTCAACGGCATCGTCGGTGAGAGCGCCTTTGCCGAGCCCTTTGCGCATTGGCTGGTGACCGTCTTCGGCCTGGCCGAACGCACGGCCGGCATTGGTGCCACGGCGCTGGTGGTGGTGACGATCACGATCCTGACCATCATCTTCGGTGAACTCGTGCCCAAGCGCCTGGGCCAGATGTACCCCGAAGCGCTGGCACGGCGCGTGGCGGTGCCGATGAACTGGCTGTCCACGGCCACGCGCCCGCTGGTGGCGCTGCTGTCACTGTGCACGAATGCCGTGCTGCGCCTGATGGGCATCCGCGGCGGGCCTTCACGTGCCGTGACGGAAGAGGAAATTGCCGCCAGCCTGGAAGAGGGCGTGGACGCCGGCGTGATTGAAGCGCAAGAACACCAGATGGTGCGCAACGTCTTCCGCCTGGACGACCGGCAGATCGGCTCGATGATGATCCCGCGCGCAGAGATCGTCTGGCTCGACGAGGCCGACTCGCAGGAGCAGGTGCTGAAGACCGTCACCGACGGCGGCCACACGCGCTATCCCGTCTGCCGTGGTTCACTCGACGACGTGCGGGGCGTGCTGGCCGTGGCCAGCCTCTTGCAGCCCTTGGCGCGTGGCGAGAAGCCGGTGCTGGCCGACCACCTGCAGCCGCCGGTTTTTGTGCCCGAGACGCTGTCGGGCATGGAACTGCTGGAGCACTTTCGCGCCGCCGGCACCGACATCGTCTTCGTCGTGGACGAATACGGCGCCGTGCAGGGCGTCATCACCGAGCGTGACCTGCTCGAAGCCATCACCGGCGAATTTGGCAACGCCACCGACGAAGACGCCTGGGCCGTGCAGCGCCCTGAAGGCGGCTGGTTGATGGACGGCCTGATTCCCGTGCCGGAATTCAAGGACCGGCTCGAGTTGAAGGACCTGCCCGAAGAAGACCGTGGCCGCTACAACACGCTGGCTGGCATGATCATGCTCCTGCTGGGCCGGCTGCCACGCACTGCTGACGCGGTGGTTTGGGAGGGCTGGCGCTTCGAGGTCGTGGACCTGGATGGCAAACGCGTTGACAAAGTGCTGGTCACCCGCACAGAAACCCCTGGAGAAGACTCTTGATCAATCAGAACCTGCACCACCAACCGGCGGGCCTGGACAGCGCCCTGCACCGCAACATGAAGTTGAAGGTGCCCATCACCGACTGGGGCGTGGCCAAGAACCTGAACGCGCTCTTCGTGGCGGCGGTGGAATTTGGCGATGTCTGCCGTGAATTCCCGATCGTCTTCGTCAAGGCAGGCACCGAGCCCGATGGCACGGATTCCATCGCCCCGATTGCCGTGCTGGGCCTGACGCAGAACGAAAACCTCTACGTCAGCGGCGAACGCTGGCGTGCGCAGTACATGCCGGCCATCCTGCGCATGTACCCCTTCTGCATCGCGCGCATCGACGACGAGCGCTTCGCCGTCTGCGTGGACATGGCCTTTTCAGGCGTCAACAACGAAGAGGGCCAAGGCGTCTTTGAAGCCGACGGCAAACCGTCCGTCTTGCTGACCACGATGCAGAAGGAACTGGAGACGCTGGAAGGCGAAATCCAGCGCACGCGCCTGGTGGGCAAGCGCCTGCTGGAACTGGGCTTGCTGCGCGAGATGCGTTTCGACGCCACGCTGCCCGACGGCCGCCAGCATTCGGTCGATGGCTTTCTCACGATCGACGATGTGAAGGCCACTCAACTGCCCGACGACGTGGTGGCCGAACTGCACCGCAGCGGCGTGCTGGGCCTGATGCACCTGCACTGGGTGTCGATGGGCAACATGCGCCGCCTGGTGGACTGGCACGTGGAGCGCGGTGCAGCGGCCACGCCGGCGACCACGCCGGCCACCGACCCGGCCACCCCAGCGGTCCCAGCTTCAGCCTGAAGCCGTGCCGGCGCTGCCGGCGCTGGAAGGCGAACGCAGCGCCTGCAGCAGCTGCGCTGCTTGCGGCTGCGCTTGCGCAACCCAGGCGTCAAAGCGGTCGCGCGCGGCCTGGCCGTAGCGCTGGTAGATCTTCAGGCCCACCCAGGCCACCAGCGCCAGCAGCAAGAGCGTCTTCGCGGCGCGCGCCAATGACACCAGCACGGCAATGCCCATGCCGAACGCCACCCACTTGAACCACCAGGTGCCGTGGTACGTCATGGCGTTGATGGCACCCGTCAGGCCGATCACGAAGAGGGCCTTGAAGGGCATCACCACCGCTTGCGTGATGTCCTTGATGGGGCGTGTGATGAAAGAAAGCGGGTTCATGGCGGGTCCTTGGCTGAAGCAGTGCCTGCATGGTGCGCAGCCGGCGCGCCACCGGCCACCGGCTTGCGACCGGATGCGGCACGGCGGCGTGAATCGACACCCCCCGTCGGCCATCGGCTTTGCCTGGACCCAGAATGGCGCCAACCGCCAACCGCCGACCGAACAACTGTCCCACAGATCCTGAGAGCCATCACCATGACCGTACGCCTGGGCAAGCCCCGCAAAGACAGCATCCCCATCCACACCGTGGACCGCGCCAGCTTCGCCGCCAGTGCGCAGGCCCTGGAGCCCGGCTTTCGGGGCTGGCTGAAGACCCTGGGCTTCACCGGCGCGCCCGACACCCATGCCTTGTTGCCCGCAGCCGACGGCCGCATCGCCGCCGTCTGGGCAGGTGTGCGCAGCGCCGCCGACCCTTGGGTCGTGGCGCTGTTGCCCAAGGCCTTGCCGGCCGGCAACTACCACCTGGCGGACCCGGGGGCCGGCTTGGCTTTGGACCCTGGCGCAGCGGCGATGTCGTGGGAATTGGGCAGCTACACCTTCGACCTCTACAAACCCGCCCGCCGCGCGCCGGCCGAGCTGTCCATGCCCAGCAGTGACGTCGCACAGCGCGCGTTGATCCTGGCCGGGGCCATCGCCAGCACACGCGATCTCATCAACACCCCCGCTGAACACATGGGCCCGGCCGCGCTGGCCGAGGCCGTGCGCCTGGTGGCGCGCCAGCACGGCGCCACCTTCAAGCAGACGGTGGGCGACGCGCTGCTGAAGGCCGGCTTCCCGGCCATCCACGCGGTGGGCCGGGCCGCCGATGCCGCTTCTGGACGCGCGCCGCGCCTGATTGAACTCAACTGGGGCAAGCCCAAGGACCCGAAGCTCACGCTCGTGGGCAAGGGCGTGTGCTTCGATAGTGGCGGCCTGGACATCAAGGGCGCCGACGGCATGCGCCTGATGAAGAAGGACATGGGCGGCGCGGCCAACGCACTGGGCCTGGCGCAGATGGTGATGGCGCTGAAGCTGCCCGTGCGGCTGCAGCTGCTGATCCCGGCGGTGGAAAACGCCATTGCCGGCAATGCGTTCAGACCCGGTGATGTGTTCAAGACACGCCAGGGCCTGCACATCGAGATCGGCAACACCGACGCCGAAGGCCGCGTCATCCTCTGCGACGCGCTGGCCTATGGTGCCGAGGGCAAGCCGGTGCTGATGATCGACATGGCCACGCTCACCGGCGCAGCGCGTGTTGCGCTGGGTTCGCAGCTGCCGGCGCTGTTCTGCCGCGACATCGTGCAGGCGCGCGCGCTGGTGGACCTGTCGATGACGGTGCAAGACCCGCTGTGGCACATGCCGCTGTGGGCGCCTTACCACGGCGGCATCGAAAGCGACATTGCCGACATCGTCAACACCGGCCGCGGGCCGATGGCGGGTGCGATCAACGCCGCACTGTTCCTGGAAGACTTTGTGCCGGCGGCGCAGGACTGGCTGCACATCGACCTCTACGGCTGGAATGAAGGCGCCCGGCCCGGCCGGCCGCCGGGTGGCGAGGCGCAGACGCTGCGCACGCTGCTGGCGTATCTGCAGCAGCGGTTCGCCGCTTGAGCGCTGAATTTGGAAGTTAGCGCGCCAGCTGATCGAGCAGGTTGAGCACGGTCGCGGCGTCCAGAGGCGCGCGTTCGCAGCGCCCCTCGCTGCCGCACCACCACACGCTGCTGCGGTCAAAGCCGAAGCGCGCGACGGTGGCTTCGCTGCGCTGCCAGTGAAGTTGCGCGATGTCGGCCGAGGCTGGGGCGGCTGCCAGCGGCTGCCAGCGGCCGGCGCTCAGCTCGGCCAGGCGGGCGAACCATGCGGCGTCGGGTGGCAGCAGCCGGTCTGCAGGCTGCCACGTCATTGGGTCGCCGGGCTGCGGGGCTGTGCGCCACGGTGGCTGTGGCGCAATGCTGGCGCCTGCCGGTGCGCGCAGTCGTGCCACCGCGGCTGGCGCTGCTGCCGTTGGCGGCGCCGCAGCGGACTGTTCCTGCGCTGCACGCTGCGCGGCGCGCAAGTTCGCAGCGGCTGCAGGTGGTGGGGGTGGTGCTGCGGGTGCTGTCGGTGCTGCCTGTACTGGCGCTGCGGCCGCGACCGCCGCCGCAGCGTCGCGGGCCGATGCCACCGTTTCGCTGGGCTCCGGGGCCATGGGCTGCGCGGCTGTCTTGGTTGGCGGTTTGACGGCCGGCGCGGCTGCGAGCACACGCGGTTGTGTGGCTGCGGGTGGTGTGGCGAGAGCGGGAGCGGGTGCAGGCGGAGTGGCCTGCGCGTCTGCGGTTGTCGGTGCCGCTGTGGTGGTGGGCAAGGGCGCGGTCACGGGCACCTGTGCGACTTGGGGCGCGGCTTCTTCCCGGGCGGGCCCAGGCGCTTCGCCGCGCCACATCAGCCCGACGACACCGGCCATCAGCACGGTGGCCAGCGCGCCGGACGCGCCCCAGGGTTGCAGCCACCAGCGTCCTCTTGCTGCCCGGGCACTTGCTGGCGGCGCGGGCTGCTCGCCCGCGCTGCGGTGGGCGGCGGCAAGGATCTGCGCGCTGATGTCGGCGGGCGCGCTCACGTCTGCGTCGGGCGCATGGCGCAGTGCGGCGCGAAAGTGTTCGTCGGGTTCGTCGGGCTTGTCGGGCTCGTCCGGTCTGACGGTCTGGATGGGCTTCATCCGGCCACCCTCTGCGGCAGGTACGCACCCATGCAGCTGCGCAATTTGCTCATGGCATAACGCAGGCGTGTCTTTGCAGTTTCAAAGCCCAGCTCCAGCGCACGCGCCAGCTCGTTCACGCTCAGGCCGTCTTCGTGGTGCAGCAGGAAGACGGTCTTCTGCGCCAGCGGCAAGCCGTCCAGGCAGTCCAGCAGCCGTTGGCCGGCGGCGCGCCAGTAGATCAGGTCCTCGGCGCTGTTTTGCGGTGCGGGCCAGCCCGCCCAGGGCTGCCCATCGGGCTCCCGGGGTTCGCTGCCGTCATCTCTGTCGATGCTGACTTCGCGCCCCGTCCTGCGCAGGCAGTCCACCGCACGGTGGTGCGCCAGCGTGAAGAGCCAGGTGCGCCACGCCGCGCCTTGCGGCTGCCAGGTGTGGCGGGCCTGGATGGCGCGCAGCCAGGTGTCCTGAAACACCTCGTCAGCCTGCGTGGCGGCGCTGCTGCCCAACAGGCGGCGCACAAAGCGGTATAGCGCGGCCTGGTGGCGGGCGTACAGGGTCTCGAACGCAGCGGCGCTGCCGGCGGCAAAAGCGCGCATCAAGTCGTCGTCGGTGGGCTCGGGCATTCAGGCTTGAACGGGCGAGAGGCCCGTGTGGGGTGAAGGCGCTGCGCGTTCAGGCCGCGGCGTCGCGTTCGACTTGCTCGGGTCCGTCGGGCAGGCCGTTGCGAATCTCGCGGCCTCCGCGCGCACCCTGTCTGGCGGCAGGACGACGCCGGCACCGGTTTCGCGCAGCTGCGTGGCCTGTTCGTACACGGTGGCTTGCACCCGGGCGCGGCGCAGGAAGAGTGCAGCAGCCAGGCCGCCGATGCCGCCGCCGATGAGGGCCACGCGCAGCGTCATGCAACCTCCAGCTGGGGTGGTTGCCTTGCTGTGTGAGTTGCCGTGTGAATGTCCGTTTGCAGGTCCGTGTGAAGCAGCGCCCTCAGGCAACGGTCGATGGCGTCGGCATCGTTCAGGTGGCGCACGCTGTCATACGCGGCCTGAGCGCCGTCAAAGCGCTTGCGCAGCATGTTCAGCCACTGCTTGATGCGGCCGCCGCGGTGGCGCGCTGCCACGCGCGGTGCGATGAGCCGGCTGTACAGGCCCAAGCTTGGCGCCAGGTCGGCCCACTGCGGCGTGGCCAGGCCGCGCAGCGCCAGCGCCAGGCCGGGGTCGGACACCAGGCCGCGGCCCAGCATCAGGGCGTCGCAGCCGGACTCTGCCATGCAGCGCTGCGCGTCTTCCACCGTCCAGACCTCGCCATTGGCCACCACGGGCAGGCGCACCGCCTGGCGGATCAACGCGATGCGGTCCCAGTACGCGGGCGGGCGGTAGCCCTGCAGCTTGGTGCGCGCATGCACGACGAGTTCAGTGGCACCAGCGTCGGCGATGGCGTGTGCGCAGTCCAGCATGCGGCTGTCGTCCAGGTGCCCCAGGCGCATCTTGGCCGACACCGGCACGGCGGCCGGCACGGCGCGGCGCACGGCGGCCACGATGCGGTGCACCAGCTCGGGTTCGTCCAGCAGCACCGCGCCACCGCGGTGGCGGTTGACGGTTTTGGCCGGGCAGCCGAAGTTGAGGTCGATGCCGTCGGGCCGCAGCGTGGCCAGCAGCGCCGCGTTGTCGGCCAGGCAGGCGGGGTCCGACCCCAGCAATTGCGCCCGCACCGGCGTGCCGGCGGGTGTGCGGCTGCCGTGCAGCAGCTCGGGCATGAGCCGTGTGTACACGCGTGCGGGCAGCAACTGGTCGGTGACGCGGATGAATTCCGACACGCAGCGGTCGATGCCGCCCACGCGTGTCAGCACGTCGCGCAGGCTGTGGTCGAGCACGCCTTCCATCGGGGCGAGCAGGATGAGGCGCGGGTACGGTGGGGCGTGTGGCGTCAAGGTGCAGTGCCTGAAAAGATGAAGGGCGGCCTCGCCCATGTAGCGATTCTGCCTGCCGCGCGCACGGCCACCCCCGTGCACACCCGGGGTGGCCAGTCTCCCGGCGGGCCGGTTAAGATTAGCCGACCAATTGGTCGATGAACTCTCCTGCGATGCACGCCATGACCGAAAACACGATCCTCATTGCCACGACCGGCAGCGTGCGCACCCTCACGCTGAACCGGCCTGCGGCCTTGAACAGCCTGACCGCCGCCATGCACGGCCAGTTGCTGCCCGCCCTGCAAGCAGCGGCCGACGACAGCAGCATCCGCGCCGTCATCATCACCGGCGCCGGTCGTGGGTTTTGCGCCGGGCAGGACCTGGGCGACCCGGCGATGGTGGGCGACGTGGATGTTGGCGCGGTGATCGACCGCCACTACCGGCCCTTGGCACTGCGCTTGCGCACGATGCCGGTGCCCGTGATCGCGGCGGTCAACGGCGTGGCGGCTGGGGCCGGCGCCAACCTTGCGCTGTGCTGCGACTTCGTGCTGGCGGCGCGCGGCGCCAGCTTCATCCAGGCCTTCAGCAAGATCGGCCTGGTGCCCGACTGTGGTGGCACCTGGTTGCTGCCGCGCTTGGTGGGCCGTGCGCGGGCGCTGGGCCTGGCGATGACGGGCGACAAGCTGCCGGCCGAAGAAGCCGAGCGCATGGGACTGATCTGGAAGTGCGTGGACGACGCCGCGCTGATGGACAGTGCCGCCGCCCTGGCGCAACGCCTGGCCGCCATGCCCATCCGTGCTCTGGCCGAGACGCGCCGGCTCATCGACTCCGCTGCGCCGATGGACCTGGCCGATGCGTTGGGTCATGAAGCCGGCACCCAACGAGAGCTGGGCCGCTCGCCTGACTTTGCAGAAGGCGTGGCGGCGTTTTTTGCCAAACGCACGCCGCTGTTCAAGGACCGTTGAGCAATGACCCCACAGCAGGTTGCTGAGGCAGCGCGTGACGCCATGTGGCGCAACGACCGCGCGTCCAAGGCCCTGGGCGTGCAGGTGCTGGCCATCGGCCCCGGCAGCGCCACACTGAGCATGACGGTGCGCGAGGACATGCTCAACGGCCATAACATCTGCCATGGCGGGCTCATCACCACGCTGGCCGACGGCGCCTTTGCCTTTGCCTGCAACAGCTACAACGAGGTGACGGTGGCTTCGGGCTTCGATGTCAACCTCATCGCGGCCGGGCAACTGGGTGACGTGCTGACCGCCTCGGCATCTGAAGTCAGCAAGGCCGGCCGCACCGGCGTCTATGACGTGACGGTGCGCAACCAGCGCGGTCAACCCGTGGCGGCTTTTCGCGGTCGCTCGTACACCATCAAAGGCAAGGCTTTGGTCGAAGGCCTGCCGCTGGGCAAGCAGACGTGAAGGCCTCACCATGCCTGTGAAGCGTCCTGCACCCGGCGACCTGGAAGCCATCGAGACCGCCAGCCGCGACGAGTTGCAAGCCTTGCAGCTGCAGCGCCTGCAATGGAGCTTGCAGCACGCGTACCAGAACGTGGCCCACTACACACAGGCTTTCGACGCCGCCGGTGTGCATCCGTCGGACTGCAAGTCGCTGGCCGACCTGGCGAAGTTCCCTTTCACCGCCAAGGCCGACCTGCGCGCGCAGTACCCCTTCGGCATGTTTGCCGTGCCGCGCGACAAGGTCGTGCGCATCCACGCCAGCAGCGGCACCACGGGCAAGCCCACGGTGGTGGCCTACACGCAGGGCGACATCGACCGCTGGGCTGACCTGGTGGCCCGCAGCATCCGCGCCAGCGGCGGCCGCGCCGGTGACATCGTGCAGGTGGCCTACGGCTACGGGCTCTTCACTGGCGGCCTGGGCGCGCATTACGGCGCCGAAAGGCTGGGCTGCACCGTGATCCCGATGGGCGGCGGGCAAACCGAGAAGCAGGTGCAGCTGATCGAGGACTTCAAGCCCGACATCCTGATGGTGACGCCGAGCTACATGCAGGTGATCGTCGAAGAGTTCAGACGCCAGGGCAAGGACCCACGTGCCATGTCGGTCAGCGTCGGCATCTTCGGCGCAGAACCCTGGACCGAGGCGATGCGGCGCGACATCGAAGAAAGTGCCGACATCGACGCGGTGGACATCTACGGCCTGAGCGAAGTCATGGGCCCGGGTGTGGCCAACGAGTGCATCGAATCGAAGGATGGGCCGGTGATCTGGGAAGATCACTTCTACCCCGAGATCATCGACCCAGCGACCGGCGCCGTGTTGCCGTATGACGATTCGAAGGGCGGCAGCGAAGGCGAGCTCGTCTTCACCACGTTGACGAAGGAAGCACTGCCCGTCGTCCGCTACCGCACGCGCGACCTCACGCGCCTGCTGCCGCCCACCGCACGCAGCATGCGCCGCATGGGCAAAATAGTGGGCCGCAGCGACGACATGCTGATCATCCGCGGCGTCAATCTCTTTCCGACGCAGATCGAAGAGCTGGTGCTGCAGCAAGGACAGTTGTCGGGCCAGTACCAGCTGGTGGTGACGCGCGACGCGTTGCTGGACGAGGTGACGGTGCGTTGTGAACTGTCGGTCGGGCACCGACACGCATCGCGCGAGCGCATTGCGCAAGAACTGCAGCACCGCATCAAGACGCTGATCGGGGTCAGCACGCGCGTCGAGGTGGGCTTGCCCGATTCGATTGAACGCACGCTGGTGGGCAAGGCCCGCCGTGTGGTGGACCAACGGCCAAAGTAGGAGCAGACGATGTATACCCAAGCGATGGACACCGCGCCGAAAGAAGAACGCCAGGCGGTGCGTTCGACCGAGGAAGCGCAGCAGGAGGCCCGCTTCGAGAAGCGCATCGACCAAGGCCAGTTCATCGAAGCCAAGGACTGGATGCCCGAGCACTACCGCAAGACGCTGGTGCGGCAGATCAGCCAGCACGCGCATTCTGAAATCGTCGGCATGCTGCCCGAAGGCAACTGGGTCACGCGCGCGCCCACGCTCAAGCGCAAGACGATCCTGCTGGCCAAGATCCAGGACGAAGCCGGGCATGGTCTGTATCTGTATGCCGCCGCAGAGACGCTGGGCACCAGCCGCGACCAGATGCTGCACGCGCTTCACAGCGGCAAGGCCAAGTACAGCAGCATCTTCAACTACCCCACGCTGAGCTGGGCCGACATGGGCGTGATCGGCTGGCTGGTGGACGGCGCGGCGATCATGAACCAGGTGCCGCTCACACGCTGCAGCTACGCGCCCTATGCCCGCGCCATGGTGCGTATCTGCCGCGAAGAAAGCTTTCACCAGCGCCAGGGTTTTGACGCGCTGCTGGTGATGATGCAAACGGGCACCGACGCACAGCGCGCGATGGTGCAAGAGTCCGTCAACCGCTGGTGGTGGCCGAGCCTGATGATGTTCGGCCCGCCCGATGGCGAAAGCACGCACAGCGCGCAGAGCGCCCGCTGGGGCATCAAGCGCATCAGCAACGACGACTTGCGGCAGAAGTTTGTCGATGCCACGGTGGCACAGGCCAAGGTTCTGGGCGTGACGGTGCCGGACCCGCTGCTGCAGTGGAACGAAAGCCGCGGCCACCATGACTTCGGGCCCATCGACTGGGACGAGTTCTGGCGTGTCGTCGGCGGCCATGGGCCTTGCAACAAGGAGCGTCTGGCGGCGCGGGTGAAAGCCTGGGAGGACGGCGCCTGGGTGCGAGACGCGGCGATGGCGCATGCCGCCAAAGAGCGGGAACGTGAGCTGGCAAGTGAGCTGGCAAGTGAGCTGGCGATGGAGCCAGCAGCATGAGCGAATCAGCCACCGCACAGACAGAGTGGCCGCTGTGGGAAGTCTTCGTCCGTGCCAAGGCCGGCCTGGACCACAAACACTGCGGCAGCCTGCATGCGGCTGACGCCAAGATGGCCATCCAGCTGGCGCGCGAGGTGTACACGCGGCGCCAGGAAGGCACGAGCCTGTGGGTGGTGCGCAGCAGCGACATCACGGCCAGCGATCCTGCAGACAAGGACATGTACTTCGACCCGATGGCCGACAAGGTCTATCGCCATCCCACCTTCTACGTGCTGCCCGCAGCCGTGGACCACATGTAGGCCTTGCCTGGGATGAACGCCACCGCGGAGTCGATCCGTCTGAACTTCACGCCCACGCTGCAATACGTGCTGCGCATCGGCGACACCTGCCTCATCCATGCCCAGCGACTGGCCGAGTGGTGCGGCCATGGCCCGGCACTGGAAGAAGACATTGCGCTGACCAACATGGCGCTGGACCTGCTGGGCCAGGCGCGTGCGCTGCTGGCACATGCCGCTCAATTGGAAGGGCAGGGCTTTGACGAAGACCAGCTCGCCTTCCTGCGCGACGAGCGCGAATACTTCAACCTGACGCTGGTGGAACTGCCGATGCGCCGCTCCAGTGCGCACTCGCCCGGCGGCGACTTTGCCGACACGGTGCTGCGCAACTTCCTGCTGGCCAGCTGGCTTAAGGCGCTGTGGACGCAGCTGTCCGCGTCCACCGACAGCGAACTGGCGGGCATCGCCGGCAAGGCTGTCAAAGAAGCGCGCTACCACCAGCAGCATGCCGGCGACTGGGTCGTGCGCCTGGGCGACGGCACTGCAGAGTCCGCAGGCAGGATGCGCACGGCGCTGGAGCGCGCGGCGCCCTACACGGCTGAGTGTTTCCTGCGTGACGGCATCGACAGCGCCGCCCAGGCCAGTGGCCTGGGCCCGGCCCGCGACAGCCTGCAGGCGGTGTGGACTTCGGAAGTGAATGCCGTGCTCGCGCGGGCGCAACTCTCGTGGCCCGGCGCCACGCCTTTTGTCAGCACTGGCACGCTCGGCTGCCACAGCGAACACATGGGCTTCATCCTGGCCGAGATGCAGAGCCTGCAGCGCCAGCACCCCGGGGGCCGCTGGTGATGGCAGTCGATGCCGCCAGCCGCAACGCCGCGGCCTGGGCCGCTCTGGCCCGGGTGCCTGACCCCGAAGTGCCAGCGCTGTCGGTGGTGGACCTGGGCATCGTGCGCGAAGTGCTGACCGAAGCCAGTGGCACGCATGTCGTGCTGACGCCCACGTACAGCGGCTGCCCGGCCACCGAAGTCATCAGCGCCAGTGTCCGCGATGCGCTGGAACAGGCGGGCCTGGGCCCCGTCACCATCAGTCGGCGCCTGGCACCGGCCTGGACCACCGACTGGATCAGCGCCGAAGGCCGGCAACGTTTGCTGGCCTACGGCATCGCGCCGCCAGGGGCGACTTGTGGCGACGCGTCACCCGTGCGGCTGCGGCCACGCAACGTGGCGTGTCCGCGCTGCGGCAGTGCGCAGACTGAAAGACTGTCCGCCTTTGGCTCCACGGCCTGCAAGGCACTGCACCGCTGCCTGGACTGCCGCGAGCCCTTTGAGTACTTCAAGCCGCTATGAGCCTGCGCGGCCGCCCGAAAGGCGAATACCGCAGTGCGCAGCACGAAGGTATCCCAATGAGCGGGCTGCACTTTCACGCGCTGCGCGTGCGGGATCGGCGGCCGGAAGGCGACGATGCGCTGACCCTCACCTTCGATGTGCCGCTGGCGCTGGCAGAGACCTTTCACTTCGAGCCGGGCCAGTACTTGACGCTGCGCGCCGACGTGGCGGGCCAGGATTTGCGCCGTTCTTATTCGATCTGCGCCGCCGAGGGCGATGCCCTGCGCGTGGGCGTGCGCCGCGTGCAGGGCGGTGCCTTTTCCACCTGGCTGCACGACGCCGTCCGCCCCGGCGACAGCCTGGACGTGATGCCACCGCAAGGCCGGTTTGGCGCTGCGCTGGCCGGCCGGCCGCACCACGTGCTGGCGGTGGCCGGCGGCAGCGGCATCACGCCGATCCTGTCGATCGTCAAGACGCTGCTGGCCCATGATTCACGGGCCCGTTGCATGCTGCTGTACGGCAACCGCTTCGCGGCGTCGATGATGTTCAGGGAAGAGCTTGAAGACCTCAAGAACAGCCACCTGACCCGGCTGGTGCTGCAGCCGGTGTTCTCGCGCGAAGCGGTGGACACGCCGCTGAACGCCGGGAGGCTGGACGCCGGGAAGATCACCACGCTGCTGCGCCTGGCGGGCGACGTCGATGAGGCCTTCATCTGCGGCCCGCATGCGATGAACGACGAGGCCGCGGCGGCGCTGCTGGCCGCGGGCTTGCTACCCGCGCACATCCACGTCGAGCGCTTCGGCGTGCCGCCCAGCGCAGCCGACGCGACGCTGCACGCGCCACAGGTGGGCGACGCGACCACCGCCACCATCACCATCGTGCGCGACGGCGTCAGCCGGGACGTTGCGTTCCAGCCCAGCGACGAAAGCATCCTGGCGGCTGCCGCCCGCGCTGGTCTTGACGTGCCGTATTCCTGCCGGTCCGGCGTGTGTGCCACCTGCCGCGCCAAACTGCTGCAGGGACGCGTGCGCATGGACCGCAACTTTGCGCTCGAAAAGTCAGAGCTGGAGGCAGGTTTCGTCCTGACCTGCCAGGCGCACCCGCTGACCGATCGGGTGGTCGTGTCCTTCGACGAGCGCTGAAACGGCGCCGTGGCCCGCCCACGCTCAGCCGGCTTTGAGCCGCAACGCGAACAGATGCTGGCGGCCGCGGCACAGCTCTTTGCCAGCCGCGGCTACACCGCCAGCACGATGAGCGAACTGGCCGCCGCCTGCGGTGTCTCCAAGGCCACGCTGTACCACTACGTCACCGACAAACACGCACTGCTGGCGCAGATTACGCGCGGCCACGTGGCGCGTCTGGAGACCTTGGTGCAGGACGTGCATCTGCTGCGCCTGGCGCCCCAGGCGCAGCTGCAGGAACTGATCCTGCGCTTCATGCAGGTCTATGCCCACGCGCAGAACGAACACCGCGTGCTGACCGAAGATGTGAAGTTCCTGGCGGACGCCGACCGCGACGCGGTGCTGGCCGGCCAGCGGCGCGTGGTGGCGGCCTTCGCCGACGCCATCGCGGCGCTGCGGCCTGACTTGCGCGGCCTGCACACGCCGCTGGCGATGCTGCTCTTTGGCACCATCAACTGGACCTTCACCTGGCTGCGCGAAGGCGGCACGCTCACGCACGCGTCGTTGGCGCCGCTGGTGGTGCAACTGTTCCTGGGCGGCCTGCCCGCGGTGCAGCCGGGCTGAGGCTGCGCAGGCGCGGTGCAGTGCGGCTGCGGGGTGTGGGGACTGGCGCCGCCACCGGCGCGGCCTTGATCGACCAGCCTTCTGTCGCCATGTCCGGCGCGTGCTGCACGATGCGCAGGCCCGTCGGGTGGGTGCCTGCAGCACGCAGCGCCCGGTCCAGCAAGCCCGCAGTGGCGGTTTCGCCCAGGCTCAGCGCCAGGTGCTGCCAACGGCGCTGCACGCGGTCCTGCAGCCAGGCGTCTTCCAGCGCCCGGCGCAGTGCAAGGGGCTCGTTGCCGGCTTCCAGCACGCGCGGCGCCATGGCACCGACAAAGAGGTTGAAGTCGTGGCGCAGCGTGTGTTCAGGCAGCAACTGCGCCAGTGCGCGGCAGCGGCCGCTCCAGCCGGCGCTGTTGAACATCTTCGTCACCAGAGCCTGCAAGTCCTGCGGGGCGTTGAGCAGGCGCACGCGGTTGGGCGGCATCACCGCCAACGGCAGGCGCGCCGCCTCGACAAAGGGCAACGGCGTGGTGAAGGCCCGAAGTGCAGCCACGCGCCACCAGGCCGCTGCGCCCAGGCCCTGCACCGGTTCACCCGACGCCTCGGCGCGGCGCGCATGGCGCAGCGCTCCCGGCGCATCGGTGGCGTCCAGCACGGCGGCTGCCTGCGCGCTCATCACGGCCAGGTTGCCTGCCACAAAGCCGGCGTTCGGGTTCAGGCGCACGACGACGGCCGCATCGGGCTGGCCCGCCGCACCCCCCAGTGCGCAGCGCTGCACGGGGCAGTGCGCGGTGTCGATCTGGCTCAAGTAATTGGGCGTGACCTGCAGGGTGTCGAAGCCGACGCCGCGGCGCCAGGCCAGCAGGCGCAGCTGCAGCCACTGGCGGGTGTGGCGGCTGCCGGCCAGCGTGCGGCGGCCAAAGACGGCCTTGGCGGCCATCCAGCCCTGGCACACGGGTGTGCCGGGGTGCAGCAGTTCTGCGGGCGGCACCAGGCCGTGGTGGGCGTGGTCCCAGCCGATGTCGAAGCCGGTACGGTCTGCGGGTTCACGGGCTGGGGTGTCGGTTGCGAGTTGAAACGCAAGGTGGGCCTGGTTCATCACACTCTCTCCTGTGCCCCGGGCAAAACGCCAGGGAATGCAGGCAGTGTGACGATTCAGTAGCTCATGGCGTGAGCTACTGAAAGCGGAGTCGAAGAATTTTTCAGAATCGCCGCAAGGCGCGGAACAACAGAAGGCCGATGGCGATGCCGACACCGTCTGCCAGCCAGTCGGCCGCGCTGCCGCTGCGCGTGAGCAACTGGGTCTGCACCAGTTCAATGAGCAGGCCGTAGGCCATCAAGCCGGAGGCGACGTAGAGCGTGTTGCTCCGACCAGGCGTCCAGCCGAGTGAGGCCACCAGGGCCAGGGTGGAAAAGGCCAACAGGTGGCGCACCTTGTCCAGATGCTGCACGCCGTCGTTTGAGGTCTCGGGCATGAAGGCGAACCACGACACCACCGCCAACAGGCTCAGCAGCAGCAGGCGCCAGCTGCGTCGCCAGCGGCTGCCAAAGGGGAAAGTGGAAGGGCTCATGAACAAGGTCAGCCTGAAGGGTTGGGGGGCGCACCACGCCGCTTGTTCGCAATCTTGTGCTCGGTCTCTTGCGCAGTGTTGTGCGCAGTCTCGTGCGCAGACCGTGGAAGTGTGCAATCTTGATTGTCGGGCCCGCGTGGACGGGTGCTGGCGAAGGGTTCTTCAAGGCAGGGTGCTGCAAGGTGGCTGATATACTTTTGGGCTCGGCCGGTGTAGCTCAGTTGGTAGAGCAGCGCATTCGTAATGCGAAGGTCAACAGTTCGATTCCGTTCACCGGCACCAGTTTCAGGGCCCGGCCAGGTTCACCACCTGCCGGGCCCTTTTGCTTGAGCGGCCAGGATCGCATGCAGGCACATCGGGGCTGAAGCGCTCCCTACAATGCCGCTGCATGCGCATCCTCATTGCCAACGACGACGGATACCTTGCTCCTGGACTGGCCGCCTTGGTGCGGGCCTGCGAAGGGCTCGGTGAGATCGACGTCATCGCCCCCGAACAAAACGCCAGCGGCACGTCCAACGCGCTCACGCTGAGCCGGCCGCTGTCGATCTTTGAAGCGCGCGGCGACCATGTCAAAGGCTTCCGGGTCGTCAACGGCACGCCGTCGGATTGTGTGCACCTGGCCATGACTGGGGTGCTGACGCAGCGGCCCGACCTGGTGCTGTCGGGCATCAACAACGGCGCCAACATGGGCGACGACACGCTTTACTCTGGCACCGTGGCTGCGGCGATGGAAGGCTATCTCTTTGGCATCCCGGCGATTGCGTTTTCCCAAGCCGTCAAGGGCTGGGGCGAGATCGACGCGGCCGCGGCCGCGGCGCGGTCAGTGATCGACCAGGTGCTGGCCAGCGGCGCGCTGGCAGGGCCGGGCGGCCTGCCATGGCTGCTGAACGTGAACATCCCCAACCGCGCCGATGCGCCGAGCCTGCCGCGGCGCATCACGCGTCTGGGCCGGCGCCACGCCAGTGAGGCCGTGATCCGGCAAACCAACCCGCGTGGCGAAACCATCTATTGGATCGGCCCCGCTGGCGACGCCCGCGAGTGCGGCGAAGGCACCGACTTCCATGCGGTCGCCGATGGCTGCATCTCGATCACACCTTTGCAAGTCGACTTGAGCGACCACGCTCGGCTGGGTGATTGGGCACAGCGGCTGGCTGGTAGCGCCAGCAGGCCATGAGCCGCGTGCCGCGGTTTCCGCTGGGTCTGGACAAGGTCCACGCCCGACCCGCCGACCGCACCCAAACCACCGCCGTGTTGCGGCCGCAGGGCCCGCTGGAGCATGCCGCGCAGCACCGCGGTCGCCAGTCGGCACCACGCGGCTTGGGCATGGACTCTGCGGCCGTGCGGCAGCGCATGGTCGAACGGCTGCGTGCGCAGGGGCTGCACAACGAAGCGGTGTTGCAGGCGCTGGCCAGCGTCGAGCGTCACCGCTTTGTGGACACGGCGCTGGCCAACCAGGCCTACGAAGACACGAGCCTGCCCATTGGACTTTCGCAGACCATCTCCAAGCCGTCAGTGGTGGGGCATATGCTGGCGCTGCTGTTCGATGGCGCCGCTGCGCGCGAACACGGGCACCTGGGCCATGTGCTGGAAATTGGCACCGGCTGCGGGTACCAGGCGGCGCTGCTCTTGCACCTGGCGCGGCGCGTGGTTAGCATCGAAAGGCTGCAAGGCCTGCACGACAAGGCGCGCCACAACCTCGCCGACAGCAGAAGCGCCGATTTGCGTTTGGTGTTTGGCGACGGCCGTCTGGGCCACGCGCCCAGGGCGCCGTACCAGAGCATCGTTGCCGCAGCGGGGGGTGAATCAGTGCCCCCGGCCTGGCTGGACCAACTGGCCGTGGGTGGCCGGCTGGTGGCGCCGATGCAGTCCGGAGCCGGCGCGGGGCAGCGTTTATTGATCGTCGACCGGGGGCCCCAAGGGCTCTCGACGCACGAACAGGATGCCGTGCACTTCGTCCCTTTAAAATCCGGCACGGAATGAGTCAAACTTCACCCACGATGCCCCACAAGATCAGGCCCGCCCTGACCCTCAACTTGACCACCACGGTGGCAGCCCTGCTGATGCTGGCGGGCTGCGCCAGCAGCACCCACCGCGCGCCGGTTGAAGACCGCGGAATGGCGATGCGGCCGGGTGCGAGTGGCCCCATGGCTGGGCCAGCGGCTGTAAGTCCCGCCACGGGCGCAGCCGCCGGCATTCCCGCGCCAGGCGCTGATGCGCCGCCCGCCAAGCCGGTGCCGGGCGCCGAAAATGCCGGTAAACCGGGCTACTACAGTGTCAAGCCAGGCGACACGCTGATCCGCATTGGTCTGGAAAACGGCCATAACTGGCGCGACATTGCCCGCTGGAGCGGCCTTGACAACCCGAACACGATTGAGGTCGGCCAGGTTCTGAGGGTCGCGCCGCCCGTGGCCGACGCCACGGCGGCCGTGACCCGCCCCGTCGCACCCGGCGGCCGCGTCGATGGCAAACCGCTGGACGGCAAACCGGCGGCCCCCACAGCCGTGCCCGGGGCCGCAGGAGCCACTGCACCGCCGGCCTCGGCGACTGCAGCACCGACTGCGCCAGGTGCGGCTCCAACCGTGACCACGCCAGCGGCAGCGCCTGCTACCGCACCAGCACCAGTGCCAGCCGCTTCCCGTGAAGGCGACGAAGACGTCAACTGGGCCTGGCCTGCCAGCGGGCCCGTGGCCATGCCATTCGACGATGTCAAGAGCAAGGGCCTGGCGATCAGCGGCAAGGCCGGTGACGCCGTGCTGGCGGCGGCTGACGGGCGCGTGGTGTACGCCGGGTCGGGCCTTCGCGGCTACGGCAACCTCGTCATCGTCAAGCACAATGCTACCTTCTTGACCGCCTACGCCCACAACCAGGCCTTGCTGGTGAAAGAAGACCAGGTCGTGCGCCGCGGCCAGAAGATTGCGGAGATGGGCTCCAGCGATGCCGACAAGGTGCAGTTGCACTTCGAGATCCGTCGCCAGGGCAAGCCGGTGGATCCGGCGCGCCTGCTCCCGCCGCGCTAGCGCGGCACGCCCGAGGTGGCCCACGATGGTCAGACGCGCAGTCTCGCCAACCGGGCCTGCGCAAGGCGACCTGTCGTTGTCTCCCAGGGGGCCGAGCGGCAGCGACGGCGATGAAGACCTGCAAGCGCCCGCCAACGGTGATCCAGGTCCAGCCGCAGCGCCGGGATAATCGCGCGGATGACAAGTACAAGCATTGATGCCTCGACCGCGCCTGGCCTGACAACGACAACCGCGCACGCCGCCGTGGCCGCGCCCAGTGGCATGGACTGGCTCGACGTCGAGTCGCTGGACCTCGACGCCCAAGGTGTGGCGCACCGCGCCGACGGCAAGGTCGTGTTCATCGAAGGTGCGCTGCCAACCGAACGAGTGCAGGTCCAGGTCTCGCGCAAGAAGAACCAGTGGGAACAGGGCCAGATGACGGCGTTGCAGCAAGACAGCGCGCAGCGCGTGCGTCCGGGCTGCCCCCACTTCGGCTTGCATGCGGGCTCATGCGGCGGTTGCAAGATGCAGCATCTGCACCCTGCGGCGCAGGTGGCCGTCAAGCAGCGCGTGCTCGAAGACAACCTGTGGCACCTGGCCAAGGTCAAGCCCGAGCAGATGCTGCGCGCCATCGAAGGGCCCGCCTGGGGCTACCGCGACCGGGCACGGCTCTCGGTGCGTTTTGTGGCCAAGAAGGGGACCGTGCTGATCGGGTTCCATGAACGCAAGTCGCGCTACGTGGCCGACATGCAGGTCTGCCCTGTGCTGCCGTCCAAAGTGAGCGCCATGCTGATGCCGCTGCGGGCGCTGATCGGCAGCATGGACCAGCGCGACCGCCTGCCACAAATCGAGCTGGCGGCGGGCGATGGGGTGACGGCGCTGGTGCTGCGTCACCTGGAGCCCGTCAGCGGCGCGGACGCCGATCGCCTGCGTGCCTTTGCCACCGATCACGCCGTGCAGTGGTGGCTGCAGCCGAAAGGGCCGGAGACGGTTCACCTGCTGGATGAAGGCGGCCCGGGGCACGTCCAGCTTGCCTACCGCCTGCCTGAATTTGGCATCTCCATGCCCTTCAAGCCCACCGATTTCACGCAGGTCAACCCGCACATCAACCGCGTGCTGGTGGCGCGTGCATTGCGCCTCCTGGACGTGCAGCCGCATGAGCGCGTGATCGACTGGTTCTGTGGCCTCGGAAATTTCACCTTGCCGTTGGCGACGCTGGCGCGAGAGGTGCTGGGCATCGAGGGCGCCGACACGCTGGTGGCGCGGGCGCGTGAAAACGCGCGGGTCAACGGGCTGTCGGAAAAGACCCGCTTCGAGGCGCGCAACTTGTTTGAGATCACGGCCGCTGAAGTGCGTGCAGTGGGGCCGGCGGAACGCTGGTTGATCGACCCGCCGCGCGAAGGCGCCTTTGCAATGGCCAAGGCGCTGGCAGACCTGCACGCGGCGGGCGACCACACGCCGCCGAAGCGCATCGTCTACGTCAGTTGCAACCCAGCGACGCTGGCACGCGACGCTGGCCTCTTGGTGCACCAGGCCGGCTACAGGCTGTCGTTGGCGGGCGTGGTCAACATGTTCCCGCACACGGCGCACGTCGAGAGCATGGCGGTGTTCGACTTCACGGGCGCGCCCGCGACGCAAAACGCATTGCCTGCGCCGGAATGAAAACGGGGCCCGAGGGCCCCGTTGCAGAGAGAGCAGCAGTGCTCAGTCGCGTTCGCCGCCAAAGATGCCCAGCATCGCCAGCAGACTGCTGAACACGTTGTACAAACTCAGATACACACCCAACGTGGCGGTGATGTAGTTGGTCTCTTCACCGTCCTGCACGCGCTTCAGGTCATGCAGGATGAAGAACGAGAAGATGCCGATGGCCAGCACCGACAGCGTGATCATCAGCGCGCTGCTCTGGATGAAGACGTTGGCGATGCCCGCCACCAGCAGCATGATGACGCCGATCATCAGGAACTTGCCCATGCTGGACAGGTCGCGCTTGATGATGCTGGACAGGCTGGCCATGGCGAAGAAGATGCCACCCGTGCCGGCGAAGGCCATCATGATCAGGCTGCCGCCGTTCTTCAAGCCCAGCACGCTGCCCACAAGCCGAGCCAGCATCAGGCCCATGAAGAAGGTGAAGGCCAGCAGGATCGGCACGCCGGCTGCGGAGTTCTTGAACTTGTCGATCGCAAACATGAAACCAAAGGCGCCGACGAGGAAGACGATGATGCCGATTCCGCCGGTCATTGACCGCATGATGCCGGTCTGCACGCCGATCCAGGCTCCCAGCACGGTGGGCACCATCGACAGTGCCAGCAGCCAGTAAGTGTTGCGCAAGACGCGGTTGCGTTCGGCCAGCGCACCGCTTCCGGCCAGGCCAGGGTAGTTCTGCACGCTTTCGGTCATGACATCTCCAGGATTGCTTGATCGGCCATTTCGACCGCAGGCGCATTCTAGGCCGGGCAGCCCGCCACTGAATGCCCCCACCGAAGTCGGCACTATGGGTCGAACCCTTGGTATCGTCGTGCTCATGAAAATGCAACAGATGCTGACCCACGAAGACGTTCGCCGCATGGTGATCGCCGCCGAGGCCGAAGCCACCCAAAACAGCTGGGCGGTGACCATGGCCGTTGTTGACAGTGGCGGTCACTTGCTGTGGCTGCAACGCCTGGACGGCGCGGCACCGATCTCGGCCGAGATCGCCCCTGCCAAGGCCCGCACGGCGGCCCTGGGCCGGCGCGAAAGCAAGGTCTATGAAGACATGATCAACCAGGGCCGGGTCTCCTTCCTGAGTGCGCCGACCCTGCAGGGCATGCTCGAAGGCGGGGTGCCGATCATGGTGGACGGTCAGTGCCTGGGCGCCATCGGCGTCAGCGGTGTCAAGTCCAGCGAAGACGCGCAAATTGCGCGCGCGGGGATCGCCGCGCTACAAGGCTGACCCATCCGGCGGGAGTCTGGCGGCGTCGAGCGGCTATACTCGACAGGTTTACCCGCACTCACCCCGCGCTCCCGAAAATCCGTCGCCACCGCGGCTACGGTTCCCCTCGGATCTGCTCCATTCAGGCCCTTTTCAGGGCCGTTTTGCAAAGCAGCGAAGAGCGCGAGCACCTGGAGCATTGCACTTGCTGCCCATCCTGCCCCCCGCGCTGCTTGCCCTTGCAGATGGCACCACCTTCATCGGTACCCGCATCGGCGCCCCTGGCCACACGGTGGGCGAAGTGGTGTTCAACACTGCGCTCACCGGCTACCAGGAAATCCTCACCGACCCCAGTTACTGCCGCCAGCTGGTGACGCTGACGGTGCCGCACATCGGCAACGTGGGCGTCAATGAAGAAGACGTCGAATCGACGCGCGTGCATGCCGCCGGTTTGATCATCAAGGACCTGTCGCTGCGCGTGTCCAACTTCCGCGCCACGATGAGCCTGCCGCAGTACCTGGCACGCGAAGGCACCGTGGCCATCGCTGACGTCGACACTCGGCGTCTGACGCGCGTCTTGCGCACCACGGGCGCGCAGAACGGCTGCATCGTGGGCTTTGATCCCGGCACCGTGATCGGCCCGGCGCAGGTGCATGAAGCCGTAGAAATGGCCAAGTCGGCGCCGTCCATGGCGGGGCTGGATCTGGCCAAGGTCGTCAGCGTCAGCTCGCCTTACGAATGGACAGAGCCGGAATGGGTGCTCGGCCAGAGCCAAGGGTACGCGGCGCTGAACCAACCCAGGCGCCACGTGGTGGCCTACGACTTCGGCGTCAAGCGCAACATCCTGCGCATGTTGGTTTCGCGCGGCTGCCGCGTCACGGTGCTGCCGGCACAGACCCCTGCGGCCGATGTGCTGAAGCTGCTCCCCGACGGTATCTTCCTCAGCAACGGCCCGGGCGACCCTGAACCCTGCGACTACGCCATCGAAGCCACGCGCGAGTTGATCGCCAGCGGCTTGCCCACCTTCGGCATCTGCCTCGGGCATCAGATCCTGGCGCTGGCTTCGGGTGCGAAGACCTTCAAGATGAAGTTCGGCCACCACGGCGCGAACCACCCGGTGAAGGACCTGGACACCGGCCGCGTCAGCATCACAAGCCAGAACCACGGTTTTGCGGTGGACGAAAAGAGTCTGCCGTCCAATCTGCGCCCCACCCACATCAGCCTCTTCGACGGCACCTTGCAAGGCCTGGCGCGCACCGACAAACCGGCCTTCTGCTTCCAGGGCCACCCCGAAGCCAGCCCTGGCCCGCACGACATTGGCACGCTGTTTGACCGCTTCGTGGCGTTGATGGAGAAACACTGAGATGCCGAAGCGTCAAGACCTCAAGACGATCCTGATCATCGGCGCCGGCCCCATCGTCATCGGCCAGGCCTGTGAGTTCGACTACTCCGGCGCGCAGGCGTGCAAGGCGCTGCGCGAAGAGGGCTACAAGGTCGTGCTCGTCAACAGCAACCCGGCGACGATCATGACCGACCCGGACATGGCCGACGTGACCTACATCGAACCCATCACCTGGCAGGTGGTGGAGAAGATCATTGCCACTGAAAGGCCCGATGCGGTGTTGCCGACGATGGGTGGGCAGACGGCGCTGAACTGCGCGCTGGACCTGCACCGCCACGGCGTGCTGGCGAAGTACGGCGTGGAGATGATCGGCGCCAACGAACACGCCATCGAAAAAGCCGAAGACCGCATGAAGTTCAAGGACGCCATGACGTCCATCGGCCTGGCTTCGGCCAAGAGCGGCGTCGCGCATTCGATGGAAGAAGCGCTGACGGTTCAAAAGCGCATCACCGCCGAGATTGGTGGTACCGGGTTCCCTGTGGTCATCCGCCCCAGCTTCACGATGGGCGGCACGGGCGGCGGCATCGCCTACAACCCGGAGGAATTCGAAGAGATCTGCAAGCGCGGCCTGGACCTGTCGCCGACGAAGGAGCTGCTGATCGAAGAGAGCCTGATCGGTTGGAAAGAGTTCGAGATGGAGGTTGTGCGCGACAGCAAAGACAACTGCATCATCGTCTGCAGCATCGAAAACCTTGACCCGATGGGCATCCACACCGGCGACAGCATCACGGTGGCGCCGGCACAGACGCTCACCGACAAGGAGTACCAGGTGATGCGCAACGCCAGCATCGCCATCCTGCGCGAGATTGGCGTGGACACGGGCGGCTCCAACGTGCAGTTTTCGGTTGACCCGAAGAGCGGGCGGCTGATCGTCATCGAGATGAATCCGCGTGTGTCGCGCTCGTCGGCGCTAGCCTCCAAGGCGACCGGTTTCCCGATTGCCAAGGTGGCCGCCAAGCTGGCCGTGGGATACACCCTGGACGAGTTGCGCAATGACATCACCGGGGGCGCCACGCCCGCGAGCTTCGAACCCAGCATCGACTACGTGGTGACGAAGATCCCGCGTTTTGCGTTTGAAAAGTTCCCCGCTGCCGACCCGCACCTGACGACGCAGATGAAGAGCGTCGGCGAGGTCATGGCCATGGGCCGCACCTTCCAGGAAAGTTTCCAGAAGGCCTTGCGCGGGCTGGAAACCGGCATTGACGGCTTGAGCGAACGAACAGGTTGCAAGGAAGAAGATCGCGACGAGATCATCGACGAGATCGGCAACGCCGGGCCTGAGCGCATCCTGTTCGTCGGCGACGCCTTCCGCATCGGCATGACGCTGGAAGAAGTCTTTGAAGAAACCGCCATCGACCCCTGGTTCCTGGCGCAGATCGAAGATCTGGTCAACACGGAAAAGCAGCTTGCCGGCCGCGACGTGGCGGGCCTGTCTGAAGCCGAACTGCGTTACCTGAAGAAGAAGGGTTTCTCCGACCGCCGGCTGGGCACGTTGATGGGCACCCACCAGCACGCCGTGCGAGAGCGCCGCCTTGCTTTGGGTGTGCGCCCGGTTTACAAACGCGTGGACACCTGCGCGGCCGAGTTCGCCACGCAGACGGCCTACATGTACAGCACCTACGACGAAGAGTGCGAAGCCGAGCCGACCACGCGCAAGAAGATCATGGTGCTGGGCGGCGGCCCCAACCGCATCGGCCAGGGCATCGAGTTCGACTACTGCTGCGTGCATGCCGCGCTGGCACTGCGCGAAGACGGCTACGAAACGATCATGGTCAACTGCAACCCGGAGACCGTGTCCACCGACTACGACACCTCGGACCGCCTGTACTTCGAACCCGTGACGCTGGAAGACGTGCTGGAAATCGTGGCCAAGGAAAAGCCTCACGGCGTGATCGTGCAGTACGGCGGCCAGACGCCGCTGAAGCTGGCGCTGGACCTGGAACGGGCTGGCGTGCCGATCATCGGCACCAGCCCCGATTCCATCGATATCGCCGAAGACCGCGAACGTTTCCAGCAGTTGCTGCACACGCTGGGGCTGAAGCAGCCGCCGAACCGCACTGCGCGCACCGAAGAGCAGGCGCTGCTGCTGGCGCAGGAGATCGGCTACCCGCTCGTGGTGCGACCCAGCTACGTGCTGGGTGGTCGCGCGATGGAGATCGTGCATGGCGACAAAGACCTGCATCGATACATGCGTGAAGCAGTGCAGGTCAGCGCCAAGTCACCCGTGCTGCTGGACCGCTTTCTGGACGACGCCATCGAAGTCGATGTGGACTGCATCAGCGACGGCACCGACGTCATGATCGGCGGCATCATGGAGCACGTGGAAGCCGCAGGCATCCACAGCGGCGATTCGGCCTGTTCACTGCCGCCGTACTCACTCAGCCCCGCGCTGCAGGACGAGATGCGCCGCCAGACCGCGGTGATGGCCAAGGCGCTGAAGGTGGTGGGGTTGATGAACACGCAGTTCGCCATCCAGGGCGAAGGCGACGAGGCTGTGGTGTACGTTCTGGAAGTCAACCCGCGCGCGTCGCGCACGGTGCCTTTCGTCAGCAAGGCCACGGGCCAGGCACTGGCCAAGATTGCCGCGCGATGCATGGCAGGGCAGTCGCTGGCTTCCCAGCGCAGTGCCGACGGCCAACCGCCGCGCGAAGTGGTGCCGGAGTACTTCAGCATCAAGGAAGCGGTGTTCCCTTTCAACAAGTTCCCGGGTGTGGACCCGATCCTCGGGCCCGAGATGCGGTCCACTGGTGAAGTGATGGGTGTCGGCCGCACGTTTGGCGAGGCAATGCTGAAGAGCCAGCTGGGCGCTGGCTCGCGCCTGCCGGACAGGGGCACGGTCGTCATCACGGTGAAGAACAGTGACAAGGCGCGGGCCGTGAAGGTCGCGGGTGACCTCGTGGATCTGGGCTACCAAGTGGTGGCCACCAAGGGCACGGCAGCGGCTATCGCCGAGGCCGGCATTGCGGTGCGCGTGGTCAACAAGGTCAAGGACGGCAGGCCGCACATTGCCGACATGGTGAAGGCAGGCGAGATCCAGCTCGTGTACACGACGGTGGATGAAACCCGCACCGCGATTGCCGATTCGCGCTACATCCGCACCGCGTCGCTGGCGCATCGCATCACCTATTACACGACGATGGCGGGCTCTGAAGCCGCGACCGAAGCGCTCAAGCACCAGGACGATCTGGAGGTGATGTCGCTGCAGGCGCTCCACGCCGAATTGCGCGCCCAGTCGCCGGCCTGAGAGGCCTTCATCCAAGGACCAAGTTGCACTAAACTCAGGCCCTTCGTAGTCCGCCGCAGGCTGCCCAGCACGGGTTCCTGCGGCGGTTTCACTTTGCTGGCACCCGAAATGTCCATGTCCACCATTCCCCTCACCCAGCGCGGCGCCGACTTGCTCAAGAGCGAGCTGCACCGCTTGAAGTCCGTCGAGCGACATGCCGTGATCCAGGCCATTGCCGAAGCGCGGGCGCAGGGCGACTTGTCCGAGAACGCCGAGTACGAGGCGGCCAAGGACAAACAAGGCTTCATCGAAGGCCGCATCAAGGAACTGGAATCCAAGCTGGCTGCCGCGCAGGTCATCGACCCGTCGGCGCTCGACGCTGACGGCAAGGTGGTCTTCGGCGCCACGGTGGACCTGGAGGACGAAGACAGCGGCGCGAAGGTCCGCTACCAGATCGTCGGCGACGACGAGGCCGACCTGAAGCTTGGGCTGATCTCGATCAGCAGCCCGATCGCGCGGGCCCTCATCGGCAAGGCGGCCGGCGACGTGGCCGAAGTGCAGGCACCCGGCGGCATCAAGCACTGGGAAATCGTGGAAGTGCGCTACGCCTGAGCACCACAAGGTGTTGACACGTTGTCGGCTGCTGTTGCCGGGGTTGTGGGCCGGCACGCTGTTGTGCTTGGCGCTGCTGGCCACGCCGGCACCGTTTGCCGTGCTGGTGCAGGCCGATGCCGGCCGCGTTGTGGCGCGTCTGCTGGCGCAAGAGGCCTACCTGAGCCTGGCGCTGGGGGTGTTGCTGCTGGGCCTGGAACGACTTGCCGCACGGCGAAGCGCCGGCGAGGGACTTGGCACGCAGTTCAGTCCAGGGATGGTGCTCTGCCTGGGCGCACTCTTCTGCACCGTGGCGGGCTACTTCGCATTGCAACCCCTGATGGCCGCGGCGCGCGTGGGGCAGGGCCGCTTGAGCTTCGGCCAGTTGCATGCGCTCAGCGCTGCGTTCTACATCGTCAAGACCGGCTTGGTGCTGGCGCTGGCTTGGCGGGCTTCACGCCCGGCAAGCGCTGCTGTCGGACTTCAGGCCTGACCCTGCGCCTTCTTCTTCGCGCTGGTGACACGCTGCTTGGAGCGTTTGATCTGGCCACCCGCCGCCACGCGTTCATTGCCGAAGACCTTCACCTTCTTCACGGTTGCGCGGTGGTTGCCGCTCTTGGAAAAGCTGACGATCTTCACCGTGCGCGGCCCCGGCTGGCGGTCTTCGCGTTCGGTCTTTTCCTTCGGTGGAATCGGCCGCCACAGCACGATCAGCTTGCCAATGTGCTGGATCGGCGCTGCGCCCAGGACGTCGGCCAGGGTGGCCAGCATGGCTTCACGCGCAGCCCGGTCGTCCGAGAAAACGCGCACCTTGATCAAGCCGTGCGCGTTGAGCGCCCCATCCACTTCCTTCTGCACGGCAGGGGTCAACCCTTCGCCGCCGATCATGACGACCGGGTCGAGGTGATGGGCGCTGGAGCGGTGCTCCTTGCGTTCGGCAGGGGTCATTTGAATCGCGGTCATGACCGTATTATCGGCTGCACATGAAGGTCGACAGCAAAAGCAAGAAGATCAACAAGGCGTGGCTCCACGACCACATCAATGATCCCTATGTGCGCATGGCGAAGCGCGACGGCTACCGTGCCCGCGCCGCCTACAAGCTGAAGGAGATCGACGAAGAGTTGCGCCTTCTGCGCCCGGGCCAGGTGGTGGTGGACCTGGGTTGCGTGCCGGGTGCCTGGAGCCAATACCTGCGGCGCAAGTTCGCGCCAACCGGCGCTGCGGCGGGCGAGCTCAACGGCACCATCATTGCGCTCGACTTGCTGGAGTTCGAATCCATTGAAGGCGTGCAATTCATCCAGGGTGATTTCCGCGACGACGCAGTCGCGGCCCAACTGGTAGCCGCGCTGGACGGCAAGGCGGTGGACGTGGTGCTGTCGGACATGGCGCCCAACCTGTCTGGCATCGATGTGGCCGACGGCGCGCGCATCGCCCACCTGGTGGAGCTGGCGGTGGAGTTCTGCACCTTGCACCTGAAGCCCGACGGCGCGCTGGTCTGCAAGACCTTTCATGGCAGCGGCTACAGCCAACTGGTCAAGCTCTTCAAAGATACCTTTCGGGTCGTCAAACCCATCAAGCCCAAGGCCTCGCGCGACAAGTCCTCAGAGACCTTTCTGGTCGGAATGGGACTCAAATCGCGATAGGGTTCGCATGTGCAGCGGGCAAACCGTTGCATTTGACGTGGACTCGACACGCTTTTCCGGGCTTCCCCCCGGGGCACAGCGAGCCCGCCAGGGGCCTTGACTGCCCTAGAATCGACCCCATATACCGTGGTGTCCGGCTCATCGGGTCCGATGTGCCGTACCGCTGAACTGCAAGAAGGAGCCGCGGTGAACAATCAATGGTTTTCAAAGGTCGCTGTTTGGCTGGTGATTGCACTGGTGCTCTTCACCGTGTTCAAGCAGTTCGACCGCGGCGCGACTCTGGGCAACCAAATCGGCTATTCCGACTTCCTTGAAGAAGTGCGCGGCAAGCGCGTCAAGGCCGTCACGCTGCAGGAAAGCCCGGGCGGTGGCACTGAGATCATCGCCATCACCACCGACGACAAGCGCCTGCGCAGCACCGCCACGTTCCTGGACCGTGGCTTGGTGGGTGACCTCATCAGCAATGGCGTGAAGTTCGACGTCAAGCCGCGTGAAGAGCCCAGCATCCTGATGAGCATCCTCGTCAGCTGGGGCCCGATGCTGCTGCTGATCGGCGTCTGGATCTACTTCATGCGCCAGATGCAGGGCGGCGGCAAGGGCGGCGCCTTCAGCTTCGGCAAGAGCAAGGCGCGGATGCTCGACGAAGCCAACAACACCACGACCTTTGCTGACGTCGCCGGCTGTGAAGAAGCCAAGGAAGAGGTCAAGGAACTGGTCGATTTCCTGAAGGATCCGCAGCGCTTCCAGAAGCTGGGCGGCCGCATTCCCCGCGGCGTGCTGCTGGTCGGCCCCCCGGGAACGGGCAAGACGCTGCTGGCCAAGGCCATTGCCGGTGAAGCCAAGGTGCCGTTCTTCAGCATCAGCGGCTCTGACTTCGTCGAGATGTTCGTCGGCGTCGGTGCTGCCCGTGTGCGCGACATGTTCGAGCAGGCCAAGAAGAGCGCCCCCTGCATCATCTTCATCGACGAGATTGACGCCGTCGGCCGCCATCGCGGTGCCGGCCTGGGCGGCGGCAACGACGAGCGCGAGCAGACGTTGAACCAGATGCTCGTCGAGATGGACGGCTTCGAGACCAACCTCGGCGTCATCGTCATGGCCGCCACCAACCGGCCCGACATCCTCGACCCTGCGCTGCTGCGCCCGGGTCGTTTCGACCGCCAGGTCTATGTCACGCTGCCCGACGTTCGCGGCCGCGAAGCCGTGCTGCTGGTGCACATGCGCAAGGTGCCGGTGGGCCAGGACATTCGCGCCGACATCCTGGCGCGCGGCACGCCGGGCTTCAGCGGCGCCGACCTTGCTAACCTGGTCAACGAAGCCGCACTCTTTGCCGCGCGCCGCAACGGTCGCGTCGTGGAGATGGTCGACTTCGAGAAGGCCAAGGACAAGATCATGATGGGCCCCGAGCGCAAGAGCATGGTCATGCCTGAGGAAGAGCGCAAGAACACGGCCTACCACGAGGCCGGCCACGCGCTGGTGGCGCGCCTGATGCCCAAGACCGACCCGGTGCACAAGGTCACCGTCATTCCCCGCGGGCGTGCTCTGGGTGTGACGATGCAGTTGCCCGAAGGCGACCGCTACAGCCTGGACAAGGAGCGCATGCTGTCCACTATCAGCGTGCTCTTCGGTGGCCGCATCGCCGAAGAAGTGTTCATGAACCAGATGACGACTGGCGCCAGCAACGACTTTGAGCGTGCCACGGCCATTGCGCGCGACATGGTCACCCGTTACGGCATGACCGACGAGCTCGGGCCGATGGTCTACGCAGAGAACGAAGGCGAAGTTTTCCTCGGTCGCTCGATTACCAAGACCACGACGATGTCTGAAGAGACGATGCGCAAGGTGGACGGCGTGATCCGCCGAATCATCGACGAGCAGTACACCATCGCCCGTCGGCTGATCGAGACCAACAAGGACAAGATGCACGCGATGGCGCAGGCCCTGCTGGAATGGGAAACCATCGACGCCGAGCAGATCGACGACATCATGGGTGGCAAGCCCCCGCGCGCACCCAAGGACTGGACGCCGTCGGCATCCAAGACCGGGGGCACGGTGCCGCCGGTGGGCACCGACAGCGCGCCGGCTGCGGCCTGACGCGCACGCATTGCCAAATCACGACGGGGCTGCGGCCCCGTTTTTCATGGAGCCGACCCAGGCCATGCACTGGCAGACCACACGCTTTCGCATCGACCTGCTGCGGCCCCAGGTGATGGGCATCGTCAACGTGACGCCGGACTCTTTCTCAGACGGCGGGCGCCATGGGTCCCCGCAGGCCGCCATGCGCCACTGTGAACAGCTGGTGGCCGAAGGCGCAGACCTGCTCGACATTGGCGGCGAATCCACGCGCCCGGGTGCGCTGGCGCCGGGCGCTGAAGCTGAACTGGCGCGTGTCTTGCCCGTGCTGCAGCACGCCGTGACGCTCGGGGTGCCGGTGTCGGTGGACACCAGTGAGCCCACAGTGATGCGTGCGGCGCTGGACCTGGGCGTGGACATCGTCAACGACGTGCGCGCCCTGCGCCGGCCCGGCGCGCTGGCCTGCCTGGCAGCGCACGCCACTGCGGGCATCTGCCTGATGCACATGCGCGGTGAACCGCAGGACATGGCCGGGCTGACGCACTATGGCGATGTGGTGGGCGATGTGAAGGACGCGCTGGCTGCGCGGTTGGCAGAGGTCTGTGCAGCCGGCGTCGCTGCAGAGCGCATCGTGCTCGACCCTGGCATCGGCTTCGCCAAGACCGCCCAGCACAACCTCACACTGCTGGCACGCCAGGCAGAGTTGTTGACGCTCGGCCGCCCCTTGCTGGTGGGCTGGTCGCGCAAGGGCACGCTGGGCTTGATCACCGGCCGTCCGGTGCATGAGCGCCTGGCGGCCAGCGTTGTTGCCGCGCTGGCCGCTGCCGACAAGGGCGCGGCGGTGCTGCGTGTGCACGACGTGGCCGCGACCGTGGATGCGCTCAAGACCTGGCGCGCGGCGCAGAGCGGGCGCCTTGAAGCGGATTGAGCCCCAACAAATGCTCACAACGCCATCCGCCGGGACGGCGCAGGCGGTGTGCGGCGCGGGAAAATGAAAAGACAAAGAAAACAAGGAGATCCATGCATGAGTAGAACCTACTTCGGCACCGACGGCATCCGTGGCACGGTGGGCGAGTTGCCGATCACGCCCGACTTCATGCTGCGCCTGGGGCATGCGGTAGGCCAGGTTTTGCGCCGCACCACGCCGCGCCCTTCGGTGCTGATCGGCAAGGACACACGCATCTCGGGCTACATGCTCGAATCGTCGCTGGAGGCCGGCTTTGCTTCGGCCGGTGTCGATGTGTTGCTCAGCGGCCCTCTGCCGACGCCTGGAGTGGCATACCTCACCCGCGCGCTGCGGCTGGACCTGGGCGTGGTGATCAGCGCGTCGCACAACGCTTTTGCCGACAACGGCGTCAAGTTCTTCTCGGCGCGCGGCGAGAAGCTGCCCGATGAGTGGGAAACCGAAGTCGAAGCCGCCCTGAAGCTGGCGCCCAAGTGGGCTGATTCCGCGGGCCTGGGCAAGGCCCGCCGGCTCGACGACGCCGGTGGCCGTTACATCGAATTTTGCAAGAGCACGGTGCCGCACACTTTGTCGCTGCGCGGCATGAAGATCGTCGTCGATGCAGCGCATGGCGCGGCGTACCACGTGGCGCCAGCGGTGTTTCATGAACTCGGCGCCTCGGTGGTGAAGATCGGCTGCAGCCCGGACGGTTTGAACATCAACGCCGGTGTTGGCGCCACATCGCCACAAGCGCTGTTGGCGGCGGTGGCTGAACACCGCGCCGACTATGGCATCGCGCTGGATGGCGATGCCGACCGTCTGCAGATGGTGGACGCGCAGGGTCGCCTCTTCAACGGCGACGAGCTGCTCTATGTCATGACCATGGACCGCATGGCGCAGCAGCGCCCGGTGCAGGGTGTGGTGGGTACGTTGATGACCAACCTGGCGGTTGAACAAGCGCTGGCGCGGCGCGGCGTCCAGATGGTTCGGGCGAAGGTCGGTGACCGTTATGTGCTGGAGGAACTGGCCGCGCGCGGGTGGTGCCTGGGCGGCGAAAGCTCAGGCCACCTGCTGGCGCTGGACCGCCACACCACCGGGGACGGCATCGTCAGCGCGCTGCAGATCCTGCAGGCCGTGCGCCGCAGCGGTGGCACGCTGGACGGGTTGCTGGAAGGCGTGACGCTGTACCCGCAGACGCTGATCAACGTGCGTCTGCGCGAAGGCAGCGACTGGAAGAACAATGCCGCATTGGCCGATGTGCGCGAGCGCTGCGAACGCGAGCTGACCGACGCAGGCCGCGTGCTCATCCGAGCCTCGGGCACCGAGCCCGTGTTGCGCGTGATGGTCGAGTCGCGCGACGCTGCCCTGGGCCAGCGCTGCGCAGAGCGGATGGCGGCCGCCGCAGCGGCCGGTTGATCCCTCTGCCTTGCCGATTACCGCTTCGGAGGGATCAGCACTTTGTCGATGATGTGAACGACGCCGTTGGTCGCGGTCACATTGGCACTGGTCACCAATGCGTCTTCGACGGTGACGAAGCTGCCCGCCTTGGACACGGCCACATTCGCGCCCTGCACTGTTTTCAGGTTGCCGTTCTTGACGTCAGCGGCCATCACTTTGCCGGCCAGGACGTGATAGGTCAGCACGGACTTCAGCAGTTCCTTGTCTGCTGCCAGTTCGGCCATGGTCTTGGCCGGCACGGCCTTGAAGGCCTCGTCGCTGGGCGCAAAGACCGTGAAGGGGCCGGCTCCGCGCAGCGTGTCTTCCAAACCAGCGTCTTTGAGCAGCTTGGTGAGCGTGGACAACTGCGGTGTGCGTGCAGCCGTGTCGGCGATGGTGGTCGGCGTTGGCGTTGTGGCGCAGCCCGCGAGGGTGGTCAGGGAGATGGCCACGAGGACCAAGGTTCGACGGGTGTAGGCCATGAAAAGCGCTCCGGCTTGTGAGAAAGTTGGCAGGTGAAGCGAGGCTAGGGCGGATTGATGACCAAACCGTGACGGTGATGCGTTTATGTGACAGCACTTGGTTTTGCGTGGTTCGTGTCACGGGGCTGTCATCAAGTCTTCCTAGAGTCCGGTCATCACCACGCACCAAGGTCAGCCATGTCGCTCTTTCGCTCTCTCACACTCCTTGCCGCTGTCAGCCTGACTGCAGGCGCCTCCACCGCCCAGGACGTGACCGGCGCAGGGGCTTCGTTCCCGGCGCCCCTGTATTCGAAGTGGGCCGACGCCTATAACAAGGCAGTTGGCGCAAAGATCAACTATCAATCGGTGGGTTCATCAGCCGGACTGCGCCAGATTCGTGGCAAGACGGTCGATTTCGGCGCCTCGGACATTCCCCTGAGCGATGCCGACCTGGCCAAGGACAACCTGGTTCAGTTCCCCACCGTGATGGGCGGCGTGGTTCCGGTGATCAACCTGAAGGGCATCACCCCAGGGCAGATACGCCTGAACGGGCAACTGCTGGGCGACATTTATCTGGGCAAGATCACGAAGTGGAGCGACCCAGCCCTGGCGGCGCTGAACCCGGGCGTGCTGCTTCCTGACACCACGATCGCCGTTGTGCGCCGCGCCGACGGCTCGGGCACGACATTCATCTTCACCAACTACCTGTCCAAGGTGAATGCCGATTGGAAGGGCAAGGTGGGCGAAGGCGCCGCCGTGAACTGGCCTACAGGCGCCGGTGGCAAAGGCAATGAAGGTGTGGCCGCTTTTGTACAGCGTTTGCCCAACTCAATCGGTTACGTCGAGTACTCCTACGCCAAGGCCAACAAGATGGCCCATGTGCTGTTGCGCAACTCGGCAGGCAGCTTCGTCGCTCCCGACGATGCGACTTTCAAGGCGGCCGCTGCTGGCGCAGCCTGGGACAAGACCTTCTTCCAGATCCTGACCGAACAGCCCGGCAAGGACGCCTGGCCCATCACCGGAGCCACCTTCATCGTCATGCAAAAGACGCAAGACAAGCCGGCGCAGGCTGCGGCTTCGCTGAAGTTCTTCGATTGGGCGTTCAGCAACGGCGACAAGATGGCCGTCGACCTTGAGTACGTGTCCTTGCCGGACACCGTAGAGACGCTGGTTCGCCGCTCTTGGGCTGAGATCAAGGACGGTGCAGGCAAGCCCATCGCCTTCAAGTAAGAGCAAGCAAGGGGCGTTGCCGCTCCCGCTTGGCACCAGCGCAGGCAGAACAACAGGAGGAGCCCCTTGGCTGCTACATTCCCCGCCGAACAGTCTCGGGCTGAAGAGAAGATGCACAGCACTGCCTCTGGTGGCGGTCCATCGCAGAGGACACGGCGCCTGCCTTGGGCTGATGCCGCGTTTTCGCTGTTGGCCCACGGTGCCGCATGGCTGACGTTGGCGCTGCTGGCCGGCATCATCGTGTCGCTGGTGATCGGCGCCTGGCCGGCGATCGCCGAGTACGGCTTGAGCTTTCTCTGGCGCAGCGAATGGGACCCCGTACAAAACAAGTACGGCGGCCTGGTAATGATCTATGGCACGCTCGCCACGTCCTTCATCGCCTTGTTGATCGCAGTGCCGGTGAGCTTCGGCATCGCGCTATTTCTGACCGAACTGGCGCCCAGCTGGCTGCGCCGGCCGTTGGGCGTGGCCATCGAATTGCTGGCCGCAGTGCCTTCCATCGTGTACGGCATGTGGGGACTGCTCGTGTTCGGCCCTATTCTGGCCACCTATGTCCAGCAGCCCCTGCAACGGCTGGTCGGTGACACACCCGTGCTGGGCAGCCTGGTGTCGGGTGCGCCAGTGGGCATCGGCATCCTGTCTGCGGGCATCATCCTGGCGATCATGGTCATTCCTTTCATCGCCTCGGTGATGCGTGATGTCTTCGAGACCACGCCTGCACTGCTCAAGGAATCGGCCTACGGCTTGGGTTCCACCACCTGGGAGGTGGTGTGGAAGGTGGTGCTGCCCTACACCAAGAGCGGCGTCATCGGCGCCATCATGCTGGGCCTGGGCCGGGCGCTGGGCGAAACGATGGCAGTGACCTTCGTCATCGGCAACTTCAACCAGCTAAATTCACTGTCGCTGTTCGAGGCCGCCAACAGCATCACCTCTGCCCTTGCCAACGAATTCGCCGAAGCCAGCCCGGGGCTGCACCAGGCTTCACTGATCTACCTGGGACTGGTGCTGTTTTTCATCACGTTCGTCGTGCTGGTGCTGTCCAGGTTTCTGTTGTCCCGACTCAAGCGCAATGAGGGGGCACGGACATGAGCTTCTCCACACTCAGCCCCGCCAAGATGTCGATGCACCAGCATCGCAAACGCGTCAACGTCGCGGCGCTGGTGCTGTCTCTCGGTGCGATGTCATTCGGACTCTTCTGGCTGGCCTGGATCCTGTTCGAGACTTTTCGCCTCGGTTTGGGTGGCATGGCCTTGGCCGTATTCACGGAGATGACGCCACCGCCGCAGGCCGAGACCGGTGGCCTGCTGAATGCCATCGCCGGCTCGATGATCATGGTTTCCTTGGCCACAGCGCTGGGCACGCCGATCGGTGTGATGGCGGGGATCTATCTGGCGGAGTACGGCCAGAAGACCTGGTTGGGCCAAGTGACGCAGTTCATCAGCGACATCCTGTTGTCGGCGCCTTCTATCGTCATTGGCCTGTTCATCTACTCGGTGGTGGTGGCCCAGTTGCGCAGTTACTCTGCCTTCGCCGGCATCCTGGCCCTGGCGCTGATCGTCATTCCGGTGGTCATACGCACCACTGAGAACATGCTCAGCCTGATCCCCAATGCTTTGCGCGAGGCAGCTTATGCCCTGGGCACGCCGAAGTGGAAGGTGATTTCCGCGGTGACGCTGAAGGCGGCACGCGCTGGCGTCATCACCGGCATCCTGCTGGCGCTGGCACGCATTGCCGGTGAGACAGCACCCTTGCTCTTCACCGCGCTGAGCAACCAGTTCTGGTCCACGAGCTTGGGCGAGCCGATGGCCAGCCTTCCGGTGACGATCTTCAAATTCGCGATGAGCCCTTACGAGAACTGGCGCGACCTGGCCTGGGCCGGTGTGCTGATCATCACTTTGGGTGTGCTGGCGCTGAACATTCTGGCCCGCGTGCTTTTCAGAAACAAGAATTGAGGCTTTAGCCATGGACACCAAGGTCGAGATCGCTTCCTTTGAAAAGCCCAAGCTGCGGGTCAAGGATCTGAATTTTTATTACGGCAGTTTCCACGCGCTGAAACACATCAACCTGGAGATCCCCGAGAAGAAGGTGACCGCCTTCATCGGCCCTTCGGGTTGTGGCAAGAGCACGCTGTTGCGCGTCTTCAACCGCATGTTCGAGCTGTATCCCGAACAGCGCGCCGAGGGCGAAGTCACCCTGGACGGTGAAGACATCCTGTCCAAGAAGTTGGACGTGTCGCTGGTACGCGCCAAGATCGGCATGGTGTTCCAGAAGCCGACGCCGTTTCCCATGTCCATCTACGACAACATCGCCTTTGGCGTGCGCCTCTTCGAGACCCTGCCGCGGGTCGAGATGGACGAACGTGTGGAGTGGGCGTTGAAGAAGGCCGCACTGTGGAACGAGGTCAAGGACAAGCTCAACCAGAACGGCTCCAGTCTCTCGGGCGGCCAGCAGCAGCGCCTGTGCATCGCGCGCGGCATTGCCATCAAACCCGAGGTGCTGTTGCTCGACGAACCCTGTTCCGCGCTGGACCCGATCTCCACTGGCAAGATCGAGGAGCTGATCCACGAGTTGAAGGTCGATTACACCGTCATGATCGTGACCCACAACATGCAGCAGGCAGCACGCTGCAGCGACTACACGGCCTACATGTACCTCGGTGACCTGGTTGAGTTCGGTCCGACGTCTGAGCTCTTCATGAAGCCGAAGAAGAAGGACACTGAGGATTACATCACCGGGAGATTCGGATGAGCGACAAACACCTCTCGACGCAGTTTGACGCCGAGCTCAGCGGCATCAGCGGTCGCGTGCTGGAAATGGGCGGTCTGGTCGAGTCCCAAGTCTCGCAGGCTCTGTACGCGCTGACCCAGTTCAGCGGCGAAACCGCAGCCCAGGTGTTGCGGCAGGAAGAGCGTGTCAATCAGATGGAAATGGAGATCGACCGCGATCTGTCGGCCATCATCGCGCGGCGCCAGCCCACGGCGCGCGACCTGCGGCTGCTGATTGCCGTCAGCAAAGCCATCGCCAACCTGGAACGGGTGGGCGACGAGGCGGCACGCATCGCGCGCACGGTGCAGAAGCTCATCGGCACGGGCCTTAACACGCGGCTGCCTTTGTCGGACCTGAGCTTCGAGGCCGACCTGGCCATTGCACAGCTGCGCAAGGCGCTGGATGCCTTTGCCCGCCTGGACACCGCCAAGGCGCTGGAAGTGCTGAAGCAGGACGACCAGATCGACCAGGAGTTCGAAGGCCTGATGCGCAAGCTCATCACCTACATGATGGAAGACCCGCGCACCATTTCTTCGAGCATCGACCTGGTCTTCGTCGCCAAGGCCATCGAACGTGTGGGCGACCACGCCAAGAACCTGGCCGAAGCGATCATCTATGTCGTCAAGGGAACGGATGTGCGCCACACCTCGGTCGAAGATGTCGAGAACGTGGTTCGCTGAGAGGGGATGTCAATGAGCTTGATTCTGGTCGTCGAAGACGAAAGCGCGATCGCAGAACTGATCGCGATCAACCTGCGCCATGCGGGCTTCGAGGTTGCCGTCGCTGCCGATGCCGACGCCGCACAAGCTGCGATCGACCGCATCCTGCCCGACCTGGTGCTTCTGGACTGGATGTTGCCCGGCCAAAGTGGCGTGCAGCTTGCGCGGCGCTGGCGTGCCGACGCGCGCACGCGTGAGCTGCCGGTGATCATGCTCACCGCTCGCGCCGAAGAGGCCGACAAGATCACCGGCCTGGACGCCGGCGCCGACGACTACCTGACCAAGCCCTTCTCCACCAAGGAGCTGCTGGCTCGCATCCGCGCCGTGCTGCGTCGCAAAGCACCTGAGGCGCTGGACACGGCCGTCGAAGTGAGTGGTCTGCGCCTGGACCCGGCCACGCGGCGTGTCACGCGGCGCATGGACGAAGATCTGCGCGAGGTGAAGATTGGCCCCACGGAATTCCGCCTGCTCCACTTTTTGATGACGCACCCCGAACGCGTGCACAGCCGCGCGCAACTGCTGGATCGGGTCTGGGGAGACCATGTCTTCATCGAAGAGCGTACGGTGGATGTGCATGTCAAGCGCTTGCGCGAAGCCTTGGCGCCGGTGTCCTGTTCGGCCTTGATCGAAACCGTGCGCGGCGCCGGCTATCGGCTGACCCAGCAACTGCAGACCCTGGCCGCCTGAGGCGGCCTGCGCCCTGGCCATGACCTGGCTGATATGACCTGGCTGATATGACTTGGCTGTTGCCGCGTGCCCTGGCCGCCCTGGCATCGTTGCTGCTGGGCGGCGCCATCGGCTCACTGCTTGGTTTCTTCGTCGGCCATCCGCTTCTGGGGGCCGCCCTGGGCGCAGCGACGTCCTTGTCGGCTGCCGTGCTGGCGGACGCATGGCGCGGCAACCACTTGCTGGAGTGGCTGCGCGGTTCACAACAAGACCTGGCGCCGCGCGACACGGGTTTCTGGGGCGAATTGGCCTACCGCATTGAAAAGACACTGCGCAGCAAGGACCTTGAACTGAGCCAGGAACGCCAGCGGCTGGAGCACTTCTTCGGCGGCATCGAGGCCTCGCCCAATGGCGTGCTGCTGCTGGACGCCGCTGACCAGATCGAGTGGTGCAATTCCGTGGCCGCCGAACACTTTGGGCTCGACCCGCTGCGCGACCGCCGCCAACGGGTCACCAACCTCGTGCGTGCGCCGGCCTTCGTGGCGTTTTTGCAGGCGGGCCTTTTCGACGAGCCCATCGTCTTTGTCGGCCCGATGGGCCGGACCACGCTGTCGGTGCTGGTGCGGCCCTACGGGGGCGGGATGAAACTGGTGTTGACGCAAGACATCACCGAGCGTGAACGCGCCGAAGCCATGCGCCGCGACTTTGTCGCCAACGTGTCGCATGAGATCCGAACGCCGCTGACGGTGCTGGCCGGTTTTGTGGAAACGCTGGCGCAGTTGCCGCTGACCGAAGTCGAGAGAAAGCGCGTGCTGGCGCTGATGGAACAGCAGACCGACCGCATGCAGGCCCTGGTGGCGGACCTCTTGACACTGGCGCAACTGGAAGGCAGCCCGCGACCGGGCGCCGACCGCTGGCTGTCGTTGCCAGCCCTGATGCGGCGTGCACTGGCCGATGCCACCGCGCTGTCGGCGGGCAAGCACAGCTTCGAGCTGGCCGGTGGCGACGACGCGGAACTGGCGGGCAGTGAAGCCGAACTGCTCAGCGCCATCGGCAACCTGCTCAACAACGCCGTGCGCTACACCCCTGAAGGTGGCCGCATCGGCCTGCGCTGGCGCTGGCGCGACGACGGCACCTGCGAGATCGAGGTCAGCGACAGCGGCATCGGCATTGCACGAGAACACCTGCCGCGCCTGACCGAGCGTTTCTACCGCGTGGACGGCAGCCGGTCCCGTGACACCGGCGGCACGGGGCTCGGGCTGTCGATCGTCAAGCATGTGGTGCAGCGCCATGGTGGCCAGATTGATGTGCAGAGCGAACCCGGCAAGGGGTCGAGCTTCAGGCTGGTGTTCCCGGCGCTGCGGGTGCGCCGCGTGGCGGTGGTGCAGGGCGCCGGTGTGGTGCCGGCCTGATCGGCAGCACTGGCTGACGAACTCAGGGCGCGCGGCGAAAGACCTGCGTCACCTCGTCGCGCTCGGTCGGCCGACGCACTTCGGCCACCGGGTTCCAGCCGGGCGGTGGCAGCGGTGCCGGTTTGGCGCGGGTCACGTGCAGCAGGTAATCGCAGCCCGATTCAGCGGCCCCCAAGCGCGCGTCCACCCGCCAGGCGCCGAAGCTTTCCAGCGCAGCCACCGTGGCCGGCGCCAGGCCCGGCGCAGCGATGCAGGCGCCACGTGGCACATGCACCGCCAATCGGGTGACGAAGGGCCGCGCGCTGCGGGCGTAGTCGAGCAGCGGCAGCCACAGCGTCATCAGCAACAGCCAGCACAGGGCCACACCGCCGGCCGGCAGCACCAAGCTCTTCCACAGCGCTTCCTGGTGCCGTCCCGTGCGCCAGCGCACCACCGCCAGCCACGCCAGCGTCCCTGCGACGGCAAAGGCCAGCGCCAGGCCTGAAAACTGCGCTTCAAAACCGGGTGCCAGCCGCGCCACGTTGGCGGCCGGCTTGGCCGGAAGGCCGGTCTGCATGGAGACGTAGATGACCCAGATCGTCAGCGCAGACAGGCTGAAGAACAGCATCGAAAACCAATCCACCGCCGCCGATGCACTGCGCCTCAAGGTGGGCAGCGCAAAGGCCGCCAGCACGGCCAGTGCCGGCAGGCCCAGCATCAGTGCGCGGTCGGATCCGCCCATCGCGAGGTTGGACACCAAGGCCACGACCAGCACCGACAGCGGCACCGACAGATGGCGGTACAGCAGGTGGCGCCGCCAGCGCCATAGCGTCCACAGCGCCAGCGGCCAGGCCGGCCACATGAACCACAGCCATTGGCGGGCGATGAGCGGCAGGTCACTGGCGACCAGACTCACGTTGCGCAGCCGCCACGCCCCGAGCCCCCAGGCACACAGCACGGCGCACAGCGTGGCGCCCAGAACCCATATCGCAAAGGTCCTCACCAGTGCCTGGCGCGATTGGCTGCAGACCAGGGCGCCGCCCAGGCCGGCAGCCAGCGCCATCGACGGTGCGCCGCTGGCCGCCAGCAAGGGCAGGGCGATGGCCACTGCAACACGTGCGCGCCCGCTGCGGAAGGGCGCTGCCGACAGGCCGTACAGGTGCAGCGTGACCGCAAAGAGCTGCATCAGCTCAGGTGTGGTCTCGTGCCCCAGTTGCAGCAAACCCAACGTGGCCATCAGCGCCAGCAGGCCACCGTCGGCCATCGCGCGCGCATAGGCCACGGGTTCGGCTTCGCCACCGAAAGCAAAAGCCACAGGTTGGGCGGCTTCGGTGCGCGCCAGCGAATAGGTGCTGTACCAGACAAGGGCCAGCGTCAGCGCCAGCAGCATTGCAAAGGGCAAGCGTGCCGCCAGCGCCGGGTCCAGCCAGCCGCGGCCCGCGGCGATGAAGACGGCGCCCAGCCAGTGGGACACCAGCGCGGTGTCAGCCGGCACGCCGCCCAGCGTCGGCGCCCACCACGACGTGCGGCCTTCGGCCATCGCCACCATCAGGCCGAAGGCATTGACGTCCGCATTGCGCCACGGGTCGCGGCCCACAAGCCCCGGCAGCACATAAGCCGCACACAGCAGCCACAGCGCCAGCCGCGGCAGGCGACGTGCGCCGCGCTGGGTGACGAGGGCTGGCTTGGGGCTATTCACAGCAGGATGATGCCAAACGAGTCCGCAACAGCCGCGCGGCCAAAGAAAAAGGCAGCCGAGGCTGCCTTGAACGGGCGGCGCGGTGCCGGCGCCGCGGCCATCAAGCGGTCATTCCGGCGTTGCGGCGCCTGTGCTTTCGGCAGCCGGTGCAGCAGCGGCTGCGGAGATCTTCTTCATGCCGACGCGCGCAAACTTGTTGCGGAACTTCTCGACGCGGCCGCCCAGGTTGTCGATGCTCTTCTGCGTGCCGGTGTAGAACGGGTGTGTTTCGCTGGTGGTTTCCAGCTTGATCAGCGGCAGCTCACGACCGTCCTCAAGCTTGATCATGTCCCGGGTCGGCGCGCAAGACCGCGTGACGAAGGTGAAGCCGTTGGACAGGTCCTGGAAGCAGACCTGGCGGTAGTTGGGGTGAATGCCGTCTTTCATGGGAAACCTTCTGGTCGTGAATGGGAGCCACGCTGTTGCTGAAATGGATTCAGCCGCGCACTTTCCGGGTTGCGTCGAGTTAACCGCGAATTGTAGCCCGCGTCGGCCTTAGCCGCCGCGCCGCATCATGTCGAAGAAGTCGTGGTTGTTCTTCGTCGCCTTCATTTTTTCAAGGATGAACTCCATCGCCTCGATCTCGTCCATCGGGTAGAGCAGTTTGCGCAGGATCCAGCTCTTCTGCAGGATCTCTGGCTTGAGCAGCAGTTCTTCGCGCCGGGTGCCGCTCTTGTTGATCAGGATCGAGGGGTACACGCGCTTTTCGGCCATCCGGCGGTCGAGGTGGATTTCGCAGTTGCCGGTGCCCTTGAATTCTTCGTAGATGACTTCGTCCATCTTCGAGCCGGTGTCGACGAGTGCGGTGCCGATGATCGTCAGCGTGCCGCCTTCTTCGGTGTTGCGTGCAGCGCCGAAGAAACGCTTCGGGCGCTGCAGCGCGTTGGCGTCCACACCGCCCGACAGGACCTTGCCGCTGGACGGCAGCACGTTGTTGTAGGCGCGCGCCAGACGCGTGATGCTGTCGAGCAGGATCACCACGTCCTTCTTCATTTCAACCAGCCGCTTGGCGCGCTCGATCACCATCTCGGCCACCTGCACGTGGCGCGCGGCGGGTTCGTCAAAGGTGGAACTGATGACTTCGCCGCGCACCGTGCGCAGCATTTCGGTCACCTCTTCGGGCCGCTCGTCCACCAGCAGCACGATGAGGTGGATCTCGGGGTGGTTGGCGACGAGCGCGTGGGCGATGTGCTGCATCATCACCGTCTTGCCGGTCTTCGGCTGCGCCACCAGCAAGGCGCGCTGGCCTTTGCCAATGGGCGCGATCAAGTCGATGATGCGGCTGGTGATGTTCTCTTCGGCCTTCACATCGCGCTCGAGCCTGAACTGCTGCGTCGGGAACAACGCGGTCAGGTTTTCGAACATGATCTTGTGCTTGGCCTCTTCGGGCGTGACGCCGTTGACGCGGTCCACTTTCACCAGGGCGAAATAGCGCTCACCGTCCTTGGGCACCCGCACTTCGCCTTCGACGTTGTCGCCCGTGTGCAGGTTGAAGCGCCGCACCTGGCTGGGTGAGAGGTAGATGTCGTCGGTGCTGGCCATGTAGCTGGCCTCGATGCTGCGCAGGAAGCCGAAGCCGTCGGGCAGCACCTCCAGCACGCCGTCGCCAAAGACCTGCTCGCCAGCCCGGGCGCGCTTTTTCATGATCGCAAACATCAGCTCCTGCTTGCGCAGGCGGGCGACGTTTTCGATCTCCAGCGCCTCGCCCATCGTGATCAGGTCGGCAATGGGCTGGGCTTTGAGTTCTGACAGATGCATGAGGCACCCTTGGGCAGATGCGTACCGGCTCACGCATCTGGGTTGCGCCAATGAGAATTGACGCGGGACGCGTGGAAGGTCAGCAGGACGGTGAAGGATTGGCGCCGGTCCCACGCGCTCTGCCGTCTCTCTGCCATCTGGCAGCCGGGCTTGCTTGTGGCAAGGGCCGGCGAGGGCGGTGCGTGGTGGCGGGTCAGACGCCGGCTGCCGCCCAGGGAAGGGCTCTCAACCGACGTTGGACGTGATTATAGATGACCGTCGATGAACGCAGTCAACTGGGCTTTGGACAGGGCGCCCACTTTGGTGGCGGCAAGCTCGCCACCCTTGAAGAGCATCAACGTCGGGATGCCGCGGATGCCGAACTTGGCCGGCACTTCGCGGTTTTCATCGACGTTCATCTTCGCGATCTGCAAGCGTCCGGCGTAGTCCTTGGAGACTTCATCCAGGATAGGCGCAATCATCTTGCAGGGCCCGCACCATTCGGCCCAGTAGTCCACCAGGACGGGCTTGTCGGCCTGCAGAACGTCGCTGCCGAACGAGTCGTCGGTGACGTGTTTGATCAGTTCGGCTTTTTTGACCAGTTCGCTGCTCATGAGGCGTTCTCCGCGCGCAGGGTGTTCAGGGGTGAACGCAGGGCCCGCGCGACGATTGGCAATGCACAATGATTCTGACACAAAGGTCCCTTCGGGCAGCCCAGCCCGCACCGCAATTCCGCTATGCCCGTGATAGAGCAAATCTGCCTGGCCTCTGAAACGGTGGATACGCCATTGCCCGAGCCGTGGACCGCTGTCGCGCGCGCCACTTTGCAGTGGCTGCGGCAACACCAACTGCCGCCGCGCGATGCCATCCTGCTGCTTCCCTTTGCGGCCCTGCTCGCCCCGGCGCGTGATGCGTTTGCAGCGCTTGGCGGCTGGCAACCCCGCGTCGAGACGACGTTGACCCTGGCGGCCTCGCTCGGGCCGCCGCCCGCACCAGAACCCGGCCAGTGCACCGGAGACCCCGTGCTGGACCGTCTTTGCGCACGCACGCTGCTGCAGCGCCAGATCTGGGCGCAGCGCTGGGCGCAGGCCGACCCTCCCGGTTTTGACCGAATCGTCGTGTCGGTGGTGGACGCAGCCCAGGCCCTGCGTGCGGCTTCGCACGAGCAGGCACCGGCCGAGCGCGCCGCGTTCTGGGCCCAGGCGCGGTCCAGTCTGGCCGCACCGTCAGGGCCGGCGGCTGCAGAATCGTTGCTGCTGCAGTTGGCGCTGGAATGGGCCGCAGCGGCCGCGCCGGCACACACCGACAGTCTCTTCGCGCTGCGGCCAGCCGCCTGGATAGCCGTGGCCGCAGGCGGGCCCGACACCTTGGCCGACGCCGTCGCCGGACAGGGCATTGCGCCGGCCCTGCGGCTGGTCCTTGACGCGCCTTCCGATGACCCGTTTTCCGCCGTCAGCCGCCAAGCCCGGTTGCAGCGCATCGTTTGCGACGACTTTGAATCGGAAGCTCAGGCCTCGGCGGCCGCAGTGGTCAGCGCCCTCAACGCTGGCCGCGCGCCGGTGGCCTTGGTGGCGCTGGACCGTGCGCTGGTGCGCCGCGTGCGCGCGCTGCTGGAGCGCCAGCACATCCCGTTGATCGACGAAACCGGCTGGGTGCTGGCCACCACACGCGCAGCCGCCGTGGTCGTTGGGCTGCTCAAGGCGGCCAACAGCGCTGCAGCGGGCGAAGCGGAACTTGCAGCCACCGACAAAGACACGTTGCTCGACTGGCTGAAGGACTGGCCCGGCGCCGAACCGGCCGCACTGGATTCACTGGAAGCACTGTGGCGAGAACGCCGCCACGTGCCGGACCGCGACGCTGCGTTGCGGCTGTCCAGGCAAGCCCGGCGCCATCTGCAAGCGCTGGCCGAAGGCGGCACCTTGCCGCTGGCGGCCTGGCTGCGCCGCCTGCGCGAATCGCTGGCGGCAGACGGCACGCTCGAACTGCTGCGGGCGGACGGCGCAGGTTCGCAGGTGCTGGCCGCCTTGCGCCTCCAGGACGACGGTGGCGCGGCCTGGCAGCAGGCCGCAGCACAGGCGCGTCTCAGCTTCAGCGGCTTCGCGGCCTGGGTGCAGGCCACGCTGGAACAGATGCCGTACCTTCCTTTGCCCGACGAAGGAGCGGTGGTGGTGCTGACGCCGCTGGCCCGAGCTTTCGGCCGCCCCTTCGGCCACATCGTGCTGCCTGGCGCCGACCACCTGCACCTGGGCGCCACGGAAAGCCCGCCGGCCTTGATCAGCGACAGCTGGGCCGCCGCACTCGGCATGGACCACGCCGCCGCGCGACGCCAGCGCCAGCAGGCCGCATTGGCGCAGGTGCTGCGCGCTGAACACGTCACGCTGTTGCGTCGTCACCGCGACGACGAAGACCTGCTCACCGAAAGCCCGGACGTCGAATGGCTGTTGCTTTGCCGCCAGCGTTCAGGCGCGCCCGAATGGCCTCTGCAGGCCTGGCAACCGGCACGCGCCTCAGTGCCGCGCCTGGGCGTGCCGCGCCCCTTGCCGACAGCCCCGGCGGCTTTGCCCGACCTGCTCAGTGCGACGCAACTGGAGGCCCTGCGCGCCTGCCCGTACCGCTTCTTCGCCCGCGCCGTGCTGCGCCTGGACGAGGCGGAAGAGATCGACACGGGTGTGGCCAAGCGCGACTACGGCAACTGGCTGCACGCCGTGCTGCACCAGTTCCACAGCGAGCGCGTTTATACAGAGCCTGCCGAAGCGCAACTGCAGCAGGCTGCCGACCGCATCACCCAGACGATGACGCTGGACGACGGCGAGATGCTGCCCTGGCGCGCCAGTTTCGAGACCTTCAGCCCCGCCTACCTGGCATGGTGTGCGGCACGCGAAGCCGAGGGATGGTACTGGGCGGATGGTGAATCCGACCACCGCCGTGCACCCCCGGAGCTTGACGGCCTGCGCCTGCGCGGCCGCATCGACCGCCTGGACCACGGCCCGGATGGCCGGCAGCAGCTGCTGGACTACAAGACCGGCAACGCCGATGTCCTCAAGCGCAAAGTGAACCAGCCGCTGGAGGACACGCAGCTGGCTTTCTACGTTGCGCTGCTGGGCGCTGAAGACACGCTGGGCGCGGCCTATGTGGCGCTGGACTCGCCCGGCGCGCCGCTGGCCATTCCGCACAAGGACGTGCACTTGAGTGCGCAGACGTTGCTGGATGGTCTGGGCGATGAGTGGCAACGCCTGCGCGCGGGCGCTGCGATGCCCGCCCTGGGCGAAGGCGCGGTCTGCGACACCTGCGAGGCGCGCGGCCTGTGCCGGCGTGACCATTGGGTAGCTGAGTGACGTGTGACAGGACACCGTGACTGATCCAGCAACCCATCACGCCTACCGCCTGGACCAGGCCAGCGTCAGCGCAGAGGCCTTCTACGCCGCCGCCTGCGACCCCGCGCGCAGCGTGGTGGTGGAAGCCTGCGCCGGGTCGGGCAAGACCTGGATGCTGGTGTCGCGCATCCTGCGTGCGCTGTTGGCTGGGGTAGAGCCGCAGCAGGTGCTGGCCATCACCTTCACGCGCAAGGCCGCAGGCGAGATGCGCGAACGGCTTGACGAATGGTTGGCCGCCTTTGCCGAAGGCCGCAGCAGCCACGCCGACCGCGTGCTGGCCCTGCAACAGCGCGGCATGGGCAGCGCCCAGGCCGAAGCCGCGGCGCCGGCCCTGGCCACGCTGCACGAACGACTCTTGCGCCAGGGCCGCCGGGTCGAGGTGCGCACCTTCCACGCCTGGTTTGGCCAGTTGCTGGGACACGCGCCGCTGGCACTGCTGCAGCGCCTGTCCTTGCCGCTGGCCTTCGAGACGATCGAAGATATCGGCGCGCTCAGCGCCCCGCTCTTCCGCCGCTTCCACCGCGCTGTGCAGGCCGACGTGGCGCTGCGGGCCGACTACGTCACCCTGGTCCACCGGCACCGCCGCAGCACGACACTGAAGTGGCTGGAAAGCGCGTGGTATCAAGGGCCTGAACTGGCAAGGGCCGACGCCGCCGGCACGGCCGACAACGGCGTGCCGCCGGCCGCCGCACTGTGGCCTCAATGTGAGGGTCTGGCAGATGCTGCAGAACTGCTGCTGAAGCCGCCGCTGGCGCAGGACTTGGCCGCGTTGGCGCGGCAACTGGGTGCGGCCGCCAATGCCACGCCGAAGAAGGCTGCTGCCGGCCTGCGCCTGGCGCTTGAGGAGCCGAAAGCCGCAAGCGCGTTCGACCTTGCCCGGAAAGCGCTCTTCACCGACAAGGGCACGCTGCGCAAGAACCTGGGTGAACCACCCCTGCTGGCCAGCGTGGCGGCGGCGCTGGAGAACATCGACCCCATGCGCCGCCAGCAGGCTGCGCATGAAGACCACCAGGCCCTGCTGCGCCTGTCGCGTGTGCTGCTGCGCGAATACGCTCAACTCAAGCGTCAGCGTGGCCTGGTGGACATGGCCGACCTCGAGCGCTGTGCTGAGGCGCTGCTGGGGGACAGTGAGGTGGCCGGCTGGGTGCAGGAAAGGCTGGACCAGCGTGTGCGGCAGTTGCTGATCGACGAATTCCAGGACACGAGCCCGCTGCAGTGGCAGGCGCTGCTCGGTTGGTTGTCGTCCTACGCCGGCGCGGGTGGCGGCGCCAGCGGGCAGCGTCCGCTGGCGGTCTTCATCGTCGGCGACCCCAAACAAAGCATCTACCGCTTCCGCGGCGCAGAACCCAAGGTCTTTGGCGCCGCGCGCGACTTTGTGGTCCAGGGACTGGACGGCGTGCTGCTGCAGTGCGACCACACGCGCCGCAATGCGCCGGCCGTCGTCGCGGCCATCAACACGGTCTTTGGCGACGCCGCGCAGCAGGACGGCTGGGTGCCGTTTCGCGCCCACACCACATCGTCATGTGCCCCCGGCTCACTGCGTTGCCTGCCTGGTGTGATGCGCCCGCCCAAGGTGGCCGCCGCGGCATCCAGCGAGACCTGGCGCGATTCACTCACCGAACCGCGCACCGAGCCTGAAACCCGGCTGCTGGCCGACGAGGCTGAACAGGTGGCCGGCGCGGTGGCCACGCTGATGGCTGAACAGGGCCTGGCGCCTGGCGAGATCATGGTGCTGGCGCGCCGCAGAGTGGTGCTGGCGGCGGTGGCACAAGCGCTGGCGCGCTTGAACGTGCCGCACGTCGTTGCCGAGCCCCTTTTGCTGCATGAGTCGCCCGAAGCGCAGGACCTGGTGGCGCTGCTGGACGTGCTGGGCTCGCCAGGCCATGACCTGTCGCTGGCGCGGGCCCTGCGCTGCCCAGTCTTCAGTGTGTCGGACGACGATTTATTGTGGCTGTCACAGGCCGCCGCCGCCGCGCACAGCCCCTGGCGCCGTGCGCTGCTGGTGGCGGCCGCGCCGCCTTCAGCCGCGCTGCAGCGCGCACAGGCTCTGCTGCGCCGCTGGGTGCCGCTGGCCGCCACGCTGCCGCCGCACGACCTGCTGGACCGCATCGTGCATGAAGCCGATGTCCTGCAGCGCGTGGCTGCGGCCGTGCCACCGGCACGCCGCGCCGTCGCTGAACACGCCGTGCACGCCTTGCTGGCGGCCACACTGGACCAGGAAGGCGGCCGCTTCAGCACGGTGTACGGCTTCGTGCGCCAGGTGCGTGCGGGCCGGGTGCGCGCACCCGGCGTGGCGCCGTCTGCGGCCGTGCAGCTGCTCACGGTGCACGGCGCCAAGGGCCTGGAAGCGCGCGCCGTGGTGGTGGCGGACGCCGACCCCGCGCCGCGTCCGCCAGACCGCGCCTTGCTGCTGGTGGACTGGCCGGTGGAACGCAACGCGCCGCGGCGCGTGGCCTTCATCGCATCGGGTGCCGAGCCGCCGCCTTCGCTGGCCGAGGCCTGGGCGCTGGAGCTGGATGCGCAGGCGCGCGAGCAGATCAACAGCCTGTATGTGGCGATGACGCGGGCCCGCGAATGGCTGGTCTTCATCCGCACCGAACCGCGCACGCAGGGCCCTGCGCGGTCCTGGTGGGCGCGTGTGCGCCCACAGGCTGCGGAATGGCTGCCCGACTGGCCCGAGCCAGCCGCGCCGGGTGCGGTGGTGGAGGTGGCGGTCAGCACGGCCTGGACGGGTGTTGTTGCCGAGCCTTCGGCCAACACGGCCGACGACGTGCGCGCCGCACGCCTGGGCCAGGCCGTTCACCGCGTGCTGGAATGGGCCGCACGCGACCCGGCCGCGTTGGATCTGCACACTCTCTGCGTCTCCTCTGCAGCGGCTTTCGGCTTGCCCGCCAACGCGGCCGCCACGGTGCAACGCAGTGCCAGCGCGGTGCTGAACAGCGCCACCTGCGCGCGCTTCTTCAGCGGCCCGGCGCTGCGTTGGGCGGGCAATGAAGTGCCGGTGCCCGCTGAGGGCCAGTCGCTGCGCATCGACCGCCTGGTGGCGCTTGAGGAGGTGAGTGGCCAGACGACCTGGTGGGTGCTGGACTACAAGCTGCGCCATGACCCCGGCACCGTGGCACCCTACCGCCACCAGTTGCAGGCCTACGTGGCGGCGGTGCAGACGCTGCAACCCGCAGACCGCGTGCAAGGCGCCTTCATCACCGGCCAGGGCGAATTGGTTCTGCTGTGATGTGGCAGGGCAGCCTTGCGCATTGAAGCACTGACGAACTGACGAACTGGACACCCGAACTGGACAGACTTCGCGGCCCTGTTCAGCGCATCGCTGCCGGCCGTCTCGCGCTTCAATCCGGGCACCATGACCGCATCCAGCCCCGACCCGTCGGCACCGGCACGCGCCAGCGCTGTGCGCTGGTTCGGCCGCATGCAGTTGCTGCGCCTGTTGGGCAAGAGCGACCGCACCATGGCCTGGCGCGTGGCCGACCCGCGCACGGGGCAGGAACTGATGCTGGTGCTGCCGCGTGTGCAACCCGCGGATGCGGCGGCGCTCGAACACTGGCAACTGTCGATGCGCCAGGCCTCCAGGCTCAACCACCCGCAGCTGGCTGCAGTGGTGGAGTCCGGCGTGCAGGACGGCTGGCCGTTCGTGGCCTACGACCCGCGCGACTGCGCCACGCTGGCGGAACGCAGCAGCAACAAGGGCCTGCCCGGCACCGAAGCCGCCGCACTGGCGTCGCAGGCGTTGCAAGGACTGGCCTTTGCGCACGAAGCCGGCGTGGCCCATCACGACCTTCAGCCGTACCTGGTGCTGGTCAGCGACAGCGGCCAGGTGCGCGTTGCCGGCGTTGCCGCGGCGGCAGAAATGGCACAACGCAGGCCGGGCAACCATTCGGCCGCCGCTTCAGCCGCCACCCCGGAATCGATGACCCTCAGCAGCCACCGCGAAGCCGCTGAACGCGACGTCCTGGCCCTGGGCCTCTTGCTGCACGGGCTGCTGGCAGGCAGCGGCGCCTTTGACGACGCCGACCTGGGCCGCATCATCCTTCGGCTGCCCCCGTATTCCGGACATTCGGGCCGCGACTTTGTGCGCCTGCCCTGGTCCACGGCGCACCCGGTGCCCGAGCCGCTGCGCGCCATCGTCAACCGCGCGACCGACCGCCAGGAACGCATCCGCTACCGCAGCGCACGCACGCTGCTGCGGGCGCTGGAAGGTTGGCTGCAGACCGACGCCGCCACCGACGCGGGCCCGATGGCCCTGCTGGCCGACCGCTTGCGCGCCGCCGGGGTGCTGCCTTCGTCGCCCGGCGCAGCGGCACGCGCCGCCCGCCTGGCGCTGATGGAACGCGAGCGCACCAATGAACTGGCCGAGGTGGTGCTGGAAGACCTGGCGCTTTCTTTCGAGATGCTGCGCCTGGTCAACACCGCCCAGGTGCGCGGCGCGCTTCTGGCGGGCAGCGGCCCGGTGCTGACCGTGCGCCGGGCCATCGCCATGCTGGGGCTGGACGGCGTGCGCCGCGCCGCGCTGGCGCTGCGCGAGTGGCCAGGCCCGCTGCAGGAAGGCGGGGCCCAGCAACTGCAGACGCTCATCGACCGCTGCAAGTGCGCCGGCCGCGTGGCCATTGCACTGCGGCCTGCCGGCTATGACAGCGAGGTGGTGTACCTCATCACGCTGCTGCAGAACCTGGGCCGGCTGGTCGTGCAATACCACTTTGCAGACGAAGCGCAGCAGATCCGCCGCCTGATGAAGACCGCGCCGTCCGCACGCCAAGGCGAGCCCGACGAACCCGGCATGAACGAAGAGGCCGCCGCCTACGCCGTGCTAGGCGCCGACATCGAAGCCATCGGCGCCGCCGTGGCCCGCCACTGGGGCCTGGACGACAGCGTGCTGGTGATGGCGCGCCGCCTGCCGCTGGCCACCCCGGTGCGCAACACCGAGGCCGACGACGACTTGCTGCGCACGTTGGCCAGTTGTGCCAATGAAGCCGTGGACGCGCTGGGCGAGCCCGCTCCCCGCGTCGCCCAGGCGCTGCAACGCGTGGTCCAGCGCTATGGCCGCGTGCTGGGCGTGAACATGCGGGATGTGCAGGCGGCGCTGCAAGGCAAGTCGCCGGCCGCTGCGGCGCCGATTTCGCACACGGCGCATGCGCCGTTGGAGAAAAGTACGGCGCATGCGCCGTTGGAGAAAAGCACGGCGCATGCGCCGTTGGAAGCAGCCTCCTCTCCGTCCTTCGGAGCGGCGCCTTGAGCGCAGCGCTGCTGCCCGTGCGCGAACTGGCGCGCTTCCGGTTGCTGCGTGAGCTGGGCCGCGGTGCGCAAGCCGTCGTCTGGCTGGCGCATGACCCGCGGCTGGACCGCGAGGTGGCGGTCAAGCTGCTGTCTGCCGAGGCCGATGAATCCACGCGCCAGGAATGGCTCAACGAAGCGCGCTCGGTCAGCCGCCTGAAGCACCCCAACGTGGTGCCGGTCTTCGAGGCTGATGAGCTGGACGGCCAGTCCTACCTGGTCTTTGAATACGTCGAAGGCCCTACGCTGCAGGAACTGCGCCGCAAGAAGCCGTCGATGCCGGCGCGAGAAGCGGTCACGCTGTTGCTGGGTGTGCTGGACGCGCTGGCGGCGGCCCATGAACTGGGCATCGTGCACCGTGACCTCAAGCCGTCCAACATCCTGCTGGGCCGCGACGGTGACGGCAGCGGCGACGTCAACGGCCGACCGCGGGTGATGGACTTCGGCATTGCGGCCCGCGTGGCGCAGGGCGACGGCAGGATCGTCGGCACCCCCGGCTACATGTCGCCCGAAGCCGCGCGTGGCGAGCCGCCGCACCCGGCGATGGATGTCTTCTCGGCCGGCGTGATGCTGGGCGAACTGCTGGCCGGTGCGCCGCTGATGCGCGAGTCCGACCCCTACCGCGCCATTGCCCGCGTGCAGAAGGAAGACCTGCTGTTGCCGGCCAGCGTGAAGGTCGATGCGACGTTGCGCGGCATCGTGCAGCGGGCGCTGGCACGCAGCGTGGCCGAGCGCTACGACAGTGCGCGGGCCCTGCACAGCGCACTGGCCGCCTGGCTGACGCCGACGCAAACGCCGATCGACAGCGACAACAGCCATGCGACGCTGGAATTCCTGCTGCGCCGCATGCGCCACAAGACCGACTTTCCGGCGTTGTCGAATTCCGTCGTGCGCATCCAGCGCGTCGCCATGTCGGAAACCGAAAGTCTCGGCAGCCTGGCGCAGGAAATCCTCAAGGACGTCTCGCTCACCAACAAGTTGCTGCGCATGGTCAACACCGTGCACTTCAGCTCGGTGGCGGGCGGTGGCATCGGCACCGTGTCGCGAGCGGTCGCGCTGGTGGGCTTTGCCGGCATCCGCAACATGGCGCTGTCGGTGATCCTGCTCGAACACATGGGCGACAAGGGCCACGCTGCGCTGTTGAAGGAAGAATTCCTGCGCGCGCTGATGGCCGGCACGCTGGCCGGTGACTTGACCCCTGTGGCGCGTGAAGGCGAAGAGGCTTTCCTGGCCGCCATGTTCCAGAACCTCGGTCGCCTGCTGACCGAGTATTACTTTCCCGAAGAGGCGCTGCAGATCCGCCAGCGGCTGGTCTCGGTCACCGGCGCCGGGCCCACGGCCGCCGCGCGTGAAGCCGAAGCGCGCAAGGTGCTGGGCCTGTCCTTCGACGACCTGGGTGCCGGCGTGGCCAAGGCCTGGGGCTTGCCCGACACCTTGCAGCGGTCGCTGCGTGCGCCGGTGGGCGATGTGCCGGGGCGTGTGGTGGACCGCAAGGCCGACCAGGGCGTGGAACGCATGCGCTGGCTGGCGCGTGGTGCAAATGCACTGACGGATGCGATGCTCGGTGCCGATGGTGAAGCGCAGACGCGGGCTCTGTCGGCAGTGACCGAGCTCTACGCGACGCCGCTGGGTCTGGCGCCGCGCGACATGCTGCAGACGGCGCTGGGCGCACGCACCAGGCTGTCGCATCTTGCCCAGGCCATGGGCTTGCACGTGGCAGCAGGGGCACCGGCGCGGCGCTTGCTGCAGGCCACCGAAGAACGCGCAAAACCCGCCGCCGCGGGTGCCGATGAACAACGCACCGTGGTGTCGCCCCATGCCGCAGCGCGCCCTGTGTTGCCGGACCCGACGCACAGCCCAACACCCGGCCTGACCGAGAGCCTGACCGAGGGCCTGACGGAGGGCCTGGACAAGGTGCGCCGAGCCGTCGCCTCCAAGACGATGCGCCTTAACGAGGTGCTCAACCTGGTGCTGGAAACCATGCAGCAGGCGCTGGGCCTGCGTTGTGTGGTGTTTTGCCTGCGCGAAGCCCAGAGTGGCCATCTGGTGGGCCGGGTGGCGCTGGGCGACGGCGCGTCGGCCATCAGCGCTGCCTTCCGCGTCGCGCCCGAAACGGCTGCCGCCACGGACCTCTTCGCAGCCGTCTGTGCCAAAGGTGCGGACCTGCTGATTGCGGACGCGAGCACCGTCCACAAACGCCTGCCGGCCTGGTACCGCCAGCGTGTCAACGCACCGACTTTCCTGTTGCTGCCGATGCAGCTGAAGGGCGCGCCGATCGGCCTGATCTATGCCGACAAGGCAACGGCAGGCTCGATCGTGCTGGGTGAAGGCGACCTGGCGCTGATGCGCGGGCTGCGCGACCAGGCGGTGGCTGCTTTTGGCAAGGGTGCGGGTTGACGCCAGCGTCGGGGAATCAGCGGGCGCTGAAGCAAAGGTGACGAGCCTTACCCCCGGCACTGGTTGCAACGCTAAGGGCTGCTTGGTTCCCCACCTGACCCGGTTGGGCGCGCTTCCATGCGGGGAGGCCCGTCGGATCTGATTGTAGGCGAGCGGGCCGGTCCAGTGCCTTCAGCGCACATCAGCGCACATGAGCGCACATCAGCGCAACTGCAAGTCCTGGCCGCTGAAGGTGATGCCCAGTGGTTCGACGTACAACATCTTGTCGCCAGCTTCCACGCGGCCCGCTACCCAGGCCGCGATGCCACAGCGTTGCGACACCGCCACCGCGCGCTCGGCGTCGTCGCCATGCACATAGAGCGCAAAGCCAGCGCCCATGTTCAGCGTGCCATAGGCCTCTGCATCGTCCTGTCCGGCCTGCTCTTGTATGAAGCGAAGCACGGGCGGGACGGGCGGCACCGTGTGGATGCGGTAAGCCAATCGCTTGGGGTGGCGCAGCAACTTGCGCCAGCCGTGGCCGGTGATGTTGGCGGCGTAATGCACACGCACGCCAGCAGCGGCCAGCGCTTCGGTGACGGGTGAATAGAGCAGGGTGGGTGCGAGCAGGGCCTCGCCGTAGTTCAGACCCGGCGCGATCGCTGTCAGGTAGCCCTGCGGCAAGTGCTCGGCCAGTTTGCGCGCCAGGCTCAGGCCGTTGGCGTGAATGCCACTGCTTTGCAGCAGCACGATGGCGTCGCCGGGCCCGAGCTTTTCGCCCAGCGTCAAGCGCGGTTTGGGGTTGACCAGGCCCGTGCAGGACGCGGCCAGGTCGATGCGCCCGGCTTCAACGATGCCGGCCAGCGCCGGTGTTTCGCCACCGCCCCAGGCCACGCCGCAGGTGTCGCAGGCAGCCTTCCAACCGGCAACGAGCGCGGCAGCGCGGTCGCCGTCGGCAAACCACTCGCTGCCACCCGCGGCCCAGTAGGCCTGCACCACCAGTGGCGTGGCGCCGACGGTGATGAGGTCGTTGACGGCCATCGCGATGGTGTCCTGTGCGATCCCGGCAAAAGGGCTCTTGCCGGTGAGGCGCTGCATCTCGTCGGCCACCAGTGTCTTGGTGCCCAGGCATTCGACGATGCTGGCGATGTAGAACGGGCCGACATCGACCACATACGCCGATTCGCCGCGCGACTCAGTCACCTCGGCAAAGCCGTGCCTTGCCAGGTGCGCGCCCGTGGCCGCGGCAGCGCGCTGGGCCGCCACTTTGAGCGGGTCGATGAGGTCGTACTGGACGCCGGCTTGTTCGTAGCTGAGCGGGGTTTGCGTGGGTGCGGTCATAAGCCCCTGATTATCCCTGCCCCGTAGAATGAATTGCATGCTGGCCCCCACGCTCACTTCGTTCGCTGCCCCCCGTCGGGGCCCAGGCGCCCTTGGGGCGGCCCGGCGGGTCGCCTGATGTCCTACGTCGTCCTGGCCCGCAAATACAGACCGCGCACCTTCGCGCAAATGGTCGGCCAGGAGCATGTCGTGCAGGCACTCAGCAACGCGCTGACGCAGCAGCGGCTGCACCACGCCTACTTGTTCACTGGCACGCGCGGCATTGGCAAGACGACGGTCAGCCGCATCCTGGCCAAGAGCCTGAACTGCACCGGGCCCGACGGCCAGGGCGGCATCACAGCCGAGCCTTGCGGCGTGTGCCAGGCCTGCACCGAGATCGACGCCGACCGCTACCTCGACTACATCGAGATGGACGCCGCCAGCAACGGCGGCAAGGACGAGATCCGCGACCTTATCGAACGCGCGGCCTACAAGCCGGGCGTCGGCCGCTTCAAGGTCTTCATGATCGACGAAGCGCACCAGCTGTCCAAGGACGCCTTCAACGCGCTCCTGAAGACGCTGGAAGAGCCGCCGGAATACCTGAAGTTCGTGCTGGCCACCACCGACCCCGACAAGGTGCTGCCCACGGTGCTGAGCCGCTGCCTGCAGTTCAACCTGCGGCCGATGGCGCCACTGACGGTGCGAGAACACCTGCAGCGTGTGCTGGAAGCCGAAGGCGTGGCCAGCGACGAAGGGTCGCTGCGGTTGCTGTCGCGCGCCGCACGCGGGTCCATGCGCGACGGTTTGTCGCTGACGGACCAGGCCATCGCCTACGGTGGCGGGCAGCTGACGGAAGCCGTCGTGCGCACGATGCTGGGCAGTGTCGATCGTGGCCATGCGCGGGCACTGGTGGACGCGCTGGCGCGGCGCGATGGACCGGCGGTGCTGGCCAGTGTGGATGGCCTGCGCAACCTCGGACTGTCGGCCGCGGCGACGCTGGAAGAGATGGCCGGCCTGCTGCAGCAGATGGCGGTGGAACAAGCCGTGCCCGGTGCGCTCGACACACAAGACCCGGACACCGAAGACGCGCGTTCGCTGCTGGCGGCGCTGGCTGGCGCATTGCCGGCCGACGAAGTGCAATTGCTCTACAGCATGGTGCTGCACGGGCGTGAAGAGCTCAGCCTGATGAGCGACGAACACGGCGCGCTGACGATGGTGCTGCTGCGCTTCCTGGCCTTTCCGGCGCAGGGCGCCGCGCCTGCGCCGCGTGAGGCACGGGCCGTGCCGTTGCGCTCGCCCTCGCCACCGGCGATCAGCGTGACCAAGGCTGCGCCACGTGCCGTGCCGTTGCCGGTGGCCGCACCCGCACCCGCACCCGCACCGAAGCCTGCAGCGGTGCAGGCATCTGCACCGCCCGCCGCGTATGTGGCCACTGTGGCAGCCCCTGTTGCAGTCACTGCGGCGGCCAGCATGCCGATCGATGCGGCATTGGGCGATCGTTGGAACGAGATCGTCAAGATCCTCAGCGAACAAGGCACCGTCGTGGCGATGGTGAAAGAACTGGCCAGCCAGGCTGGCCTGCGCCGCATCGACGAAAGCACCATCCCACCCGCCTGGCATCTGGTGGTGGCGCGCGATTCGCTGCGCAACCCGGCGCTCGCCGACAAACTGGGGGCTGCACTCACCGCGCATCTGGGCCACGCGGTGGCGCTTGAAGTTGAAGCCGGCCAGCCCGCCGACAGCCCGTCGCAGCGTGACGCGGCCGAGAGGGCACGCCGCCAGGCAGCGGCCGAAGCCGTGATCCAGCAAGACCCGGTGGTGCTGGCGCTGATGCAGCAGTTCAAGACCGCGCGCATCGTGCCCGGATCGATCAAACCCGTCTGAACAGACACTGACACAAGGAACACCGTCATGATGAAAGGCCAACTGGCCGGCTTGATGAAACAAGCCCAGGCCATGCAGGAAAACATGAAGCGCGCGCAAGATGAAATCGCGCTGCTGGAAGTGGAAGGCCAGTCCGGCGCGGGTCTGGTGAAAGTGACGATGACCGGCAAGCACGAAGTCAAGCGCATCGCCATCGACCCGAGCCTCCTGGCCGAAGACAAGGACATGCTGGAAGACCTGGTGGCCGCCGCCTTCAACGACGGCCTGCGCCGTGCGGAGGAACTGAGCACCGAGAAGATGGGCAAGCTGACGGCCGGCATGCCGCTGCCGCCGGGCATGAAGTTCCCCTTCTGAGCCCCAGCCGGTGGCCGAACCTGCACTCGAAGGCCTGATCGAAGCGCTGCGCCGCCTGCCTGGCGTGGGCGTCAAATCTGCCCAGCGCATGGCCTTCCACCTACTGCAGCATGACCGTGACGGCGCGCGGCGCCTGGCCGGCGCGCTGACCGACGCGATGCAGAACATGCGCCACTGCCAGCGCTGCCACACCTACACGGCGGGTGATGTGTGCAGCACCTGCCTGGACCCGGCGCGCGACGCGCGCCAGCTGTGCGTGGTGGAAACCCCGGCCGACCAGGCGGCGCTGGAACGCAGCGGCAGTTTCAAGGGCCTGTACTTCGTGCTGATGGGCCGCATCAGCCCGTTGCAAGGCGTGGGGCCGGACCAGATTGGCGCTGAAGAGATGTTGCAGCGCGCCAGCGACGGTGTGGTGGAAGAAGTGATCCTGGCCACCGGCTTCACGGCCGAAGGCGAAGTCACGGCCCACGCCCTGTCGATGGCACTCAAGGCCCGCGGCTTGAAGGTCACCCGCCTGGCGCGCGGCGTGCCGGCGGGCAGTGAGCTGGAATACGTGGACCTGTCCACCATCGCGCACGCCATGGGCGACCGGCGCTAGCGTTTCAGGCCGCCTTTTTCAGCCCGCCTTTTTCAGCCCGCCATTTTCAGTCGGCCACCGCGGCCCGATAGGCATGCCACGACGCATGCCCGATCACCGGCCCGACGACCAGCAGGCCGGCAAACCAGGGCAACAGGGCCAGGCCCACCAGCAGCGCGATCAGGGCACCCCAGAGCACCATCACGCCGGTCTGCGTCAGCACCAGGCGCAGGCTTGTGAGTGCGGCGGTGATGGCGTCGGTCTGGCGGTGCAGGACCATCGGGATCGAGACCACGCTGATGCTGAAGATCAGCCCGGCAAAGAGCGCGCCGACGGCGGCCCAGGCGGTGATGAAAGGCAGGTTGTCGGGCGAGAGCAAAGCCAGCAGCGAACCCTTGAAGTCGGGCATGCCGTCGAAGCTGACCGCAAACAGCACCAGCGTCAGGCGGCCCCACAGCATCTCCAGCACCAGCAGGACGAAGCCGAAGATGGCGAGTTGCCCCGTGCGGGTCTCAAAGGCCAGCAGCGAATCCGCGAAGCCCGGCTTGTCGCCCTGCTCGAGCCGTTGGCTGACACGGTACAGGCCCAGGCACAAAAAGGGGCCCATCAGCAGAAAGCCGGCCGACAGCGCCAGCGTGTAGGCCGGGGCGTGCTGGAACACGGCCAGCAGGGCCCAGCCCATCAGCATGAAGCAAAGGCCGTAGAAGAGGCCGATGGCAGGGGCGCGGATGAAGTCGCGCCAGCCCAGGGCCAGCCACCGCAGCGGCGCCTGCCAACCCAGGGGGCGCAGCGTGATCGGTGGCGTGGGCGGGGTGGGCGGGGTGGGCGGGGTTGAAACAATGCTGTCCGGCATGCGCCGCAGCGTGCCTTCAGCGGCGCAGATTCGGCTTGACAACGATCAACCCCGTGCTTGGCGCACGCGGATGATTTCATCCAGGATCAGGCAGACGGCTCCCAAGGTGATGGCGCTGTCGGCGACGTTGAAGCTGGGGAAGTAGCCACCCTGGAACAGCGGCTGCAGAAAGCCGAAGCGGAACTGCAGGAAGTCGATGACGTGGCCGTGCACCAGACGGTCGATGACGTTGCCAAGGGCCCCGCCCATGATCATGCTGACGGCAAAGCAGAAGAGCTTCTGCGTCGGGTGGCTGCGCAGCATCCAGACGATGAAGCCCGACGCGATGGCACCCACGGCCACGAAGAACCAGCGCTGCCAGCCGCCGGCGTCGGCCAGGAACGAAAACGCCGCGCCGGCGTTGTGGGCGCGCACGATGTTGAAGTACGACGTCACCGGGCGCGACTCGCCCAGCTGCAGCCAGCCGACGATGAGCGTCTTGGTCACCTGGTCCGCCAGGATGACCACCACTGCCAGGCCGAGCCAGAGCCACAGGCTGGTGCTGCCAGGAGACTTTCCGCGCGCCGCCATGCTCAGGCCACCGTGCGGACTTCGCCCGCGCCGAAGAGGTTGGCGGTGCAGCGGCCGCACAGCGTGGGGTGTGCGGCGTCCTGGCCGACGTCGCCGCGGTAATGCCAGCAGCGTTCGCACTTGGCTGCGCCGCTGGCGCTGACCTGGATCTGCAGTGCATCGCCCGGCTTCAGTTCGGCCACCGAGGTGATCAATACAAACTTGAGGCCATCACCCAGGGTCTGCAACAGGGCATGGTCGGCGACCGGCAGCGTGACCGTCACGTTGGCCTGCAAGGAAGAGCCCACGCCACCTGCAGCGCGCAGGGCTTCGATTTCCTTGTTGACCACGTCGCGCAATTCGCGCACCCGTGTCCACTTGGCCAGCAGATGGCTGTCGGGGGCTTCGAAGTTGCTGAAGGTCTGGGTGAAGATCGAGTCGCCGCCATCCAACACCTTCCACGCCTCTTCGGCCGTGAAGCTCAGGAACGGCGCGATCCAACGCAGCATGGCATGGGTGATGTGCCAGAGCGCCGTTTGCGCGCTGCGCCGGGCATGCGAATTGGGCGCCGTGGTGTAGAGGCGGTCCTTCAGCACGTCCAGGTAAAAGCCCCCCAGGTCTTCGACGCAGAAGACCTGCAGCTTGGACACCACCGGGTGGAATTCATGCACGGCGTAGTGCTTCAGCAGTTCGGCCTGCAGTTCGGCGGTGCGGTTCATCGCCCAGCGGTCGACTTCCAGCATCTCGGCCACCGGCACAGCCTGTGTGGCGGCGTCGAAGTCGCTGGTGTTGGCCAGCAGGAAGCGCAGCGTGTTGCGGATGCGGCGGTAGCTGTCCACCACGCGCGCCAGGATGGTGTCGTCGATGGACAGGTCGCCAGAGTAGTCGGTGGCGGCGGCCCACAGGCGGATGATCTCTGCGCCGAGCGTGCTGGTGATCTTGCGCATCTCGACGAAATTGCCGAGGCTCTTGCTCATCTTGCGGCCCTGGCCATCTACCGTGAAGCCGTGGGTCAGCAGGCCGCGGTACGGCGCGCGGCCTTCGAGCGCACAGCCGATCAACAGCGAGCTGTGGAACCAGCCGCGGTGCTGGTCGTGGCCTTCCAGGTACAGGTCGGCTTCCGGACCGCTGGCGTGGTGGCCCCGGTTGGTGGGCGAGCCTTGGTGCGAACCGCGCAGCACGTGGCTGAAGGTGCTGCCCGAGTCGAACCACACGTCGAGGATGTCGGTGCTCTTGGCGTAGTCGTTGGCGTCGGCGCCAAGCCACGCCGCAGGGTCGAGTTGGCTCCAGGCTTCAACGCCGCCTTCTGCCACCAGCGCCGCCGCGCGGTCCATCAGCGCCATCGTGTCGGGGTGCAGTTCGCCACTGACCTTGTGCAGGAAGAAGGGCAGCGGCACGCCCCAGTTGCGCTGGCGGCTGATGCACCAGTCGGGCCGGCCGGCGATCATGTCGCGCAAGCGGGCGCGCCCGTTTTCTGGGTAGAAGGACGTGTCGTCGATGGCCTTCAGCGCCGTCTGCCGCAGCGTGCCGGGCGCCTTGTCCAGCGTGCAGACGCCGTCGCCTTCGTCCATGCGCACGAACCACTGCGCCGCGGCGCGGTACACCACCGGGGTCTTGTGGCGCCAGCAGTGCGGGTAGCTGTGTGTCAGCGTGGACGTGGCGAGCAGGCGGTTGCTCTGGCCTAGCACCTCGACGATGCGTGGGTTGGCTTTCCAGATGTGCATGCCGCCGAAGAGCGGCAGCGCAGCTTCGTACACGCCGTCGCCCTGCACCGGGTTCAGGATGTCGTCATGGCTGACGCCGTGCGCGACGCAGGAGTTGAAGTCCTCCACGCCATAGGCCGGCGCCGAGTGCACGATGCCGGTGCCGTCCTCGGCCGTGGCGTAGTCCGCCAGATAGACGGGGCTCAGGCGACGGTAGCCAGGGTGGGCGTCGGCCAGCGGGTGGTGGAAGGCCAGGCCTTCGAGCTTCTGGCCCAGCGCCGTGGCCACCACTTGCCCTGTTAGGCCATAACGCGCCAGGCACTTGTCCACCAGCGCTTCGGCCAACAGCAAGAGGCCGCGGTCGGTGTCCACCAGCGCATAGACGAGCGCCGGGTTGAGGTTCAGCGCCTGGTTGGCCGGCAGCGTCCACGGTGTCGTGGTCCAGATCACCGCGAAGGCTGCCTTGTTCAGCGACGGCAGCCCGAAGGCGGCGGCCAGCGCGGCCGTGTTGGCTGAAGGGAAAGCCACATCGACCGTGGGCGATGCCTTGTCGGCGTACTCGATCTCGAATTCGGCCAGCGAAGAGCCGCAGTCGAAGCACCAGTACACGGGCTTCGCACCACGGTAGACGTAGCCGCGCTCCATCAGCCGCTTGAGGACGCGGATTTCACCCGCCTCGTTGGCCGGGTCCATGGTGCGGTACGGGTGCGCCCAGTCGCCCAGCACGCCGAGGCGCTGGAAGTCGTCCATCTGCTGCGCGATCTGCTCGCCGGCGTAGGTGCGGCTCAGCGCTTGCACCTTGTCGCGCGGCAGGCCGCGGCCGTGGGTCTTTTCGATCTGGTTTTCGATCGGCAGGCCGTGGCAGTCCCAGCCCGGCACGTAATGCGCATCAAAGCCCGCCAGCTGCTTGGACTTGACGACCATGTCCTTCAGGATCTTGCCGAAGCCGTGGCCGATGTGCAGCGTGCCGTTGGCGTAGGGCGGGCCGTCGTGCAGCACAAAGAGCGGCGCGCCGTGGCGGGCGTCGCGCAGGCGCTTGTAGAGGCCGCCGTTCTGCGCCGTGTCGTTCCACGACTTGATCCAGCCCGGTTCACGCTTGGGCAAGTCGCCACGCATGGGGAAGGGGGTGTCGGGCAGGTTCAGCGTCTTGCGGTAGTCCTGTGCGGGGCGCGTCGTGGGGGTCGTGGGGGCTGTGTTGCTCATGGCGTCTCGATGGCAGCGTCTCGAAGGCGGCTGTGGCGGCTCTGTGCAGGGGCGCGAAGTGGGGCGCCGCAGCAGGCGCCGGGGGTTGCGCCGGCCCGCGGGCTGACGCGTCGGGCCACCTTCAGGTGGCCGGCCCAATAATTCGGTCGTGCGTCGCCTGGCGGCGCGTGGCCGCGTGCCAGCGCAGCGGCGCGGGTGACAGCAGGTGGGGCAGGCGGCTGCGCTTCATGGACTTGATTCTACCGATGCGCAAACCAGGCCCGGGCTTCATCGGTGTCGCGCTGAATGCCCGCACCAAGCGCGTCGAGGGATTCGTACTTCAGCTCGTCGTGCAGCTTGTGCAGCAGGTCCACCCGCACGCAGCGGCCGTAAGCGCCTTCGCTGGCCAGCGCTGCCGGCCACTGCAGGCAGTGCACTTCCAGCAGCACGCGGCCGGCGTCTTCCACAGTGGGCCGCACGCCCAGGCTGGCCACACCCTGCAGCGGCTGAGGTGCCAGGCCGTGCACCTGGACGACGAAGATGCCGCTGGCAGCGGGGCGCGGGTGGCCGAAGCGCAGGTTCAGCGTGCGAAAACCCAGTTCACGGCCCAGCTTGCGGCCGTGCACGACGTGGCCGCTGATGCTGTACGCGCGGCCCAGCAGCGCCTCGGCGCGTGCCATGTCGCCGCTGGCCAGCGCGTCGCGAACGGCAGAGCTGGACACCCGCTGGCCGTGCACTTCGTAGCTCATCATGCGGGCGACGTCGAAGCCTTCACTGCTGCCGGCCGCGTCCAGCATGGCGTAGTTGCCGGTGCGCTTGGCGCCAAAGCTGAAGTCGTCACCGACCAGCACGTAGCGTGCCTTCAAGCCCTGCACCAGCACGTCGCTGATGAAGGCCTGCGCCGGCATGGCGGCAAAGCGTTCGTTGAATCGCACCACCACAGCGTGGTCGATGCCGCAGCGTTCCAGTTCAGCCAGCTTGTCGCGCAGCGTCGCCACGCGCGCCGGTGCCGCGAGTGGCTTGCCCGCCAGGCGCGCGAAGTGGTCGCGGGGATGCGGCTCGAAAGTCATCACGCAGGACGGCACACCGCGGTGCCGCGCTTCGTTGATCAGCAAGGCCAGCATGGCCTGATGGCCACGGTGCACGCCGTCGAAGTTGCCGATGGTCACGGCAGAGGCCGGCACGCCCAGGTTGAAGCCACGGTGGATGCGCATGGCGGCGGATTATCCCGGCGCCAGATTCAGCAGGCGTTTGTACAGGCCCAGATAGGCGTTGGCCGCGCGGTCCCAGTCAAACTGCGCCGCGTGCAGCCGGATGGCGTCAGCCCGGCCGGGCAGGGCGTGGCGTTGCAAACCGCGCTGCACCACCTCTTTCATGGCCGCGGGATCAAAGGTGTCGAAGTAGTCGGCCGCCTCACCGCCAATTTCGGGCAGGCTGGTGCGGCGGGCCAGGAACACCGGCTTGCCGAAGTGCATGGCCTCGATGGGTGGCAGGCCGAAACCTTCGCTGAGCGACGGGAACAGGAAGCCCGTGCAGTGCGCATAGGCCCAGGCTTTCTGCGCGTCGCTGATGCCCAGGTGGAACTGCAGGTTGGGCAGTTGCACGGTGGCCCGCAGATGCTTGGCTTCTTCGCTGGGTGGGCCGCACAACACAAAAGTCATGTCGGGCCAGACTCGTGCCAGTTCGACGATGGCCTGCGGGTTCTTTGAGGGCGACATGCGGCTCAGGTGAAAGAGAAAAGGCCGCCTGTCATCACCGTGCCAACCCGGCAGCGGTTCTTGCGCTGCGCTGACGAAACTGCGCGCGCCGTTGTGGATGACGGTGATCTCGCCCGCCCAGTGCAAGTGCTGGCGCACGTCGGCGGCGGTGTGGTGGCTGATGGCCACCAGCGCGTCGGTGCGTTGCATCAGTGCCAGAGCGCGCCGCTGCTGTCGCCATCCCCGCCAGGACGGCGCGGCGTAGAGGTGGTTGAGGTCGTGCACCGTCACCAGCCGCACGCCCGTGCGCTGCCCGTCGAAGCTGGGCGCCAGGGTCTTGTTGTGCTGGTGCAGGCTGTGCCACAAGGCATAACGCTCGGGTTGCACATGGCGATAACGCTGCCAGCGCGTCACCGGCAGGTAGCCCACGTCCGGGCCGAAGAGGCCGAACATCTTTTCACGCAGGTGAAAGTCGAAACGGATGCCGTATCGCGCCTGCCAAGTGGCGGTCTGGGCGGCCACGCGCTGGCCGATCTGCAACGAGAACTCGCCCAGGCCGTCGTGCAGCGCGCCGATCTGCCCCAAGCTGATGCCGATGCGGCGTGTGTCCATCCAGTCGCAGTGTAGCCAGCGACAACGGGCTGTCGGAGACACGCGTTGCCCGAGGCAGGGCCGGCCCCAGGGTGTGCGCGCGGCTGCCGCAGGCACAATCTGTTGCATGACCCGGCTCCCACTTGCCCAAGTCACCTTGTGTGCCGTGGACACCCAGACGCCTGCGCTCGCGGCGCAGTCGCTGTTGCGGTCGATGCACCGCATCCAGTTTGGGCGCGTCTTTCTCTTCACCCACGACTGGCTGCCGACCGTGGTGCTGCCGGGCATCGAGATCATCGACATCGGCCCGCTGCGCAGCGGGCACGAACAGTCGGCTTTTGTCATGCGCCAGTTGCCAGCGTTCATCCGCACCTCCCACGTGCTGCTGACGCGGTGGGACGGGTTCATCAGTCAGCCTCAGGCCTGGAACGACGAGTTTCTGGTCTATGACTATGTGGGCGCAGTCTGGCCGGATGAAGCGGAAGAGACTGCCGTCGGCGACGGTGGCTTTTCGTTGCGGTCTCGGCGCTTCCTGGCCGCGGGGATGGACGTGCGCATCACGCAGACCCACCCGGAGGACGAAGTGCTGTGCCGCCACCAGCGCCACTTTGTGGAACACACCCACGGCGTCATCTTTGCGCCGCCGGCCCTGGCCCATCGCTTTGCCATGGGCGAGCCGGGTGTGTCGGGCGCCGTGGGAGTGACCGGCCCGAGCCTGGGGTTCCGCGGCGCCCATCACCTGCCACACCTGCTGCCCGAGCCCGAACTCAGCCGCTGGTTCGACGAATTGCCCGCCGCCTTCTTTGCCGGGCCGGACGCCACCCGCCTGCTGCGCGCCTTGCTCGCCAAGCGCATGCCGGCGGCGGCCACCAAGCTGCTGGCGCGGCGCAAGGCGGCCGGGGGTGACGACGCTGGATTGCCCATGCTGAGCGCCGCCACGCGATTGCTGGGTGCCTTGTCGCCGGCCGGCCGAACATGAGCCAGACATGAGCGACCCCTACGCCCAATGGAAGGGCTGGGACCCCGCAGACTTTGCGCGCTTTTCGGCCTACGACGCCCGCTACTTTGGCTGGCACGTGCAACGCGCCATCGGGCCGCCGCGCACGCCCATCCAGGCCCTGGAGATCGGCTTCGGCAACGGCCGCTTCATGGGCTGGTTGCGGGCCCAGGGCCATGCCGTGGTGGGCGTGGAGACGAACACGAGGCTGCTCGATGTCGCGCGCGGCGCCGGTTTTCGCGCCGAGTTGGACGTGTCTGCGGTGGACGCGTCGTTGCGCTTCGATCTCATCGCCGCTTTCGACGTGCTCGAGCATGTGCCCCCGCTGCAGACCCAGGCCTTCGTCTCCGCGCTGGCCGCGCGTCTGAACCCCGGCGGGCGCTTGTTGCTGCGCTTTCCGAATGCCGAGTCGCCCCTTGGCCTGTGGATGCAGCATGGCGACAGCACCCACGTCAACGCGGTCGGCCTGTCAAGGGTCCGCCAACTGTGCGCCGAGTGTGGCCTGCGCCTGCTGCACAGCGGAGAGACCTTGCCCTGGCACCAGCAACCGGCCAACCGCCGCATCGGTGCCTGGTGGGTGGGCCTGCAGCGCAAGGCTTTCGAGAACCGCCTGCGCAAGATGTACCTGCTGCCGCGCGGGCTGGACCTGTCCACCAACCAGCTCGTGGTGCTCAGCCGGGCTGATGAGCTGGCGCCGCCCCCTCCGGCAACAGGCTGACCGCCTCCACCGCGTCGACGTACTGCTGCAGCACATGCGGCCAGCTGCAACTGCGCTGCACGTACGCGGCGCCGCGCTCGGCCCAGCGTTCACGGCCGGCGGTGTCCAGCGCCTGCACCACCGCCATCGCACGCACCAGCCCGGCCTTGCCGTGGTAGGCCAGGCCGGCGCCGCTGTGGGCGATGTGGTCGGCCAGCACCTCGCACTTCGCGTTGGCGACCACGGGCGTGCGCAGCAGCATGGCCTCCAGCAGCACCAGCGACAGGCTTTCGTAGCGCGACGGGATCACCAGCGCGCCGGCCCCCTGGATCAGCGCGTCACGTTCGGCGTCGCTGACAAAGCCGGTGCAGAAGATGCGCGGGTGCTCGGGCACCGGCATCAACGCCTTGCCCACCAGCACCAGCTGGGCAGCCGGGTGCTGGCTCAGGTGGTCCAGGAAGGCCGTCAGCAGTTGCTTGCAGCCTTTGCCCACGTCGATGCGCCCGACGTAGAGCAGATAGCCCGGCTGCAGGTTGCGCCGAGCCATCACCTGGGCCACGGCTTCGGCACTGGGCGCCGTGATTTCCACCCCCGCGCCGGCAATGGGCGCGTCGCGGGTGTCGATGCCGTACAACTTGGCGGCCAGGCGGCGCTCGGCGTCGGTGTTGAAAACCAGTGCGCCGGCCTTGCGCATGACCTGCCGGTAGATTGGCTGGTACATCGCCTTTTCATCGTGCAGGAAGGGCACCAGCACGCTGCGCCGGCCGAAGGCTTCGACGCCCAGCGCAGCGGGCTCGTACAGCGCGGTAAAGAAGATGGCGGCGTCGTAGCGCCCGGCCGATTCGCCCAGGTGCTGCAACAGGCCTTCGCAGTGCGGGCCCTGGCGGCGCAGGAAGTCGCGGCCGTCATAGAAACTGTCGCCCCGCGGCGCAACGACCTGTGCGCCGGGCAGCCGGCGCAGCAACGCGCGCAGCTTGAAGCGCAGCTTGTGCACCAGCGCTACCCGCGCGCGGCCGATGTCGTTGCGCAGCGGGTGCGCAAAGCGCAGCACGCGGACGCCGCGCACCTCGCTCTTTCCTGGCGGGTAGTGCATGGCCCAGTTGGAATAGTCCAGCGCGCAACTGGTCAGCACCACGACGTCAAAGCGCGCGTTCAGGCGTTCAGCCAGCATGCGCGCCAGCGCCTCGGCGCCGCCGTTGATCTCTTCGCCGTAGCGCTGGACAACGAGTGCGATTCTCTTCATGGCGGCGGTTCTGGCAGAGCCGCTGGCCGATCTTCTAACTGAACCCAGCGCCAGTCGCCGGGTGCCAGTTCTGCAGGCAGCTGCCAGGGACCAAAGGCGCTGCGGTGCAGGCCCTCGACCCGGTTGCCGACCGCAGCCACCATGCGCTTGACCTGGTGGTAGCGGCCGTCAGTCAGCGTCAGTCGAAGGCCGAATTCACCGCTGATCTCGCAGGCGGCGGCGGCTACGGGCTTCACGTCGTCGTGCAGCAGCACGCCGGCCACCAGCAGCGCCGGCAGGTCTGCCGCCACCGGGTGTTTTGTCGTCACTTCATAGACTTTGGCGACGTGGTGCTTGGGCGATGTCAGGCGATGGATGAGCGTGCCGTCGTCGGTCAGCAGCAAGAGGCCGGTGGTGTCCTGGTCCAGCCGGCCGACGGGCTGCACGCCGCGCTGGCGCAGCGGCTCGGGCAACAGGCTCAGCACCCCCAGGTGGTCGCGCGGGCTGCGCGAACATTCGTAACCCGGCGGCTTGTGCAGCATCACCAGGGCCTTGGCGTGGTAGGGCCAGGGTTGACCGTTGACGTGGAAGACGAGGCCGGTTTCGGGCAGTTGCAGTGTGCCGTCCAGCTGCGTTTGTCCCCCCACCGCCACGGCGCCATTGCGCAGGAGCGCCGCGCATTCTCGGCGGCTGCCAAAACCCTGGCTGAAGAGGATGTCTGCTAGTTTCATGGGCGGGCAGTGTCGCACCCGCCTGGATTGCCCCGGGTTGCCCCGGGTTCCAGCCGGCCGGGCGGCGTCACACCATCGTCCATCCACGCTTTTTGAAGGAATGCACCATGAGCCTGCTGGCAAAGACTGGAACCCGCCTCGCGCAACTCGGCCTGTTGGCGCTGCTGCTGGCGGCCTGCGGCGGCAACGACGAAGGTGACCCGGTGGGCGAAAACGCCTGCCTGCAGTACGGCACGGCCGGCGCCGTCTATGACCCCGGCACACCCGGCGCCAATGGCGCCCCCGAAATTGCCACCGGCTTTGCCTCCAAGAAAACCGCGTTCTCGCGCAGCTTCATGGTGGTGGCGGCCAACCCGCTGGCCACCAAGGCCGGCTGCGAGGTGCTGAAGAAGGGCGGCACGGCCATCGACGCGGCGATCGCGACGCAGATGGTGCTGAACCTCGTCGAACCGCAGTCCAGCGGCATTGGCGGTGGTGCCTTCATGCTCGCCTATGACCGCAGAAGCGGCACCGTCACCGCCTACGACGGCCGCGAAACCGCACCCGCCGCAGCGACCGAGAACTACCTGCGCTGGATCAGCAACGCTCAGCAGACCACGCCGCTGCCCAACGCGCGCAGCAGCGGCCGCAGCATCGGCACGCCCGGTGTCCTGCACATGCTGGACACGGCGCACCGTGACGGCGGCCGGCTGACGTGGAAGGAGCTCTTCGACCCGGCCATCAAAATTGCCACCGAAGGCTTCAAGATCAGCCCGCGCATGTCGGCGTCCATCGCCGGGTCGGCTGCGAGCCTGGTGCGTGACCCGCAGGCACGCGCCTATTTCCTCAACGCCGACAACAGCGCCAAAGCCACCGGCACGCTGCTGACGAGCCCGGCCCTGGCCACCACCTTTGCCACGATTGCCAACGGCGGCATCGCGGCTTTCTACGGCGGTGCGTTGGCGCAGGACATCGTCGATGAAATAGCCGACACCACGGGCGGCATCACGCCCGGCGTGACGACGCTGGCGGACCTGGCCGCGTACCGGTCGATCAAGCGCGTGGCCATCTGCGGCACCTACCGCAGCGTGTGGGTGTGCGGCATGCCACCCCCCAGCAGCGGCGGCCTGGCGGTCGCCCAGGCGCTGGGCATCCTGGAGAGTTTCGACCTGTCGTTGCACAAACCCACCGCGCTGGACGACAACGGCGGCAAGCCCACAGCCTTTGGCGTGCACCTGGTGGCTGAAGCCGAACGGCTGGCCTACGCCGACCGCGACAAGTACGTGGCCGACACCGACTTCGTGCCGCTGCCCGGCGGCAGCACGGCGGCCATGCTGGACCGCACTTACCTGCGCAGCCGCGCCAGCCTGATCGACCTGACGCGCAGCATGGGCACGGCGCAACCTGGCAACCTGGGGCCGGTGGCCTTTGGCCAGCACGGGCCATCGGCAGAAAACGGCACGACGCAGATCACGGTGGTGGACGGCTACGGCAACGTCGTGTCGATGACAACCACGGTGGAGTCGGGCTTCGGCGCCTTTCACATGACCCGTGGCGGCTTTCTTCTCAACAACCAGCTGACTGACTTTTCAGCCGCGCCCACCGACGGCACGGGCGCACCCATCGCCAACCGAGTGGCCGCCAACAAGAGGCCGCGCAGTTCGATGGCGCCGACGCTGATGTTCCGCACCAACAGCGACGGCAGCCGCGGTGAATTCCGCATGGCCACGGGGTCGCCGGGCGGTGCCACGATCATCCAGTACGTGACCAAGACGATCGTCGGTTTTGTCGATTGGGGTCTGGACGCCCAGCAGGCCACTGCAATGGTGGACTTTGGCGCTGCCAACAGCATCAACACCAACGTCGGCAGCGAACACCCGAACGTGGACATCACGAACAGCGGCAACAACGACGCGCTCATCACCGGCCTGCGCGCGCTGGGCCACACCGTGCAGACGGCCGCGCAAAGCAGCGGTATCGCCACCATCGTCCGCCGCAGCAACCCCCAGGGCTACTACTACCTGGAAGGCGGCGCCGACCCGCGGCGCGAAGGCGTGGTGCTGGGTGACCTCTACCGGTCTGATTGAACGTTATGGCGCGTTAGAGCGCGTCAGAGCGCGTCAGAGCGCGTCAGAGCGCGCCGGGCCGCGTGGCCTGGCCGGCGTTGCGGCCGGGCCAGTCGCGTGCGGCGGGCAGGTGCGGGTCGTGCAATGCGCGCGCCGCCAGCACGGCGTTGCGGATGGCGCGCGACACCGCCTCGGCGGTCATGGCGGCCAGTGCGGTGAGTTCGCCACAGCCGCCGGCCGTGCCGGTGGCCAGTGCGAAGAAAGCGTCGCCGTCGTTGACCGTGATGGGGCTGACGGCGCGTGACAAGCCGTGGTGCGCCTGCGCGGCCAGTTGTGTCACCTGCGCCTTGGACAAGAGCGCGTCGGTGGCCACCACGCCGATGGTGGTGGCCATGCCGGCCATCAGGTGTTCGGGGCCATGGCCGGCCAGCAGCGCACGCGTGCTGCGCACCAGTTCGCGCCCGTCTTCGCTGCGCGCGCCGGCGATGACGCGGCCGTTGGCGTCCAGCACGTCGCCGATGGCGTTAACGGCCACCAGGGCGCCTACCTTGAAGCCACCCAGCTGCACCGACGCCGTGCCGATGCCACCGCGCATGGCGCGGGCGATGCCGAAGAGCTTGCCCACGGTGGCGCCCATGCCGGCGCCAGCATTGCCTTGTGCCGGTGTCTCGCGGCTGGCGGCTTCGCAGGCGGCGTAACCGGTGTCGGCGTCGGGGCGGATGCGGGCGTCGCCGATCCAGAGGTCAAAGAGCACCGCGGCGGGCACGATGGGCACGCGGATCGGCAGCCGCAGCACTTCAAGACCTGGTTCGCCCGCAGGGCCTTCATGCACCGCCGCACCCACCGGCAAGCCATGCCCACGTTCGTCCAGCCAGCGCATCACACCGCCGGCAGCGTCCAGCCCGAAAGCGCTGCCGCCTGTCAGCAGCACCGCATGCACCGTGTGCACCGTGTTTTCAGGGCGCAGCAGATCGGTCTCCCGCGTGCCGGGCGCACCGCCGCGCACCGCCGCGCCGCACACCGCGCCGTCCGGGCACAGCACCACGCTGCATCCGGTGGCACGGCCGTGGGTCGAGGCCTGGCCGACGGTGATGCCATCGATGTCGGTGATGGAGCCGGGGTGGAGGTCGTGGGTGTTCATCCTATTTTCCTCAGTCGACCCGTTTCGACGGCCCGCAAACCTAGACTGGACGCGGGTTTCGTATCGAAGACAGGAGGCACCCGATGGGTGAGCGCAAATTGGCGACGCCGATGGTGGTCAAGCCGGT